>Ga0182742_1000497_pt1 | contig 61990 bp, 51 predicted proteins | sample eDN5th37CBELigMG_FD_128880 | JGI IMG/M metagenome (GOLD analysis project Ga0182742, IMG submission 128880) | Enriched Miracle-Growth compost microbial communities from Emeryville, California, USA - eDNA 5th pass 37_C BE-Lig MG (version 2)... ...
AGCTACGCTGAAAGGTTGCTGTATGGTCATGAAATAGTAGGAGAAAATGCATTTTCTCCTACTATTTCATGACCATACAGCTTAAATGAGTCAAAAATCAACAATATTATTTAACAAAGCCTTGATTTTTGAAACCATCTGCGTGTCCTAAAAGCAAAAGTGTCAGCGCACTGCATGCGCTATCTATGAAACTAGCTGATTACCATACATAGCTGACACTTTTCAGGACTCTAATCCTAGTAGCCTTTTGAATAATCCACTACATTAATAAAGGGTTTTTCCCCCTCCAAATAGGCTTTCAAATTGGGAATAAAAATATTCTCGACAACCCGCTTATCATAATATTCCGTTGAACCTGCCGTATGCGGCGTGATGATGACATTGTCCATCTCCCAAAGTGGACTGTCTTCACCCAATGGTTCTTTTTCAAAGACATCCAGACCTGCACCTGCTATTTCACCTTCTTGCAAGGCTAGGATTAAATCCTCTTCCTTCACAAGGTTCCCGCGGCCAATATTAATAAAAAAGGCAGAAGATTTCATTTGTTTAAATTGCTGAGCTGTAAATAACTGATACGTTTCATTCGTCAGCGGTAAGGTGACCACAACATAATCACATTTTGGCAATAGGTCATCTAGCTGATCAGGCGTATACATTTCATCTACATATTCCGCAGGCTTTCCAGAATGGCGCACCCCCAGAACCTTCATGCCAAAAGCTTTTGCGATTTTGGCTGTTTCTGCACCAATCGCACCAACGCCAATAACCCCAATGGTTTTTTCATGAATCTCAAGCTTCATATGACTATGATGCCATGTTTTAGATTGTTGATTTTTTACATATGTATGAATTTTTCGTGTTAATCCAAGCATATAGGCAAAAATCGTTTCCGAGATAGGGTAAGCATGGACACCATTTGCGCTTGTCAGCATGATTCCGTTTGACTTAAACTGTTCAGTCGGAAAATGGTTAATCCCTGCACTTGTGGATTGCACCCATTTCAAATGGGAAAAATCATTAAGCTCCAGCTTATAACCAAGCGTCACTTCCGCTTCATGAATATGCGGTCCCCATACTTTTTTATCCTTTCCTACTATGATGTCCCAATCTGGAACATAACTTTGTATCCGATTAATTAAATCCCGTGTTAAATCCTTTGTTATCACCATTTTTCTCTTTGCCACCACATACCCCTCCTTTATCTTTCCTACTATTACTATACCGTTTCTTTCATTTTTTTACATTTAATAAGCATGTAGACCTTACATAAATATTCTTTTATTGTCAATGATATCTAGTAGAGTATAAAAGAAAGCTGTGAGAACATTGCACTTCCTATTAATTATTTGGCTTCTTATCCAAAATATAAAAAAGATGTCATGCCGGAATCTTCCTAAATATTTACCTTCCATGTTGTATGATAGTTTTTTCAATCTTCTCTATCATATTCTGTGTAAAGATTATTTGATGTGGGACTTTAAACCCAACATTAAATACCTTAGCAGTAAAATACTTAGAGCTTTACATATATTCGTTATCAGCCCTTTATTGATTCTGTCGTATCTATCCACAATACCTGATTCTATTGGAAAAAAGTTTCTTTATACTGGTAAATGGATAGCAAGCTCGACTTTAGTGGAATGGATGGGACAAAGAATCTTTAAAGTCATTTTCTTTGATAACGGATGGCATCTTGGCTGGTCCATGCTTGTTTATGTAAAAATGTATTTCCTAAGCTACCTTATGACCAAAAAACCCTTACTAACCTGGATACTGTCTTTTTTATCCACCATTTTCTTTTTGATTCGATTTAAGGTTCCAGTCATACATAATCTAAAAGATTATCAAAAAGAATGGAGAAAAATTCGAGCTAGAAAACAGGCAAATTGGGCTCCAACTGTAACAATCTTTACCATACTATTTTTCTTTATCCTGGGTATCACCGCCATGCAGAAAAAACATTCACACTAGGTTCTCCACATAAAAAGTAAGAGAGTGTCCCAACGTTAAGGTGTTCAGACACTCTCCATGTACTTTATTCGTTTGATTATTGATAGATACTTCCGCCAGATTTCTTAAATTCTTCTGCCTTTTCTTCCATCCCTTTTTTCATTTCTTCGTTTTTACGAATATCATGAGAGATTCTCATGCTGCAGAATTTTGGACCGCACATCGAACAGAAGTGTGCCGTTTTGGCTCCCTCGGCAGGAAGTGTTTCATCATGATACTCGATGGCCCGTTCAGGATCCAACGAAAGGTTAAATTGATCATTCCAGCGGAACTCAAAGCGCGCTTTTGAAAGGGCATCATCCCTTTTTTGAGCACCCCGATGACCTTTAGCCAAGTCTGCCGCATGGGCAGCAATTTTATACGTGACCACACCGGTCCGGACATCCTCTTTATTTGGCAAGCCTAAATGCTCTTTCGGTGTCACATAGCAGAGCATTGCCGTTCCGAACCAGCCAATCATGGCTGCACCGATGGCAGAAGTAATGTGATCGTAGCCGGGAGCAATGTCAGTTGTCAATGGTCCTAGTGTATAAAAGGGAGCCTCATCACAAACCTCTAATTGCTTATCCATGTTTTCTTTAATCAAATGCATCGGCACATGCCCTGGTCCTTCAATCATCACCTGGACGTCATGCTTCCAAGCAATCTTTGTCAGTTCACCTAGTGTTTCGAGCTCTGCAAACTGGGCTTCATCATTGGCATCAGCGATAGAGCCTGGACGCAGACCGTCTCCTAGTGAGAAACAAATATCATAGGCCTTCATGATTTCACAGATTTCTTCAAAATGAGTGTATAAGAAGTTTTCTTGATGATGATGCAGGCACCACTGCGCCATAATCGATCCGCCGCGGGAAACAATCCCTGTTACCCTTTTAGCTGTTAATGGAACATAGCGCAGTAGGACACCAGCATGGATGGTGAAATAATCTACTCCTTGTTCCGCCTGTTCAATCAATGTATCGCGGTAAATCTCCCATGTTAGATCCTCTGCAATTCCATTAACCTTTTCAAGTGCTTGATACAATGGGACAGTACCAACTGGGACGGCCGAATTTCGAATCATCCATTCCCGAGTCGTATGAATGTTTTTACCGGTCGATAAATCCATGATAGTATCAGCGCCCCAGCGTGTGGCCCAAGTCATTTTTTCCACTTCTTCTTCAATGGAAGAAGTCACAGCGGAATTCCCCATATTCGCATTAATTTTCACATGAAAGTTACGTCCTATAATCATTGGTTCTGATTCCGGGTGGTTAATATTTGCTGGAATAATGGCGCGGCCTTTTGCCACTTCCTCACGAACAAATTCAGGTGTTACATGTTCACGTATCGCAATAAACTCCATTTCAGGTGTGATGATTCCTTTTCTTGCATAATGAAGCTGTGTGACGTTTCTGCCTTTTTTTGCACGCAAAGGTTTCCTCTTTAATCCAGGAAATACTTGTTGATTTGCGCGTGGGTCGTCCTCATCCCGGTACCCGTTATCCTGGGGCTTGATTTCTCGGCCTTCATACTCTTCCACATCTTCCCGTTCCTCAATCCATGGACGGCGCAGAACTGGAAGACCCTTTGTCAAATCGACTTTATACCTTGAATCTGTGTACGGTCCGCTTGTATCATAGACACGGATTGGTTCATTTTCTTCTTGGCCAAAGCTGGTGTTAGTCGGACTTAAACCGATTTCGCGCATCGGCACCTTTATATCAGGCCTTGAACCTGTTACATATACTTTTTTACTTCCTGGAAAATGGCACATGATGGAAATATTTTGTTCATTAAGTGGTGATATTGACATCCTTATCTCTCCTTTAATTGCATAGGGGACAAGATAGCGAACAGACGAGCAGGAGAAGAGGTTTACATCTATAGAAAAAGCCGGTGTCCAATACATGGATGGACCCGGCTTTAGATATGCAGAAGAAATGTAAATCATGCACATTCAAACTTCCCCACGCTGGTATGAACCAGATCAGGTCCCGAGGGTTAAGAAGCTTTCAGCGCGCTTCTCTCTCAGCCCAACTTATTGGACACCCCTAGTTATGCTTTATTTAATTCTTCCTCATTATATAGGAATATTTAGAAAATAGGAATAGTTTTTATATAAATAGGATAAGAGAACTATGAACCCAAGTATGATTCCTAAGCAGGCAGTTTCAATTCTCCCAGAACAATCAAACATTGAAGGGCTACGTAGATTTCATTTCGATTATGAGCGGTATGAATATCTAGTCGCAATAATTCATTGATCTTGCCCAGCCGATAGCGAAGGCCATTAACAGAGAAACTCATGGCACGAGCGGTTTTATGAACATTGGAACCATTTTCTAGATAATAATAGAGCGTGATTAACAATTCTGTGTTTTTATTTTTATCTTCTTCTATTAAATTTCCCACAATTCTATAAGCATACTGTTCGAGCGCTTCCAGATTATTCATCTGCAGTAGCATCCCGACAACACCTAAGGAATCGAAGTTCGCAAGATTATGCTTTGAATTCGCTACTTTTAATGAAGCAGTGCTTTCATGATAGAGCCGTTGAGTATTCTCTATCGATGATAAACTTGAACTGACCCCCATTCTAAATGAATACGAACCATATTTATCTGAACAATAGTTAAGCAGATGTTGGCAAAAGCTTTCTTTTTCCAATCGGCTCTGTAATAAAGCGCTATCAGAAAATAAAATAATTACATTTCCTTCTTTTTTCCCCAGCAAGCCCTTCACTTGCTTATTCCGAAAATACTTAAACAAATCATTCATAAATTGTTCATTAAATTCAATCTCTTTTTTCATCGATGTTTCTTCAAACTTCCGTTGAATGGCCACCATGAAATAGGGTGGTTTCAAATCAAAATCAATAGAATGAGCATAGCTGATCAGTTCAGACGTGGTAATCCGTTTATTAAGAATATCCTCGAGAAAACTTCCTCTTATACGCTGTTCTGTATTAAAACGAGTCTGCTCATTCAATAAATGCAAGGAACAGGCCAACGCTGCCTGACCTAATACCATTTTATCCACTTCTGTCACTTGATTCTTTTCTGTAATAAAAGAGCAATAACCATGAATTTTTTTGCGGAAATAGATAGGTGTAATAACTCTTTTATGACCGGGTGAAAGCTCTAGTAATATCGTTTCATGAATCTCCTGCTTTTTTTTACCCTTTTTATTCCTTTGCTCTATGAACCATTCCTTTAATTCAAGAGAATATTGCTTAGCCTCCTGTTCAGAAATACCTGCTGCAGCACGGACCTCATAATTGAGGGTTTCCATTATTACAGGAGTTTTCAGCGTATTAAATAATACATCGGCAATCGGCTGAACTCCTGTTTCAAAAATGACCTCTTTAAATAAATTTTGGTGCACTTCATAGGTCTTACTTAAGTTATCTCTTTCAAGCCTAAGCTTCTCATAGGTTTCCTCCAGCTCAGCGCTGATTCGGTCTGCTTCGTAAAACCGGCGTTCTTTCTCAACCTCAGGATCTCCATTCCATCTGTCCATCGTTTGGCAAACCCAATGACAATGGTCATCTCCCATTGCAATGCACTGAGTTTCTTTAGCAAGCACTTGTTTTCCAATAATCGTCGAAAGATATCCGCTCGCGTAGCCTACCAATGAATGGCATACTGGCTCGTCACTCAATCCAAATAGTTTTATATGTTCAATTGCTTCATTCGAGTTTCTCCAAATCCCTTCAAAATATAAACTCCCTTTCTCAAAGTCTACTTCACAAACAGTCGGCTCTACTTCAACATGACCATTCGCCGTATGCATCGTAGGCCCTGCCATTAAAATAGCCTTTTTACACTCCGGCTTTACTTCCATCATCTGCTTGCAATCGGTAACCCCGCAATTCCATCCATACCGAAGAAGAAAGCCCTTTGATCGTTTAAAGCCCAACATATCAATCAACTCTCGTCGGAGCTCTCCAAATGCCGAGCTGGGAATTTTTATCATCGTCTGGCTACTAGTATTGTATATATCCATTTCTCCATTTAACAATGCCCTCACCGCCAAAGAATGTTTTATGGTATTAAAAAAGTAATCTAGCAAAAGAAATAATTACTATACAAGTATGAATATAATTAGTTTATCAAAAACGACAAAAAATAACGAATGCATCCCAACTTCAAAAAAGAAGATGGGATGCCTATTCTACTATTCTACTAGTTTCTTCCGCTGATGCTTTTCGAACTTTCCTGCTGTACTTTCTCATAGTCTTCAATCGTAATGATCTCAATATCACCTTTTGCTTTCATACAGCAGGCTAATGCAAAACCTTTTACCAATTCTTCATCAGACAAAGCATCATGTGAACGAATCATTTCCTGCTCGAATTTACCGTCAAGCACCTTTACCTTACACATGCCGCATCCACCTCTAATGCAGCCAGTCGGAATGGGAATAAACTGGTCACGTGCTGCTTTTAATAGTGTGACATTCGATGGACAGAAATACTCAAACTGCTGTCCCCTCGCTTTAAGGATTATCTTATTCATGAAAGCACTCCTTCTTAAATCGTTACGTTTCTAAAAAATATCTCAAATTAAGTTAACGCTTTCATAAAGGATTCGGATAATTCTCTGCGATGATAGAAAATACCTTGACCAATTTTATCTTCCGTCCACGTTATAGTCGGCATATCCGGATAAGCAATGTATCCTCCTGCAAAAGCTTCATTTCGATTTCCTGATGGATCAAAGAAATAAATCGTTTCCCCTCTTGTAATTCCATGACGTGTCGGCGTTACATCAAATGGAACTTCATACATAGATAAAAGATCCGCTGCTTTAAACACATCGTGAAGGGAATCAACATGGAATGCTGCATGATGAAGCTTCGTGTCAGGACCTTTAACAAAGGCTAAATCATGTGCTTTATTCGTTGTAAATAGGAAGCTTCCTAATAATTCTTCCCCATCTACTGTTGTAATTTTTTCACTTTGTCTGAAGTCAAGAGCTTCAATGAAGAATCTTGTAACTGTTTTCAAATCATCACCCGTTAATAGGCAATGATCAAAACGATGCGGTGCAATACCCTTTTTACCTAATGGCCACGGGTGCGGATTTAGATTGCCAACAGCAGTCCCCAATATATCGATTTCATGATACAGTTCGCAATGATGGCCTGTTGGTAGAATAAAATGAACGGCTTCCCCTTCAGCCAATCTCGTACCTTTAGAAATACGAGTGGTTGTACAGCCGAACTCTTCTACTTTTCTTTCGTAGTATGCCAAGTCGTCTAATGTTTCCACTTTAAAAGCAATGTGTGCCAGTCCAGCAGAATTTGATTTTGTTAAAATCACGCTATGATGGTCGTACTCATCCCAGGCTTTTAAATAAACACTGTTTCCCATACGTCCTGTTTCTTCCAAGCCAATCACATTTGTATAATAATCTACTGATTTTTCTAAATCTAGTACTTTTAGCTCAACACGGCCGATACGCATGACTCTAGCCATTGTTTTTCCTCCTGTCACATGATTTTATCTTTATCAAATTCGCCCCGTCGAATTTGCGTCCGGATCTTTATCGAGCTTGCTCGATAAATTACCCTTGAAAAATCCGAAACATCCGCCGGAGGCTTAACTTTATTCATCTGGGGCTTAACCCCCCACTGCATCGAAGAACAACTTGCATTCATCCCCCACTTGTAGAAGAAAAGGACTTCTGTACCTGTCGCAAGCTTTCGGTACAAAAAAACATTTGCTGAATGAAGTTAAAATTCATCATAAGAAATATCAGTACCTTTTACGCCACCCTTATAAAGAGCATCACATGCTGTTTCAATCATAATCGGCGGTCCGCAAAGATAAGCGTCCATATTCGACATATTTTCAAGTTTTCGTGAAATTACATCAGCAATAAATCCAACTTCTCCGTCCCATTCATCAGCCGCGTCTGGTTGTGATAAAGCCGGAACAAAGTGGAAGTTTGGATGCTTTTCCGCCAATTCCATCCACTCATCAACAAGATACAAATCCTTTTTCGCACGAGCTCCGTAGAAGAACCATGCTTCTTTTTCAAAAGACTGAGAGAATACTTCTTCAACAAGAGACTTAATTGGAGCCATTCCAGAACCGCCGGCAACGAAAATCAAATCTTTGTTTCGATTACGAAGCTGCATGCTTCCATATGGACCTGACCCTGTTACAATATCCCCTGCATTTAAATCACACATATAATTGGAGCCTTTTCCCTCAGGAACCCGCTTAATATGAAACTCAATAAACTTTGAGTCTTCATATTTATTCGCCACTGAATAGGCACGTGTATCGTCTAATCCAGGTATATCAAACTCAAAAAATTGACCTGAACCATAAGGAATCGCTGCCGGTTCTTGCAGTTTCAACTTGATTGTGTGAATATCATGTGTATATTGTCTATTTTCAACAACCTCAGCTTCAAAATCATGGACTGCAAAGAATGGCAGATCTGATTCTTCTTCTTCTATTTCAATCACAAGATCACTTTCAGCTAGCGTGCTGCACATTAATGTAAATCCTTCTTCTCTCTCAAAGCTCATTAGGGAGTATTCTGATACACGATCCATGATTTCAAAATCGCCTTCAAGGACTTGGCATTTACATGCAGAACAGCTGCCATGACGACATCCATAGGCTACTTGAATCCCGTTGCGGATTGCCGCATCCAGTATCGTTTGCCCTTCCTTCACTGTAATTGTTTTTCCACTGGGCTCAAGTGTTACTTCATATGTTTCTACAGCAGTAGTTCCTTTGCTCATATCTTTATCTCCTTTCTCATCATCATGTTTCCCAACCACTCTATGCAAAAAAAGCAAAACTATCAAACTACTATTTCTCCTTCATGTGATCTTATGGATTCACTTGAAGGAGAAATAATCAAAAAGCTATGCTGAGATAATTTCTAAATAATCTCCGTTTCGAATCCCAGCTTCCTTTACCGTTTGCTCTAAATTAATCTCTGTTTCATAATCGGCACGAATTAATCGTAACGTATAATGTCTATTATGATTTGCCTTCCATGCCTCTAAGCAGGCTTCTAACAATTCTTTATTTGTCATATCAAATCTGGCTCTAACTCCAATGTTTCCTTGAAACAAATCATTTTCTGTGACTTCTTTAAGAACCGGCCACACAATTAAGTGATTGTCATGTTTCAAATAGTTTGCCATCCTTTTCACTCCCATGTAATCTTTAGAAAAATTTCTTATCCAACCCTAAGTGTTTTCGATACTCCAACCAATGAGCATGCTCTCTTGATGAGTAATGTTCTCCCGCTTCCTCTGGTGATAAACCTGTATATTTAAATAGCCCTGCAACTGGATCAGCGCCAAATTCTCCACTTAAATAAGCTTCTGCTGGCCACCAAATCTGCATATATTTAAGCGGCTCCTGATCAAAAATATGCTTACATCCAGGTGAACAAGTTATATATGTTTTATTGTTATATTCACTGTATTGAGTCCACATTTTCGTCGGATTATTCGGATCCGGGAACTCTGTAGGAACTTGACAGACACTGCAAACGGTTGGTATACCAGGACTTGAACCAGCCAAGACATGGTTGTCCATGCGGCGGAAATACGGTGCATAATATTGACTAAATGTATCAGGATATTCTTGTGATAACCATTCGTAATCATCCGGTTGTAATTGGAAGCCTCTGAATAGGTTCGCATGTTTATAATGATCTAAGATACGCATCACTGCATGAGAATAATGCTCCTTTTCTTTGATGCTGTCTTCAGCGAATTTCGGTAACCGAATGCCATATTTCCGTAAATCCTTAAACAATCCATCAAACACTTGATCCTCTACATACACTTCAAACGCCTTCTTCCATGAGATAGGACGAATACGAGGATAGTAATCTACCAATGTTGCAACAACAGAGAACATGCGGTAGGCTCTCCAATACCATTTATCAAGCCAGCCTTGAATAATCGGTACATTGCGGTCATCTTCTTCTAACAGCATTTTTAAAGCAGACATTCCTAATGCCATATGACGGGATTCATCCGACTGAACGGTTTTACCTACTGCAGCAAAATTCTCATCACCAACAGCACCTGCAGAAGAGGCAAACGGCAAGAAAAGAATATTCGTAAATACATACTCAAATGAGAACGAAATCGCCATTAATGCTTCAAATGGACCTGCAGTCATCGCATCATCAAAGAAGGATTTTGGCACGGTATTAAACCACAGGTTTTGTGTGGTATTGGCAAAATTATGAAGTCCATCAATTTCTTTACTCATATGTGCATAGTGCTTAATTTCAATTTGGGCATGACGCAATTCGTCAATTGCCTGATTAAAAGTGGCAAAGCGGATGGCTTCAATCGGAATATTTCGGCCGACATAGGCCATCAATCGGTGCGCTGAGTACTCTGCTGGTTGAACGGCTGTCGCAAATACTTTTACACCCTCATACCAGCGTGAATCTACCACTTTTGCATGTCCATCATTTGCCTCAAAAGCATTTCGTACGGCGTGGTAAATCCCGTCTTTTTCAGATTGGATCTTGACGTACTGGTTATACGCCATACGGAATGGATCTTCCCATCGGCTTGGATTCTTCAAAATAATTCCTTCCTTTTCCATTAAAGGATAGACCCGATTCATATCAAAATCCTTTGGTTCCCACATTAAATCCCGTGTCATTGCATGATATTTTTCTTTAACGCCTAATTTAGCCATGATAATCCCTCCTTATTCTGCATCTTCCCACTCAATTATTAGCTGCTCTTCATCCCAATCAGTGATAAAGCCGAAACAGGATGACATGACGATGTGAACTTGATCCATATCAAAATCCGCTCCAAGGTGTTCTTCAACCGTTTCTCTTTTCAACACCATTTTTCCAGGTGCTTTTACTTTTTTATAAACGTGAAAATCTTCAACAATAACACCTTCATTATCTTCTTCAATCGCAGAAATGATGGCGGTTACAACACTACCTCCGCTTGTATCTAAATCCATACCTACATACGCTTGTTTTACTGTCATTTTTATCGGCCCCTTCTTTAGCTAAGCGCTATTTCGTATTGTTTAAATGGAAGTTTATATTTTTTATAGATTGGAATAATTGCTTCATCTTCAATCTTTTTCAGTGTTTCTGGAAGATTAATGTCGATACCATGCTTTTCGAATAATGGAGCTAACGCAAGTACGGCTTCAAATGCCTTCGGGTACCATTTTTCTACCCATTCTTGAATGATTTCTATATTTGAAAGAGTTTCCTCAGGAGTTTCTCTTGGATCACTTAATATTCTGCCCCAGCGATAATCACCTTCCCATTCTTCATAGCCTAAAGACTTCAAATAATCCCAACGGCTTTCAGCTTTATCTTCTGCTAATAGTTTGAAAAGGGAGAATGCCCAATCGCGGTGCCAATCTAACTGTTTCCCTATCACAAGATTCATAATCGATAAATGAGTGTCGCCTTGTTTGATTGCTTCCTTATTAAATTCGCGGTACATCAAGTTTCCTAGTAATAAATCTAATGTTAAATTTTCGGCAACCAGAACCTCTGCCCAATCATCAGTTACAAGAACTTCTTCTACATAACGGCGCAATGGCTGGAAAGCAGGCTCATTAAGCAGTACTTGTTTTCCATGCGTTAGAAAATCCCCATGGTGCTCTTGCATATTCATGGCCCATTGTGAAATCCACTGGGCTCGACCTGTTTTATCGTATGCCTGGTAAGTAGCGCACTGTTCAATTGCTGATCCTAATGCATAACGGATGACATGCTGCATTTGAACATTCTCACCATATTCAATATGACGAAGCGGCGTATATAGATCTCTTAGTGCATCTATCCACTCGGGTGATAGATTTTCAATGACTCCCAGTTCATTCGCATAGTTGAAGGCATTTTCAACTTCTTCAGCCATTTTCTTACGATTATTTACATAGGTTGTATACCAAAACTTCTTCGGATCACGGTAAGCTTCCCAATCGGAGGATTTTAGACGTGTATAACGCGGATCATAAATGTCATAATCACGCTCGTCGAATATATGGCGATAGTGCATATGGACATATGGCTGTTGTCTGACTGTCACATCTTCATATTCATTCTTTGTTTTATAATCCCAGGCTTGGTCTCGGATTGTTTTTTTAAATTCAGGTTTAGTTGTCATTTCTCTTCCCCCTTTTATATTTCAGAAAAGTACACTTGAATTTTATAAAATCCCTTTGCTGCTATCTAAAAAGATTGGCTACTTTATTTCTTTCGCTATCTTGTAAGCGTATTCTAATATTAAAATAATTTGAATATTTGGTATACGGTTGATGTCACCCAAATTTTTTGCCGTTTTGGTACGATTCATACCAATTTTTATCCTATTTACTTTGAATATAGTGAAGAGGCTGTCCAAAAAATCATTGTTACTGACTTTTTGGACTACCTCCTTATTTTAATGATTGTTACTGTTAGAATAGTTAAGAAACCCTTGATGGCTAGGACTTTTCACAAAAAAAAACAAGTTTCCAATTCTCCTGTTTTAAGATTTTAGGAAAATCGGAAACCCGTCTATCTTTTCATATAATTGATTACAATCCTTCCTATTTGTCTTCCTAATTTCAGACCTGCCTCTATATCTGCTTTGAAATGGACTCCAGCATAAATCCGAGATTGTGCACATTCTTCCATTTTTCTTTTAATGCTTGCTGATTCACTTGGAAAAAAATGACTAAGCACCATTTCGGAGCATCCTGCTATCGCTGCATGACCGGAGGGATAGGATGGAGAGCGCGGCGTGTAAATAACAGCGGCAACGTTACTGTCATATTGAATCGGTCGTGCGGTATCGTAAAGATATTTAAAATACATCGACATGACAAAGGCATCATTTACGGCAGCATAAAAATAGTCTAATACTAAGGCAAGCTTTGTTGCGCCTATATTATACTTATCTGCTAAATGGAAAATGATTGGTATCATTTTTTCAGTTAACCTTCCGTTTCCCCAATACTCAGCCATTTCTTTTTGCCTGGGAGTTAAGGCGGCTAATGTTTGTTGAACCATCAATCGTTCGAATGTCCAATTAATAAGATGAGGATGCTGAAGGTCCCAAATGATTTTTCTTTGAAAAGCATCTAGGAATACATGGTTCCCAGAGCGATAAATAAACACCATCGGCCCATAACCCACGGCTAGGTTTCCCTTTGGAGGAGTTGAATTTCCGGGATAAGGATGTTCCGACCACTTTTTATACATCAACACAATCAATCCCTTTTCATAGTCCTTTAACTTTCTATGTTTGGAGAATGGAGAATGTGATGAGCATAACGAAGATCTCTATTTTTCCAAACAAAATTGGTCAAAAAGATGATTGACATGTTACTCATCTAAATATATGATTAATCTATAAATTTAATATTTTTCTCCTAAAGGGGAGTAGCTTTTACAACAAAGTCGTCATTTCGGAGTTTCAAACTCTCGGCTTTGTTGGCAACGAACGTTGTTAGCAAGACCTTTACCTGCACAACAGGTAGAGGTCTTTTATGTTTTAGACCTTTACCATTAATCGGTAAAGGTCTTTTATTTTCTAAAGCCTTTACCATCGTGGGTAAAGGCTTTTCCACTTTTTTAGAACAAATAAACCATTGGAGGATTGATTCATGTTATTAAGAAAAACAATGTCACTGTTAGGAATTGGTTCAGCAAGAATTGATTTAATTTTGGAGAAAAGAACGTACGCTCCCGGCGAAAAGGTTTCTGGCTATTTTCTATTAAAGGGCGGTACGGTTGACCAAACGATTAAACATATCCATTGTGATTTGATTATGGTTAATGATGAAAAAGAACAAGAAACGGTTATAGATACAACAACGATATTATCTTCAAGAAAAATACAATCGAACGAAGAAGATCAATTATCGTTTAGCTTTACCATTCCTAAAGATACTGAACAATCGAAGAAAAACGTATATTACTACTTTAAATCAAAGCTTGTCTTTCATGAAGGAATGGAAAGCAAGGACCACGATATCATTTATTTAAAACCTAATTTATAAGAAACCGATTAAAAAACTCTAGGAGGATGAATCAATGGAACTATCCATTTTATTGGAATATTCATGGGTATTACTTTTATTAATTGCGATTGAAGGTTTACTGGCAGCTGATAATGCACTTGTCTTAGCGATTATGGTTAAGCATCTGCCTGAAGAAGAAAGAAAAAAGGCTTTGTTTTATGGACTGGCGGGCGCCTTTGTCTTCCGATTCGGTTCCTTATTCGCGATTTCTTTCCTTGTCGATGTATGGCAAGTTCAAGCAATCGGTGCATTATACCTGTTATTCATCGCCATTAATCATATCGTTAGAAAAGGATTCCTGAAAAAACAAAAAGAGAAAACGGAGGTTGAAAAGAAAAAATCCGGTTTTTGGGGAACTGTCTTTAAGGTCGAATTAGCTGATATTGCCTTTGCTGTTGACTCGATTCTTGCTGCCGTTGCTCTTGCCGTTACACTTCCAAATACAGACCTGCCAAATATCGGCGGTCTTGACGGAGGGAAATTCCTCGTTATTTTTGCAGGCGGGCTGATTGGACTCATTATCATGCGTTTTGCGGCAAACTTCTTTGTCAAATTACTTCATACTAGACCAGGTTTAGAAATTGCCGCTTTTCTTATTGTCGGCTGGGTAGGTGTAAAGCTTTCCGTTTACACCTTAGCACATCCAGAATTAGCCGTTTTACCAGAAGGCTTTGCTAAGTCTCCGGAATGGAAAATTACTTTCTACGCTGTTCTACTATTAATTGCTGCTGGTGGATGGTTTCTTTCAAAAAGTAAAAAAGAAAAAATCAGCCAGTTATAATTTGAAAATTCAAGAAAAACTCGTCGAATAGTATACGGCGGGTTTCTTTTTACTGGAAGTTTCTCCTTATACCATTATAATATTCTTAGAGTGTATAATGAATTTTCTTACCAATCATTATATTCAATTAAGAGAATGTGTGGTGTGCAGATTGAAAAGCTATATACAGGCTAAAATCATTATTATCTTTTCTGCCTTATTGTTGTTATCATGTCTAATTGTTTCCTATTACAGCTATCAATCCTCTGTGACATTAGCGAAAGACTCCTTAAGCAATATGGCAGAGAAGATTACAACACAGGCGGTCAATACCGTTGATACGGACAGATATCAGCAAGAGATTACATTGGACTCTGGAAAAAGCGCCTATTATATCGAATTAAGAAAGGAATTAAATGAGCTAAGAGAAAATACCGGCTTAACCTATTTATATACGATGTCCAGGAAAAAAACAGAAGATGGCTATCAATACTTTTATATGGTAGACGGCATGCCGATAAATGATAGCGATGCATCACAAATAGGCGATCAAGAGGATATTTCACTTTATCCTATGATTGAAAAAACCTTTGAAACAGGGACATTACAAATTGATTTGTCAAACGAAGAAGAATATGGGGCTCTCCTTTCAACCTATCTGCCTTTAAAATCTCAATCTGGTGAAATCATTGGCATTGTTGGAGCAGATTTAGATGCAACAAACGTCTATCAATTAATGGACTCATATAAAAAGAAAATGATTACGGTAACAGTCATTATTTTATTGATTAGTATTTTTATCATTTATAGTGTTACATACTTTTTAGTTAAGCCATTGAAACAACTGACAGACCAAGTAGCAAAAGTCGGGGCCGGCGATTTATCCATTATGCTTGAAACACATCGAAGGGATGAAATTGGTATTTTAACAAAAGCGTTTCAACACATGATGAATGATTTAAGGAAGGTCATACATAATATAAACACAAATTCTAATCATTTGGTTCATGCATCAAAACAGCTATTAGAAAGTACAAGTGAAGTGACAGAAGGGAATCAACAGATTGCAGGAACAATGCAGGAAATTGCCAAGGGATCGGATGCTCAAGCTGTTTCAGCTAATCAAGTTTCCCAAACAATGAACCATTTTACTCATCAAATTCAAGAAGCTGCAGAAAAAGGCACTGAAATGAACATTTCAACACTTGGTGTCATTGATTTAACAAATGATGGATATCAGTTGATGCTGGATTCGAAAAATCAAATGGATACCATTCATGGAGAGGTTCTAGAATCGATTGAGAAAGTAAAAGAATTAGATGGACAATCGAAGGAAATTTCGAAATTGGTGCAGGTCATTCATGACATTGCCGATCAAACTAATTTATTAGCGCTTAATGCTGCCATCGAAGCTGCCCGTGCCGGAGAACATGGGAAAGGCTTTGCTGTTGTGGCAGAAGAAGTTCGTAAACTGGCTGAGCAGGTTACAGGTTCACTTGAAAATATTACTAGTATGGTAGACCGTATTCAATATGAATCCCATAATACAGTAAAAGCATTACAGCACAGCTACACACAAGTCGTTGAGGGTACGAAGAAGATTAGAATCACCGGGGAAACGTTTAATGAAATTAAACAAGCGGTAGTGAATATGCAGCTGCAATCCGAAACTATCTCGGAAAATCTGAAGACCATTTTTACACAAAGTGCAGATATTAAGGATTCCCTTAATCAGGTTGCTTCCATTACCCAAGAAACATCTTCTGGTATTGAACAAACATCTGCTACAATCCAACAATCCACAGGTGCTATGCATGAAATTGTCGCCATTTCTGAATCAGTTGCACGATTAGCTAAAGACTTAAATCACTCTGTTGACCATTTTAAAATGGGATAAAAAAGGGGCGGCGTTCTGTACACCATTCTGACAGAACAACCGTCCCTAACAAGATGTCAGGCACCACAAATGGACATTTTCTCGCAGTTTGTCTTTTTGCGGTGCCTGAACACCCGATATATTTTCCCCCTAAAGATAAGAGACCGGCACCTCAGCAACCTGAAGCGGTAATCGAACAGTAACCATTGTTCCTTTCGATACATCACTTGCAAATTCAATGGTTCCTTTATGAGCCTCAATGATACGGTAGCTCACCATTAATCCTAACCCCGTCCCTTTTTCCTTTAAAGTATAAAAAGGTTCACAAAGTTTTGGAATGATTTCTTTTGGAATTCCGACACCTGTATCTTTTATAGAAATAGCAATATTTTGTTTATTCCATTCCTTTATTTCAACAGTAAGATTTCCGCCATCCGGCATGGCCTCAAATGCATTTTTGATGATATTAATAAATACTTGTTTTAATTGGTTTTCATCGCATTGTACATATGGCTCTGTTTCAATAAATACTTTATTCATATTTACATTTTGCAATAGTGCTTGAGGTTCCATGAATGATAGTACTTGATTAACAATATCCTTGAGGTTATTGGTTTTATATTCAATCGCCTGAGGTTTCGCAATAACCATAAATTCATTTGTAATCATTTCAATTCGATTCAGTTCAGACGTCATAAGGTCTAACAGTGATAAACGATTTTTGTCCACTTCCCCCTTAAGCAGTTGCGTAAACCCTTTCAATGTTGTCAACGGATTGCGTATTTCATGCGCAACACCTGCCGCCATTTCACCAACTACTGCGAGCTTTTCAGATTTTCGTAATAACTCTTCAGTCTTTTTTAATTGTGTAATATCAACAATGGAACCTACTACTTCTGCCACTCTTTTCTCTTTTATAATCGGTTTTAATGAAACAGCTAAGGAGACTTCTTTCCATTCCCATTCAAAGCTCACATCACGACCGTCCCAAGCAATTTGGTAATGATAAAGAAGCTGATCGAATTCTTTATTTCCGGTTGGATAGATGAACGTCTGTCCAATTATTTCGTTAGGAGCATCCCATAATTTGTGAAGTAACTCCCCATCAAAAAGGGTATGAATAAAACTATCATCTACTTTATGATATTTAAAAATAATCCCTTGCTGCTGACGAATGGTATCTGTTAATTCTTGCTTTGCTTCATGAAGATTATGCTCATACTTTTTTTGCTCTGTAATATCCCTAATAATGGCTGAAATATTACCGGTATGTTTACCATGGATATTTGACAAGGAAATTAGGAGGTAAATGGTTTCCCCATTTTCTCTTTGTTGCATAATTTCGAAATCTGTAATATTTGAACCCTTTAGAACTTGTTCCAATACCTCTGACAGTTCATCTTTGTTATTTAGGATTGTTTTGAAATCCAATCCAATCACATCGGATTCTTTTACACCCATGATTTTCTCAAATCCTTTGTTTGCACGGAGTATATGTCCTTGATGATCAAGGATTAGCAGTCCTTCTGGTGTATTTTCGAAAAAGGACTCCAGTAACCCTTGAGTCGTATTTAAATCTTCTTCCATTTCTTCTTTTTTTAGAAAAGTCAGCTGAAGTTTGGAAGAATAAAAGCCTATAAAAATATACATATTCCCAAGAACTTTTAAAAAGTGGACTAAAAAATTATTATATCCTTGGCTGCCGTCATAAAGAAAAGTCAACAGATTAAGAAGAAATAAGAAAAATACCCCCATAATTAAATAGATATAAATATAGTCTTTCGTTTTTTTCATATTTTTAGTTATGAGTACGAAGGACAACGTATAAATAGAGCAAATAGTAAAATAGAAAGCCACTCTTAATACTGTTGATTCCCCGTTTATAGAAATTAATGGAAGACTATCTTCGAATACGAAAATAATAGATGCTGATACTAGTAAAATACCTATGGTTGATAGAATATACCAATACTTTTTGACTAATGTTTCTTTTTTATCCTTGAGCATGAATAATACTAAAAGAAAAATTCCAGTTGACTGTGTTAACCTAACTAACATTTCGAACCACCCTGTTTTTACCTCAGAACTTTCTGTAATAAAAGTGGGCATTCCCGGAAATGTAATCATATGAAGTAAACCAAAGGTTCCTATTGAGAAAAAAATGACAGGCAGCCAAAGGGATGTTTTAGACAATATATAAGGATAAGCGTACCAGCCATAAAGGAAAATTGAAAATGATATGAAGATATTGAAGATTTCGAAAACTGTATGGATAATGATACGACTTTCTGATACAAAGATAGATTCTATATATGGTATGAAGAAAAAGGACAGGATCAGCAATAGTATAGAACTATAAAAAGAAACGAAGGTTATTTTTTTATTCTGATACACATGATTAATCATAAAAGTCTACCCACCTCTAGCCTGAATAAAAAGAATTAGTTATTCATGATATTTCGACAAAACCTTTAATAATCCTCCCCTATCAATCCCTAAAAAGAGGAATTTTTTTCTTACTTCGACTTTTAAAAAACAAAAACCACCCATTATTATGGACCTAAAAAAGGGACGATGTTCTTACACCTTTATAGGCAGAACGACCGTCCCTTACTTCTCAAATAAGTTTACTCTTTCGTTTATTCCATCATATTCTCAGATTTTTGAGGCTTACATGGTAAGTGCTCCATTCCTAATTCAGTAAGTTCTGCTTGGGCTTCTTCGATGGTTGTTTGAGCTAAACTAAGGTGTCATGGGAAAAGGGAGAGATAACTAAAAAACTTAGATATGTTAATATTCAAAAAAGTAACAAATTCGGTACTTATTATATACCTAAAAGGCTCTCGACAATTCCAAGAATACCCTATGGAATTCTCGAAATGTTGGAAACGATATACAAGATATTTTATATCATCGAGTAGAATTTTTGTTATTGTCTAGTTACATAGCATTTTTCATTAGTAAAATAAAAGTCACAAACCGGTTTATCTCTTATTATTAAGAGCAACCTATTTGTGACTTTCGTATTAAATCCCTATATTATAATTTAATACAAACGTTGGATAACTCCGAATAGAATTCAAAGCTGTGAATACCGCCTTCACGGTCAAGACCTGTAATAATCGTAGGCTCTAAATAATATCCTTTTTCTAATCCTTCAGGACGCTTACCATCAGTTAGCACTTCTCCGCCTTCTTCTTGTCCACCCGCAAGAATTGACTTACTTTGTTAATACTTGTAACCCTTCTGCTTTTTCCCATTCGATTGGCAGGCCTACATAATTTTCTGCAATCATTGTTAGTCCTGCTTCATACGATGTATAGTAATCCAGGTCAGCCAATTGAATCCCGCGTTCAAAAGAGTCAAGGTTCGGATTTGAATGAAGAAGCTTTGTCATGAAAGAAGAGAAGCGTTCTGCTTTCCAAACACGACGTAGGCATATTTCTGAATATCGATTTAATATATCGTTACTTCCATTTTGATAGAATTCTGCCATTCCACGAGCCATGACTTTGACATCTGTAGCAGCCAAGTTTAATCCTTTTGCCCCTGTAGGCGGCACGGTATGAGCGGCATCACCTGCGATAAATAGGCGGCCATATTGCATCGTTTCACAAATGAAACTGCGCATTTGGATAATTCCTTTTGAATTAATCGGTCCATCCGGTATGTGCCAACCATCATGGGTTTTTGTTCTTTCGTTTAATTCTGTCCAAATTCGGTCATCTGACCAATTGGCAATATCATCATTTGCATCCACCTGTAGATAGTGACGTTGTAGAATTGGGGTGCGTGTACTTAATAAAGCAAATCCCCTCTCATGGTTAGCATAAACCAGCTCATCTGCAGCAGGAGCAGAATCAGATAAAATGCCTAACCAGCCATCCTTATATATATGAAGATGTTCTTTTCTAATACGATTAGGAATTGCTTTACGGCTTGGCCCATGGAATCCATCACAGCCTGCGATAAAATCACAAATCAATTCTTCATCCATGCCATTTTTACGATATCTAATTTTTGGCTGGTTTGTATTGAGATCATGTAACGTAACATCCTCTACATCAAAGATAATGTCTTTACCATTTTCATAACGGGCGTTTACGAGATCAATAATAACTTCATGTTGTGGATACACGACTACTTGCTTTCCACCAGAATATTTTTTCAAGTCAATACGGCGTCTTTCGCCATTAAATTGAAAGTAGTTCCCATCATGAAAATGACCTTCACGATCCATACGATCGCCAACACCAATTTCTCTTAAAATATCAATGGTCGTTTGTTCTAAAATACCTGCCTTTACCGTCCCCTCGGTATTGCCTCTTGATTTACGTTCTAAGATAACGGAATCAATTCCTTGTTGATGTAATAATTGAGCAAGAATAAGTCCCGCTGGTCCAGCCCCAATAATCCCTACTTGTGTACGCATAATTTCCTCTCCTTTATAGGTGTTTTTTAAGTTTATTTACATTCCAGCATTCCTGATTATAAACATCTAGAAACCGCTTTCACCTTGAATATAATATTAATATCTAGTACCTGTTTTTATCTAAAGAAAGATTCATAGCTAGTTATTTTACATATTCTTGTTCAGCCTTCTCATCGATAGGAGAAACCTTTGATTTCGTAAACGTAATGAGAGGATTCCAGCTTCCTGATGATTGTGCAGCTGAATAAAATACTGGAGTGCAATCATCACCAATGACGCCGAGCAGCATCGCTACGTGACGACCGCCCGATTCAACCTTTGCCATACTTGCATATTGTGGCAGCATGTTATAAGCCTTTTTATACTCTTTATTCATGATTAATTCGATAAATTCTTTATCAAGAGCATGCTCAGAAAGTGATGGTACATTATGTCTTCCACGTACTAAATTATGGGATAGGGCACCACTAGCAATGAAAACAACTTTCTTTTCCGACTCTTGTAAAACCTTAGCAATTTCCTGACCCCATTGATACGTTTCTTCAATATTAGCCGCTAACGTAACAGATAGGTTAATAACAGGAATATCTTCATTTGGAACAAGATAACGTAAAGGCACAATCGTACCATAATCCCAATCGAAAGATGGATCATCCACTCCTTCTACTGGAATACCCGCACTTTTACCTGCTTGAACCAATTTCTCTGCCAACTCTTTGTCGCCCGGATAATGATATGGAACATCACTAATCATATCTGGCGCTTCTGTAGCGGTAAGCGATCCTTTATGTACTGGATTACAGTCAACATAATGAGCAAAAGTAGATGGCCAGTGACAAGAAACTAATACAATCACATCTGGTTTAATTTGAGCAAGATTCTTAGAAATCTCCTTTAATCCTTCCACTAACTTTTTCTGAAATTCTGGTACTTGATCCTCGTGGCACATACTTGGAGCATGCGGTACAATCATACTTAATTCAATTGTCATGAATAATTCCTCCCTTTATTTATCTTATATTAAACGTTGTTCAACTAAATCATAATCTAGTAAAGAACAAGCATATTCTTCTATTCAGAGAATCCATCATATTTCCTATGTGTTTGCTATCTTAATTGAATCTGTGTTTTCAGTTGATTTTGCAGGTCTATTTTTCTTATTTTTCCAGAAGGAGTCATTGGAAAGTTCTCTACAAAAACGACCCAATCCGGAACTTTATAGTCAGCTACTTTCCCTTTGATAAAGTTTCTTATTTCTTCCTCGGTGGCACTCATCTTCTCTCTCAAGCTTATACAAGCACAAGAAATTTCCCCCAAAACAGTATCAGGAAGACCAACAATAGCCACATCCATTACAGCAGGGTGTGTGTAAAAATATTCCTCTATCTCTCGTGGATAAATGTTATATCCACCACGAATAATCATATCCTTTTTACGTCCAACGATTCGAATATATCCGTGTTCATCAATCGTTGCAAGATCACCTGTATAAAACCACCCATGTTCATCCATTGACTGATCCGTTCTTTCAGGGTCTTTATAATACCCCTTCATCAGCCCAAAGCTGCGACAAATCAATTCACCCACTTTGTTCATACCAACATCGTGTCGATTATCGTCAACTACTTTGACTTCAACCCCTGGCAGCGCTCTTCCTACTGTTTCATATCTTATCGTATCATCATCATCAAACCCAGTTAGAGAAAGCGTGGGGGAGGTTTCCGTCATACCGTATCCGACTAATATATTACATCCCATCTCTTCTCTAATTCGATGAATAATCTCAATCGGTGCTGGAGCTCCCCCCATTTCTCCGGTCCTTAAAGACGATAAGTCATACATATGAAAATGAGGGTGATTCAATTCCAGTATAAACATTGTTGGAACTCCAGGATGAATGGTCACCCTCTCCTGTTCGATGAGTGATAACGCTTTTTCTGGTCTAAAGGTTTCCATTAAGACCATTCGTGCTTTTGATGAGATTGTACGTAACACAAACATCAAACCCATTACATGAAAGATTGGAGTAGGCAATAAAAACACATCTTCAGCATTGCACCTCATCCATTCTCCACCTATTACTGCAGTATGAACAAGATTTTTATGTGTCAGCATGGCCCCTTTTGATTTGCTTGTGGTTCCTGAAGTGTAAAGAATAGCATAGAGATCTTCTTTATGATTAATTTCAACAGGTGAAAACGATTTTGTTTTTCCCATTTCTATTAATTTATGATAATAGTAGACGTTCTCCGCTTCAAAACGAACACCAATGAGATATTCGAGGCTATGAATCGTTTTGATTAAATCCAAATACTTTTCATAATGATTCACATGATCAAATTCTCGTGTAAAAAAAATAGCTTTCACTTCTGAATGGGTGAGAATATATTCAGCTTCCTCACTTTTAAATCGAGTATTAAATGGAATAAGAATGGCACCGATTTTAGCGATGGCAAAAGCTATGACAATAAATTCATGCCAATTCGGCAAACTAACAGCTATTCGATCTCCTTTGTTTATTCCCATTTGAGAAAGACTAGCGGCAAGTGCATCCGATTCTACATCTAAATCGTGATAAGTCATTCGCCTATTCCCATCATAAATGACTTCATTAGTGGGGACAGATGCAACAGCAGTTTCAAGTAATTCCGATAATGACATATCATAAGAGGCTTTTAAAAGCAATTCAATTTTCCCTCCCTATTATCTGACATGCAGTTGTTTCCAGATAGCTGCGATACATGACCATCGGCGATACAAACTGAACTTACTCCTTACGTTTGTTTAATTTTAAATATTCTGTATTCTCTCATTGTACAATGTCCCCCGAAATGTACCTGCCTATTATTTGAAAGGTTGCCTTTTTGATATTTTTGGATGAACTATTCTATTTAAAATAATACCATTTTCCATCCATCTCATTTTTTCGACATAACCCTTTATTTATCAAATAAACTAAATGCGAAAGTGTTTCACCTATGGCGAAGCGTAATTCGTGCATGGTTAGATTTTTTCTAAATAATTGTTCACAAACCTGAACGGCCGTTTTCGGTTGTTCTAATAGATTCAGTATGAACTCAAGTCTTTCCTGATGATGACTTTCTATTTCTTCAATTCTATTATGAACATCAAAAAATGGGTCCCCATGTGATGGGATGGCATACTCAATATCTAGTGTTTTTATTTTTAATAACGAGCGGAAATAACAATCCAAAGGATTACTCTCTTCAAGAACTCTTAATGAGATGTTTGGAGTAATCTTTGGCAATATATGATCCGTTGATAGAAGTACTTTCTTCTCACGATTAAACAATACAAATAAGCCATCAGAATGTCCCGGTGTAAAAATCACCTCATATTCATACTTACCAAATCTTATTTTATCCCCCTCATTCAAATATCCAGAAATTACAGGTAGTGGATAAATCAGAGGTTCTTTCAGCTGACTAATTTGCTTCACTGTGTCAGGATCAACTCCACATTTTACATAACGTGAAATTAATTCCTCCCTTGCTGCGTCAGCCCATAAGATGTGACTAAGTTCTGCATCCGTTTCGCTCATCCAAACAGAAGCACCTGTTTCTAATTGAAGCTGGCCTGCATAGCCTATATGATCTGGATGACAGTGGGTAATAATCAAATCAGTGATTTTTTTGTCTTCAAGATGGGGGCTCCAAGCTTTTATAGATTTTTCGTTGTGCAGGCCTGTATCAATTATTTTCCACCCATTTTCTCCCTCTGCCAGAAAGCAATGTACGTGATTAAGCTTAAAAGGTAGATCAATCGTTACTCTTTGAATACCTAGCTTTTCTAACAATCTAATCCTCCTTTTTCTAGCCGAAAATATAATCATATATGTCCATTCATTTCATATCATTAGAGTGATTGAAGTGAGGAATGTTTCAATGATTCTATTACTATATAGATTCCACTTATAAATAATTCAATTTTCTTAACTTAGACATTTACAGGAGATAAATTACCTTTTTTCGAGGTAATGACCTCTTTCAATTGTCCCCAATTTTCCTCAAAAATTTCTACTGGCATTTCTTTCAAATTATTTGATATTCTAGGTCTAAAGCCCATCTGTGAAATAATATCCCTTTCAATGTCAATACCAGGTGCAACTTCAATTAGAGTCAGTTCTCCCTCTTCAATTGTAAAAACGCATCGTTCAGTCACATAAAGTACTGGTTGATTAATGGTTGACGCATATTTTCCACTGAAAGTGATTTGTTCAACATTTTCAATCACCTTCTTATTTTTTCCTTCATTTATAATATGAAGTTTTCCATCTTTCACTTCTGCTTCAAAACCTCCGGCAGTAAAGCTTCCTGTAAAAACAACCTTTTTAGCATTTTGGGTTATGTTGACAAAGCCGCCTGTCCCCATTGGACGCCCAAATTTACTTACATTGACATTCCCGTCTTTATCAGCTTGCGCAAGACCCAAAATGGCAATATCAAGGCCGCCGCCATCATAAAAGTCGAACATGGCATTATGCTCGATAATGGCTTCTGGATTATAAGCATGACCAAAATCTCCACCGCCAGCAGGTATACCACCGATTACACCTGCTTCGGTTGTGAGCGTAAACATGTTAGTTACACCTTCCTCAGCAGCTATTAAAGAAACGTCCGCAGCCATACCAACTCCTAGGTTAACGATGCTATTAGCCTGCAGCTCCATTGCAGCCCGGCGAGCAATAATTTTCCTAGCATTCAAAGGAAGAACTGGGACACTGCTAAGCGGAACTTTCATATTACCTGCAAAAGAAGGTTCATAGTACCGCTCCTCTGTTTGCCAGCAAGCATCTTTATCATCAGCAATGACAATATAATCAACAAGAACCCCTGGTACTTTTACTTCTTTAGGATGTAACGAACCTGTTTCTGCAAGATACTCTGCCTGTGCGATAACAATTCCACCTGTGTTTTTTGCCGCTTGCGCAAGCTGTAGTTGTTCTAGAAGCATCCCTTCTTTATCCATAGTAAGGTTACCCTTTTCATCTATTGTCGTACCACGAATCAAAGCTACATCCACTGGGAATGATTTATAGAAAAGCCATTCTTCTCCCTCAAATTCTACGACTTTTACAATATCCTCTGTCGTAACCGAATTCATTTTTCCGCCTTCAATTCTAGGATCAATAAAAGTCCCAAGCCCAACCTTTGTAATAAGACCTGGTCTTTTTGCAGCTATTTCGCGCCAAAGGTTAATAATTACTCCTTGAGGCAGACAATAAGCTTCAATCTTGTTTTCTGAAATTAATTTGACTATACCTGGTGAAAAACCGATATGAGCACCTGACCAGCGCTTAACCATTCCTTCATGTCCAAAACGGGTAATCCCCCTATCCTTGCGATCACCAGTATTACAAGCTTGGGCAATATTTATGTTCTTCGGATGCCCAGTTTCTAGAAACCTATCTTCAATGGCTTTTGCAACCTCCTCTGGCCATTGTGCCAATCCCATAGCTCCTACAGCCACAGTAGCATTGTCTTCAATTAAAGCTGCTGCTTGCTTTGCTGTGATTATTTTCGACATTTTTTCATAACCCTCCTTCATATGTATTAATCATAGCTAAGTTTAAAAGTAATAGTATTGCGGTCAACATCAGTTAATCCACATGAATTTATTCTAGTAGTTTCGTAAAAACTCTAAACATAGCTTTAGTGCAAGAAGCACCCCCGGATATTCATATATTTAGAGATGCTGCTTGTTCATATTAATATTTTTGTCAAAACAGTGGGTATTGATTTTAAGATTCCACGATATTATCCAACTTTGACAATAATTGCTGCAGCAGTATCACCAGCTGCACAGCCTGTTACTAGCGCATATCCTCCACCCTTTAGCACCGTTTCTTCAATTGCTTCTATAAGAAGACGACCTGTCGTAGGACCTTGTGGATGTCCAAACACCAATGGGCTTCCATAGTTATTGATGTTAAAGGCATCAACTTCGAGCTCTTTGGCCAAATATAAGTCGTTTGCGATGAATGGATTATGATTCTTAATAGTCGTAAGGTCTTTTGCCGTAAGTCCAGCTCTTTCTAAGGCCATTTTAGCTGCAGGAACAGGTGCCATCGGCATATGTGCTTTCTCCGTTCTGGCATATCCATAAGAGATTATCTGAATAGGTATACTAGGATTTGTACTTAATCTCGCAGCATTTTCCTGTGTAGTAACAATGATACCAGCGTTACCATCTGCAGGATGTGTCTGTGCTCCAAAGGTATGGATTCCTCCATCAAGCGTCGACCTTAACTTTGCAAGCGCTTCCCTAGAAGTACCTGAAACTCCCTCATCAGTTTCAATAAGCTTTGTTTCCTTACGAGAAACGGTCACTTCAACAGGAATCATATACTTCTTCTGGAATGCTCTATCGTTCGCGAGAGCATCCTCATATTGTTCATAACGGCGAAGTACCAGCTCGTCTGCCTGCTCACGTGTAAAGTTTCCTTTTTTCGCTACATTTTCGGCAGTATTAATCATACCAATTCCTGTCGCTGGATCAGCCTTCATATTGTCCATATTCCAGTTCTCAGCTATCACTTCACCGCCTGGACCCTTTGGGTTAGGCCAGATTGTGTGCGGACCATTAGATGTACGATCAACTAGAAGACAATAAGCGGTATCAACATTTCCTATTTCCACAGCCATACTTGCATTGAAAACAGAAGTAGTTGAAGTGGAACAAGCCTGCATAACTGTCATTCCTGGGATATTAGGATTACCTAGCATGGCAGCAGCCCACTGCGCTCCATAGAAAACACTTTTTTGACCAATCGTGATTCCTAGATAAAGATAATCTAACTCGTTAACATCAAGACCTCTGCTTTCAAACCAGCGCTTACTCGTTTTTGTTCCTAATTCTATTGAATTCTCATTTTGTAAGCTTCCCTGCCATTTACAAAATGGAGAACTATAGTAACCACCATATGGAATATACGCTTTTTTAAACATTTTTTCCCCTCCTGTTTTCTACTGCCATACGAAGATGAACCGATTATTAACAATAAAAGCCCCCTATCATAGAAAAGATAAACAATCCTATTTTACTTTATTTCTATAATAGGGGATCTTTTATGCTTGTTTAGTAACGTACCGTTCAAAAATATCAATTAAGCAATTTTCCCTTTTTAAAAACAATCTATATACCGTTAAAATGACTAGTAGTGATACATCGAATCTAAGATTAATAAAGCGCTTGCATTCACAACATATTAATACGTGTTTGGGATACATATCAATATGCGAGCGGGATGCTTTTACAAAAGAAATAATACAGAAAATTTTGTTAATAGAAACCGATTACAACAATTTAAATCCCTAATTAATTTATCCTGAATTCACGAATTTGTTATACTATTTTATTAATCTTACTTTGCAGCCACATTTATTTTCCCTTTGAATTGTGGTGGATTTCCTGGACTTGATTCTAATCCAATTAATGCATCCTCAGTAGAAAACATTTCTACAAGGCGTCCTAATTCAAGTTCAATCGCTTCATCGATTGAAACCTTTGACTGTTCATCAATTAACTCATTGACTACAAGAAGTGCAAGCGGAGCCTTTCTGTTGATGATTTTTAATGTCTTTTCAGCAAAACTCTCGCTTACTCCTTGAGGCAGTTCTCCATTTAATAATCGAACTACATTTTCATTAGAACCAATTGTCTTTAGTTCATCATACTCTTTTGGGATTTCACGAGATGCGTACTTGTCAAATTGACCACTTTCTGCAACCTTTTTAATTGTTTCCTCTAACACAGAAGAATCAACCAACTCAGTAACAATACCTAAAGCATGCGCATCAGTAGCACTCATTCCCTTTCCTGAAAGTACAAAATACTTAGTTAATTCAGGTCCTATGTGTCTTTCAAAACGAATCATTCCGCCAAGACCTGGGTAAATACCAATACCTGTTTCAGGGAACCCAAATGATCCATTCGGAGTTGCAACGATTGCCTGACATGAAAGCGCAAGTTCACTTCCGCCACCAAGGGACAGACCATCTAACACCGCAATGGTCAACTTGCTTGAAGTCTCAAAACGTCTAAACAGTTCATGACCTTTTCGAGTAAATTCAACATTTCCTTGGATATTATCCGTTTTAATACAATCTATGAAATACTTGATATCTGCTCCTGCAACAAAAGCTTTGCCTGCACCTTGAAATGCAATTGCCTTTACTGATGGGTTTGCTTCAGCCTCATCGAATTTCTTTTCTAACTGGGCTACTACAACTGGGTTTAAAGCATTCATAGCTTCTGGACGGTTGATCGTTATGTAAGCGATTTGGTCTTTTACCTCTAGATCAACAAAGTTAAATTCAAATGGCTTTCCTGATTTATACTGATCTTCTAGAAGCTTTGCTAATTTAAATCCTTCACGTGATTCAGACAATGACTTGACAATTTGGTAAGCCTTTTCAATCCCAATCTTATTGATTAACTCAAATGGACCTAAACTCCATCTTAAACCAATTTTTGCACCTCTGTCCGTGTCTTCAATACTAGCAACACCCTCTTCCACTAATGCACAAGCTACACCCATAACAGTTGCATAAAGATGATTGGCCACGATATCAAATTTAGACTCATCCACTTCTCCTGATAGATCCCAGTCAACTCCAGCATCCATTTGTTTTTTTAGAAGTTCAGGTGTTGAATAGAATACGCTAATTGCATTTCCAAGAGTTGTAGAAGCATGTACTGCAATTGGAATACCTGTAACATTCATGAGTTCAAAAGGACCCATTCCAATTTCAAATGCTTTTATAGCTGCTGCTTCAATAGTAGGAATATTTGCTTTTCCATCTTCAAGCAGACGAACTGCCTCATTTAAGAATGGTACAAAGAATCTGTTGACTGCAAAACCAGGTGCATCTTTGACATGAATATTTGTTTTTCCATGAAGTTTTCCTATTAACCAAGCCTTTTCTACCGTTTCAGCACTAGTTCCTTCGTGAGGGATAATTTCTAGAAGTCTGTTTTTGGCTGGATGATAGAAATAATGCATGCCGATTACCTTGTCCGGACGGTTTGTATAGCTTGCAAGTTCTCTAACATAGAAGCTTGAAGTGTTAGTAGCCAATATAGTTTTCGGTTGACAAATTTCATCCAGTTGTTTAAACAGCTGGCCTTTCACCTCTTTATCTTCAAAAACAGCTTCAACAACTAGATCCACTTCCGCAAGCGCTTCCAATGAAGCCGTTCCATTAATTCTTCCAAGTGTTTCTTCCATTTGTTGTACTGTAAATACTTTTTTGTCTACCCCATCCTGCAGAGTATCCTTAATAATGGTTAATCCTCGTTGCACAAATTCCTCCTTTACATCAACAAGAGTGACTAACAAGCCCTCCTGCGCCATTTTTTGAGCAATTCCAGAACCCATGTTACCAGCTCCAACAACGCCTACTCTAAAACTTTTTGACATGATAAAACCCCCAAGATAATAATTTTATAACATTTCATTAAAACGCATTCATAGAATCAATTCACCGAATATATTCGGTGAATACATTCAGTATAATTTCTATATTTACTATTGTCAATATATTTTAACTGGTGATAATTTTCTGATATATTGGTTTTATAAAATCGAACATTCCAAATAAAAAACGGGCAAGAATTGATATTCATATCAATTCTTGCCCGTTTTTTAAAGTTGCCTATTTTCATATACTTTAACCGCTATTTACAATTTAAGGCTTAAATAATGTTACAAGGCGTTTTGTATATTGAAGAATTGCCTCTTCTAAATCATATTGATCATTTTCAATATGCAAACACCAATCGTAAACAAGTCCACGCACAGAAATGAACATGAACCGTGTTATTTCCTCGGGAGATGTTTCTATAGAGATTTCTTTTCTCTCTTGTCCTTCTCGTATAATTTCTTGAAGCAAGGTCTGCATATACCCGCCTTCTCTATTAAACATACTGCTGCGGGTGCTGAATAATTGCTGAATAAAATCAATTCCATTTGAACTATTAAAGATAGCATAGTATTTAAAAAATTCAACAATCCTGTCTAATGCATTCCCTTCTTTTAGCTCCTTTTTTACATGCTCCTTAAAATAGTCATCCCCTTGTTTAAAAATTTCAATAAAGATATCGTTTTTCGACTTATAATAATGATAAAAAGTTCCTACAGATACACCTGCTTTTTCACTAATTTCCTCTACGGTAACATTACTGAAGCCCTTTTTCTCTATTAATCTAATGAAAACTTTATATATATTCTCCTTGGTTTGTATTGCTTGCGCCTGCCGTTTGGTCAGCTTTTTTTTCTGTTCCATATTATTCTCCCAAAAGTTAATTTATTATCCAATTAAATCAATGATAGCAAAGAAAACCCGAAGAAGCATCTCTTCGGGTTTTCTTTTTATTTATTCAGCTATATTTCGAACTTCTTCCCTAGATGCCTGTTTATCGGCTATTTTATTGTAATCAGCATACTTCTCTTGGATAAATAGGACAGCAATTGCACCAATGGCTGCAGCTATACCAATGCCCACAAAATTATACTGCGGCATAAGATTCATGGAAAGTACAAATCCTATAATGGCCGGAGCAGCAATTCCTCCTATACGCCCGAACCCCATTGTAGTTCCCACACCCGTAGAACGAATTTCATTTGGATAGTACTGAGAAACAAATGCATTAATCAAATTTTGGCTACCAAACGACGCAGCTCCAATGATAAAAATCAATACGTATACAATCGCTTCTACTTTTGAGAAGCCAATATATACTAAACCTAACGCTCCTGCAATATACAATGGAACGAGAACTTTCTTAAAGCCAAGCTTGTCTACTAACGGTCCAAATACAATCGTACCAACAATAGCACCTAACTGTAGGACTGCTGTAAATACTAAGCTTGAACTTAAGTCATATCCTACTTGCATCATGAGACTTGGTAACCATGTATTCAGAGCATAAATCAATACAAAAGCACTGAAACACGAAATCCAGAACATAATGGTACTAAATGCACGTTTATGCTCAAAAAGCTTAGTAACAGGAGATCCAGGTTGTTTGGCAACCGCCTTTTCAAACTTTACATTCGCTGTTTTATCAAATTCTGGATTAAATTTGGCAAGAATCTCCTTTATCTTCTCATTTTCCCCTTTATTTAAAAGGTAATTAATCGACTCCGGAAGTTCTTTAATTAAAATCGGTATTAGCAACAATGGGATACCCGCAATCCAGTAAATAGGTTCCCAACCAGCAGTCGGCAGGATAGAACGGCTAATAAGTGCTGCTCCTAATGCTCCCAAAGAGTATCCACAAAAAATGACGGAAACAATTGTAGACCGAACTCTCTTTGGGGAGAATTCAGTTGATAAAGCAATTACGTTCGGCATAACCCCACCGAGTCCTAAACCAGCTAAAATTCGAGTAATTCCAAAAAAAACAGGGCCTGTTGCAAAACCAGATAGTACCGTAAAACCGCTGAACATACTTATGGTTATCAGAATAACTTTTTTTCGACCTATCTTATCAGCCAATATCCCAAAAATGAAAGCACCGATAACTGTCCCCATAGCTGTGTAGCTTCCAATTGCTCCAGCTGTCACACCTGATATTCCCCACTCTTCTATTAAAGCAGGCACTGTGGCACCGTAAATGACAATATCATATCCGTCAAAACCAATTATTATGGAAAGCCAGGCGATAAGCAATAAATAAGCTGAATTAATTGGACTTTTGTCAATTATGTCCATTGGTTTTATAATATTCATTATACTATTCTCCTTTTTTTTAAAACTAACTATGAAGACGATTTGAAAACGCTCCCATAGTTACCCGCATCGCACTCCTTTTATAATTATTTTGATATGTATCCCAGTTCTTATTTTATGTACATATACTATATTAGTCAACTAATTTTTAGACAATTAAGAAAAATGGTATATTTTCAAATTATAAAGATTATTAGTATCATTGCAAAACCTAATCCATTTAACAGGTGTCATGTACCTTCAAAAAGTGAGGCTACTTGACACTTTTTATATATATTTTGAAAAAAATACTTGTTTTCCGCATATCGATATTATAAGATTTAGAAAAGTCAGAAAAAATAATTTATTTTAATATTAGTTAGGTTCCTAATTATATTCTAATCTGGATTGGGAACCTATGGATAAATCTATAGGAGGTGAATACATTTCTATCTTTGTAACCGTTTTATCAAAGAAAAAGAAATAGATGATTTTTAATTAATTATTTAGGAACCTAAATAATACTTGTTTTGGAAGTATGATTGATGGACGGCACAAAGTAATGGGAAAAGAACAATTAGTGGGAACAGAGCTTAGGAGGAAAAAATGAATACTAATAATAGACAAAATTGGTTTGGCTCTCTTTTTAGAAGGATATCACTTAACCTAACAAATTTATTTGACCAAAATATGTTAAGTATTGGTATAACAAGCTCGCATTATTGGATTTTGAGATTGTTATGGAAAGGAGATGGACTCACACAAAAACAATTAGTGAGTGAATTAGGAGTAAAGCCTGCATCTTTAACACAGATGATAGACAATATGGTGTCAAAAGGATGGATTAAACGCTCACCCGATCCGAATGATGCACGAATCAATCGAATTTACCTTACCGAAGCAGGAGAAAAATTACAACTGTCAGCCAGTGAGGTGATTACGGAGTGTGAAGAAACTCTTTGTAATGGTTTTACTGAAGAAGAACTTGAATTATTTAGACCACTGCTAAAAAAGGTGTTAGTAAACCTAGAAGAGGCAAAAATGAATAAAATCTCATAAATAGTAAAATTCCATTTAAAGAAACTATTTTGTTCTCATTTATTCATTCTATACACTGAAAGACGGCTAATAAGATTATAAAGTTAGAACTAAGAGTATTATTTGAAGAACTATTAAAACGAACTATCTCTTTTGCAATAAATAATGAAGTGAAACGAACCTTATACCCAATATCCACATTTTGGTTATCGTTCTATCCCTGTTTCTTTTAAAAAGAAAACGGAACTTGCTTATTAATAACAAAATATTCAAATTATATAGAAAATAAGGAGGAAACTTCATGAAACAATCTATTAAAAATAGCTGCACTCATGATTTTGAAGCACAGGTAGATGAAACTTTTTCAACTGCTCATGAAATGTTTTCAGATCTTCGTCAAAAATGTCCAGTTGCACATAGCGATTCATATGATGGCTTTTGGGCTTTGTTAAAATACGATGATGTAAAAAGTGTGTTAAAGGATCCTAAAACATATGTTACATCAGTTCAAAATGTTGTGCCAAAAGTATCTACTACAGAAAGGCGTCCCCCTCTTCATTTAGATCCACCTGAGCACACTCCATATCGAAGAGTATTGGATCCATTTTTTACAGATCAAGGAATGACAGAAATTGAGGACTCCATTCGTCATATCATTGTGAATCTATTAGATCCTTATATTAAAAAAGGTGGAGGAGATATTTGCGCGGACTTTTCTCACAAACTGCCGGGCTATGTATTTGCGGAATTTTTCAACCTTACACCTGAGCTTTCAATGTCCATTAGGGAAGTGACACGCCACTATGTAAAGGCCCTACATGAAGTTAACAAAGAAATGATTCAAAAGTATAGCCTTGAGCTATATGAATTCGCCCAAAAAATTATAGATATGCGTAAAGAAAATCCACTGGATTCTACAAAGGACATCGTTAGCGCTTATCTAGAAAAAACCTATAAAGGAGAGCCCCTGCCAGACAATCTAATCTTGGGGACAATCCGTCAGCTAATCGTAGTAGGAATGATTGCTCCTGTTGTGTTTATAGGCAGTGTCAGCGTACATCTTTCCGAAAACCCAGACATTCAAAATCAGCTTCGACAAGATTTATCACTTGTTCCATCTGCTATAGAGGAATATTTACGATTATTTACACCTTATAGAGGATTTGCCAGAACACCTACTCGTAATGTAGAAATTGGCGGTCGTACAATCAAAAAAGATGAACCAATCGCTCTTGTATATAGCTCTGCCAATAGGGACGAATCCGTTTTTCCGAATGGAGATGAATTTATTTTAAACAGACCCAATATTCATGAGCATCTAGCTTTTGGAAGCGGACCACATCGCTGTCCTGGTGCTCCATTAGCACGCATGATGTTTTGCATCACATTAGAAGAGCTGTTAAAGAGGACAAAGCATATTGAACTTGATGGAGAAATCGAAATGACAAATTGGCCTGAATGGGGTGCGGCTTTAGTTCCCTTAAAAATTGTTCCTGCTTAAGATGATTAATAGAAATGAAAGATATAACAACACACTAATAGGGGGATCTTTAGAATGAAAAGCAAATTACTATTGTTTCTTATGTTAATCCTTACATTTGGCATAATGGCGGGCTGCAGCAGTTCTAGCTCGGGGAATGCAGATAACGAAAAAGATAAAGCTGATAAACTTGTCATGGCTTATTTGCCTATGGAAGGTGCAGAGGGAATGCAGCAAACAAATAAAGAGTTTCAGGATGGACTCTCTGAACTACTTGGTGTTCCTGTAGAGAGCTTCCAAGCTACAAGTTACAATGCTGCCATTGAAGCAATGAAAAACAAAAAGGTAGATATGGTATTAATGCCGCCGTTTGCCTATCTTCTTGGAGAACAACGAGCAGACATTGAGCCATTAGCAAAAGTCGAATCTACTAATGAAGTCGTTTCATCCATTATTGTAGCAAAGGATTCAGATATTAAAACTCTAGCTGACTTAAAAGGTAAGACATTTGGCTTCATCGAACCGTCTTCCTCTTCAGGTCACTTACTACCTAAAACGTTAATATTAAAAGAATTAGGACTAACAGTGGATGAACTTGAAAAAGATTTCTTCAAAGACGTAAAATTCGTAGGGTCTCATGAAAGTGCCATTATTGGAGTAGTTAACGGTCAGTATGATGCAGCATCAGTTGCTTCCCCTACCCCAGAGGCATTAGTTGAAAGAGGAATGATTGAAAAGGGATCATATCGGATCATTGCCCAGTCTGAACCATCACCTGGTATTCCCTTTACTGTTCGTACAGACCTTCCTGAAGAAATGAAAGAAAAGATTAAAGACTATCTAATCAATTATAAGGACTCTAAATTTGTTGAAAATTACTTAGGATTAAAAGATGCGACTTTTGGTGAAGCCACTAGCAGCGATTACGATATTCTTCGTGATATCACAGAGCTGTTGAACATGAGTCCTGAAGAATTATTACCACAATAAAAGGAGGAACTTATGGATAAAGGAAGAGCACCTATGACATTGCCAGGAAAGAAGATTAAGCGTTCTTTAACGCTTATCTTCTTCGGCTTGTTAATTATCCTATCAATGAAATATGTAGATTTTAATGTACTAGAATTATTTCAAAGCATTCCTATTTTTATCAGCTTTATCTTTACGGATTTCTTTCCGCCAAATTTTTCAGATGTAGCAGATTATGTGAAACCTGTGATTGATACCCTTTTTATTTCAGTGATAGCTACTTGTATTTCTTCGTTTTTAGCCATGGTATTGGCATTTTTAATGGCCCATAATACAACGCCTCATCCAGTGTGCCGTATTGTCGCAAGAGGAATTGTCACATTTCTCCGCAGTGTCCCCTTTTTATTATGGGCTGCCGTATTAGTAGTCATTTTGGGGGTAGGTCCTCTGCCGGGTATGATTGGTCTCATCTTATTTGGAGGAGCTTTTTTAGCACGTGTATATGCTGAGTCAATCGAGGAAATCGGATCCGATTCGTTGGAAGCGCTTGATGCTGTAGGAGCTACATATGGACAGAAAATAAAACATGCCATTCTTCCACAATTCTTGCCCAGCTTTTTCTCATGGACATTATTTATGTTTGAAATTAATGTAAGAGCTTCGGCAATTCTAGGGATTGTTGGTGCTGGCGGGGTTGGCGTTTTGATAAAAGAATCAATGAGCCTTTTTCAGTATAGTAAAGCATCGGCCGTTATCACGATAATGATAATCATGATTTTAATGTTGGAATTCATAACAAATCGGCTAAGGAGGCGCTTAATTTAACATGAAAAATTCAGATCAAATCAATATCGAATTAGAGAGCAGCCTGCCAAACACTGGTAAAAAAATAAAAATCGCTCACAAAGCAACCCAGCGTCAGCAAAGACTTTTCTTTGGGATAGTATCTTTACTTTTTATTGTCTCGCTCTTTTTGATTGAGATAGATTACCAAGTCGTAGTAAAAGGATTAGAACGTACTCCTGCGATTATATCAGAAATGACACAAATCTCTTTTGAACAATTTGGCTCCTTATTATCTGGTATGTTGTCAACGTTAGTCATTGCTTTATTAGCAGTCATTATCAGTTTCATTGTTTCATTTTTCCTTTCATTTTTAGTAGCGAATAATACAACACCTAATAAATATGTAGGGATATTCTTCCGATATTTCTTAATGGTCATTCGTTCCGTACCAACGCCCATTTGGGTATTAATCTCTGTTGCAAGCCTAGGCTTTGGACCAATGGCCGGTATTATTGGGTTAATATTTCCGACTACTTCCTTTCTTGTAAAAGCATTTGCTGCCCAAATTGAAGAGGAAGGAAATGATGTCATTGAAGCCATAAGATCCGTTGGCGGTACTTGGTGGCATGTTATTTTTAAAGGATTATTACCGGTGTTGTTTACGGGATTAATTTCTACGCTAGGTGTCCGTTTTGAACTTGATGTTCACGAATCCGTTGTTTTAGGTATCGTAGGGGCCGGCGGAATTGGATATCTGCTGCAAAGCTATATTCAATATTATAAATTTGCTGATTTAACTCTAGGTATATTAATCGTCTTCATCACTATATATGCTTTAGAGTTACTAATCAATTGGATTCGAATCCGTAGCAGTGCGAGATGATGTTGGGGGGACAAAAGATGAAGATGCTCTTAAATATTCAAAATCTAGTGAAACAATATAGCGATGGTACAAAAGCATTAAATGATATTAATCTTCAAATTAAAGAAGGAGAATTTATAGTCATTATTGGTCCTAGCGGCGCCGGAAAATCATCATTACTCCGTTCGATCAACCGCCTGATTGAACCGACTGGCGGAACAATTAATTTCTCCGGCCAAAGTGTTGAAAAAGCAAACAAAAAAGAGCTTCGTTTTATTCGATCACACATTGGAATGATTTTTCAAAACTACAATCTCATTCCTCAGCTAAGTGTTTTAGAAAATGTACTACATGGACGGTTAGGATATATGGGCTCTATCAATGGGATCTTCAATCGTTATAGTGAAGAAGACAAAATAAAAGCCATTGAATGGTTAACTAAATTAGGGCTTGAAAATGAAATCTATAAAAGAGCGGATGAGTTATCAGGTGGACAAAAACAAAGAGTAGGTGTGTGCCGGGCCCTTATGCAAGAGCCCAAATTGATTTTAGCAGATGAGCCGATTGCCTCATTAGATCCAAAATCGTCCACTGCCGTAATGGATGCAATCTATCATAACTGCAAACAAATGGGGATAGCCTGTTTGGTCAATTTACATCAGGTAGAAATTGCGAAAACCTACGCAACAAGAATTATTGGAATAAAAAAGGGAAGAGTCGTTTTTGATGGTACATCCGAAGAATTGACAGATTCCATGATTTACAATATTTACGAAGGCAAAGAAGAACAAATGTATCAACAAACCATTTAAAACATTATATAGAGAAACTGTCATGTTTTACACTAAGAAGGTGACTTGTTGAAAAAATTAAATTGGCTAGTATTTAGTAAAACCGTCTTCATCTCCGTAGCTGGGGCGGTTTTATTTTCCTTTTTACACTTTCCGATTCCGTGGATGCTGGGTCCTTTATTTGCTGTGATGTTTGCAGAAGGATTCTTGAAACAAACGCTTCAATGGCCACCTATTTTTTTCAAAGCAGCTCTTATTGTCATTGGATTTATGTTAGGCTCCTCCTTTACCCATAAAGCGATTGCACAGGCTGTATATCATTTACCATTGATGCTGTTAACCACAATAGGGACGATTCTTTTTTGTCTGATTATAGGAATTATCGTTGCAAAGGTTGCAAAAATTGATATTCGCACAGGAATGATAGGATTTATTCCAGGAGCCTTTGCCCAAATGATGGCTTTAAGTGAGGAAATAGAGGAAGTAAACACTTCTATTGTTGGCATTATGCAATTAGCACGTGTCTTGCTCTTAATTTCGATTATCCCATTTATCCTTACACTGGGAATATTTTCGGATCCTAATCTTCCCATGACCTCTACTGTTGAGGTGATAAATACTATTCATCTATTAAACTTTCATTGGTATGATTATTTACTAATCATTATCATAATAGGCGGATTTATAATAGGAGCAAACTTGATTCATCTTCCAACCCCCTATTTAATGGGACCGCTATTGGCCGTAATCTCCTTAAAACTAATAGATTTACCTACATTCGAATTACCTTCCTTCATAATTGTGATAGCACAATTACTTTTTGGAACGTATATAGGACTACAAATGAATGTAGGAGAGATGAAACGATACTTCAATAAAGTGTTATTGTCTACCGGGATAGCATGTATCGTTTTAATTCTATTTACCATGGGATTTTCTTGGATTTTAACCAAATTAAACACTTTCACATTTGTTACAGGCTTTCTGAGTATTGCTCCTGGCGGTATAGACGTAATGGGGTTCACAGCTAAAGAGGTTCATGCAGATCTATCGATGATTACTTCGTTCCAATTGTTCAGAATGTTTTTTATGATGACAGTTATGCCACCTTTATTGAAACTACTTTTTACTAAGAGAGTAACATTTGATTTTGATCATAAAATCAAAGATAAAATGAATCACTAATGTAATTAATAATCCAATCACAACTTAAATTGTCCTTTTTAATTGAAAAATAAATATATAAATTTCACATAAGGAGAGCCATTCTGAACTGCACCTCCAATTGTTAGACACTACTAACAACTGAAGGTGTAGTTTTTATATGGTGAAGGTTTCCTCAAGAGAAAAAATACAAGCCATAAAAAAATTACTTAGTATGGTAATGAAAGGGAAAGAAAAGTTGCCAAATCTATTGAGTTAGCTCTTAAATAACACGAGTCCTGTATAATATCGAACTCATACCTAACGAACTATCTAACTTTATGGGGTCACTTTATTCTATTTTTCAAGAAGTATTACTCTTGAGTTATTCCAAGGTTATCTTTAGATTTTTTAAGCTTAAACGGAAGATGATTAATCCCTAATTCAGCTAGTTCTGCTTGGGCTTCTTCAATCACTGATTCTGCTTTCTCTTTTGTTTCCTCATCTAAACCAGCAAGCATGTCCCTTTTTCCCGCTTTTTCAGGCAGTTCGACTCCTATTTCTGCTAGTTGAACCCTTGCTTCTTCTTTTGTAATGATTCCTTCTTTTTGCTGCTCCAAGATGGTTTGAGCCTTTTCCTTCGTTTCTTCATCTAAACCGGCAAATAAATCCGTTTTAGTTTTATGTTCAGGTAACGCTACCCCAAGTTCCGATAATTGGGCTGTTGTTTCTTCCTCTGTAATGGTTCCATCTTTTCTCTGTTCCATGATGACTTTTACCTTTTCTTTTGTTTCTTCATCTAATCCAGTAAGCTTAATCATTCTTGCACCGCGTTCAGGCAATTCTACCCCTAGTTCCGCTAGTTGGGTTTTTGCTTCTTCTAAGGTGATTGTTCCTTCTTTTTGCTGATTCATAATGGCTTGAGCTTGTGCTTTTGCCGTTTCATCTAAGTTGGCGAACATGTCCCTTTTCCCGCTTCGTTCAGGTAATGTTACTCCCAGTTCCACTAAGTCTGCTTTTAATTGCTCCATAATAGTTTGAGCCTTTTCTTTTGTCTCTTCATCTAAAGCAGCCATCCCTTTTTCTGAGCCTTTGCCTTTGGCCGCTGTAACAGCAACAGCTGTTGTATTGGTAGCTGCCATCGCTGACATACCGGCTCCCAATATTCCAAAGGATAACGCTCCTGTCATAGCTAAAGCATAAAATTTATTCTTTTTCATGTTAGATTCCTCCAAGTCATTTTTTTGATTTCCGGTTCAACAAAAACATCCCTCGTTCAACCAGTGCTCGGTTACCTGGTGAATACATCATACCCACAAAATATGAACAAGTTATGACCAAACGATTACCGAGTTCTTAAATATTTTGGGAACCATCTCCATGCTTCCTTTTATATAAATATTCTTTTAAAAAATTCCTAATTATGTGATAATTATTGATAAATAGGAATAACATGATAATTTTCATTACAGCTTTAGATGGAGGAGAAGAACATGAACAAAGAAAAAACGGCCATTATTGTCGGCGGAGGAATTGGCGGGCTTGTTACGGCTCTTAAGCTTCACCGCGTTGGCGTATCAGTGCGTGTATTTGAAAGTGTAGAAAATATTAAAGCATTAGGTGTGGGTATTAACCTCTTGCCACATGCAGTTCGAATTTTAACAGAGTTAGGCTTGGCTGAAGACCTTGAGAAAACAGGCATCCCTACGGCTGAATTAAATTATTATAACAAATTTGGCCAGCAGATTTGGCATGAGCCAAGAGGCTTAGCAGCTGGCTATAAGTGGCCGCAATATTCCATTCACCGTGGCCGTTTACATATTCTGCTATTGAACGCCGTTAAGAAGCAGATCGGTGAAGACGTTATTTTTACTGGTCATCACCTCAAATCCTTTCAAAGTTTTGATGATGGTGTCGAGGCGGTCTTTGAAAACAAAAAATCAGGAGAAATCATTGGAACGTATCACGGCGATTTCCTTATCGCTGCAGATGGCATTCACTCGGTTGTTCGTAAATTCTTTTATCCAAATGAAGGTCTACCTAAATTCAGCGGTCGGATTTTATGGCGCGGCATTACAGAGTCAACTCCATTTTTAACAGAAAAATCAATGATTATGTCAGGATTCCAAGATCAGAAATTTGTTGCTTATCCTGTTTGTCCAGAAACTGCCGAAAAGGGTCATTCGCTAGTTAATTGGATTGCGGAGCTAGCTGTGCCTGGAGATGTTCCGCCTCGCAGTGATTGGAATAAGAGAGTGGATAAAGAAGTATTTGCACCTGCTTTCTCGGAATGGGATTTTGGCTGGCTGAATGTACCGAAACTAATCGAAGAAACTGAAACAGTTTATGAATTTCCAATGGTGGACCGCGATCCGCTTCCGCAATGGACATTTGGCAGAGTGACCTTACTTGGTGATGCTGCGCATCCAATGTATCCAATCGGGTCTAACGGAGCTTCACAGGCGATTTTGGATGCCGATGCATTAGGACAAGCCTTCGTTGAACAGCCAAGTGTAGAACTTGCCTTAACTGCCTATGCAACAGCACGCATGGAACCAACTGCTAAGATTGTGTTAACCAACCGGCAGAACGGTCCGGAAAGTGTTATGCAAATAGTAGAGGAGCGGTCTCCAAATGGATTTAAGAATTTGCATGATGTCATCTCACAGCAAGAATTAGAGGATATTGCGAACAAATACAAGCAGATTGCAGGCTTTGACCGCCAAACACTAAATAACAAAGAGGGAGCAGAAATAAAGTGATTGAACATATTGTATTAATTAAATTTAAGAACGAACTGACAGATGACCAGCTTAACGGATTGATTCAGCAAACATTAAGTTTAAAAGATTACATTCCAGGAATCATTGATATCCAGCAGGGCCGTAACTTTTCTAATCGAAGTAAGGGGTATGAGATTGCCTTAACAGCACGCTTTACCAACCATGAAGCACTAGAAAACTACCTGCCGCACCCAAAACATCAGGAACTCTTAAAATCGCTTATTGAATTAGGACTAGAAGATACGATTGTCGTAGATTTTGAAATTTAATTTAATAAAAAAGCAAAAGTGTCAGGCACCGCCAAAAGACAAAGGACAGAAAATGCCCATTTGCGATGCCTGACACCTCTATTTATTTGCCGGATGACAAAAACAGTCCAATGTATGGTCATTAATCATCCCAACTGCCTGCATATAGGAGTAGCAAATGGTGCTGCCAACAAATTTAAAGCCAGCTTTTTTCAACTGTTTGCTCATGTAATCACTGATTTCATTTGTCACCGGTACCTCTTCCCTTGTCTTCCATTCATTTACAATCGGCTTATGATTGACAAAACTCCAAATATAATCAGAGAATGAGCCCTGTTCTTCTTGAATTTTCAAGAAGGCTTTTGCATTCGTCATAACGCTTTGAATTTTTAACCTATTCCGAACAATGCCTTTATCTTCCCTTAACGCTTCTAATTTCTCATCACTGAATTGGACAATTTTTTCGGCTTCAAAATGAGCAAAGGCTCTTCGGTAATTTTCTCTTTTTTGTAAAATCGTCCACCAACTGAGTCCGGCCTGCGCTCCTTCTAAGCACAGCATTTCAAATAACAATCGATCATCATACACAGGAACACCCCATTCCCGATCGTGATACTCCATATACAATGGCTCATCTGTCACCCATGCGCATCTTTTCATCCTATACGTCCCTCCATCATACATTCCTATTTCAGACGGTAACCTATTATCTTCTTCTAATCAACTTGGCAGTTCGACAGACTCCGTAGTTTTCACCGTTTTTACTTTATCAGGTTCAGGAAGCAAGAAATTCATGATAGAAGCGGCCGCTAAAATCAAGATTGAAATATACAAGGCGATATTATAATTTCCCGATAGATTATAAAAATAGCCCGGTACATATGCACCTAATGCCGATCCTACCTGGTGGCTTAATGATAAGCAGCCCACGATAAAACCAATCGAATATTTCTTAAAGTATTCAGCGGCTAACAATTGTGTCGGTGCAACTGTAGCAAAATCAACTAGTCCAAACAATACTGCAAAAATCAATAATAATAGCGGATTATGAGAATAAACAAGAATCACAAAGGATAAGGCACGGGTAATATATAAGAAGACAAGCAGTTTACGGCTGCTCCAATAATCAATAATCACACCAGATAATAGAATGCCAATAATATTAAAAGCGGCTAATAGACTAACAGCAGCACTTGTGACTGATGTTGAAAATCCATGATTATGTGATAAAGGAATCAAGTGTGTATCCATCAAACCAGTCGTCGTAAAACCGCACACTGCAAATGGCAGCATCAAGAACCAAAATTGCCTTTTTTGCAATACCGCCCCTATTGATAATTTGGCTTGAGGCTTGTCCTCCTTCGCTACCTGTACCTCCTCCAATAGACCCCCTACCGGCTCCAATCCTTTTTCTGTCGGTTGATTTCGCAAAAAAATCAGTACGACCGGGAAAACGATAACCATTAAAAAGATACTTAATATTAAATTCGTCATTCTCCAATCAACATATTGAATAAGTAAAAGAGAACCCGGAACAAGAAGCATTTGTCCAAATCCAAAGCCTGCCTCCAAAATTCCTAACGCCAGTCCCCGCTTTTTATTGAACCAATTCATCACAAGCACAGTTCCTGCCACATTTGATGCTCCCCCTACACCAATGGAAACGAAAGCATACAAAACAAATAATTGCCAAGGCTGATTTACAAATGTGATGAAAAAGAAACTAATCCCCACTAATAAGGTGCTGGCTGAAATAATCAACCGAGCTCCATACTTATCTACGAACCTTCCAATGATTGGCTGTGAAACACCATAAATCACAAAGCTTAAAGCAGAAATCAGCGAGGTCGTTCCTCTATCCATCGACAGGTCCTCTTCCCAAGGTCCCACGAACGCACCAAACGCCAAGCGGCCGCCCTGTACAGCTAAAAACGATAAGAACGTAACAAATACGATAATCCACGCATAGTGGAATTTACTTTTTTTCATAATAACTCCTTTCTTTGATGTTAAACCTTATGTGATTATTTAGACATTTTACACTCTTTTATCTTATCGTGAAATAGTAAACTCATCAATTTAGCTTTTTATAAGATAAAAAGAAAAGTTTAACCAAAAGATAAATTAAGTGAATGTCACAGATTTCTATCTTACATGACTACAACAGCAGCGATTGCAGTCCTTCCATTTTATTGAATAAGTTTCTCTCCATGTGAAAAAGATAGATGAGGATGCAAAAAATCATTTTCACGGATAAGAGGGATGTATGATGAAGCTCAACAGGGTAAAAAAATGTGTATCAACGATCATAACCGCTCTTTTATTATTTGGAGCACTCGGTGTGTCTTCACCTGCACAAGCTCAATATCACCACAAATCGAAAACCGTTTCGGAAAATTCTTTACGGCCAATTATTATTCAGGCACCCATGCCCATTGAAGGTGAAAGCTTAGCCAAAAGACTGAAAAACGTAAAGGAAGAAAAATCTGGAAGCTTTATTTTTTGGATTGGAACCTTGGATGACTATCCAGTTATTGTCACAAAAACAGGAAAAGGCATGGAAAACACAGCTGCCGCTACCGCTGTTGCCATTGAACGATATAACCCTATCGCCATTATCAACCAAGGAACATCAGGCGGACATGATGCAAATCTAAACGTATTTGACATTGTATTAGGTAAAACAACAACAAATATTGGTTCAATGAAAACACCCGATTTGACTGAAGGTCAAGGAAGTTCTCCGTTTAAATGGATTCCCATGGACCTATTGGCCTCTGAAGGCAGTGCGGGAGAAGACACTAGCGCTGAAAAAATTCGTTATTTCGAGGGTGATCAGAAACTCCTTACAGCCGCAAACGCTGTGAAAAATAAATACACGAAGGGAAAAGTGGTCGAAGGAACGATTGGATCGGCTGACCTCTGGAATAATGAAGTGGACCGCATCAAGTGGTTTCATGAAAAATACGGAACATCTGTTGAAGAAATGGAAGGCGCCTCAGCTGCTCAAATTGCCGGTGCTTACCATGTACCATTCTTAGGCATCCGAATCCTATCTAATAATAAAGTGAACCAAGGAAAATACAACCCAAACACAGCCGCAGCCAATCAAGAGTATGTACTTGAAGTAGTAAAGCAGTATATATCGATGATTAAATAAGAAAAAAGGTGTCTAACATCTGCCCTATTCCAGCTAGTACTACTAGATAGAAGGGAGCAGTGCTGACACCTTTTCTTGTTTCAGAAGGAAGCAAATCTTCCTCCTGCTTCTTTTCCCTCTGTATTAGATTACTTCTTCATTTTTGTTTGTGATGTTTATTTCGATTGTTGAGATGGTTTTATCGTCTTTCCCTTTCATTGCTTCTGCATGTGTCACTGTACCAAATAGCTTTTCTTCATCTTCTTTAATCCATTTGATAAAGGATGCAATCATGAGAATCATGATAAAGACTAGCGGAAGTGCTGTAATGATTGTTAATGTTTGCAAGGCATTTAAGGCTTCGCCGTACATTAATACAATCGCAATCCCTGTTAATAAAATTCCCCAGAATACACGGTACCAGCGAACAGGTTCTTCTCCGTTTCTTAAATTTTTAGAGGCAACGTCTGCCAATGTATAAGCACCTGAGTTTACTGTTGTAGCAAGGAAAATTGCTGCAATAACAACATACAATACATTTATAATATTTCCTAAAGGCAGGGCTTGTAACGAAGCAAAGATTGCTGCGGGGGCACCTTGCGCATTTAGTGTTTCAATGATAGGAGCTGCACCTGTAATTTCAAAAAACATACTTGTATTTCCAAACACCGCAAAGCTCACCCAACACCCAATGGTGCCGCCTACTAATTGCCCAAGAATCAGTTCTTTAATGCTTCTGCCTTTGGAAATACGTGCGGCAAACATACCTGTAAACGGTGCGTAAGAGAACCACCAGCCCCAATAGAAAATGGTCCACGCTTCACTAAAACCCGATTTCCCAACAGGGTCGGTATAAAGGCTCATTCTGAAGAAGTTTTGGAATAGAATTCCAACACTGTCTGTGAACGTTGCTAAAATAAAGGCAGTTGGTCCAAACAGGATTACAAAAACAGCTAATGCTAAATACAAATATAAATTCCAATCACTTAATAGCTTCAGACCTTTTTTCAGTCCAAAGAATAAACAGATACAGAAAAAGACCGTTAATCCTAATACGATACTCAAATTCAACCCTGTTGTCTTCTCGATACCAAACCACTGATGAATCCCTTCAGCAATTAAAGGTGTCCCTAATGCTAAAGAGGTTCCAATACCCCCCATTAAGCCAAACATGAAACATACATCAATTACTTTCCCTAACCAGCCATCGGCGCGGTCGCCGATGATGCCGCGACAGGCCGTACTCAAGCGAACCGAGTTATAGTTTCTTACATATAAAGCGTAAGCAATCGGTATCGACGGGACGCAGTAGATTGCCCAAGCAGAAAATCCCCAGTGAAACATTCCATAGGTAGAGGCAAAACCTGCTGCTTCGACACTTCCAGACTCTAAGCCAAACGGCGGTGAATCATAATAAAATGCCCATTCAATAATGCCCCAGTACATAATTCCAGAACCAATACCAGCAGTAAAAATTAACGCAAGCCAGCTGAACGTTGAAAACTCAGGCTTTTCATTACCAAATCTGATTTTTCCATATTTACTAAATGCCAGCCAAAAGAGGAACCCAAATATCCCCAAACATACCCATAAATAGAATGAGCCGAAATTACCTGTTATAAAACTTAATACTCCATTTAAAAAGGCTGTCCCTTTTTCGGGATTAATTAAAATCGGTACTGTGATAACAAGAATCAACACTAAGGCCATCCCTAGTATCTGCTTATCAATCTTACTCTCCCTTTTCATGTCGTCCCTCCATTCCATTTTTTGTAATTTTCAGAAATATTATTAGACAATCACACGAGATTCCTCATGTGATTGTCTGTTCCTTTATCTTTTTTCTACTGTCTGCTGAGCCAGGATTTCTTCTAAATAATTCACCACTTGATTTCCTACCTGCTCAGTTGTGGCTGTCCCACCCATATCTGTTGTGAGTACATTCCCGTCCAATAAGACCTTTTCTATCGCCTGTAAAATGTTTTCCCCGTAGTTTTCATAGCCGAAAAAGTCCATCATTTGGCTTGCGGACCAAATGGCCGCCAGCGGATTAGCAATATTTTGTCCGGCAATATCCGGTGCAGAACCATGGATTGGTTCGAACATCGATGGGTACTCTCGCTCGGGGTTGATATTCGCTCCGGCTGCTAAACCAATTCCGCCCGCAATCGCAGCACCCAGGTCGGTTAAAATATCGCCGAATAGATTCGAGGTTACGACCACTTCAAATCTCTTTGGATCTTTAATCATTAACATAGCCGCTGCGTCAACAAGGTAGGATGCGGTCTTTACATCCGGGTACTCCCTGCTGACTTCCTCAAACACTTGATCCCAGAAGACCATTGAATAATTCAAGGCATTGCCTTTACTGATACTCGTCAGTGTTCTTCCTTCTTTTCTCGCCGTTTCAAAGGCATAGCGGATAATACGTTCCGTTCCTTTGCGAGAAAAGACGCCGTTTTGCAGGACGACTTCATTTTCCTGCCCTTTGAATAGCCAATCACCAGCTCCTGCGTATTCTCCTTCACTATTTTCACGAATAAACAGCATATTTACGTCTTCACGGCTCGTATCCTTTAATGGACATGGTGCCGCTTCCAATAAGGTAATCGGTCTAATATTGACGTACTGATCAAAACCTTTGCGGATTTTTAGCAATAAATCCCATAATGAGATATGATCAGGCACCCCCGGATAACCGACAGCACCCAGATAAATGGCATCGAACACTTTTAATTGTTCCATTCCATCTTCATCCATCATCACACCGTGCTTTGTATAATATTCACAGCCCCAGGGGAATTCCGTAAATTCAAACTGAAAGGTTCCATCCGCTTCAGCTATTTTATTGAGAATTTTAATTCCTTCCCGAATAACTTCCGGTCCTATTCCATCACCTGGAATGGAAGCAATTTTAAATGTTTTCATCGCTTGTCTCCTTTTTCCTGTTGATAAGCTTACATATTTTGATTCCAAACAACCAACTTCAATTCTGTCATTTCTTCAATCGCATATTTAATACCTTCTCTTCCTGTGCCGCTTTCTTTGACACCGCCATATGGCATATGGTCGACACGGAATGTAGGAATGTCATTAATTAAGACAGCACCTACCTCTAGCTTGTTCGCTGCATGTAATGCCTGATGGACATTTTCTGTGTAAATTCCTGCCTGCAGGCCGTAGCGTGAATCATTTACATACGCAATGGCTTCATCAACTGAACTCACCTTGTTGACGATTACAATCGGCGCAAATACCTCCTGACAGGATACCTTTAACGTTGGATGAACATTGGTCAAAATAGTCGGCTGTAAAATTCGACCTTCTATCTGCCCGCCTGTTAATACGACAGCTCCCTGCTCCTTCGCTTCGCCAATCCAGCTAAATGCCCGTTCTGTTTCATTTTTCGAAATTAGAGCAGAGATATCGGTTTCCTGATTTAGCGGGTCGCCTATTTTTAACCTTTTAGTTGCTAATACTAATTTTTCCACTAATTCATCATAAATATCTTCATGTGCATAAATTCGCTGCAGGGAAATGCAGACTTGTCCTTGGTTTGAAAACGCCCCCATGACACATCTATCTATTATTCTATCAATCTCGACGTTTTTATCAACAATGACGGCCGCATTCGAGCCTAATTCTAATGTTGTTTTCTTTAATCCGACTTTATTACGGATTCCAATTCCTACTGCCGGGCTTCCCGTAAAGGTAATCATTTGTACACGGTCATCATGAATCAGCGTTTCACCAACTACACTGCCGGAACCTGTGACAACATTCAGAACACCGTCAGGCAGCCCTGCTTCATGGAATAGTTCTGCAATAAATAAGGCAGACAGTGGAGTTTGAGATGCCGGTTTTAAAACGATTGAGTTCCCTGATGCAATCGCAGGGCCTACTTTATGAGCAACTAAATTTAATGGAAAGTTAAATGGTGTAATCGCTCCTATTACGCCAATCGGTTTACGGACCGTATAACCGATTCTTCCGACACCCCCTGGAGAAGCATCAAACGGAATGGTTTCTCCATGAATCCGTTTCGCTTCTTCAGCAGCAAACTTATAGGTTTCAATTGTACGGGATACCTCTGCCTTCGCAAACGTAAGCGGTTTAGCACACTCTAAAGCAAGGATTCTCGCAGCCTCGTCAGCCCTCTCCGTAAGCAAATCTACTAATTTTTCTAAAATAGCTGACCGTTCGTAAGCGGGCATATGGGCAATTTTTTGAAAAGCCTTATCCGCCACTGAAATGGCTTCTTTTACTAATTTCTCATCCGCCATAGCAATTTCAGCTATTTTTTCTCCAGAGTATGGTGAATAAAGATCCGAATACACATCAGCCTCTACCTTTTTACCGTCGATTATTAGATATTTCTTCCATTGTAAAGATTCTTGAACGTTGTTTGTCATTTGCCTAATGCCTCCAATACCATATCATGGAATTGAACAATCCCTTTTTCAGATTGAGAATAGACCCCTTTATTAAAAGCTCGGGAACGGAATCCGACCTGTTCTAGTTCAACCAGCTCCACATCTTCCTGACGAACCTGCTCGGCAAATGCCACTAAATCCTTCTCTTCCTGTGTTAAATTTTCATCCCTAAAATAGTAAGTATAGACACCTAACGTCGTTTCATGGTCAATTGGAATCATTTGAATGGTCGCAATATTTCCTGGTCCCGGATAAATCGTCATCATAAGATTCGGCCATAACCAGAAAAATTCTCCGCCTTGCATTTCCGCTTCATTTAAATCAACCGTCCCCATTTGTTTATCAGGCTTGACAACGGTTCCTTGGACAGAGTAATTGTCACATGTGATAATTTGATAGTTTTTCATATCCAAAGTCGAAACAAATGATGGGTGTGCCACATAGCAGTGATCACATTCTAAATAGTTATCAATAAATGCCTTCCAGTTCGCTTTAATGATTCGTGTTTTCGCATTGATTCTCTTTAACTCGCCTAAAAATGGATATTTATCCAGTCGGCTAAAGAAATCTCCGTAGGATTCACTAAGCGCCTTAGCGTCATCATCCAAGTTTACAAAGATAAAGGATTGCATTATTTCCATTCTGACGCCTCGTAAGCAGCGATCGCTGATACAAGCTGCATCTTCCCCGCTGAAGTTAGGCGCCTTATTAAGCTGACCGTCTAAGTGGAAGGTCCAGCCATGGTATCCGCATTGAAGAATTTTCTTTTGACCAGATTCTTTTTTCTCTAGCTTTGTGGCACGGTGCGGACAGACATTATAAAAGGCTCTGATTTCCCCATCCATCCCCCTCGTAACAATAATTGGTTCACCTGCTACCTCGGTTGTAAAAAACGCTCCATCTTTTTCTAATTGACTAACATGACCAACTAGCTGCCATGATTTTGAAAAAATTAATTCTTGCTCTAATTGGAATACCTTTGGATCTGTGTACAAATCATATGTCAATGTTCTTTCAAATGTTTTACTCGCTTTATTTTGGACTGGATTGTAACTCATGTTTATTCCTCCTCATGATTAAATCATTTATTTTTGGACCTGTTTATTAACATGACTCGCTAACAAAGCTATTTTTTAAAACTAGTACTAAATCAAAACGATTTCATTAAATGAGTTTGTCTGCTACATTATTCTTATTACCACCATCTTTATGTTGTAAATTACTTTCTTGTCTTTTATAGAAGCAAGTAGCGTGCCAACTTTTAAAAACCTCAAAAAACATCGGAAATCCTTATAAAATGGGGTATACTATTTAAAATTTTCATATTATTATAAATTTATCGTGTTTTTATGAGTCAAATCCAACTCACCACGAGTCAAAATCGACTCAAACATGCATCATTTTATTAGAAAATACAGAACAGGAGGCATGTGCATGAGCCAGTATACAAATATACCAATGGACATCGAAATTAATGGACATGTGCTAAAAGATATCTTAGATTACTCTTCTGATGAAATATTTGTCCTTGATGGAGAAAAACGAATTGTTTACGTGAACCGAGTTTGCGAGAAACACTACGGATTAAAGCCGCAGGAGGTCATTGGGAAGTATAATACAGATTTATTGGATAGAGGACTATGGAAGCCTTCCATTGTTCCATTGGTTTTCAAAGAGAAAAAGCCTGTAACCATGCGGCAAAAGACCTATATAGGTGCTGAGCTCTTAACAACAGCTGTACCGATTCTAAATGATAACAATGAAATTGAGCTAATTGTGACAACCTCACAGGAGCTGCAAACGTTTATGAGTATGAAAAATGATAAAGAAAAACCTTCCGCATCAGAGGAAGAATTCCCAAACATCATTACAAACTCAGCAAAAATGAAAGAACTTTTAAAGATATGCGAGAAAATAGCTGGTTTCGATTCAACGATTTTGATTCAAGGTGAGTCTGGTACTGGAAAAAGCGTACTCGCTGGTTACATTCATGAAATCAGCAACCGCAGAGATGAAACGTTTTTAAAAATAAATTGCGCCGCTCTTCCTGAAGAGCTTCTTGAATCCGAATTATTCGGGTATGTGGAAGGATCTTTTACAGGGGCAAAAAAGAAAGGAAAAATCGGTCTGATTGAGGCAGCGGATAAAGGCACTCTTTTTCTTGATGAGATTGGCGAAATGCCGCTCTCCTTACAGGCGAAGCTCTTGCAGGTCCTTCAGGATAAACAATTTATTCCGATTGGCGGACATCAAACCAAAACAGTCGATATCCGGATTATTGCTGCAACAAACCGTGATTTGGAGGAAATGGTCAAGCAGGGTCAATTCAGAGAGGATTTATTTTACCGCTTAAATATTATCGATTTACACATCCCATCACTAAGGGAGCGTAAAGAAGACATCATCCCATTAGCTTATAACTTCCTGCATAAAATTAATAAGAAATATAATATGAATAAATTAATCTCACAGGAATGCCTTGATTTATTCAACCAATACTCATGGCCGGGAAACATTCGTCAGTTGGAAAATCTAATGGAAAGATTGATTGTTACAAGTGACTCCATCATCCAATTACAAGATCTACCCGAAATCATTGTCGAAAAAGTAAACGCTCAAATTCGCACGGAACTCCCATCCCATCTCGATGACGCACTTGATGAAGTGAAACGGTCCTTTGTAAGAAAATCCTATATGACACACCGAAGCACAAGAAAAGTCGCCAAGGATTTAAACATCAGCCAAACAAGGGCCGTAAAACTCATTAACGAATATTGTAAAGATTTAATATAAAAGATAAGTGGTCCATATAAGTTCAGGGGGAGGGTATGTTTGCTCATCTAAAGCATTCATCCCCTCCCCCTGCTGTCATCAAAAACTCAAATAAGTTTACTTATTAAATTCCAACCCATTTTCCTTTAAGACTTCTTGTACCACTTTTAAACCACTTAAGGAGCGTGGAAATCCGATATAGGCTGTGCACTGAATGACCACTTCTAATATTTCATTTGGCGTTAGGCCCAAGTTTAAGGCCGTATAAGTATGGGCATAAAGTTGATCAGTTTGACCCTGTACAATAAGCGCCGTTAAGATTACAATGGCTCTTTCTTTTTTCTCTAGTCCTGACCGGCCAAATATATCGGCATAACCGGCAATAACAAAATGAGCAATATCAGGATGAAGCTGATTCAGCTCATCAATGATTTTGTCCCCGTTTTTCCCCATCATTCCCTTTAATATTTCAACTCCACAATCATAACGATTATCTTTATGGTTTTCAGTCATTTTAATTTCCCTCTCTTTAACCGCGTTTCATTGTTGGTGGAATTTCCAAGGGATCCACCATAATTTCTACAACCGTAGGACCATCATGCCCAAGTGCGAAATCCATTGCCTGCTGAACTTCTTCGATTGTGTGGCAGCGGAAACCCTGAGCACCAAGAGCTTGTCCAAATAACGCTCCATTCACTGGCACTTCATATGTTGTTCCCACTTCTTTTCCTAAGTGTGCGGCCATGCCTTTATTTACCATATCCAAACCACCATTATTTAACACTACAAAAACAACAGGTAACTGATAATTAACTGCGGTAGAAATTTCCGTACCATGCATTAACAAACAACCATCGCCTGTTAAACAGACAATCGGAAGATCCGGTCGTGCTGCCTTGGCTCCAACTGCATAACCTATTCCGTGACCCATGGCCCCAAAATAACTATCAAAAATAAATCTGCCTGGTTGATAAATTTCCAAATCACGAATGGCATAAAAGGTATGGCTTCCACAATCACTAAAAATGAACGTTTCTTTCGGGATTCTCGATTGAAACGTTTTAATTGCCATCCCAGAAGACAGTAACGGATCCTTGTAGTAGTTATCCCGGTTCAACTGGACTCTTTTTATTGGTGATTCTTTAATCACCTTTCGATTACTAGTTAATTCCAGTATTTTTTCAATGTTTGCCTTGAGGTCCCCTAATACAGGGATGGTCGGTACTGCTATAGATTTTCCAATAAAGGTTATATCAAAATCAAAATGGATAATCTTTTGAGGATACATATCCTGTGTCATGCCAGCAAGAGTCATATCAGATAGACGGGTTCCCATCACAATCATTACATCTACATCCTGTTTCAAATAATGATCAGCCTCAGGCGTTCCTCCAACACCAAATCCGCCTAATGACAATTCATGAGTTGTGGCAAAAGCACCTTTTCCGCTAGGTGTTGTCATAACAGGAATATTCCAACGCTCAGCAAATGTCTGAACTTCCGTATAAGCCTTAGATGAATGAACCCCCTTTCCTAAAAACAACACGGGCCTCCTCGCTTGATCTAGAACCTGAATCACTTCATCTAAATTAGAAGAAACTACTGGTTGCACATTGAATGGAAACGGAATATCAAACGGCTCTATTTCTTCCATTAGTACATCTGCTGGAATATTTAAATGAACAGGTCCTTTTATTCCGGTAAAAGCCTGTTCAATCGCATGGCTAAAATACATAGAAAATAGATCTCCACGTTCGACTGTGCGGCTAAATTTTGTCACAGGTTCAAATAAGCGGACAATATTCGTTCCAAAACTGGAAGCATCCTGACCGAGCGCTTTTCCAGTTGCTTTTACAGCCGGATGTCCCGTAATAAATAACACAGGAGCATGTGAAGCCTTTGCCTGGGCTGCAGATGTAATCATATTGGTCCCTCCTGGTCCAGACGTCCCAATCGCCACACCTAAAGTGCCTGAAGCCAGTGCAAAGCCGGCAGCCTCATACCCTGCTCCTCCCTCAAACTTACTTAATACATATTGAAGACCTTGACAATCCATCTCAATAATCAAAGGTGTCACAGCTTTGCCCGGTATCCCAAATACATGTGATACACCAAATTTTTTCAAGTGCATAGACAGCAACGATGCAACAGTAAAAGTGGTAGGCTGCTCCTGTAATAGCTCTCCTTCGTTAAGGACGGTCTTCTTAGTTGGAACTGAAACCATTGTTTTACCTGCCTTATAATGATTTTTAAATTGTTTTTGATTAGTTATTTTTCAAAAACAGCTGTTCAAATTTATAGGCTGGGAGCGGCTTACTAATATAGTACCCTTGGAATTCATCACAATTTTTACTCACTAAAAATTCCAATTGTTCTTCTAACTCCACGCCTTCTGCTATTACACCTAATCCTAAATTATGCGCCATGGTAATAATTGTTTCGACAATACTAGCATCTTTGGGGCTATTCGTTATGTCTTGTACAAATGTACGGTCAATTTTTAATCGATGAATAGAAAAACGTTTCAAATAATTGAGCGAGCTGTATCCTGTTCCAAAATCATCAATGGATATTTGAATGCCTAAGGCATGCAGCTCATTTAAAACCTGAATGGAATGATGAACATCCATCATCATGCTTTCTGTAATTTCTAAATCAAGAAATTCCGGTGCAAGTCCTGTTTCTTCCAAAATTTTATTTACTTCGGCTGCTAAATTTCCCTGTGAGAACTGCTTACTGGATAAATTGACTGAAATCTTGATCGGCGGATAACCGGCATCCTGCCAGCGTTTATTCTGATAGCAAGCTTCTTTTAGCACCCATTCTCCTAAAGGAATGATGAATCCCGTTTCCTCGCTTAACGGTATAAAATCAGCAGGTGATACTAAACCCAGCACTGGATGATTCCACCTGATTAACGCTTCCACACCAACTAACTGGTTCGTCTTAGCATCAACTTGCGGCTGATATTCCAATAGAAGTTCATTATTTTCAATTGATTTCCGTAAAGCATTTTCCATGAATAACTTTTTATGGGAATCTGAATACATATCGGGTGTATAAATTTGAAACTTATTTCCCCCGCCAGCTTTTGCTTGGTACATCGCGCTGTCTGCACAAACCATTAACTCTTCTATATTCTTTCCATTATCCGGAAAAACAGCAATCCCAAGGCTGGCTGAAATATGTACATCAAACCCATTAACCACAAATGGCTTGTCGAAGCAGGAAAGAATGTCTTTTGCGTGTGATTGAATCGATTCTTCCGAGTTTTTCTCCGGTAAGATAAAAATAAATTCATCTCCACCCATTCGAGCGACCAAATCTTTGTCTGAATAGACGTATTTCTTCAGCCGTTTGGAAATCTGCTGGAGCAATCGATCTCCTTCACTATGACCAAACGTATCATTCACATATTTAAAACGGTCAAGGTCGATAAACACGATAGCAATTTTTTGATTAGGGTCGTTTGCCTTCTCAATTTCATGTAAAAACCTTTGTTTGAATAAGCGGCGGTTTGCTATCCCTGTCAGCTCGTCATGATGGGCCATATGGTTTATTTTTTGCTCTGATTCAAATCTTTCTGTAATGTCACGAAACTGGCCTAACGCACCAATTAATTCACCCTTGTAATCATAGATTGGCAGAGCATCAAAAAGACAAACATACACTCTATTATTTTCAGAATCATAGAAGCTTATTTGGATGTCTTCAAATTTCTTTTCTTCTTTTAAGACCCGGCCGATATAGTGGTTCATATGTTCTATCATATCAATAGATTGGCCAATTACTTCTTCCTTTTGATACTTTAATATTTTCTCAGCAAAAGGATTAAACTCGCAAATGATTCCATCCGTATCTGTAGCAACGATTGCATTACGTGTTGTGTCAATTAGAATATGATTAAGAACATCTAATTGGCTGTTTTGTTTCCGAAGCAGCAGCTCACGTTCAATCGAATCTACCATTGTACTAAGCATAGCTAAGAAAAACGGATGATTAAACTCTTTTGATGTCATAATCGATATGGTTCCTAGCAAATTATCTTGTTTCTTATAATAAAAAGGAACAGAATAGCATGCTGCACTATAGAAAAAATGATGATAATGTTCATCACCAATTAATTCAATCGGGGTTTGATGCTTTAAAGCTAGGTTTACAACATTCGTTCCGGCCCATTCTTCACGAAACAGGATGCCGACTTTAAAGCCCGCTTCATTCATTACTTTTCTCATAGACGGGTCTCCATCGATTTGAAGAACAACCCCATCTTCATTGCTAATTGAAATTAATAATGGAATTCCCTTTCCTTGTATCGAGTCAAGGAACTGACACATAAAAAAACCGACAACTGAAAGAATTTCCTCATAATTTTTTAGAATCCTTTCCAGTTCATCACTAGGCATACGATGAAAATTAGGTATCACAGCAGGATCTAGACCGGACTTCTTGCAGAACGCTTTAGACTCCTGAACCATTGATGTTTTATCAATATTATGAAGCATTCTTTTCTTTCCTCTCTATAATAATTGCCATATACCAAATGTCTGTTTGACTAAATATGACAACATTCTTCATTGTTTCATTGTACAACAATTATAAAATGGAGTACATATAGTTGATATCTATACATATTGGTATTTTTATAGAAATCATTAAATGATTTCCATAAAATAAAAAGACGAAAGGGACGATGCTATTGCTTTCTATCAAAGAAATAGCACCGTCCCGTCGTCTTTTTATGCTGTTGTACTCACACTTTCAATGGCCGTTCTTAATTTATCAGGTATTGGGACCGCTTTCAGTTTTGGATTGAGATTGGCCCATGCACGGATTTCGTATCCCTCTGCAACTGTTTGACCCTCTTTCATAAAGGTATGGTTAATAACAAATACTTTGTTGCCTATGTCTTCTATGGTAGTAACAATCGTCACTTGATCACCAAAAAACAGCGGGGCTTTAAATACACACTTTGCTTCACAAAGAGGGATCCCCATCTTACTGTCCTCAAACATTTTAGTTGTCGGATATCCTATTTCGCTGAAGTAGTGGTGTGTGGCCTCATCCATCCATGCATAAAAACTGGGATAAAAGACGATTCCTGCAGCATCTGTTTCACCCCAGCGAACTTGAAAATGATATTCTATTTTTCTTCCCATAGTAACACTCCTATTATCTTTATTCTAATAAACAATCACTTTTACTGAACAATCTTCAATCATACTAACGTAGAATATTTTCGAACTTTGCTCGCAGTTCTTTTTCAAGCGCCACTTTTGTAATTTTTCCACTCGCTGTCATGGGCATTTCATCCATAAACACAATGTGGTCGGGTATTTTATAATTAGCCACTTTTCCTCTGATAAATTCTTTCATTGATTCCTCATCTTCAGTCATACCTGGTTTTAATTTAATCGCTGCGCAGGATATTTCTCCAAGCACGGTGTCAGGTAATCCCACAATCGCGATTTCTAGTACACTTGGGTGCTTATAATATACTTCTTCGATTTCTCGCGGATAAATATTATAGCCGCCTCGGATAATTAGCTCTTTTTTCCGGCCGACAATGCGGATATAGCCCTTTTCATCCATTGTCACAAAATCTCCAGTGTATAACCATCCTTCTTCATCCATCGCCTCTTTTGTCTGATCAGGCATTTGATAGTAGCCCTTCATGATTCCAGGTCCTCTTAAAGCAAGCTCGCCAACCTCTCCAAACGGTATGGACTCCTTGTTAGAACCTACAACCTTTGCTTCTGATCCGGCTAAAATTCGGCCAACCGTTGTTGCTCTTATAAAATCATCATCAGTAAAATCCGTCGCTGTAATCGATGCGGTTGATTCTGTTAATCCATAAAATACGCTGATATCACAGCCCATGACATGACGTATTTTCCTAACAATTTCCTCTGGACATGGTGCAGCGGCAATAATACCCGTTCGTAAGGAGGATAAATCAAACTCCTCAAATCTCGGATGATTTAACTCTAAAATAAACATTGTCGGAACCCCGTGATGAACGGAAATCTTTTCTTTTTCAATCAACTCTAATGCATCCATTGCCTTATAATTTTCCATAAAGACAATTTTGGCTCCAGCCGCAATGGCAGACAGGATGCCAGGTGCCATTCCAAATATATGGAAGACAGGAACTGCAATGAGAAACACATCATCAGCTGTACATTGTAATTGTTCATTCGAAATAGAAGCTGAATAGGCAAAATTCTGGTGAGTCAGCATAGCTCCCTTTGGTTTGCCCGTTGTTCCTGATGTATAAAGAATTGAAAACACATCCAGAGCAGGATCAATACTAGGCGGTGCCAATGAAACGTTATTCCCTATTTCCAATAATTCTTCAAATGAAAGGAACTCATCATTTTTATAACGAACCGTAAAGATATGTTCTAAGGAATAATTGTTTTGATTAGTTTTAAGATAATGTTTGAAAAATTTAGCATGACCAAACTCACCTGTTACAATGGCTGCTTTTGCATGGGAATTCTCAAGTATGTACATAAGCTCTTCACTGCGATAACGTGTGTTACACGGAACGAGTACTGCACCTGTCTTTGCCAGCGCAAAGTAAATGGACACAAACTCATTCCAGTTTGGAAGACAGACCATGACTCTGTCGCCTTTTTTAATTCCTTTTTGGGATAAGGCAGATGCTAAAGCATTCACTTCATCATATAATTGCTGATATGTAACACGTGTATATCCATCATAAAGCGCTTCTTTTTCAGGGTTCATCGCATAGGCTTTTTCGAACACTTCAGATACTGAGATTTGAGTATTGATCATCTTTTTTCCCCCTTGTTTCCTTCCCCATTATTTGTGATAACGATTACATTTTTACTTACAATTTCTCACAATCATTTTTTGCACTGACTCTGATTCATCCTAATATTTCTAACAGTTCTTTCTCAATTTTCAATTTTCAGTATTCTTAGTATAAATGAAATTCTTACATGCATGTACCTACAAACTATAGGAAAGATAAAAAATAATTCCTCATATTAGAGGAAAGCATTTTCCATCATCATGTAAGTATTTTTTATAAAAGGCTGCCCTTTACCTCTCCTCGCAAAAAAATAGATGCCCAGCCAAAAGCTGGACACCCCGTTCTATTAAATAACCGATTTTTCAAGGATTTCCACTACATCCAATGTTTGAACTTTCTCTTCTACTTCTTTTGCTTTTGTTCCATCCCCAATCATCGTTAAACAATAAGGACAACCTGTACTGATGATGGTTGGATTAGTTTCTAACAGCTGTTCCGTTCTAGCCACGTTGATACGTGTTCCGGCATCTTCTTCAATCCACATACGACCGCCACCGGCGCCACAGCACATCGCTGTTTCACGCTTGCGTTCAGGTTCAACGAGTTTCACACCTGGAATCGCCTTCAGAATATCACGCGGTGCATCATATACATTATTGTATCGTCCCAAATAACAGGAGTCATGATACGTAATCACTTCATCAACAGTCTTATTCGGCTTCAGCTTTCCTTCCTCAATCAACTGAGACAGCAATTGTGTATGATGATACACTTCTGCTTCTAAACCAAATTCAGGATACTCATTTTTCAAGGTATTAAAAGCATGAGGATCCATCGTCACAATTTTCTTTACGTCATACTTCTTAAACGTTTCAATATTGGCATTGGCCAGCTCCTGGAATAAGAACTCGTTACCAATTCGGCGCGGTGTATCACCTGAGTTCTTTTCTTCATTTCCAAGAATCGCAAATTTTATTCCTGCATGATTCAATAGACGGACGAAGGATTGTGTCAGCTTTTGGCTGCGGTTATCGTAAGAACCCATGGAACCAACGAAGAATAGATAGTCAAATTCTTCTCCGGCTTTTTTCAATTCTTTTGCGGTTGGAACCGTTACATCCTCCACTGCATCACGCCAGTTCGCACGTTCCTTCCGGTTCATTCCCCACGGATTTCCCTGACGTTCAATATTTGTAATGGCACGTTGTGCATCACTATCCATTTTTCCTTCTGTTAACACAAGATAACGGCGCAGGTCAATAATTTTATCGACATGCTCATTGGCTACTGGACATTGATCCTCACAGTTTCGGCACGTAGTACAAGCCCAAATCTCTTCTTCTGTAATGACGTCACCAATTAAACTGACATTTTCAAGCGTTGCCGCTACTTCCTCGGCACCGCTACCCGCCAAAGCGAGCTGGTTTGCTCTAGTATTTTTAAAAGCAAAAGCAGGTGCCCATGGTTGTCTTGATGTAACCGCTGCTCCTTTTTCTGTTAAATGGTCTCTCATTTTCACAATCAAGTCCATCGGAGATAAGGTTTTTCCTGTCCCAGAGGCCGGGCACATATTTGTACATCGTCCACATTCAGCACATGCGTATAAATCAATCAACTGGTTTTGAGTAAACTCCTCAATTTTTCCGACACCAAATGATTCGGCTGTTTCATCTTCAAAATCAATCTTTTTTAACTTCCCAACTGGTCCCGTTTTCTTAAAGAAAATATTGACCATCGCAAATAGTTCATGAAATTGTTTTGACTGCGGGACAAACACAAGGAATGTAAAGACAGTCAACATATGAACCCACCAGAATACATAGAACAGCACCGTTCCAGCACTTGTTCCGATACCCGAGAACAACAGGGCAATCGCTCCAGAGAATGGGGCATAGACTAGATTTGGTTCATGACCTAACAT
>Ga0182742_1000498_pt1 | contig 61970 bp, 45 predicted proteins | sample eDN5th37CBELigMG_FD_128880 | JGI IMG/M metagenome (GOLD analysis project Ga0182742, IMG submission 128880) | Enriched Miracle-Growth compost microbial communities from Emeryville, California, USA - eDNA 5th pass 37_C BE-Lig MG (version 2)... ...
CAACGGAGGGGGCCGACATGCCGCGGAATCCCCAGCCGGCATGGCGCGGAATCGGGGGCCGGCATGCGGCGGAATCGATGGCCGACATCGGGCGGAATACGCAGGCGCGGCAACCGACGACTTCGGTGTAAACGGCTACGAATATCGACTGAATGCCGGCGCCTGGCAGTCATTGAGCAACGTACTATCGGTCAATCTCACGGGCCTTTCGCCCGCGATCGGCTACACGTTTGAAGTCCGGGCCAAGGACTCTGCAAACAATCGGGGACCAAGCGCGACTGGGGCCTTCACGACGCCCGATACGGCGGCACCGAGTGCGCCTGGTGCACCAAGCTTTAGCGGCATCACCATGACTGCCGCAACGACCAGCTGGGCTGCGGCTGTCGACAACGTTGGTGTCGTAGGTTACGACTATCGAGTCAACTCGGGGATTTGGCAGTCGCTCGGGAACGTGCTGTCCGTCAACCTCAGCAGCCTCTCTGCTGCGACCGCCTATACAGTGGCAATCCGCGCTCGGGATGCGGCGGGTAATCTGAGCTCGATCAGTTCCGGATCGTTCACCACCACCGATACGTCAGCACCGACCACGCCGACGGGGCTAAGCGCATCGGCGCCGAACTCCAGCACTGTGAATCTGAACTGGGCGGCTTCGACAGACAACGTGGGAGTAAGCGGCTACCGAATTCGCCGCGGCGGCACGCAGATTGGCACCAGCGCCACGACCAGCTACACCGACAGCACCGTGTCCGGCAGTACGGCGTATTCCTATACCGTAAGCGCCTACGACGCAGCAGGTAACGCGTCGGCGCAGTCGAACACAGCAACTATCACAACGCCGGACACCGTCGCGCCGAGCACGCCTACCGGATTGTCCGCCTCGGCTGCGAGCGCCACGCAGGTGAACTTGAGTTGGAACGCCTCGAGTGACGCCGGCGGATCGGGCCTTGCTGGATATCGCGTCTATCGCAACGGCACGCATATCACCAGCGTCAGCTCCGCGAGCTACAGCGACACCTCCGTGGCAGCGAGCACGTCGTACTCATACACGGTTCTGGCCTATGACAATGTGAACAATGTGTCCGGTCACTCGAACACCGCAAGTGTGACGACGCCTTCCAACATCCCCTCGACGCCCGGCCTTTCCGCCAAAGCTGGGACGAACAGCTCCAACTTCACCGTCCAGTGGACGGTACCCAGCGGGCCTGTTTCGTACTACCAATTGGAAGAATCGACGAACTGGGGAGCGCCGATCTACACCACTCGCTACCCGCCGCAGACCAGCGAGGGATATGCGGGCGGCGACACGGATTGGGCCATCCGGATCAGGGCATGCAACGCATCCGGCCAGTGCAGCTCCTGGAGCAGCACCGTTTACTGGCATACCTGCCCGGTCACCGGTTGCCCCTGAGATATCCGCGCGCGACCTGGAACAAACATCAGCAAAGGGCTTGGCAATGGATGCAGGGCAGATGAGACCGGAGCGATTTCTGAGAGGTGTCGCGACTGCGCTTGCAGCGTGTGCAACGCTCGCGTTCTCGCCGCTTGCCCACGCAGTTCACGGTCGCACGGTCGGCAGCGCCGGGGTTACGTCGATAGGGACGGCCACCTACTCGATCCCCTTGGTTCTGCCAAGAGGCACAAATGGGCTAACTCCCCAATTGGCGATTACATACGATCACCGCACAGGATCGAGCCCGCTTGGGGTGGGCTGGCACATCGGCGGACTGTCGACGATCGCTCGATGCGTGAGCACGAAGGTTCAAGAAGGCGCGCCACGGAGCGTTCGGCTCGATTACAACGACCAGTACTGTCTCGATGATCAGAAGCTGCGGCTCGAGGCAGGCACCCACGGCCAGGCGGGTGCGCAATACCGGACGGAAGTCGAGTCCTTTGCACGAGTGACGGCGTACGGCACGGCGGGCTTTGGCCCCGCGTACTTCCTTGTCGAACGCAAGGATGGCTTGATCTACGAATACGGCAATACCATAGATTCACGCATCGAGTCGCTGGGCGTAGCCACTCCGCGTGTATGGGCTTTGAACAGGATTCGCGACCGCTCCGGAAACACGATCACCTTCGTATACGCGGAAGACACTACGAACGGCAGTTATCAGATCAGCGCGGTCCACTATACGAGCAACCCGGACGAAGGCGTCACGACCCCGCCATATCATGTCCGCTTCGTGTATCAGAGCCTGCCGGTCGGTGAGATCTCCTCCAGGTATCTGTCCGGCAAGCTGATCAAACGCTTGACCCGGCTGGATCGCATCGAAATCCAGCACGACACGAGCATCGTGCGCCAGTACGACCTGACATACGAACCGAATCTTTCCAGCACGGCGCGCAGCCGGCTGCAGTCCATTCAGGAATGCGCAAGCGATCTGAACGATTGTTATGCGCCGACCACCTTCGCCTATCAGAACGGTCTGCCCATCTATGGGGGCGGAGGATCGGCGCCCGGCTCCATTCCAACCGAAAAAGTACTTGTCATCGACGTCAATGGCGATGGCCATAGCGACATCGTCTATCCATCGAGCGCCACGTCTGGAGCGGGAACATGGATGTACATGCTCGGGACCAGCGCGGGCGGGATTATTGCGTTCGGCAATCCCATCAACTCTGGGATCGCCAATACGAACTTCGCCGAAGCCATTCCAATCGATTACAACGCGGACGGCCTCGAGGACTTTCTCGTGCCCTACAGCGGCGGCACTTGGTGGGTTGTGCTCGGCTCCGCTTCCGGACTGACCACGCCATTCAATACGGGCATCCCGGCAGCGGGCGGTCCTGGCAATGCTCGCGCGATCGATGTCACAGGCGATGGCCTCGAAGACCTGGTTTGGGCGGAATTCGACGGCCAGGGCGGCGACGCGGTGTACTACCGGGCGCGTGAAATGAATGGCACGTTCTCATCGACGCCGGGCTATCTGGTGTACCCGGTCGGCCTGGACAACTTTCTACAGAATCCTGTGTTTGGAAATTCGCTGTTCAGCAGCCGCGATCGTCAGCCCGATTTCAACGGCGATGGCTACGCCGATTTCGTCGCAAAGTTCTACTTCTTCAACCTGGAGGTCGGTCCGGTGCGGGAGTGGAGCGAGGTTGTGCTTGGCGGTGGTGCCGGTCGCTTCGAAATTGCGAACACGCCCGGCGGAGCGGTGTATCCGGTGGATCTGAATGGCGATGGCTTAACCGATCTGGCTTACGTCGCCAGCGGCAACTGGACGTACCGCTTCAGCCAAGGCACGTCCTTCGGGCCGAATGTGACCGGGCCATCGGCTGTCAACTATCTCCACCAGAACGCGGTGGTGGTGGACGTCGAAGGTGACGGCTATGAAGATCTGGTGGCGCGATATACGGGTAACAACTACCTCGGCTACCTGCGCTCGACCGGCGAAGCGCTGCTGCCGCCATCGATGATCTCCACCTCGTTTGCGAACGCGACCTACCAATATGTCGGCGATGTAAACGGCGATGGCCAGGCAGACATCCTGGCGCTAGCCAACTCCTCCTACATGCGCTACACCCCGCACGCCGGGACGGCGCCCGATCTGCTGCTTTCAATCACCGACGGCTTCGGCAATCAAGTCTCCTTCGATTACAAACCTCTAACCTCAGCCAACGGCTGCTATAGCCGGGACAGCGCCGCCCCTTCCTTTCCTTCGAAGGCTTATATCGGACCGGTGCAGGTCGTTTGCAGCATGACGACGAACGACGGCATCGGCGGCAGCTACACGCTTTCGTACCATTACTCGAATGCGGACATGCATATGCAAGGCCGAGGCTTTCTCGGCTTCGGCAAGCGTCGCATCGTCGACAACCGCAACAATATCGCAAGGTTCGAAGAGTACTCGACCGACTACGCCGCTTATGAGCGGTTGGGCGCGCTGCTGAAGGAAACAGTTCGTCAGTCGACTTCCGGTCCCGTGATCCGCGAAACGACGCCTACTTGGAATCGTCACATCTACGGTTCTGGAACCAGCGAGCGACGTTTCCCCTTCGTGAGTCAAAGCGTCACCCGTGAGTATGAAGTCGGCGGCGCCTACAACGGTGCGCTGCTGCGTACCGCGACGACCGTGAACAGCGTACATGCACCGACAGGCACGATCTACGACTCCACGACCACAACCGTGGAATCAACGACGGCGAACGGCGTGCAGGCGAGCGCGTCGTACTCGCAACGAGTCTATCTACCCATGGCAAATCTTCTGGCCGATACCACCCAGTGGTGCCTGGGCCGCCCGCAAAGAGTGGAAACAACAGGCTCTCACAATCAGTACGGTGGTGGCGCCCTCACCCGTACCCTGGCAGTTTCTTGGGATGCGGCCAATTGCCGACCGACTGAGATTATTACCGAGCCAGGCCAGGGCGCCATGCAAGTCACTCGCGTGCTTGGGTACGACGACTTCGGCAACCTCAACTCTGATTCGGTCACCGGCGGTGGCATGGCCCCGCGCACGACGGCCTACCAGTGGGACGCTGCTGGACGCTTCCCGGAATCGGTCACCAACGCGCTCTCCCAAACTACCCACTTCGATTGGTATGCGACGACGGGTTTGCCGAAGAGTCAGACCGATCCGAACGGCCTCCAGGTCTCATGGCAATACGACTCCATGGGGAGACGCACGCGCGAGACGCGGCCCGACGGGACAAAAACTACTTGGGCCTATGTGGACTGCGCTGGCTGCGCGATCAGCAACGGCCGGACGCTCGTGACCGAAACGCAGTTGGATGTGAACGAGACCGTCATTTCGGATCGCCGATTCTACGCAGATAATTTCGATCGACAGCTCGCCGTCAGCGAGCGCTCCCTATCGGGCGCGTACACGCGTATCGAGCGCAAGTACGATGCACTTGGACGCGTGTCTCAAACAGGCGCGCCGTGCTGGTGGGCAGCGTGTACACAGTCTTGGACAGGCATCGCGTACGATTCGATCAACCGAACTGTCTCGATCTCACGCCCCCTCTCGGACTCCAACCCGACACTGCAGACGACCTATATCTACTATGAAGGCCTGACCACGCGTCGCGTCGACGCTCTGGGCAAACAAACAACGCACATCGTCAATGCAATCGGGGCCCTGGCGCGCTCCGCGGATCATGCTGGCTATTACCAGCAGTTCGACTATGACGCTTTTGGCAATGCGGTCCGCATCTTCGATAGTTTGGGCTACACGCTGGTGTCGAACGTCTTCAACGTGCGTGGCATGCGAACGGAGCATACCGACCTCGCAGCAGGCACCTTGGCCTTCATTCCCAATGCACTCGGTGAAGTGATCTCACAGACGGACGCCAAGGGCCAGACCGCAACGTTTGAGTACGATCTGCTCGGTCGATTGAAGAAGCGCATCGAGCCGGAAGGCACCAGCGAATGGATCTGGGGAACCTCGTCCGCAGCGAAGAACATTGGACAACTCTCCGCTATGACCGGCCCAGGCTACTCGGAAAGCTATCTCTACGATGCACTGGGGCGGATGCAAACGACCACGATCGTGTCGGATGCGACTTATCACGTCGACTACGCCTATAACCCCTCCGGCATGTTGCACACGCTGACCTATCCGACCAATACTTCCGGTTACCGGCTGCAATTGCTGTACGAGTACCAGAATGGGCAGCTGCTCAGTGTCAAGGACGCGAATGCGCCATCAACGGCATTCTGGACCGCCGGCGCCACCGACGCTCGAGGCAACATCATCGCCGAGAGCCTCGGCAACGGCATTCAAACGATCCGCGGCTACGACAGCGTCACCGGCCTGCTCGACTATCTCGATTCCGGTTCGGGCGCCATTCAAGATCTGAGCTACACCTGGGATGCCGTTGGAAATCTCACCGAGCGCCGGGAAGAACGACAAGGCCTCACCGAAGGTTTTCAGTACGACGACTTGCATCGCTTGACCGCCACCACCGGACCGGATCCTATCGATCTCGATTACGACCCTCGCGGCAACCTCGTCTCCAAGAGCGGCAACACCAACAACGTCCACAGCGGCGTTAGCCACACAGTCACCTACACCAGCTTCAACCTACCCAACAGCATCTCCAGACCCGGGGGGGGGCGCCAGCCAATTCTTCTACGCACCGGATCGCTCGCGCTGGAAGCAGGCTGCGACGTACGGCGGCACGGCGGAAACCACTGTTTATGTTGGCAACCTGATCGAGAAGGTGACAGTCGGCAGCAACGTCTTATGGAGACACTACATTGCCGGCGGGACCGGCCCCGTCGCGGTGTACACGCGCAAGGGCAGCGGCACGAATGAAATTCATTACTTGACGCGCGACCATCTCGGCAGCGTCGACTCCGTTACGAGCGCCGCCGGCGCCGTCGAAGTCCGCATGGCCTTCGGTGCCTTCGGCCAGCGTCGCCGGGAAAGCGGCTGGAGCGGCGCTCTCTCCAGCGCAGACTGGACTGGTGTCGCCAGCACCACCCGTCGCGGTTACACCTTCCACGAGACGCTCGACAACCTGAACCTCACCCACATGAACGGGCGAGTTTACGACCAGGCCAGCGGTAGCTTCTTGAGTCCGGACCCGTTCGTGCAGGCACCGGGCTTCACGCAGTCGTTCAATCGCTATGCCTACGTGTTCAACAACCCGTTGAGCTACACGGACCCGTCGGGATACAACGCGGATGACGCGGATGGTGCTGCCGATAGCGCTGCCGCCGTTGCCTCCGGCAATCCCATCTTGTTCCTGGTGCAATTGGCCAGGCTTTGGGGAGGCAGCGGCGAGACTGTCAGCGAGCAGATGGATCGCAAGTATCGCGAGGAACTCGGTAAATTGGTACCGCAGTTCGACCCGGTGCAACGTCCGCGAACCGCGAATACGGATGCAGGTGAGCCTGTCAAAGATGACCCCGCGGCGGGGTTCAGCGGGGCGAGATCGAGCGCAGTCAGTTGGACGTGCCCCGGAGCCTGTCACACGAGTGGCATCCCCATTCCTGAAGTCACGCCGGAGGTGCGTGCGGCGACGACGCGTTTCTACCAGAATCTCGGCGAAGATTTCATTCCCGGCCTGGGGCTCCATCGAGCTGCCACGGGTGAATATCTCTTCTCAGGTGACGAAGCGTCTCGTGTCGGTGGAGTATTGGCCTCCGCTCCATTCGTAGGATTCGCCCTAAAGAGGGGGGCGATCATCCCGAAGGTCGCCAACCCGAAGCTCGCCAATCTCGTCAATGACCTCTACAAGGGTGCTCGAGGTCCTAATACAATTGGTACCGGAAGTACCGCAGACGCAATCCGGAACGAGCTTGCCACGGGTCTCCCGACGCACGGTGTATTCCATTCGGACAAGGGGCGGCAGTACATTAATGCCCTAAACAATTGGCTGCGCAAGAACCCGAACGCTGATTACTATGATCGCGTGGTGGCGGAGAGCTTGCGCATGGATCTGGAAGCCGCTCTGCAAGGGCTGTGACGATGACCACAATCAAATCGCTGATCGAGAGATTACTAGCCGCGGTACCTGATCTGAGGCCCGTCTACGATGAGCACCTTTCCGACAACGACGATCTGTTGCCTCATGTGTTCTTTGGTGACGTGACGCGGTTCGCGATTGAAAACGCGGCGACACCGACTGTCGCGAACCTTCTTGTGGTCTTGGATGATGGTCTCTCCGATGCCGATGCGGAGGTCAGAGAGGTCGTACTGGCTTCGTTCGTGGAGAACCTCGCGGGCGAGACGGCAGCATTGAAACTATTGAAACCAAAGATGGGGCTCATCTTGCGACGAGCCTTTGCATCAACGTGAGCAACGACCTGACCTCCCGTCACAGAGTTGCGCTTCGCCTGGGCTGCCGCTGTTGTCTCTTCCGCGGTGTTAATCGTTGATGTGCGGCCGAACGTCCCCAGTCACATCGGTTGGCCGTCATCTGTCGCAATGTTAGGACGTCTCCTTGAGCAGGGCTGCGCTATTCGGAACGCCCGGATACCCTCTCCTCATGAAGCGGGGAGGATAGAAGCCGCCGCCACTCATGCATATTGAGCCCTCGCTTTCGACCGGGTGCTTTGACCGGTTCACGGGTATCGCTGGTGCCAGCTTTAGTGCCAGCCACGGGGAATCGATGGGACTGGAGGGTGTTAAAGCGACCTGAATCAGTAAGCTAATGATTTCGTTAACACTCGTCGCGGGTTTTGATCCCGCCATTCGGAGGTTCGAATCCTTCCGCCCCAGCCAATATCCACAGTCGAAAAGAATTTAGATTGGAAGCAGGGGTCAGGTGGCACTTGCTGTTGGCTGAAGTGTTTCGAAGGCTTCGCAGGCGCACACTTCGATGCCACCACCCAGAAACCTCCCTGTATGAGCGCTGGGGTGCTTGGCAGCGATCTCTACTGCCTCATCGATGTCCCGGGCCTCAACGATGAAGAACGCTCCAATACGATGCCCGCTCGGGAGGTAAGGTCCATCTGCAACTATCGGCTGGCCGTCCACATCGCCGAGAGTATCTGTAGGACGGATCGTCTTCCACGCTTGCGGATCGGATAAGCCGCCCAGGGCCACTAGTTTCCCAGACTTTCCCCAGGCCTCGTAATGCGGCTTGCAGGCGGCAGTCAACTCTTGTGTCTCGCTAGCAGACAAGGCGTTCGCCACGTTGGGGTCGTAGTAGGTCAGACACACATACTTCATCCACTCTCCTCAGCCTCGATGCTTCGTTCGTGCAGCCCAACGTCGCGAATGAGCTGCGAGCAAAGAGCAACACTCTTTGCGAGTCGGGCACGCGAAGCGTGTGAACTTGTCGCGCCTGTCAGGCACTGACAGCAGCATCCAGCAATCTGAGTGATGCTTCCCACTCAGATGCGTCGCCTTCGTGCCAGAGTTCATTGAGCTCCGATTGCCCGCCGCGAACTCGATGCAGCGCGCGCTTCGCGTCCAACGCTGCTTCGACATACGACAGGTCTTCTGCTTCTTCAAGCTCACAAGCCCAGTCGCCTGCGTCATCGTTTCCGAACGGCTCGTGTGACCATGCGCCCATCTGCCTCTCCCGTTGTTCTCTCTTCAGGGCCTAATGTCTGCGCTCATGTGCGTGCGTCTTCGTTAACCCGCAGCGCGCGTTCTCGTTTAGCGCACCTGACTCCGTTCGGTGGCCAAGATAGTGCTGAATTGTTACCAGCGTCAATCTGCTGGGTCATTGGAGTGAACAGTAGGTTCTTATGTCGCCTGCTTGCATGATCGAAACTCGCCGCGCTCGCTAGGTCGAGTACGTGAGCTGATACGAATCCGGTGGAGACGAACTAATGAGCTGTGGTGCGCACTTCCACGAGCGCCTGTTGGGAACCGAACAATGCTCGACGACTCGCGCGCGCTTCACAGTGAAGGCGGGTGCTCCATGAGCAAAGCAATTGCAGGCATAAACCTTTGATAAGCTGCGCGCTAATAAAGGTTCTGCGGCCAACCCGCCTGGTTCCAGTCGTGGTCGGCTACGGAGATTTTATGAGGCAGAAAAACGTTCAGAAGCAGTGAGTTGCATGCATCCACTACGGGACTCAACAACGGTGGCCGGGTTGTGAATGGCCAATAGAGGTGAAGCCCGGTATTCCATGAGCAAAGCATTTGCAAGTCTCTATGTCGCCGCGGTTCTGGCGCTCGGGGTCTGCGCAGTTCTCATCTGGCGGATGCGGTGCGGAGGCTTTGGTTGCATGGGTATTGGTGTTGCGTGGGTCGCGTGGGTTCAGGCCGCGATTGGCATGACGATGTTCGCTCTCTGGGTGGGCAAGAATGCGGCCTAGCCGTCGCATCGAATTATGAGATCAGCTTTACGAACTCGCTTATCAAATGATGCCGGTCGTCTTGAACATTCTCCTGGCGCTATGCTTCGCATCGATCGGTGTTGGCGCATTCCTGGATGGGCGCTTGCAGGCTTGGTCTCTGGGCTTGGTCTTCGGCAGTTTTGCTGTTTATAGCGTAGGCCGAGCGGTCGCTCTGCTACGCAAGCGCGGGCGGGGAAATGGGGTAGCTGATGGAAGTTCGGATTGTTGAGTTTCCGAGCACGCCGGTGGCGGTGGTCGAACATCGTGGGCCGCCAGCGCTGGAGTATGAGACGGTGAAGAAGCTCATCGAGTGGCGCATTCAGCACCGCCTTTCGCCAGCCAGTCACCGCACTTACGGAGTGCACTACACAGATCCGCATTCCGTTGCGCCTGCAGACCACAGAGTGGATTTCTGCGTGACCTACAGTCGACCAGTGGAGCCTAATCCTCACGGGATCATCAACAAGGTGATACCTGCCAATCGCTGCGCGGTCGCGCGGCATCTAGGCTCGAGGAACTACAATTCCGCAGCCGTCTATCTTTATCGCGAATGGCTACCGACCAGCGGCGAGCTCCCAGGCGACTTTCCCGTCTTCTTCCATTACGTGAATGTGGGGCCGAACATTCAGGAGCACGAAATGATCACGGACGTGTACTTGCCTCTGAAATGACATTTGAGTTCATGGTTGACCAACGCCACTCAACGCGCTGGCGCAACTCCAGGTGATGCGGTCGCGCTTCGAGCTCCGTTTTATGAACGGTGTTTTCAGAATCCTTGCATTTTTAGAATGTTGTCTTAGATTTGCAAGGATGTCGGCGCAAGCGCTCCGAATCATTGGGCCCACATCTGACCAATGGCGCGCTGCTCGACTCTTGCAACGAAGCAGACATTGAAACCGTCAAGGGCAACGCATGCGGGTTCAATGTCCGCAATACTGATCGCCGTTATCGGGGCGAGCGCGCTGGTGTCATGCGAATATTCTTGAGCTACGCCTCTTGCGACCGTGCGCTGGTGGAGCCGGTTCGGTACACGCTCGCCAGCCGGCACGAAGTGTTCTTCGATCGCGAGTCCCTGCCTCCCGGAGAGGAATTCGACTCGCGTATTCGCCGCGCCATCGAGCGGTGCGAGCTGTTTCTGTTCTTCATCACTCCACAGACTGTGGATGCCGGCAGCTACACGCTGAGCGAGTTGGCGATTGCTCAGCGCGTGTGGCCGCGCCCAGCCGGGCGCGTACTCCCGGTGATCCTGAGTCCCGTTCCGTACGAGCAGATTCCCGCCTATCTGAGATCCGTCACGATGCTGGAGCCGGTGGGCAATGTGACGGCGAGCGTGGCCGACGCAATCGAACAGCTCGCGCGGCTGCGTCGTCGCGAGCATGTGCGCCGGAGTGTTTCATGGTTGCTTGCGCTGACCGTTCCCGCAGGTTTGATGTTCTATTGGCTGGCACATCGGTCGGTGGCGGATTCCAAGGACGGCGCGCCGCAGGTGAGAATCGCTGCCGGCGTGTTCACGATGGGGGACGATGAGTCCTCACCGTTGCGAGAGGTGTACGTCAGTGCGTTCGACATGGATCAGTTCGAAGTAACAACGGCTCGTTACGCGAAGTTTCTGCACGAGAACGGCTCATTGGCGCCGCCCGAGGATTGGGAACTCGCAGGTCCTGATAATGAATCCTTGCCCGTGATCGGCGTGTCATGGCACGACGCCGGTGCCTATTGTCATTGGGCCGGCAAGCGCCTGCCGACCGAAGCCGAATGGGAGAGGGCGGCTCGGAGCAACGATGCGCGAATGTTTCCGTGGGGCAACGATGAGCCAGACATCGAGTTCGCGACGTTTGCTAGCTCCGCCGAGCATGCTTATCAAGGTGGTCTGTCGCCAGTGGGCTCGCTCGAACGAGGCCGCAGCCAGGAAGGCGCGTACGATCTGATCGGCAACGCTGCCGAATGGGTTGGAGACTGGTATGGGGAGAGTTTTCGGAGCGAAGACGTCCGGAACCCTCAGGGACCGGCGGCTGGGCAGGGTCGCGTCATTCGCGGGGGTGGCTGGCGAGATCCTTCAGAGCGTCTGAGCGCTACGCGACGCTATCATGCGTCGCCGGAAACCCGAGCGGACGATGTGGGATTCCGCTGCGCGAGAACGGTGGACGAATGATCGCTACGTAAGCGCATCGATTCATCGACGCGCGCGCTTCGCCAGAAACGCGTCGAGGCTGTTCGCGAACGCCTGCCGGTCTCGTTGATTCAGTGCGCTCGGGCCGCCGGTATTGACGCCGCTGCCACGCAGTTCGTCCATGAAATTTCGCATCGATAGCCGCTCGCGAATGTTGTCCTTCGTGTACAGCTCGCCGCGAGGGTTCAGAGCGTGGCCACCTTTGTCGATGGCCGCGGCCGCCAGCGGAATATCGGCAGTGATGACCAGGTCCGCTGCAGCCAGCAACTCCACGATGCGTTTGTCGGCAACGTCGAGCCCGGGCGGCACTTGGATCGAGCGGATATACGGCGATGGGGGAATCCGCAATGCCTGGTTCGCGACCAGATTGACCTGCACGCGCTCGCGATCGGCGGCGCGAAACAGGATTTCTTTGATTGCGCCCGGACAGGCGTCTGCATCGACCCAAATCTGCATGTAGATACAACTTCGAAACAGCGTGGAAGCCGCCGCGTGTGCGCGCGTCAGCTCGAATCGCGGCGGGCCAAGATAATGCTGCATCGTCGCCAGCGTCAATCCGACGAGACTTCCCGCAGCTGCGGGCCAAGCGTCCAGGTCAAGCGCGCGGTGCAGCCGAAGGTGGAGGTGTCGGTTCTTGAATTGGTTGCGGGACGTCTTGCCGGAGGGTTCTGCACGCCTCCAACAACTTTTCTGTCGGGATGCTGCGCACGACGTCGAGTTCCAGCTCCTCATATCGCTTGTCCAGCGCCAGTCCCAACAACAAAGACAAGACGGCGATGATCAGAAAAACGAAGAACCCTACCGATGTTTCCACAAACAGCGAGGCGGCGGAGAAAATCAGTGATGCGCCGGACATGAAGTAAAGTGCGTGAATCACCGCGGCCTCCATCTTTACGGCATCCGTGTAGATGCTGGCGTCGTCTCCGCGTAAGAAGTTGCTGGATCGTAGCTTTCTGAACAGGCGAACGCTTTGGGCCTCTGAAATGGAGCACGCGCCTCGCAGATACGTCCGGTACGTTTCTTTGAAGATCGCGTCCTGAAGCTTGGCGAACGTATACGGATAGAGGAGGTGATAAACGAAATGAAGAACGGCGCCGACAAGAAAGGCCGGGATGATCCCGAAAGCCGCTGCTGCAGCTGGCAACTCTCCGGTGACAATCCTGTCGAGCAGTGATACGTCTGCAAGCAGGACCAGCGTGACGCAGATGATCAAAGGCGACATGTAACGAATCAGTTGCGAACTGAATTCCATGGTTCGTTCCCTCGTACAACCAACAACACTCGCATCACGATCGTCGTGTTGAGGCGCCCCGTCCCGACTGGCTGAGCGGGGCGCCTCGATCGGCTAGAAGGTGAATTGTCCGCTCAGTGAGAGCGCTCGCAAGTCCGTACCATCCAACTCGGCGCCCTCGAGCTCGGCGCGGAGGCCGAATCTCGGCGTGACGTGCCATGCGCCGCCTATTCCCAACGAGAAATCAGTTCCGTCGTTTTCCTGGCTGACGCTGATTCCTCCACTAGACAGGGAGTTTTCAGCGTCCCACGCAAGGAAGCCGGCGCGGACATAGCCCTCGAAGCGAACGCTGATCGGTATGTGCAATATTGCCGAGCCTTGGATTGCAGTTGCATCGGACTCGATCCTCACCCCGGAAATCCGGTCATCCGGTTTTCCCGCGTCGATATAGGCGATCTCGAGAGAACTGTATTCGTTGAATCGATAGCCGCCGAAAGCCTTGAATCCAGTACCGGTTGCTTTGATGCGTACGCCGCCGATGTTGTCTTTCAGTGTAACCTGGCCCACGCCCACGCCGCTGTAGAACCCGGTCTCACTCTCTGCCATTGCCGGCAGGCACACGAATGCCAGCGCGATTCCTGTCGCGAGTTTCTTTTGCATTTCATCGACTCCCGATATCCCCGCTTGCGAGGGATGTTTTATCGCTGGTCGGTTACCCGGCGCCCCCGATTGTTTTTCTGGTGGAGCGCCGGCGCCGGACTGTATCAGGAGCGTTACGCAGCATTCAGCTAAGGGCTAGCCCTTAGCTTTTCCAATGTCAGCTCGCGTCGGCCGGGACCAGGCGGATGATGTGATCGGGAGTATCGGGGCCGGGGATTTCCAGCGCCACGTAGAGGTAGCCGTCGGGGCCGGTGATGATGTCGCGGACGCGGCCCTTGCCCTTGAGGATGAGCTCGCGGTGGACAATGCGGTCGCCTTCCACTTCCATGCGGTGCAGTTCCTGCTGCGCGAGGGCGCCGAGGAAGAGCTGATTTTTCCAGCGGGGAAACGCGTCGCCGACGTAGAAGTGGATCGGGCTCACAGCGATCGAAGGCATCCAGTGCAGTACCGGCTGCTCCATGCCGTTCTTCTTGGTCAGAGCCGAGACCGGAGTGCCGTCATAGTTCATGCCGTACGTGATGGCAGGCCAGCCATAGTTGCGGCCGCGGCGGATGTAATTGAGTTCATCGCCACCGCGCGGGCCGTGCTCGGTTTCCCAGAGTTCACCGGTCAACGGGTGGATCGCGATGCCTTGCGGGTTGCGATGGCCGTAGCTCCAGATCGACGACAGTGCGTTCTTTTTGTTTACGAAAGGGTTGTCGGGCGGAATGCTGCCGTCGGGGAGGAGGCGATGGACCTTGCCATTGGGGAGCGAAAGATTCTGCGCCTGACCGACTTCACCCCGCTCGCCGAACGAGAAGAACAGGTGATTGTCGTGGAACGCCACACGACTGCCGAAATTGATGCCCTTGTTGGAGTAGCTCTCGATCGGCGCCTGATAGATCGTCTCTTGATCGACCCACCGGTTGCCCTGGATCCGACCGCGCACCAGTTTGGTGTTGCCGCTGTCGTTGGGCCCGCGATCGGACAGGGTGAGATAGAGCCAGCCGTTGGTGGCGTAGTCGGGATGGGGGGTGATGCCGAGCAAGCCGCCTTCATCGCGCACCCAAACCGGCGGTGTGCCGAGAATGGTGCGGGTGGTCCAGCGACCTTTCTTCAGCGTTGCCAGGGTGAGCGTGCCCTTGCGCTGAGTGAACAGGAGTCGGCCATCGGGCAGGAAGGCAAGCGCCCAGGGCACGTCGAGATTGGTGATGACCTTTTCAACGCGATAGGTATGGCCTTCGCTGAGCTGCACATCGTCGGGAAGGTCGTAGGCCTCGCGGATGGCGGGATCGCCGTCGCGATGGGCCGCTTCGCGAATCAGGATCACGAGGGAGCGGATCTCGGGCTCGCTGAACGTCCTGCTGAAGCTCGGCATGCCGGAGCGGGGAACGCCGTTGCGGATCACGCGGCGCAGGCCGGCGTCGTCGGAGGCGTTCACCCATTTCTGGTCGATCAGGCTGCCGGCGCGGTTGCCTCTGAGGTCGGCGCCATGGCAACCGGCGCAGAACTGCGCATAAAGGGTGGCCGCATCACGCGGCTGAGCTGCTGAAGGGGCGGCTTGAATCGCATGGGCGCCGAGGCCGGCGGCAACGGACAGGAGCAGTGTAAGTAGTCGCATCGGTGCATTATGACGGGCGAACATCGGCCCGTGTTCCGGACGGGGGGAACGTCGCACGCCCGCCACGCTGAGCACGAGAGCGTAGGAAAAGCACGACGCCAGCGTGGGCCGCTCGCGGTGGTGGCGGAAATCGCCGCCAACAGCCCTGTTTTCGACCAAAACGGCGCATGAAATCCTCGAACCGAAGCGGATAAGAGCGCTGGGATTCGTGTATATTGCGCCCCCGCTTTCGACCGTGTGCTTTGACTGGTTCACCGGTATCGCTGCAGCCTGCTGTGGCCCAGACCGGGGGAATCGATGGGCGTGGAGGGGGTCGAAAAACGGCTGGAATCAGTGGCTTACTGATTCCGTGGGTCCCCTTTGCCGGGTTCGGTCCCGCCATTCGGAGCTTCGATCCTTCCGCCCCAGCCAGATGCTTTAGAAGTCGGAGTGTTGAATGGATCGTGCCACGATGGCGGTGTTTACGGGCAACGCCAATCCGCAGCTCGCCCAGGATATCGCGCGCAACCTCATGGTGCCGCTGGGCCGTGCTGCTGTCAGTCGCTTCAGCGACAGTGAGTGCACGGTCGAGCTGCTGGAAAACGTGCGCGGCCGCGACGTGTTCATCGTGCAGCCGACCTGCTCGCCGGCCAACGATCACTTGATGGAACTGCTGGTGATGACCGATGCCTGCCGCCGTGCCTCGGCTGCTCGCATCACCGCGGTGATTCCTTATTTCGGGTACGCCCGCCAGGATCGCCGCCCGCGCGCCATGCGCGTGCCGATTACGGCGAAGCTGGTGGCGAACATGATCGCCAGCGCCGGCGTGAACCGCGTGCTGACGGTCGATCTGCATGCCGACCAGATCCAGGGATTCTTCGATATCCCGGTGGACAACGTGTATGCCTCGCCGGTGCTGCTCGGCGATGCCTGGAAGCAGAAGTACGAGAACCTGATGGTCGTGTCGCCGGACGTCGGTGGCGTGGTGCGCGCACGAGCGCTCGCCAAGCGCTTGGACGATGCCGAGCTGGCCATCATCGACAAGCGCCGTCCGCGCCCGAACGAGTCCGAAGTGATGAACATCATCGGTGAGGTCAAGGGCAAGACCTGCGTGCTGATCGACGACCTGGTGGACACCGCCGGCACGCTGTGCCACGCGGCCGAGGCGTTGAAGGCGAACGGCGCCAAGAAGGTGGTCGCGTACATCACGCATGCGGTGCTGTCGGGTCCGGCGATCGATCGTATCTCGCAGTCGCAGCTCGATGAGCTGGTGGTAACGGACACGATTCCGCTGCGTACCGAAGCGAAGAACTGCCAGAAGATCCGTCAGCTCAGCGTGGCGGGTCTGCTCGCCGAGACCATGCGGCGCATTCGCGATGAGGAGAGCGTCAGCTCGCTCTACATCGATTAGTTTTCTGTTTCTTTGCGAGGCGCGAGCCGAGCGAAAGAAACGTTCACAGTGACGGCGTTATTGGTCGCGATACGCCGTTGCTTCGTTCTCAACTGGAGTAACCATGAAATATTCATTCGACCTCGTCGCCGACTCCCGGCCGAGCGAGCAGGGGAAGGGTGCGAGCCGCCGCCTGCGTCGTTCCGGGAAGGTTCCGGCGATCCTGTACGGTGGCCATCAGGAGCCCAAGCAGATCGTTCTGGATCACCAGAACCTGCTCACCCTGCTGGTGAACGAGAAGTTCTTCTCCACCATTCTGCAGCTGAAGATCGATGGCACGCCGCAGGCCGCCATTCTCAAGGACGTGCAGCGTCATCCGGCCAAGAACCAGATCCTGCACCTGGATCTGCAGCGCGTGCTGGAGAACGAAAAGATCCGCATGACCATTCCGCTGCACTTCAAGGGCGCGGCCGGCTCGCCGGGCGTGAAGACGCAGGGCGGCGTGGTGTCGCACCTGTTGAACGAAGTCGACGTGCTGTGCTTGCCGAAGGATCTGCCGGAATACCTGGAGATCGATCTGTCGACGATGGAAATCAATCAGATGCGCCGTCTGTCCGACCTGCAGCTGCCCGAAGGCGTCGAGATCCTTGCGCTCACGCACGGTCGCGACGAGGCGGTGGTCTCCATTCACCATCCGCGTGCGGAAGAGGCCGAGTCTCCGGCCGCTGCTGCGGCTTCTGCAGCTGGCGCGGCTCCTGCGGCCGGCGCTGCGGCTCCGGCTGGTGGCGACAAGAAGGCGGCAGCGCCGGCGGCCAAGGCCGCTCCGAAGAAGTAACGCACTCACCCACCAGCCGTGGCAACACGGCTGGTGGCGTGAAGACGATGGCGAGCGCCCGGAAATATATTTGCGGCTGCTCGCCGTCGTTGCGTTATTTTCGGTCGTACTGCTATGGCGGGCACCAATCTCAAAATCATCGTCGGTCTGGGCAACCCCGGGCCGGAGCACCTGCTCACGCGGCACAACGCGGGCTTCTGGTTCGTGGATGCGCTGGCAGCCAAGCTCGGTGGCACGTTTCGCAGTCATGCGAAATTCCACGGCGATATCTGCCGCGTACAGTACTGCGGGCAGGACATCACCCTGCTCAAACCTAGCACCTACATGAATCGCAGCGGTCTCGCGGTCCGCGCGCTCGCCGACTACATCAAGGTGCAGCCGGCCGAGATCCTGGTCGTGCACGATGAACTGGATCTGCCGGTCGGCGACGTCCGGTTCAAGCTCGGCGGTGGCGCCGGCGGCCACAACGGGCTGCGCGACACGACCACTCATCTGGGCCCCGACTACTGGCGTCTGCGCATCGGGGTCGGACATCCCGGCGACAAATCGCAGGTGATCGACTACGTGCTGCGTCGGGCGCCGAAGGACGAGGAAGAAAAGATCCTCGCTTCCATCGACCAGGCCTTACAGGCTTTGCCCACCTTTCTCGAGCAGGGCGCGGAACGCGCCATGAACGGCTTGCACTCGAAGAAGTAGACGCTCTTCGTCCTTTAACCCAACTGTTGGTTCGAGATCATGGGAATCAAATGCGGCATCGTTGGACTTCCCAACGTTGGTAAATCGACATTGTTCAACGCGCTGACGCGCGCGCAGATTGCAGCGGAGAACTATCCGTTCTGCACGATCGATCCGAACGTCGGCATCGTGCCCGTGCCCGATCCGCGGCTCGAAGTGCTGGCCGGCATCGTCAAGTCCGAGAAGCAGTTGCCCGCCACGGTCGAGTTCGTCGACATCGCGGGCCTGGTGGCCGGCGCATCCAAAGGCGAGGGCCTCGGCAACAAATTCCTTTCTCACATTCGCGAGACGGACGCGATCGCGCACGTCGTGCGTTGTTTCGAGAACGACGACATCGTGCACGTCGCCGGCAAGATCAAGCCGCTGGATGACGTTGAAGTCATCAACACGGAGCTTGCGCTCGCCGACCTCGACACCGTCGAGCGCGGCCTGCTGCGTGCCGAGAAGGCCGCGAAGGCCGGCGACAAGGACGCGATCAAACAACGCGACCTGATGAAAAAGCTCAAGGAGCATCTGGACTCGGGTCAGCCGGCACGCTCGCTGATCAAGGATGCCGACGAGAAGAAGCTGCTGCACGAGCTGCATCTCATCACCATCAAGCCGCTCATGTACGTCGCGAACGTTTCGGAGGACGGTTTCACCAACAATCCGTATCTGGATCAAGTGCGTGAGCTCGCCGCTCGCGAGAACTCGGAGGTGGTCGCGGTGTGCGCCGCCATCGAAGCCGAAATCGCGCAGCTCGATGAGGCCGATCGCGCGGACTTCCTGAAAGACATCGGCTTGGAAGAGCCCGGCTTGAACCGCGTGATCCGCGCCGGCTATCAGCTGCTTGGCTTGCAAACGTATTTCACGGTCGGCCCGAAAGAAGCCCGTGCATGGACCGTCCGCGTCGGCGCCACCGCTCCGCAAGCCGCCGGCGTCATCCACACCGACTTCGAAAAGGGCTTCATCCGCGCCGAAGTCACCGCCTACCAAGACTTCGTGAACTACAAGGGCGAGCAAGGCGCGAAGGAAGCCGGCAAGCTGCGCCTGGAAGGCAAGGAGTACATCGTCCAGGAAGGCGATGTCATGCACTTCCGCTTCAACGTCTGATCGACGTTTGAACGTGCTCCCGCCGCGCGCCTTCGTTGCGCGCGGGGCCTGGCCTGAGAATAGATCCGTCCGGTTCTCGAGGTGCAATCATGAAAGTTGGATTGATCGGCCTGGGATTGATGGGACACGGCATGGGCGAGAGCCTGTTGCGAGGCGGGCACGAGCTGACCGTTTACAACCGGACAGCGAGTAAAGCCGATGCTCTCGTTGCCAAGGGAGCACGGCTCGCAAGAACGCCTGCCGAAGCGAGTCGCGGTGACGTTGTCGTCACGATGGTTGCGGACGATGCGGCGCTGGAAGAGGTGACCTTCGGCGCGCACGGCATTCTCGAGAATCTGAGCGCAGACTCAGTGCACGTTTCGGCCAGCACCGTAAGCGTCGTGCTGGCTGACCGCCTCACCGAACAGCACTCCAGAGCAGGCCAACATTTCGTCTCCGCGCCGGTCTTCGGTCGGCCCCAGGTTGCCGCCGCCGGTCAACTGAACGTTCTCGCCGCCGGCGCCGCTGAACCAGTAAAGCGCGTCATGCCCGTGCTCAAATCGTTCGGGCAGAATGTGTGGCCGTTCGGTGAACGGCCGAGCGCAGCGAACCTGGTCAAGCTCAGTGGCAATTTTCTGATCCTCGCTGCCGTCGAGGCGCTCGCCGAAAGCATCGCTTTGTTACGCAAAGCGGGTGTGGACGAGCATGCGTTCGTCGACATGATGACCAACACGCTGTTCGCCTCGCCGATCTACAAAGGCTATGCACCGTTGATCACGAAGCAGCAGTACCAACCGCCGGGCTTCGCCGCGCCGTTGGGACTGAAAGACATTCGACTAGCACTCGCCGCCGGCGAAGGCCTCAACGTTCCTTTGCCTCTGGGCAGTCTGGTGCGAGACAAGTTTCTTGCACTGCTGGCGCGGGGCGGGGAGGGCGATGACATCGCGGCACTCGGGAAGGTGGCGGCGGAGCAGTCGGGCCAATGAGTTCGAATCGAGGCGCGTCAAGGTAAATATTCCGGCGCGTATCTCTCGCCACGATCGGTGATCCATCTGTGCGAATGGACAGCGTGCAGTGGTTCATCTATATAGGTGACGGCAGTTGCCCGGCACGAAACGGCTTGTCTCGAGCTGACCGGGCCACGCCGGAACCAAGGAATGGCTCAGGGGATAGCGAATCTGCGAACGGCGCCGACGAGCGCCGAGCACGCCGCAACCAGGGATGTAGGTCTGGCCGGCCTGGTGTTGCTGGCGCAATTCCATGACATCGCGACCGACGCTCGGCAGTTGGCGCATCGATACGGCCGCACCGGCGAGCCGTTCGACGAACAGACGCTGTTGCTCGCCGCGAAACATCTGGGACTGAAAGCGCGGGTCATTTCTCAACCGGCCGCGCGCTTTGACAAGATCAGCTTGCCGGCCCTCGCTCTGCAGTCCGATGGCGCGCACTTCCTCGTCGCCAGGTGCGCCGAGGACAGCGTGCTGATTCACGATTTGCAGCAGCAACGGCCATTGCGCTTGTCTCGAGCGGATTTCGAGGCGCGCTATTCGGGCCGGCTGTTGGTCGTCACCTCGCGCGCATCGGCGCTCGGCGAACTGGCGAAGTTCGACTTCCGGTGGTTCGTGCCGGCGGTGGTGAAGTACCGCAAGCTGCTCTCCGAAGTGTTCGTCGTCTCGTTCTTCATTCAGCTGCTCGCGCTGGTCACTCCGCTGTTCTATCAAGTGGTCATGGACAAGGTGCTGGTCCATCACGGCCTGACCACGTTGCACGTGATCGCGATCGGGCTGCTGTCGATAGCGATCTTCGATGTGATGCTCAGTGGCCTGCGGGCGCACGTATTCGCGCACACGACCAGCAAGATCGACGTCGAGCTCGGGGCACGCCTGTTCCGGCATATCGTTTCTTTGCCGCTGGCGTATTTCGAGTCCCGGCGCGTGGGTGAGGCGGTCGCGCGCGTGCGCGAGCTGGAGAATATTCGCAACTTTCTGACCGGCCAGGCGCTCACGTCGCTGCTCGATCTGTTCTTCACGTTCGTGTTCCTGGCGGTGATGTTCTATTACAGCGGCTGGCTGACGTTGATCGTGGTGATCTCGCTACCGCTGTATGCGCTGTGGTCCGCGTGGATCACGCCGATCCTGCGCAAGCGGCTGGACGAGAAGTTCGTGCGCGGCGCCGAGAACCAATCCTTCCTGGTCGAGACTGTCAGCGGCATCGGCACGGTCAAGGCGACCGCCGTCGACACTCGCATGACTCGGACTTGGGACAACCAGCTCGCCGGTTATGTCGCCGCAGGTTTTCGTGTGACGCGGCTGGCGAACATCGGTCAGCACGGCGTGCAGCTGGTTCAAAAGATTGCTGCGGTCGCATTGTTGTTCTTCGGCGCGAAGCTGGTCATCGAGGGGGAGCTGTCGGTAGGTCAGCTGATCGCATTCAACATGTTGAGCGGTCAAGTCACCGCGCCGATCATCCGGCTCGCGCAGCTGTGGCAGGATTTTCAGCAGGTCGGCATCTCGGTCGAACGCCTTGGCGACATCCTCAATACCCGCACCGAAGTCCCGGGCAGCCGCGTGACATTGCCGCCCATCGCAGGGCGCGTGAGTTTCGAACGAGTGACGTTCCGCTATCGGCCGGATGCGCCGGAAGTGCTGGATCGAATCGATCTGGAGATCGCGCCGGGCGAAGTCATCGGCATCGTCGGCCGCTCGGGTTCGGGCAAGAGCACGTTGACCAAGCTGGTGCAACGTTTGTATGTACCGGAGCGGGGCCGCGTGCTGATCGATGGCCACGATCTGGCGCTGGCCGATCCAGCGTGGCTGCGCCGGCAGCTCGGCGTGGTGCTCCAAGAGAATTTTCTTTTCAATCGAACCATTCGCGAGAACATCGCGCTCGCCGATCCCGGTCTGCCGCTCGATCGCGTCATCCAGGCGGCGCAGCTCGCCGGCGCGCACGAATTCATCCTGCAACTGCCGGAAGGCTACGACACCAAAGTCGGCGAACACGGCACGGGGCTCTCCGGCGGCCAGCGCCAGCGAGTAGCGATCGCGCGAGCGTTGATTACCGATCCGCGCATCCTGATTTTCGACGAGGCGACCAGTGCGCTCGACTACGAGTCCGAGCATGCAGTGATGTCGAACATGCGTGCGATCTGTCGTAACCGGACCGTGCTGATCATCGCGCATCGGCTGTCGACGGTGCGCATGGCGAACCGGATCGTTGTCGTCGACAAGGGCCGCATCGTCGAATCGGGCACTCACGCCGAGCTGGTCGATCGGCCCGGCGGTCAATACGCGAATCTGTATCGGCTGCAGCAGGGTACGCCATGACCCACACGCTGGCGGCCTTGAAAGAATTTGGCGCGCGCTATTCGCAAGCATTCACGGCTGCGTGGTCGGTACGCGATGCACTGGACCCGCCGACGCGCAGTGCTGATGAGCTGGCGTTCCTGCCTGCACATCTGGAGCTGATCGAAACACCTGTATCGTCGAGCCTGCGCTGGACGATGCGTTCGATCATCGGCCTGTTCTGCGTGGCGCTGTTATGGTCGATATTCGGCAAGCTCGACATCGTCGCGGTCGCGCCGGGTCGCACGGTCGTCAGCAGTCGGACCAAAATTCTGCAGCCGATGGAGACCGCGGTGGTCCGCCGCATCCTGGTGCGCGATGGACAGACAGTGAAGGCCGGCGACCTGCTGATCGAGCTCGATGCCACGAGCGCCGCGGCCGAATTCGAGCAGGCGAACGAGACATTGCTCAGCGCCCGCCTCGCTGAAGCGCGCTTCGCTGCGCTCGAGGCGGCCCTACGCACCGGCGTGCTGGCGCCGATTGAAGTGACAGACGCGATCCCGACGCACCGGCTCGAAGCGACACAGCAGCTGGCGTCGAGCGAGTTCAACGAATATCAGGCGCGACAGCAAAGCCTGCAAGCCACGATCGCGGTCAGACGCGCCGAGGCGAACACTGCCGAATCGCAGATCGGTCCGTTGCAGGAGAGCGTTCGCATTGCGCGCGAGCGAACTGCGAATCTGGCCAGCTTGCTGGAGAACAAGTTCATCTCGCGCCACGATTATCTCAGCCGCGAGCAGGAGCGGGTGGACATGGAACGTTTGCTGACAGCACAGCAGGCGCGCTTGCAAGAGACGCGTTCGGCGATTGCTGCCGCCACTGACGAGCTGCGGGTGTTGACGGCCGAAACTCGCCAGCGTGCATTGGATGGCCTGCGTCAGGCGCGTGAGCAGATCGCTCAGTTCACCGCCGAGGTCAGCAAGAGTCAGCAGCGCAGTCAGCTGATGCAATTGCGCGCGCCGGTCGACGGCACTGTACAACAACTGGCGATTCACACGATCGGCGGTGTGGTAACGCCGGCGCAAGAGTTGCTGGCGGTGGTGCCGTCCACCGAAGCGTTGGAAGTGGAAGCGACCGTGCTCAACAAAGACATCGGCTTCGTGCGCACTGGCCAGCGGGCGACCGTGAAAGTCGAGAGCTTCCCTTACACGCGCTATGGTTATCTGGAAGGTGTTGTCGAGAGCGTCTCGCACGACGCCGCACAGGACGAGAATCTGGGACTGGTCTTTCCGGCCCGCGTGAGATTGAGTCAGGCGTCGCTGTTGATCGATGGTGTAACTGTCGCGCTGACGCCGGGTATGGCGTTGAGCGTCGAGATCAAGACGGGCACGCGGCGCGTGATCGACTATGTGCTCAGCCCTTTGCGGCAGCATCAGACCGAATCGATGAGGGAGAGATGAGGAATGCATGACAAGGTTCGCAGCGCAGCGCTCATTGCGATCGTGTGCTTCTTCGCCGCAGTCACCGCATTGGGGGAGGAGCCGGCGCCTTCGTATGCTTCGATCCGCACCGACGTTACCGTCCAGCGCCTCGCCGAGAAGCCATATGGCAAACCGCGGCCTGCGAAGTTCTTTCAGCTGGCGGGAGCAGGCAACGGTGAACTGTGCGAGAAGGTGCTGGAAGCCTTCAATGAGCCCGGCCGCTATGACGGTTACGACGCGCGCTGGCTGCTGGACAACTCTCATCAGATCGACTTTCGGAGCATGAACGTCCCACAGGGGGAGGCGGGCGCAGCCAAGACTCAATATAACTTTCCCGATCTCGAGTACGTGAGCGTCGATATCGACGCGGACGGCAGCGCCGAGCATGTCTATCGGCTCAATAGCATCTTGAGCAGCCGGGAGATGCAACGCCTGATGATCGTCAGCGTCCCGTTGCAAAGCCGTCCAGAGCTGCTGGGCCGCTATGAAAAACGCTGTACCCAGATCGAAGCGTCCGCCGAGTGCGGGCAGCTCAACACCATGATCAGCTATGCGCTCAGGGCGCGAGTGCCGGACCGTCTGCCCGAAGAGTGGCTCTTCACCAAACATGATCCCTGGCTCTGGACCGCATCGGACGCCAAGTCGGAGCGTCTGATCTCCTCCGGGCGTAACCAGGCGCGGAGGAACGTGGGCAGCTCCTCCGGTGCTTACTGGAGCCTGTACCGGATCGATTCCGCTGTCGTTGCCGTTGCCGCGCCCATTCTGGATTTTGCTCCACCGGAGCTGGCGGTGTTCGCTCCCGGCAAGCAACGCAATGGAGGTTTGCAATGTGTGCTCATGCCGGTCGCATGGCATAAATAAAACTTTCGATCACGCAAGGAGAAGCGCATGCCCACAGCTACGGAAAGCCTCGGTCGACTGCACACCAACTACGCCGATTACCCGACTCCGCCGCACGGGACGCCGCAGAATTTCGAAGACCTGGTCATCTGGAAACTGATTCAGCTCGAGAACGCCAACTACGATTCGCAGATCCATGCCGTGGCTTCGGACAGCGGCACCTATACGGCGACGATCGGATACGGACTGGACATCGATCGTTACGGAACATGGAATGAGGTTCGTCAGCTCATCGTGTTCGGCCTCGGTGGCGATGCCGCACTCACCCAGACTCAAATCGATGGCCTGGATCTACTTCGACAATACAAAGCGGGCACCTCGCCGTGGACCGCTCAGAACATCGCTTCCATGTCGAATGGCGAAGTCTCGCCGACCAATGCCTGGACGCCTGAGCAAGCGGCAGCCATCGCCAGCATTTCATTGACGGCGGCGCAGGCCGAATCGGTGCTTCGCGCGATCACCTTCGGTGACGCTGCTGCCGGCGTGTCGGCGCAACGCTCCGTCATGGGCGACGTGCGCCGGCTGATCAGTGCGAACTACGGAATTCCGGAGGACTTTCCGGAAAGCACCGAGCTGGCCTCGATGATCATCATGAGGTTTCGCGGCGATTTCGTCGGCTTCGGCACCGTGTTCGGAGGCGCCATCACGACGGCGGGCGCGCGACGCGCAGAGTTCTGGTGGCGCATCCTCGACAAAATCGACAACGTGACGGGCGGTGTGAGAACTCGACTGGTACTCAACGCAAACATGTTCGGACTGCTGCCGGCCGACGCCAGCGAGACCAACACGCAGCCGGCCCTCGAAGCGCTGTCGCATCTGTTTCGCAACCGATTGCAGCAAGGCTGGGCGAGCGGCGACACGCTGATCCGAGATACGTTCCGAACCGGTGTGAACGCAGGTATCGACCTGCTCCGAGCGACCTACGCACCCGAAGGCGACGGCTTCGACGTCGTGCAACTCGCAGACGAAGCCGGCGAAACGTTGAACGTGCTGGCCGCGGCGAGTGCCAACAACCTGTTCCGCAACCTGATGGTCGGCAGCAATACCAACGCCGACACGCTCAACGGTGGCGAACAGACGGACTACCTCTGGGGTCGCGGCGGCAATGACACATTGAATGGCAACGCCGGCAACGACTATCTGTATGGCGGCGATGGCAACGACACTCTGCACGGCGGGGACGGTGACGACACGCTCAAGGGCGAGAACAACGACGATGAATTGTTCGGCGGCGCCGGCGTCGACCATCTGTACGGTGGCGACGGCAGCGACACTCTGCACGGCGGTACCGAAGCCGACCATCTCTACGGAGGTGCGCAACGCGACTATCTGTATGGCGGACTGGGAGAAGACTGGTATCACGCCGACAGCGAGGACGTGATCGAGGACGAGGGCGGCGACGGTCACGTGATCCTGGGCAATCGCGTGCTGTCGGGGGGCTCGCGCACGCAGGACGACCCCGAGAACACGTACTACGGCGGCGGCAATACCTATGTGTGGATCGGCAACACGCTGACCATCAATGGTGGGCTGGTCATCAACAACTTCGACAACGGCGACTTGCACATCAATCTGACCGAGCGGGACGAGGACGATCCGCCGCCGGATGAATCGCCGGACACCGGCGACGCATCGCGTCGCACTTCGCCGATCGTGCTGGATCTGGATGGTGACGGCATAGAAACATTGGCGCTGGGCGCGAGCTATTTCGACCTCGACGGGGACGGCTTGAGCGAGCGCGCCGGCTGGGTCGGCCCGGACGACGGTCTGCTGGCGGTCGATCTGGACGGCGACGGGATCATTGGCAGCGGCGCCGAACTGTTCGGCAATCACAGCCTGCTGAGCAACGGTCAGCGCGCCGAAAATGGCTTTCAAGCGCTCGCCGAGTATGACAGCAACGGCGATGGGGTCGTGGATGCGCTGGATGCCGGCTACGCGTCCTTACGCGTGTGGCGTGACCTCAACGGCAACGGCATTAGCGACATCGGCGAGTTGCAGACGTTGGCGGATGCCGGCGTGCAATCCATCTCTACCGGCTACAGCGCCTCCTCCCATGTCGACACTCACGGTCACGAACATCGCCAGGTCGCAACCATCGTGCTGGCGGACGGCACTGCGTCTACGGCGGCCGACGTTTGGTTCCAAGTCGATACGACACGGCGAGTGAACAGCGGCGCCATAGAGCTGACACCCGAGGTGCTGGCGCTGGCGAATGCCAAGGGCTTCGGCAAGGTGCACGATCTGCGTCAAGCCATGGTTCTCGATCCGGGCCTGAAAGACTTGCTGAATCAGTATGTCGGGACCAGCGATGCCGTCGCTCGCGACGCGCTGCTCGATGATCTGATCTATCGGTGGGCCGGCGCGGCAGACGTCGATCCGTACAGTCGCGATCCGCGCAAAGTATACGGTCACGTAATGGATGCGCGGCAATTGGTAACGCTCGAGAATCTCGTCGGTCACCCCTACGTGGGCATCTGGTGCTGGGGCGAATATGACTCGAACCCGCACGGACAGGCGGCGCCGCTGCTGATCGCGGAGTACCTGGAGTTCAAACGTTTCACGGCCGCGCAGATCCTGGCGCAGACCGAGTATGCGGCGGAGCTGGATATCATCAATTCGGTATTCGGTTCCGATGCCGAGCAGATCATCGTCAACTGGGACGCGCTGCAAGCGAAGTTGCAGACGCTGTTCGCGACGGGCCAGACGGACCGCCTCGAAGCCGTCGTTACCGTGCTTACCGATCTCGGCACGTATTCGCCTGGCTATCGCGCAGCGCGCGACGCGGCCTTTCAAGCCATTGCAGCCAGCGATGTGAATCTGGCGCCGTACTTCGATTTCACGACGCGCATCGGCACCGTTGCGAACGACAATCTGAATGGCGTCAGCAACGGCACGATCTTCCACGGTCTGGAAGGCGACGACCGTCTGTATGGTCGCGCCGGTGGCGACAGCTATCAGTTCAGTCGCGGTCACGGCAACGACGTCATCCTCGACTATGGCGGGCTGGACCAGATCGTCTTCGGTAACGGCATCACGCAGGCGGACCTGGTGATGACACGCAATGCCACGACGGTGTGGATCACGGTCAAGAACGCAGATGGCAGCAGCGCAGGCTCGCTGCGTATCGACAACTTCTTCGACTTCGATGGCACGGTCGACTTCGGCGCGATCGAGCTCATCCGCTTCGCCGACGGTACGAGCCTGAATCAACAGCAGATCCTGACGATTCTCACCGCCTCGTCGCTCACGGCGAACGATGACCTGGTGTTCGGCACGGCGCAGGCCGATGTGATCGATGCGCTCGGGGGCAACGACAACATTCACGGTCTCGGTGGCAACGACCAGTTGACCGGCAATGCCGGCAACGACGTGCTCATGGGAGACGATGGCGATGACACGCTGAATGGCGGCGCCGGCAACGATACGCTCGTCGGCGGTCGCGGCAGCGACACGTATCTGTTCGGCGCAGGACACGGCGCCGATGTGATCGACAACGCCGCAGAGACTTCCGGCAAGCTCGATCGCATCGTGTTCGACGCCAGCATCGACCGGAACTCCGTGAGTGTGCGTCGCCAAGGCGACGACCTGTGGATACAAACCTCGGCCACCGACAGCATCAAAGTCACCAACTACTTTCGCAACCAGACGATCGGCGGGGTCGCAGTCGAGCGGATCGAGTTCAACGACGGCACGGTCTGGGACATCGAAGCCGTTAAAGGCATGGTGCTGCAGGCGAGCTCGGGCAACGATACGATCGAAGGCTACGACTCCGACGACACGCTGTCGGGACTGGAGGGCGATGACCGCCTGACGGGTCTCGCCGGTAACGACATCCTGTCCGGTGGCGACGGCAACGACACGCTCGACGGCGGGATCGGCGACGATCAACTTGCGGGCGATGCTGGCAACGACATCCTGCGCGGTGGCGAAGGCAACGATCTGCTGGACGGCGGCGCCGGCAACGATCGACTGGACGGCGGCAGCGGCGACGACATCCTCGAAGGTCGGGCCGGTGACGACGTGCTCGACGGCGGCGCCGGTCGAGATACCCTGCGTGGCGGAGATGGCGACGATACGCTCATTGGCGGCGCGGGCGACGACTTCCTGGCGGGTGGCGCCGGCACGGATCGCCTGGACGGCGGTGGCGGAACGAATCGCTATTTGTTTGCACGCGGCGACGGTCACGACACGATCGTCGATGCTTACGAAGATGTCGTCACCATCTACATCTCCGATCTGTCATTGGAAGAGATCGTGTTCCGGCGCGACGGCACCAGCCTCGCGGTCACGTTCCAGAGCAGCCCGGGCGATCGAGTCTCGTTGAGCTCGTTCTTCCGCGACGAGATTGCGCTCAGCGGCATTCGCCTGCAGTACGGCGACGGTCAGGAAACGCTGATCAGCCCGGAGCAGCTGCGTCTGCTGACGCTGGCGGGCACCGAAGCCGACGATGTCATCCATGGCTTCTCCGGCAACGACCTGATCGAGACGGGGGGTGGCAATGACCTGGTGTACGCGGGCGCCGGCAGCGATGTCGTTCGAGGCGGGGACGGCAACGATCAGCTGGTGGGCGAGGCCGGCCACGACACGCTCGAAGGCGGAGCGGGCGACGACATTCTGATCGGTGGCGATGGCTTCGACATCCTCGAAGGCGGCGCCGGCAACGATCGTCTGGAAGGTGGCGCCGACGAAGATAGATATCAGTTCAGCGGCCACTGGGGTTCGGACGTCATCTTCGACGCCTCCGGCAGCGAGGATCGTGCCTACTTCAGCGAAGTCGACAATGCCAATTGGGTGCTTCGACGGGATGGCTCCGATCTGCTCGTGCGCGATCGGGTCACGGGCGATCAGTTGCGAGTGATGGGGCAGTTTTCCAATCTGGCTGGGGTCGCGGGCGCCAACGCGATCGAGTGGTTCCATTTCTCGAACGGCGTGACCGGCGCGACCTGGAGCTACGAAGGCATCAAGCTCGCGGCGCTGGAAGGCACGGCCGAAGACGATGCGATCTACGGTCACGCCGATGACGACACGATCGACGGCGGCGCAGGCAACGACTTCATCGCGGCCTCCGACGGTAACGACATCGTCAACGGCGGCGATGGCAACGACGTTCTGGATGCCGGTACGGGTGATGACGTGCTGTCTGGCGGCGCCGGGGACGATGTGCTCCATGGCATCACCGGCAACAATCAACTGCACGGCGGCGATGGTGATGACACCGTCTATGGCGGCGATGGCAACGATCAGTTGTTCGGCGACGCGGGCAACGATGTGCTGGATGGCAGCTATGGCGACGACATCATCTACGGCGGCGACGGCGACGATGTGCTCATCGCGGGCGGTGGCGAGAACGACCAGCTCTTTGGCGAAGACGGTAACGACACGCTGCTGGGCGTCGGCCTGCTCGATGGCGGCGCCGGTGACGACGTGCTCGAAGGCAGCGGCGAGCTCATCGGCGGCGACGGCAACGACATCTTGCGCGGCTACGGCAGCGATATCCTGCGCGGTGGCGCCGGTGACGATGAGATATACGCGTACAGCAACGCGTGGGATCAACGCAGCAATACGATCGAAGGTGGCACGGGCAACGACACACTGTACGGCTCGTTCGGCGAAGACACCTATATCTTCAACCTCGGCGACGGCCACGATCTGCTGATCGAGCGCCGGCAGAACGAGGCGTATGGCAACGTCGAACCCACCGCAGACACGCTCAGATTCGGCGAAGGCATCGTCGCCAGCGATCTGAGTTTCCATCGGCGAGGCAACGACCTGATCATCGAGCACGCCAACGGCTCCGATTCGATCACGGTTCAGAACTGGTTCCGGGAGCCGACCGATCATTTCAAGCTGGAGCATTTCGAGTTCGCCGACGGCAGCTCGCTGAGCCAGCTCGAGGTTGAAAGCCAGGTGATCTGGCATGGCACGGCGGGAGTCGATCAGTTCATCGGCTATCGCCAGCTCGACGACACCATGAAGCTCGGCGACGGCGATGACTTCGCCTGGGGGCGAGTCGGCAACGATACGATTCATGGTGAAGGCGGCAACGACTATCTCGAAGGCGAGGCGGGCGACGACGCATTGTTCGGCGGCGCCGGCAACGACCAGCTCGACGGTGGTGCGGGCACGGACCTGTTAGTCGGCGGCACGGGTGACGACAAATATGTCTATGCCCTGGGCGACGGCAGCGACACGATCGACAACACCGGTGGCGGCTTTGACGGCGTGTTCTTCACCGGCGGTATCGGCGCAAACAGGCTGACGTTCACGCGCGATGGCGACGACCTGGTGATCCTGGTCGATGGTGACGCCGCTCAGTCGGTACGTGTGCTCGATCATTTCCTCGGTGGCGAGAACGCAATCAGCTATGTGCAACCCGATGGCGGCTTCATGATCGAGGCGGCGCGCATCGGTCACATCGTTGCGGCTCAAGGTGTGCCCGGCAACTTCGACACATTGATCGAGGGCACGACTGCTGGCGAGCAGCTGGTCGGCTATGAAACTCGCGATCTGCTGCGCGGCCAGGGCGGCGCCGATACGATGTTCGGCATGGCCGGCGACGATCAGCTCGAAGGCGGTGACGGCGACGACTACCTCTCCGGCGGCAATGGCATGCATGCCAACTCGGGCAACGATGTGCTGGTGGGCGGCGCGGGCAACGACGTGCTGGTCGGCGAAGATGGCGACGACCTGCTGATCGGCGGCCTGGGCGATGACAGTTACTACTATCGCGAGGGTTATGGCGTCGATGTGATCGACAACAGCCATGGCGGGTTCGACGGTGCCTTCTTCATCGACATCGCGCTCGCACGGTTGAGCTTCACGCGCGAAGGCGATGATCTGGTGATCACGGTCGATCAGGATCAGGGACAGCAGTTGCGCGTCACCAATCATTTCCTCGGCGGCCACTATTCGCTCGACTTCTTGCAGCCCGGCAGCGGCTCGTATCTCACGACTGCGCAGATCAACCAGCTGGTCACCACCGGCGGGGGCGGTCAGTACGATCAGGTCATCGAAGGCACGGCGGCCGGCGAGCAACTGGTCGGTGGCGCCAACAAGGATCTGATCAAGGGTCTGGGTGGCAACGACACGCTGTTTGGCATGGCGGGCGATGACACTCTGCAAGGCGGCGATGGCGATGACTATCTCGCCGGCGGCAACGGCAGCGGCGTGGGATCGGGCGACGACCGCCTCGAAGGTGGCGCTGGGAACGATACGTTGTCGGGTGAGGACGGCGCGAATGTTCTGATTGGCGGCGCTGGCGACGACCACTACGTGCACGGCACGGGACAGGACACGATCGACAACACCGGCGGTGGATTCGACGGCGTGTTCTTCGGTTCCGGCATCGCCGGGGGCAACCTTGCTTTCTCGCGAGATGGCGACGATCTGTTGATCACGGTCAACGGTTCGTCGAGCAACTCAGTGCGTGTCACCGATCATTTCCTCGGCGGCGACTTTGCACTGGACTTCGTGCAGCCGGGCAGTGGCTCGATGCTGGATACCGCAGCGATCAACGCTCTTGCCGGTCAAGGTGGCGGCGATCCCGGTGGCGGCGACCAAGGTGACGATGCGGACTATCCCAACGTCGTCACGGGCACGGCAGCGGCAGAGCAGTTGCTCGGCTCGAACGGACGGGATCTGATTCGCGGCCTCGGCGGCAACGACCAGCTGTTTGGTTTCGGTGGCGACGACAAGTTGGACGGCGGCGATGGCGACGACTACATCTCCGGCGGCAACGGCTCGTTCAGCGGCTCGGGCAACGACATTCTGATCGGCGGCGCCGGCAACGACACGCTGGTCGGCGAGGATGGCGACGATCGTCTGTTCGGCGGCGCCGGCGATGACGATTATTACTATCAAGGCAACTCGGGCAGCGATCTGATCTACGCCGGCGGCGGCAGCGACTGGGTGTTCTTCAATGGCATCGCGCCCAATCGACTCGCATTCCACCAGGATGGCAACGATCTGATCATTCGTGTCGATGCCAATGCCAGCACGCAGGTGCGAGTGGTCGATCACTTCCTGGGCGGTGAGAGTGCGATTGCCTACGTGCAGCCGGGCAGCGGCTTTGCGATTCCGGCATCGCAGATTCCGAGTCTGCTGACGCCGTTACCGGCGGGCCTGTCGGCGCAGGCAATGATGGGCGCATACACGCATCCGAAGGCCGAGCTGAATATCCTGATCAGCGCGATGGCGGGATTTGCGCCGTCGGAGTCGGCGGCCAACAGCGAGTTCGGCGTGGTGAGAACGCCGCACTATCAGCTGGTGGCGACGCCGTAACCGGCCCAGAAATGCAAAGGGCCTCCCCATCGCGGGGAGGCCCCGAGCACGAGACCGATCAGAAGTTGAATCGGCCCTGTGCGCCGAACACGCTGGTGTCGCCGCCGAGCGTGATCAGAATGCCCGCCGAGAACTGCGGCGTGAAGTTATAACGGCCTTCGCCGATCAGGTAGGTGTCGCTGTCGATGCCGGCCACATCCACACCGATGTGCTCGATGCCGCCTTCGACTTCGACTTTCGGCGCCACCAGCGAGCGCAGGCGCACGCCGGCGAACAAGCCGGTGTCGTCATCGTCGAATCGGCCGTAGTCCACTTCATAGTGCACAAAGCCGCCGCGCGCGATGAGATCCAGGTTCGGGCCGAGAGCCCAATGGCCACCCGCGCCCACCATGAAACGCGTAGTGTCGACGCCGTTGTCCAGGCTCAGATCCTGGAACTCGGCCAGCGCGAAAATATTCTGATAGACGGGCAGCGAGCCGCGCAGCTGGATGCCGTCGCCATCTACGTCGATGCCGTCAGCATCGATTTCCGCTTTGGGGAAATGCGCAACGTCCACATAGCGATAGCTCAGCTGCTCCGCGGAAGCCGCGAACGGCAAAGCCAGCGCAGCGGCACAGATCAGAGTCTTGGCGTTCATCTTCATAGCTTGATTCGTTTACTCGCACGAGGTAGCGCAGCAGTGCGCCGAATGTATTCTACTGTTCTTGCGTGAGCGTCGCTCGGATTCAGGCGCAGACGTCGTTGCTTGGCGACAGTAGCGGCTGAATGCAAAAAAGATGCATGGGTTGTGTCGCGATTTTGCAAGAAAGACTTGGCGAGTTGCTCGATCGACCCTCGGTATCTTCTTTGCCGATCAAGGGACGCGTAGGCGCGGAACCCGCCACCCGGTTGGCCTCTTGAAGTTTCGAGGAGGCCTGTCATGCCCGATGCATCCGCCAGACTACAGCCCGATGAAGCAGGTTTGTCGGGGGTGCGGCGGGTTCTGCAGGAGTGGATCGCCGGCGCGGCTGACCCGCTACATAAAAAGAAGATCTCGGACGCCAACATTCACGACGCGCGCAAGCGGCTGAAAAGGTCTCGGGCTGCACTCCGGCTGCTGCGAGTCGCGATTGGCGAGATCGCATATCGGCGCGAGAACACCGCCTTGCGCGATGCCGCCCGTCCGCTGGGCCGAGCCCGAGACAGTAGAGTCTCGATCGCCGCCCTCGACGATCTGCTCGAACGCTACCAACCGGCCACGCGTTCGCTGAAACTGGACAGATTCCGGCGCCGGCTGCGGCAGGAACAAGCAGCGGCCCGCCAGGAAATCACGCTCGCTCTGGCAAGTCGCGAGCGGAAGACGTTGCGCGAAGTCAGTGTGCGCAGCCAGCGATGGAACATCGAGCGGACAAAAGGAAACGACTGGCACATCGTTGGCAGCGGATTGCAGCGCGTTTATCGGCACGGCCGCCGATCGATGAAAGTCGCTCGCTCGCGGAACACCGTGGACCTGCATGCCTGGCGCAAGCAGGTGAAATATTTGTGGCACCAGCTGCAACTCCTGGAGCCGGTCTGGCCTGGACCGCTGCAGGAACTGGCCGGTCAGACCCATAAACTGGCCGATCATCTCGGCGACGACCATGATCTGGCCGTGCTGCGTGCCGAAATCACATCCCACGCCGATGAGTTCGTCGGCGCGGATTACGATGCATTACTTGCGATCCTCGACCGGCGACGCAAGCAGCTGCAGAACAAAGCATTCAAACTTGGAGCAGGGATCTACGAAGAAAAGCCGCGGCGTTTCGTCGCGCGCATCGGTCGATACTGGCGTCTCTGGCGCAGGGAATAACCCGAATATCACCGCAGCGCATCTGCTTTCTCAAGGATCGATGCGCGAGTCTCCGATCACGAGTTGCAACCCTCGCCCGGTGATTCCTGCTTGTCCGGAACGAGTGAGTTTCGTTGCCCCCGATTGGTCCGTTGCCGGGCAAGGAATACCTTGCATGCCCTAAGTCGCACTGACTGGATCGGGGATTACGTGATGAAGTCGCCTCAATGGATAGGATCGTTGTTGCTCGTGGGCGCGGTAATCGTGTCTGGCGTACTGCTGAGTGCATGGAAACGTTCGAGCATTGCCGAAGCGGAAGCAGCCGCGGCCAGCCAACCCGAGCCAGCCGAAGCGATCGTCACCGCGTTGGTGCGTGAGCACGAGCATATTCGGACCACCACCTCGATCGGCACCGTGGTCGCATTGCGTTCCATCACTGTCCGCAATGAGTTGCCCGGTACCGTGCGCCATGTTGCGCTCGAGCCAGGAAAAATTGTCGAGGCAGGCGCGGTGCTGGTGGCGCTCGATGTATCGGTGGAAGAGGCGGACCTGCAGGCGCTGCAAGCGCAGGCTGAGCTGGCCCGCACTCAGTTTGCCCGCATGCAACGTATGAGTCAGCACCGCGCCGCCTCGGAAATGGAGGTAGACGCCGCCCGCGCCGAGCAGGAAGTCGTGGAGGCGCAAGTCGCTCGTATCAAAGCGGTCATCAATCGCAAGATCATTCGCGCCCCGTTTCGTGCCCGCATCGGCATCTCCGATGTGCATCCGGGTCAGTATCTGAATGAAGGCACGTTGTTGACGACTCTGCAGGGCGTTGACGATTCCACTTATGTCGACTTCACCGTCGCTCAGCAGGTCGCGGCCTCGCTGCGTCCTGGCAGCAAGGTGGATGTGTTTGCTGCGGGCGATAGGGAAGGCGTGAAGGCCGAGATACTTGCGATCGATGCGCGGGTCGATCCGGCAACGCGTAACGCAGCGGTGCGCGCCAAGCTTAGAAATACCGAGCAGTCGCTGGCGCCTGGTGCGTCGGTACGAGTTCAGGTCGCAGTCGGTGAGCCCTTGCTGGCAACGGCCATTCCGGCCAGCGCGGTTCGCAAAGGCCCTGCCGGCGATCACGTGTTCGTCGTAGTGGCGGATGAACACGGCAAGACTCGCGCCCGTCTGCGTGAAGTCGTCGTCGATGCGATGGCAGGCGACGAAGTCGTCGTCACCAAAGGCCTCGAGATCGGCGAGCAAGTCGCGGCATCGGGCTCGTTCAAGCTGCGCGAGGCGGCACTGGTTGCAGTGAGCAACAGGCCGGAATCGGTGGCGTTCAGCGACGAGCAGAGCCGCGCGACCAGCATGTAACGGACCAGTCCCATGCGCTCATCTTTCACAGACATCTTCATCAAGCACCCGGTGCTCGCCATCGTGGTGAATCTGGTCATCGTGCTGGTCGGCGTGCGAGCGCTGTTCAACCTGCCGGTGCAACAGTTCCCAAGTGTCGAGAGCTCCTCCGTCATCATTTCGACGGTCTACACCGGCGCCAGCGCCGAAACCGTGCGCGGATTCCTGACCACGCCGATCGAACGCGTGGTGTCACAGATCAGTGGCGTCGACTATGTCGAGTCCACCAGCCGCGCGGGCCAGAGCACCGTGACCGTGCATTTGAAACTGGACCACGACAGCACGGACGCGCTGGCTGAAGTCACGGCACGTCTGCAGCAGGTTCGTTCCGAGCTGCCGGCCGAGGCGGAGCCGCCTGTGGTCGACGTGCAGCGCGCGGATCGTCCTTATGCAACGTTTTATCTGGGGTTCACTTCGCCGGATCGCAGCGTTCCGGAGCTCACGGACTGGTTGTCACGTACTTTGCAGCCACAGCTCTCGACGCTCGACGGCGTGCAACGTGTGAGTTACGAAGGCGCTCAGCCTCTGGCGATGCGTGTGTGGATCGATCCCGATCGACTGGCGGCTCGCAATCTGGCGCCGGGTGACGTGCACGATGCCTTGCGCCGGAACAACTATCTCGCGGCGGTCGGCCAGACCAAGGGCAACCTGGTGCAGGTCAATCTGCTGGCCAACACCGATCTGCGTGCGGTGAAGGAATTCGAGAATCTGATCGTCGCCGAGCGCGGCGGAGCGATAGTGCGCTTGAGCGATGTGGCGCGAGTCGAGCTGGGCGCCGAGGAAGCGGCGATGGTGGCCAAGTACAACGGCCAGCAGAGCGTCTATCTGGGCGTGTGGCCGCTGCCGGGTTCGAATGAGATCGAGGTCGCGAAACACTTGCGCGATGAGATGAAGCGCATCGAGCCCACGCTGCCGGCCGACATCGAGATGCGGCTGGTGTGGGACGGCACCATGTTCATGCGCAGCGCCCTGGAAGAAATCACCAAGACGCTCGGGGAGACCGTGCTGATCGTGGCGTTGGTCGTGTTCCTGTTCATGGGCTCGATTCGTACGGCGCTGGTGCCGTTGATCGCCATGCCGGTGTCGCTGGTGGGGGCAGCCATCGTCATGATGGCGTTCGGCTTCAGCCTGAACCTGCTGACCATTCTTGCGATCGTGCTGTCGGTCGGCCTGGTCGTCGATGACGCCATCGTCGTGGTCGAGAACGTCGAGCGCCATGTTCGCGAAGGAAAGTCTCGTATCGACGCGGCGCTGGCGGGCGCGCGAGAGCTCGCGGGCCCCGTCCTTGCGATGACGATCACGCTGGCGACGGTTTACACCCCGATTGCATTCCAGGGCGGCTTGACGGGTTCGTTGTTCCTGGAATTCGCAATTACGCTCGCGGCCGCAGTTGTCGTATCCGGCATCGTCGCGCTTACTTTGTCGCCTGTGATGAGCGCGCATGCCGTGCACGAGCATGGCCGCGAAGGAAAACTGACCGGGCTGGTGAATCGTGGCTTCGATGAAGTCCGTCGACGCTATGAGAAGTTGCTCGATGGCGCGCTCGGCATGCGTTGGGGCATCGTTGCGGTTGCAGTGCTCGTCACGCTCGCTGCGTGGCCGTTATATCTGTACTCACGTCACGAGCTGGCGCCGGTCGAAGATCAAAGTCACATCAGCTTGTACTTCGAGGCGTCGCCGGATTCGTCGCTGGTTGCGACCGACCGCGATTCGCAGCATGTCGTGAAGGCGTTGACTGCCTTCCCCGAAGCGGACTTCATGTGGTCGTTGACGGCAGCGTGGGGTGGTTTCGGCGGTATGGTCGCGAAGGATTGGAAGGAGCGCGATCGTTCCACTGAAGAGATCTATGGCGATGTCTACGGCGCCGTGTCTCAAGTGACGGGCCTGCGTGTGTATCCGCGCCTCGATCCGCCGCTGCCGACTCCGGGCCAGTACGACGTCGAGATGGTGGTGCAGAACGAACAGTCCATCGAAGAACTGCTGGCGACCACGCAGGCCGTGCTCGATGCCGGCTGGGCCAGCGGCAAGTTCCTGTATGTCGATACCGACTTGAAGATCGATCTGCCGCAGGCGCGCGTCGTGCTCGATCGCGAGCGGCTTGCCGATCTGGGGCTGGATCTGGCGGGCGTGGGTCGCGAGCTGGGAACGTTGTTGGGCGGTGCGTACGTCAACCGCTTCAATTACTTCGACCGCAGCTACAAGGTGATCCCGCAGATCGGCGATCGCGATCGCGCGACGCTCGATCCATTGCTCGATCTGAAGATCAAGACGCCGAGCGGCGCGCTGGTGCCCGTCTCGACCTTCATGCACATCGAATCGGAAACGGGCCCACGTACGTTGAATCGATTCGCACAACGCAACTCGGCGCGCATCTTCGGTGGCGTGCAGCCGGGTGTGACCAAGGATGAAGGATTGCGTGTGTTGGAGGATGCAGCGAAACAGGCCGCCGGCGGCAACGCACTGATCGACTATGCCGGCGAGTCTCGACAGATCCGTCACGAAGGGGCGGCGCTGACGACGACGCTCGGCTTCGCGCTGATCCTGATCTATCTGGTGCTCGCCGCACAGTTCCAGAGTTTCCGCGATCCTTTGATCGTGCTGCTCGGTTCGGTGCCTCTGGCGATCTCCGGTGCGCTGCTGTTCACGTTCGTCGACCTGACGACCATCAACATCTATTCGCAAGTGGGATTGATCACGCTGGTGGGCCTGATCGCGAAGAACGGCATTCTGATCGTCGAATTCGCGAATACCCTGCAGGAGCGAGGCGTAGAGAAGATCGCCGCCCTGCGTGAGGCGTCGCTGACCAGACTGCGTCCGGTGCTGATGACTTCGGCGGCAACGGTGTTCGGCCACTTTCCGCTGGTGCTGGTCTCGGGCCCTGGGGCCGAGGCGCGCAACAGCATCGGCATCGTGCTGGTGACGGGCATGATCGTCGGCACGCTCTTCACACTGTTCGTGGTGCCGGTGTTCTACACGTTGATTGCTGCGGATCATCGCAAGCGCGTTGTGCAGCAGGAGGGCTCGAAGGATCCTGTCGCAGGAATACCGGCCGCGCAGCCGCTTTAAGCGGAACCGGCGCGGGCGGCGCCTGTCCAATTCGTCATCCGAGATCGGGCGCGAGCACTTGGGTATTCCCTTAAGGCTCGCGCCCGCACCTTGATTCACAGGCGTCCGTCACCACGTTGGTCAGATGTCCACCCTCCCATCCGTTCGCCCCCGGGCCTCCGGTCATCGGCGGCAACAATTGTTAGATGCTGCTGCGGTAGTGGTGCTCAAGAAAGGCGCCGCCTCTTTGACGCTCGAAGCAGTTGCCGAGTCCGCGCACGTCAGTAAGGGCGGGCTGTTGTATTACTTCGACTCGAAGAATTCGCTGCTGGAAGCGCTTGCCGACCATCTGGCCGAGCAGTTGCAGATCGAAGTCGAGCGTGAGGCCGCGGGTGGCAGTCTGGCCAAGGCCTATCTGCAGGTTGTCTCACGCATGGGCCAGCTGCCGAAAGAGCAGCAGACGTTCAAAGCGCTGACCATCATCTGTACCGCGCAACCCGAGCTGGCCGGTCGAGTTCGCGCTCGCTTGCATCTGTCGCAGCCGGACATCCCGCCGGGCGAAGCCAGGCTCGAAGAGTTACATCTGCGCCTGGTCGCCGATGGCATGTGGCTGGCCGATCTGTTCGGTTGTTATGAGATCAGCCCGGAGCAGCGCGCAGCACTGCTGCAGAAACTCGGCGCTGCGTAGCGCTCGTCCGCTCAGTCCACCCGAGTGCCTCAGGCTTGCGCTACGGGCGGCGCGAGTTCGCCTTGCAGGAACTCGATCAAAGTGGCGTTGAACTCTTCGGCACGCTCGACATTCGACAGGTGTGCGGCGTCCAGCAGGGCCAGCTTCGCTTCGGGAATCGAGTTCGCCATGAATTCCGCCTGAGCCGGCGTCGTTCCCGCGTCGTGCTGGCCCGCAATGATCAATGTCTTCGCAGTGATGTCCCGGATCGACTCCCGCTGATCCATGTCGCGAATAGCCGCGCAGCAGGCCGCATAACCCTGCGCTGAAGTCTCCAGAAGCAGCGAGCGGATCTTGTCGATCTTTTCGGGATGCGCCTGATGAAATTCCGGCGTAAACCAGCGCGCCAGCGTGGCTTCGAACAAGGTCGCCGGACCTTGGGTCAAGGCCGTCTGAATTCTCGAATCCCAGGTTTGGCGAGGAGGCATGTGAGGTGCGGTATTACACAACGCCGCCTTGAGCACGCAGTCCGGCCACTTCGCGGCAATATGCATCGCAATCATTCCGCCTAAGGACAGGCCGCAGAGATGGGCGCGTGCGACTCCGCATGCTTCGAGCACATTGAGCGCGTCGGTCGCGAGCAAGTCGATGGTCGCTTCCCGGTGCGTGCCGATTGTAGATTTGCCATGGCCGCGTGCATCGAAGCGGATCAGCTCGAAGCGCTCGCTCAGCGCCTCAAACTGGTCGTCCCACATCTCCAGCGAGGTGCCGAGCGCGTTCAACAGCAGCAGCGCCGGCGCACCCGGCCGGGGCGTGTGCTCGACCCGGAGCTGGACATCCTGTGAGGTGACTTGCTTCATATGAACTCGAGCTGGCGGCGACTGCAGGGCCTTATCCTACAACAGTCCTCGCCGGCTCCAAGTTCGGGCCCGCCGGGCAAAAAAAGCCCCGCATCGAGCGGGGCAGTGCAGGGGATCGAGGAAATCAGGCGAGTCGTCGAGGCTCCATCACTCTTCCAAAGGCCCTGCAACCCTTCGTTGAATGTGATGGCGGTCGCGGATCCGATATCCGGTTCAGCCATCGCTTGGGCGGGCTCCGAATGCTCGGACAACGAAGGGCAGGATACGCGTGCGATGCCGATCACAGAAATCGATGGATCGAATCGGACCGATAGAAGAATTCTTGCACGGCTTGCGCTGTCAACGATCATTCGTGGCTGAAGTGTGATGCTGATTCGTGCCGTAGGGGTTCCCCGCGCCGTGGCCTGCATGTTTTCCGGCAGGGGCGCATCAGGCTGGAGCGATTCAAGCGCTGCGATGCGACGCCGATAGTGAGGGTGTTTACGGGGGCGAGCGCTGGCGTCTTAAGAAGCAGGCGCCGCCGTCTGCCGTTGCTCAACTGTCCGTTGCGGGTCGTGGCCACTCGAGGCCTGAAGTTAGTGCAATGAAATTCAAACATCGTATTTGGATGCTGCCCATCATGACGGCTGTGATCGTCATCATCGGCATTGCTGTGAGCTCGCAGATGACGTCGAGGACGTCGGCGGCCCTTGCTCGTGTAGAGAACGTTCAGTACCCCACCGTCGAAGCGCTGCGTGTGCTGCGCGCTGAGTTCACGGAAGTGCAGGAGTCGCTGCAGCGTGCGGTCGCCGAAGGCGATGAGAATGCGATGGGCACGGCGGCCGAGCACGCCAACGCTTTGCGTGCGGCGCTCAAAGATCTGAACGCCGTCGATCCGGAGAGCAGCCTCGCGAGCGACCTGGGCAGCGCGTTCGACGATTATTACTCCGCCGCCACCTCGGCGACGCGGATCATGCTCGGCAGCGAAACTGGCGACGCCGCCAGCGCGATCGCCCACATGCAAAAGAACACCGAGGCAATGACCGCGTTGGTGACCACGTCGCAGCAGGAAGCGATGAGCGAGTTCCGTTCTCTGCTTGCCAGCGGCACGCAGAACGTGAAGAACAGTCTCATGGCCAGCTTGATCGCCGCGGCGATGATGTTGCTGGTGTTGGGTGTGGGCTCTTGGGTGCTGATCGGCAGCGTGTTCCGCAGCCTCGGCGGCGAGCCGGAAGTCGCAGTCCAGATCGTGCGCTCGATCGCCAGCGGCGATTTCACGACGGCCGTCGAACTGCGTCGTCACGATCAATCCAGCTTGTTGTACGGAATCGAGACGCTGCGTCAGAAGTTGGGCAACCTGATTCAGGATGTGCGCACGACTTCCGGTACGGTCGACGCCGCCGCCTCCGATATCAATTCGGGTATCGATCGATTGAGCGCTCGTACCACGGATCAGGCCGCGAGCCTGGAGGAAACGGCGTCGAGCATGGAAGAGATGACGGTGACCGTGAAGCGCAACGCCGACAATGCGCGTCACGCCAACCAGCTCGCATCCGAAGCTCGCGATCAGGCCGAACGCGGTGGCGCTGTCGCCGCTCGTGCGGTGAGCGCGATGGCCGAGATCAACAGCTCCAGCCGCAAGATCGCCGACATCATCGGTGTCATCGACGAGATCGCGTTCCAGACCAATCTGTTGGCGTTGAACGCGGCGGTGGAAGCGGCGCGTGCCGGCGAGCAGGGTCGTGGCTTCGCAGTCGTGGCGTCCGAAGTGCGCAGCCTCGCGCAGCGTAGCGCCACAGCGGCTCGCGAGATCAAAGAATTGATTCAGGACTCGGTCTCCAAGGTGCAGGATGGCACCAAGCTGGTGGACGAATCCGGCCGGCACCTGACCGACATCGTGTCTGCGGCGAAGAAGGTTGCCGACATCATCGGCGAGATTTCTTCGGCGAGTCAGCAGCAGGCCAACGGCCTCGACCAGGTCAACGGCGCAATCGCGCAGATGGATGAGAGCACTCAGCAGAACGCGGCGATGGCCGAAGAAACTTCGGCGGTCGCAGCTACCATGAGCGAGCAGGCGAAGAAGCTCACCGACATGATCTCGGTGTTCAAGATCCGCTCGAACGATGGTGTGCTTCAGCAGCCCGTCGCGCGTGCGGCGTCGGTGTCTGCGCCAATGCCGGTCGCCGCATCGCAGCCTGCGCCAGTCAAGCTCGCCGCAGCGGCTCCGCCGCCCTTGAAGAAGGCGGCCGGCTCGGACGTGGAATGGCAGGAGTTCTGATCCAGGAAAGTCCGCATGGCAAGTGTCGGCGCGGTGCTGGCCCGATCGTCTTCAGGACAGATCGCGGCAATCAACCCACAGGAGCACGAACATGCGCGTCATGGTGATGATCAAGGCAACGCCCAATTCCGAAGCGGGCGCCGCGCCGACCGAGCAGCTGGCGACCGAGATGACCAGGTTCAACGAGGCGCTGGTTCAGGCCGGCATCATGGTGGGGGGCGATGGCCTCAAGCCCACCAGTAAGGGCAAGCGTGTGCGCTTCAGCGGCGATCGGCGCCTGGTGATCGACGGCCCGTTTGCCGAGACCAAGGAAGTGATTGCGGGCTATTGGATCTGGCAGGTGAAGTCGATGGACGAGGCCATCGAATGGGTGCGGCGCTGCCCGCATCCGATGCCGGGGGAGGACACGGAAATCGAGATTCGTCCGCTGTACGAGATGGAGGATTTCGGAGACGCGTTCACGCCGGAGCTGCGTGAGAAGAACGAACAGATGCGCGCGGAGATCGAGCGCCAGCAAAGCCACCAGTGAGGGGCGAGGCGCGCCTCTGAACGAGGCGCGCCCTAGATTTTTTACAATTACAGCGGGCGCTGCCAGGTCGTCATCGACGGCGACGCCTGCGCCTTCAACTGCTCCAGCGCCACCGACTGGACTGCCGCCTCGGACTGAGAGGCATTCGTCCCCGCCGAGACCATGCTGGTTCCGACCGCGGTGGACATCAGAGCGACCGCAACGATCACCAGGATTGGAAAGCGTTTCATGTGTTTTCTCCTAAGGTGATCAGGCGACAGTGATGAGCGGGCGCTTGCCGCCGACCGTGCCATCGGCCAGGAGCGGACGCTTGCCGCCTACGGTTCCGTCGGCGAGGAGGGGGCGCTTGCCACCCACCGTTCCGTCGGCGAGGAGGGGGCGCTTACCACCCACGGTTCCATCAGCGAGCAGCGGACGCTTGCCACCCACGGTGCCATCGGCGAGCAGCGGGCGCTTGCCACCCACAGTGCCATCGACCAGGAGCGGGCGTTTGCCACCGACGGTGCCGTCTGTGAGCAGGGGGCGTTTGCCGCCAACCGTTCCGTCGGCCAGGGCGACGTTCGTCATCAAAGCACAGGACACAGCGAACGCCGCGATAATCTTGCTACGCATATCAACGTTTCTCCCGCAAAGAATGTGCTAAGTCACCCGCTCGAACAGAACGGATAATAGACATAAGCGCAGACCAATTGTGACCGCCGTCACACTGGATCGCGTCGATTATGTTATATCCAATCCAAAATCAGGGTATTGCCTAGGCGGGGCTACGTTGCGTCGCCTTACGTGGTGGGCGCGAAAACGCGGAAACCCGACGTCCGACACGCAAACGTGTTGCTTTTCAAGGAGAATTGGCGGCGTTCGATGTGCCCTTGCACATCAGTTGTCTGGACATGTCACTGATATTCAGTTGTTAACGATGCCGGTCTAATGACATCTCCGAGAGCCGCCGATGAGCGGCACCTAATCCGCGTCGGGCAAGTCATCGAAGAGGCCATGCAACTTCGCCCCGAGGATCGGGAACAACATCTTCGCGAGCAGATTGCGGATCCCGAGGAACTCGAGGAAGCCCTGGGTCTGCTGGCTGTCTATCCCGAGGCGGCCACGAGCGGCCCCATCTCCCGTGCGGTCGGCGCCGCGTTTCTGCGCTCCCACCAGGCCAACCATCACAGCCTGCTCGGCCACGTCATCGCCGATCGATACAAGATCGTTTCCGTGCTCGGCCGGGGCGGCTCGGGCACGGTGTATCTGGCCGAGCGCGCAGACAAACAATATTCGGCGCAGGTCGCGGTCAAGATCATCGATGAGAGCGCCGCGACTTCCTTCGGGCTGCGCTTCCGCGCCGAGCGGCAGATCCTTGCGAGCCTGAATCACGCCAACATCGCCCGGTTGCTCGATGCGGGCGAGACCGAAGGGCGTCAGCCCTATCTGGTGATGGAATACATCCATGGCGAGCCGGTGGATCAGTTCTGCGATCAGCGGCAATTGAACCTGCGCGAACGGCTCGAGCTGTTTCTTCAAGTGTGCGGCGCGGTGCAGTACGCGCATCAGAACCTGATCGTCCATCGCGATCTGAAGCCGGCGAACATTCTGGTCACGGGCGACGGCCTGCCGAAGCTGCTCGACTTCGGCATCGCCAAGCTGCTGGACGCCAGCGATGTCACCAAGCCGTCCGACCTGACGCGGATGAACGATCGTCTGCTCACGCCGGAGTACGCGAGTCCCGAGCAGATCCTCGGCAGGCCGGTAACGACCTCGAGCGATGTTTATTCGCTCGGCGTCGTGCTCTATCAATTGCTCACGGGATTGCGCCCGTACACGTTGTCGTCTTCGGCGGCCAGTCAGCTGGAACTCGAACGTGCGATTTGCGTCACCGATCCGATGCGTCCGAGCGCCGCCGTGCAGGCAGCGCTGCGTATCGGGCCGAAAGATGACGAACCGTCGATCTCCGTTCTGGCGAACGCGCGCAGCACGACGCCAGACAAGCTGGAACGTGGCCTCGCCGGCGATCTCGACGCCATCATCATGCGCGCGATGCGCAAAGAGCCGCAGCATCGCTACAGCTCGATCGATCAGCTGGTCGGAGACATTCGCCATTACCTGGCGAACGAACCCGTCCAGGCGCGTCAGGGCAACTGGGCCTACTACTCGTCGCGCTTCATCCGGCGCAATCTGCTGGCCGTCGCCGCCAGCACGACCGTGGCTGCGCTGATCGTGAGCTCGCTCATCACCGTGTCCATCCAGCGAGCCGCCATTCAGGACGCACTCGAGCTGGTGACTCAGGAAAAGGAAACAGCCGAACGCGTTTCCGGACACTTTCGCGACATCTTTGCCGCGGCCAACCCCTACGTGAACTTCGGCCGCGAGATGTCGGCTCGCGAGCTGCTGGATCAGGCCAAGCTGGTGATCGACGCGGATCCGAACGTGAATCCCGAGGTGCGCTCGGAGCTGCATGTGAACATGGGCGTCGCCTACCGGCGCCTGGGCGAACCCAATGAGGCGGTGGATCAGCTCGAGAAGGCGCTGCGGCTGCGGCGTGAGGCGAGCGGAGACTCGAGTCCGAAGATCGTAACGACTCTGATCGAGCTGGCAGTGGCGCAGCGAGATGCGGGTCTGGCTCAAGCATCCGATGAGCACTTCAGCCAGGCGCAACGGATGATGGCGAGCCTGGGAGAGACCGATCCGGAGGCCAAGGCAAAGCTGCTGGCCGAAATCGGTCGGCTCGAAACCATGCGCAGCCGGCCGGTCGAGGCGCTGGCTGCATTCGATGCGGCGCTGGAGCTGATGCGCCGCGCCAAGGGCTCACGAGATCCGGAGATCGGCAGCATCCTGAGCGAGCAGGCCAATCTCTACACCTGGCTGGACGACTATGCTCGGGCCGAATCGGTGGCGCGCGAGGCGGTGGAGATCTACGAGTCGGTCGATGTTCGCCATCCCGATCGGGTCAAGGCGGACTTCGTGCTGGCCGAGACGCTGTTGTACCAGGGCAAACTCTCCGCGGCCGCGCCGATCTACGAACGCACGCTGGCGACTCAGCGAACCTTGTTCAAAGCCAACCCGGCGGTCGCGGAAACCATCTCGTCGCTGGCGCAGGTGCGTCTGGCCCAAGGCGATACGACCGAGGCGGAACAACTCGTCCGCGAGGCCATCGCGATTCATCGCAATGCCAACAGCACGGCGTACGCCAAGATAGGTTTTCTGCAAACGATGTTGGGGACGGTGCTGATCCGGCAGGCCAAGTTCGAGGAGGCCGAGCCGCTGCTGCGCGACACCCTGGATCTGTTCGGCAGGAGCCTGCCTCCCGATCATCAATACGTCGCCTCAGCCGAGCACTACCTCGGTGAGGTCCTGACGGGTATCGGCCAGCTGGCTGAAGCTGAAACGCACTTCACCGCCGCCGCAAATCGTTGGAAGCGCACCGGCGCGCCCGAATGGCGCGTGGCGCGATCGACCAGCGCGCTTGGCGAAGTGCTGCACAAAGAGGGCAAGTATCGAGAGGCCGAATGGAAGCTGGTGGAAAGCTACCGCATCCTGGCTACGGCAGATGGAGTCGATTCGGCTACTCGAGAGCTGGCGCGCGAGCGCGTGGTGCGCTTCTACCTGGATAGAGGGCAGAAGGCGAAACTAGACGCGCTCATGCAGGAGATTCATCCGGAGCGAGCAGGAAACATCCGGGCGCAACGATCGCTCTGATCGCGCTCAGTCCTCGGCGCGCACATCGAACAATCCCCGGAATCGCGCCGGCTGCGAACGCAAATACTGATCCGGTGCTTTCACTCGAGCCCCAAAGTGAGCTGCGGCATGCCATGGCCAGCGCGGGTTGTAGAGCATGGCGCGCGCGAGCGCGATGAAATCCGCATCGCCGGCAACGAGCACCGATTCCGCGTGCTCGAAATCGTTGATCAATCCAACCGCGACCACCGGCATCTTCACAGCCGCTTTCACTGCTCGCGCCAGCGGCACTTGAAAGCCTGGGCCGACTGGAATCTTCTGCGCTGGCGTCAGGCCACCGCTGGATACGTGGATGGCGGCGCAACCGCGCGCCTCGATCGCCTTCGCGAACTCGACGGTCTGTTCCACGTCCCAGCCGTCCGGCGCCCAGTCCGTTCCCGAGACACGAATGCTGACCGGCTTTTCGGCAGGCACCGCGGCTCGGACCGCATCGAACACTTCCAGTGGAAAGCGCATCCGATTCTCGAGCGAACCGCCGTACTCGTCGTGGCGACGATTCGACAGCGGCGACAGGAACTCGTGTAGCAAGTAGCCGTGCGCGCCGTGCAGTTGGATCGCGTCGAGACCAATGTTCACGGCGCGGCGGGCGGCAGCGACAAAAGCTTCGCGGACATTTTTCAAACCTTCGCGATCCAGGGCGACGGGCGGATGTTCGCTCTCGTGGAAGGCGAGCGAGACGGGCGCTTCAGTCTGCCAACCGTGTGCGTGATGCGGCGGGAGTTGCGCTCCGCCCTTCCTGGGCAAATCGGTGGACGCCTTGCGGCCGGCATGTGCGAGCTGAATTGCGATCGGCATGTCCGACCAGCGGCGCACCGACTCCACGACCCGGTGCATCGCTCGCTCGCATTCGTCGGAGTACAGGCCGACGTCGGCGTAAGTGATGCGGCCTTCGGGTTTGACCGCGGTGGCTTCGATGGTCAGCAAGCCCGCACCCGACAGTGCGAGTTGCCCGAGATGGATCGTGTGCCAGTCGGTCATGCAGCCATTGTCGGCCGAGTACTGGCACATGGGCGCAATTACAATGCGATTGGCCAGGGTGAGCGGGCCGACCTGGGCCGGCGTGAAGAGGTGGGTTCGCATCGGTCATCTCCGCCCATCGGGCTGGTCTGTGCGGCTGTGGCGGGCAGCATAACCCGGAGGAATGCACGCATTCGTCGGGGACATGCAGCGGCGGCAGGAATTGTGAGAATCTGAAACCAGTGTGCAATATTCGGGATCCATCATACACCTGCTCGCGCCTCGGACGGTTCGATGCGAACAACTCGACAGAATGGGGCGCCGGCGCGGTGAGAAGTCGCTTTTCGATTCGGTTATGTACGGTTTGGATCGCGATGAGCGTGATGCTCGCCGTTACCACGGCGATGGCGCACTCGGTGAGCGAGCAGGCTCAGCAGCGCATGTTGATCGGCGGGTTCTTCGACGCCGCGTGGATCGGCGCCGAGCACATGCTCACTGGCTACGATCACTTGCTGTTCCTGCTCGGCGTCATGCTGTTCCTGACGCGCTTCGGTCAGATCGTCGTGTTCATCACCGCGTTCACGGCAGGTCACACGATCACGCTGCTGTTCGCGACGCTGGCGGGCATCACCGCCAATCCGTACCTGGTCGACGCGGTGATCGCGTTGACCGTGACTTACAAGGCGATCGAGAACCTCGATCTGTTTCGTCGCTGGTTCGGTCGGCCGGCGCCGAATCTGCTGTTCATGGTGTTCGTGTTCGGCTTGATCCACGGCTTCGGGCTCTCGACCCGGTTGCAGCAGATGACGCTGGCCAAGGATCCGGAGCTGGTCACCAAGATCATCGGGTTCAACGTCGGTGTGGAGTTCGGTCAGATCGCCGCGTTGGCGTTGATGACGGCGGTCGTGAAAGTCTGGCGCACCAGCCCGGCTTTCCCGACCTACACACGCATCACCAACGGCGCTCTGATCGCGGCCAGTGCAGTGCTGCTCGCCCTGCAACTGCATGGTTACGCGACGTCCTCGCAAGACGAGACAGTGATGTCTGAACAGGTTGTCTACCCCTCATGAGGAGAACGATCGTGGCAGCGCATGATTCGACCTGCGTGTTGCGATGGGCGATCGCTTGCGCACTTGGAACGCTGTCGCTCGGCGCGGTGGCCGAGACGCAGCCACGCGATGCGACGATCGATGAGGTGGTCGTCAAGGGTCAGCTGTTGCGAGGGGAGGAGTCGGCGTATAGCGCGACTGTGCTGGACAATGTGGCGATCCGCGAGCAGGCGCTGGCGGACGTCGATGACCTGTTTCGCTTCGTGCCCGGCATGGTCGTGCGAGACCTGCAGCTCGGCTCGGTAGCCAGCAATATCGTGATCCGCGGTTTCGGCAACGGCGGTCATGGTGGCGATCTCGGCGCCGTCATCGACGGCATTCCGCTCAATGAAGCCATGTCGCATGCCGATGGCTACGTCGACTTGAACACGGTGGTGCCGCTGGAGATCGAATCGTTCAGTGTGTTGAAGGGACCCGTGTCGGCGCTGTACGGCAACTACAACCGCGGTGGCCTGGTCGATATCCAGACGCGTAAGAGCGGCGACTACGCCGAGGCGGACCTGTCGCTGGGCGCCTATGACACTCTGGACGTGCAGGCGGCATACGGCGCGGCGCTCAATGAAACGCAACAGATCAATCTTGCTGGGCAACTCTTCCTCACCGACAGCTATCGGCCGCAGAGCGAGACGCGTCGCGGTACGTTCGCAGGCCGGTGGTCGGCCCACGTTGCGCCGGATCTACAAGTCGCTCTGTCGACGCGATACCTGCGGGCGCAGAGCGATTCATCATCGTATCTCACCGAGGCGCAGTTCCGGGCCGACCCCCGAAGCATCGATCCGAACACTCAGAACGACGGTGCGGACAAAACATTCCTCACGGTTCGTGGCGATGTGAACTATCAGATCAATGAAGATCTGAAGCTGCTGACGTTCGCCTACACGACACAGCAGGACTTTACGCGCTGGTTCTCACGCCCCGTCAACACGACGACATGGCGTCAGCGCGAGGAGACGTACGATCGCAGCGTGTTCGGCGCCGGCACGAGCTTGAATGGCGTAACGTCGTTTGCGTCCATTCCGCTGAGTTTTATCGCGGGTGTCGAGACATTCCGCGAGTCCACCGAGTACAAGTTCTTCGACAGCCTGGATCATCGCCGTCGCGTGTTGCCGGCGCAGTCGAATCGCGAAACCGAGCTCAACAGCGTTTCAGCGTTCTCTGAAGTGAGGGCGAACGCGCATCCGCTCGCACAGCTGTCGCTCGCGCTCCGCGCGGATCGATTCACTGGCGGTTGTGAATTGCGCGGGGCAGAGACGGGCAACGACCCATGCGGGGCTCTCAATAAGGCAGAACACGTGAGTCCGAAAGTGGGCTTGAGCTCGCAGGTGACCGATTGGCTGCAACTGCGCGCCAGTTGGGCCGAAGGGTTCGCGCTTGCGAACGGATTCGTCAAATATGCGGTGGGCGGTCAGCCGCTCGATGAGAACGTGTTCCGCCAGACCGAGGTCGGCGTGCGTTTCGCCACGGCGGGAGCGTTCGAGTTCGATGTCGCCGGTTATCGTTTGAAGTCGACGGGCGAAGTGCGCACCGTGTCCCCGGGTGTCTACGAGAACTTTGGCGCGACCTTGCGTGAAGGCATCGAGGCGAGCGCTCGGTGGACGCCGGTGGAGAGCTTCCAATTGAGCGCTGTCTATGGCATCACGGACACTGAAGTGAAACGCAACGCCGACACTCGGCTGTTGGGCCTGGTCGTGCCCGGTGTGCCCGAGACTTCCGGCAGCATCGAAGCGACGTTCCATCCGTTCGCCGATTGGAGCATCAACGCGTTCTGGCGCTACGTCGGTGAGTACGAGGTCGATGCGTTGAATACGTTGCAGGCGCAAAGCTACGATCTGCTCGATCTCGGCGTCTCATACACGAACCGCGGCGAGCGCAACTATCGGGTCTATGCGCGGCTCGACAATGTCACGGACGAAAAGTACGCCACGTCGGTCTCGGTCATCGGCGGCCAGCTCCTGTTTGCTCCCGGCTCGCCACGGACAGTGCGCGCCGGCATCCAATTCGATTTCTAGTGGGATAGCGAATGTTTGAAAGATCACGCAAGTTGGTGCTCTGTGCAGCGCTCATGTGCTGCGTTTCGGGCGCGATGGCGCACACGGTATGGCTCCAGTCCGTGCCGGAGACTCAGGGCGACTTCCAGGTGCTGTTCGGCGGTCATGCCGGCAAGCTCGAGACCTACCGCCCGGAGAAGATCAAACAGATCGATGCCGTCGACAGGCAGGGCAGGAAGCTAGGTGTGAAGCAGGAGGTGACTGCCGATGGCGTACGTCTGCATGTAGCAGGCGCGCCCGCTTTGATCTCGATGCACTTCGATAACGGCATCCATTCACGACCACCGACGGGCCCGAGCGTCGAGAAGCCGATGAACGAAGTGCCCGGCTCGACGCGCGCGACGTATGCCGTCAAGTATCACAAGACCGTGTTGGACTGGGCGCCGCTCGTGACCAAGACCCTTGGTCAGCCGTTCGAGGTGGTGCCATTGTCGGAGCAACAGCCCGTGGCCAATCAGCCGTTGCGCGTTCGTGTGCTACAGGATGGCAAGCCGGTTGCCGGCGTAAGGCTCGGTCATGGCGAGGAGGGCACGGCGGCGGACCCGGTTACCGATGCCGATGGGATTGCGGCGTTCGTGCCGAAGCAAGGCTTCAACAGGCTCTGGGCCGGCAAGCGCATTGCCGTCAGTGGCAATCCGCAGTATACGGAGCTGAGCTATGAATACTCCTTTGGGTTCGACGCGAAGTAACGACATGCAGCTCATCGCCCGATTTCGAACGCTCGTCTGCCTGATGCTCCTGCTGCCCGGCCTGGCTGCCGCACACGGGCTGCTGCTCGACGCCAAGCTCATCGGGGACAGGATCGAGGGCACGGTGTTCTACTCGAACGGCGAGCTGGCGGTGCGCGAATCGGTCGAGCTGCTCGATCTTTCCACTCCGAATGCCACTGCCGTTGCCGGCGAGACCGACGACGATGGCAAGTTCAGCTTCCCGGCGGCGGATGGCCACCGCTATCGAATCTCGGCCTACGCCTCGGAAGGGCACGGCGTCGATATCGAGATCGACGCCGTCGCCAATGCGCGCCCGAAACTCATCGAGACGGAAGCTGCGTCCGAAGAGCGGTCGTGGATGCCGCCAGCGTGGGCGGTCATCGGGTTCCTGCTGCTCGCATCGCTCATCCCGGTCGTGATCTCACGCCGGCGTGCGGCGGCTGAATCAGCCGCGAACCGTTAGTCACTGCGCGCGCCTGGCGCCCAGCCATTCACCGTTCTGGAACGATAGATACACCGTGCTCCAGAGCTGAGCCGCGTTCGATTCGTCCGCGTGCGCGGCATCTTGTCCAAACGCCTCGGGATGATACTGACCGTTCGCGAACGACCACGTCCAAAGCTCCGAGGCGCGGAGCGCGTTGGTTGCATCGATCGCCTTCCAGAGTTGAGCGCGCGCCGACTGCAATCGCGTTCGAAGGCCTGCGGACAGGTCGGTTCGAGCGAGTTGGCGGCTGAGCCCCGCCGCAAGAACGGCCTGTTGCCACGACCAAACAACGGTGCCGTGATAAGCAGAGTTGCCAAAGCGAGACTGCGTCTGTCGATCTGCGAAAGCAGGATTCGCGACCAGCAGACCGACGGGTGTCATTAGCCCCGCCGGAAATGGACGCATGATGGCGTCGATGGAGCGTTGCAGCTGGGCCGGCGTGGGCCTTGTGAATAGCAGCGCGAAGCCATCGTCGGAATGCATGATGGGGATCGGCTTGCCCTTCGCGTCGAGCGCCAGTGCGTTGAACGTCAACGGCTGACCCCGCAATCCACTGTCGAGCGCAGCGAGCGGTTGCTTTGGATCGACGCCAGCAGCGGCGGCATAAGTAGTCACCTGATCACGCGCCTGCTTCGCGGGCAATGTCACAACGAACAGCGGCGGCGCCTTGCGTGACCAAACCTCATGTTGAGTGCGTGCACGTTGCAGCTTGCGACGTTGATCGTCCGTCAGATACGCATCGATCAAGCCGCTCTTCAGGAGCCGATCGATCGCATCGAGCGCGGCGGGAACGAAGACGGCGTTCACGTCAAAGGCATAACGCCCTCGACCCAAGCCTTCCTCGCTGTCGCGCCACTGCCCTGTCATGCGACCGTCTTTGATGCCGACGAGGTTCGTAGGTTGCGGATCGGTCGAGAAGGCGGCGGTGCGCTCTACCACCCACATCAAGTTCTGCACGAGTGCATCGCCCTGACGCCGGCCGGCCGCGTTCTTTTCCGAAAGGAACTTAGGCGCGCGCGTCCGACCCTCGTTGTCCAGCAGCCAGTCGGCCGTGAGCGGCGCGAGCATGAAGTCGTCGTCGACCATGCCGTAGTCGTAGATTGGGGTATCGATCTTTCCTCGGCCTTCTTTGACGTTGCGAAGAACGGCGAACTCACCGATGTCCTCTTCGTGCGCGACTTCGCCATTCGGAGCAAGACGGGTCAGTACCGCTCCGATGCCGCTCTCGATCGCCAGATGCTGCAGCACTGGCGCGAGTAGCGTGAGCGACATCAAGCTGTCGCGACCAAAGTAAGTATCGAAGCGCCAAGAACCGGCGAGGTACTTCTCGCGATAGCTCAGAAAGGTGAGCACGTCGCGAGCGCGTGTGTCGCGTGCGGCGGTCGCCGTCACCAGCGAAGTGTTGTCGATCGGTGTGAGCGGCGTCTCGCCAGTCAACGCAACGAGTTTCAGTCGTAGCTTGCCGCTCGTGCCCGTGATGGCAGCTGCAGAGACACGGGCGCCATCGAGCGCTTCGATCGCAAGCCGGTAGCCTGGCGCGCCATCGAGCCGGGCTCGGTCCCAGACGATGCGATTGGCGCTGACATCGGCTTTCACCGCGACTTCATTCGGAATCGTGCCGAGGGCCTGATAGTCACGCAGCACACGCACCGATGACAACACCGCTTCGTGAATGTCGAGCCTGTCGATGTCGACGCTCACTTCCGCTTCGATGCCGTGCAGTGGACGGCCTTTTGTATCTTTCTCGTTTGCAGGAGTCGGCGAACGCGAAAGTGTCCAGGCGACGGGCCGGCTACTCGTTCCGAACCAAAGTCCCACGCCACTGTTGCCGGCGGGGAAAGCGACGAGGATGCGCGGATCCGTGCCCGATCGTAATAACAAGTGTGCGGCCACGGCTCCTTCACGCACGAAACTGTTGATGTTGCGCCCCTCGTCGATTTGGAAACGCAAGGAAGGCGGTGCGGCAGGCTGTGTTTGGGCAATCGCGCCGCTGTCGATGGCCATGATGCTGACCAGGCCGACGATGAATGCAGGGAGGCGGGCCATGAGGCGATGATGCGCCGGCCTGCAACTCGACGCTATACGTTGGTGGCGAGCCGTAGCGCGCTATGAAATTTATTCAAGCAGCCAGCGCCGCAACAGCTGGGAAGTCTGCTCCGGCGCTTCCATCGGCGGAAGATGTCCGCACGCAGGAAACACGTGATAGGTAGAGCCTGCGATCAGCCTATGCATTTCTTCGGCATCGCTCGGTGGCGTGAGAATGTCCGAGTCGCCCAGGGCGACGAGGGTCGGAACATCGATCGACGGCAGCAACGAGCGCGAGTCGGGGCGATTCAGGATGGCGTGCTGTTGGCGCAGAAAAGCGTCGCCGCCCACACGTTTCGCCATGGCCTGGACTTCTGCACCGATTGGCCCATGCACATGGCTGGCGTGAACCAGTTGCGGCAGCATGCGCGTCGTGACGCCGAAGAAGCGTCCATGCTTGAGTGACTGGATGCCAGCAAGTCGCTGAGTCACTCGTTGCGGAGAGTCGAGCGCCGCGCTGGTATCCAAAAGCGCGAGCCGCGTTACGCGTTGGGGTTGCTGACGCAGGATTTCAAACGCGACGTAGCCGCCCATCGAGAGCGCCGCCAATGCGAAGCGTTCGGGTGCTGCGTCCAGCACGCGCTTCGCCATCGCGCTCAAGCTGTCGTCGAGCGTGAGATCGGGGATGTTTGACTCGGCAACGTCGTCGAGATCGCGAGCTTGATCGCGCCACAGCCGCTGGTCGCACAGCAGGCCGGGCAGCATTACGAGAGGCAGTCGTTCTGGCACGATGGATTTCCTTTCGCGCAGCGTAGCCAGAGCGGGTGCGAAGTTCCAGCAGCCAGTCCCGGCTTCTCGCTCCTGCCCATCCGTGGGCGGCGTCGGCCGTTAGCCGCTCGGCGTTTTCACGCAGTCGCAGGCGCTGCATGCCTTGTCGAACACGACGCGCCATGCGCCGTCCGGTTCGCGGCGCCAGACCGAGTTGAACGTCCCGACCCGCTTGCCAGTGGGATCGAACACGGGGCCGCTGCTGTGGGCGAGCGTGCCGGAATCGAGCACTTCGACGTTTTCGGGGGTCCAGGAGAACGGCGGATTCGAGCCTTCGAAGAACGCCTTCCAGGAGGTCGCGATTGCCGCTTTTCCGCGCACCGCTTTCTCACCGTCGAAGAAGATGGCGTCTTCCGCAAGATGGCGTGTGAAGGCGGCGTGGTCGCGAGCCGCCATGGTGGCGGCAAAGGCCTGCTCGGTCTCGCGCACCTCTTTGGCGAGCGTTGCCTGGTCGGCGATGGCCGTCCCCGCGAAAGCGGCAAGAGCGATGAAGCCGGTCAATGAAGTCTTGATACTCATGCACAGGTTCCCGGATGAATGGGGCGAACGATACCCGCAAATCCGCAGCTTTCAATGATGCCCGTTGGGCTTAGGTCGGACTCTGAAACAAGCCGGCGGTCACCGTTCGCAGCCAGCGGCTGCGTGGGTCATGATGGAACTTGCGATGCCAGAACTGCCTCAGTGGAATTCGCGGCGGCGGGAAAGGCAGGCCGACCATGCGAACCTGGGGCGAGGCGGCGGAAAAATATCGCGCCAGCGGTTCGGGCACCGTGACCATGAGATCGGATTGCGCGACGATCACCGGCACGCTGGCGAAGTGAGGCGTCGTCAGCACGACCTGGCGCTGGATGCGCTTGCGCTTCAAGTAGCCTTCGATGACTTCTTCGCTGCGAGACTCGGCGCGAACGACCGCGTGCTCCAGTTGCAGGAACTGTTTCAGATTTAGTTTTTTCGCCGACAGCGGGTGGTCGGCGCGCAGCAGGCCGACGAAGCCGTCCGTGAACAGCACCTGCTGAAAGAAGTTGTTCTTCTTGAGGTCGGGGAAGTAACCCATTGCAAGATCGACGGCGCCGGATTCCAGCCCGTCGGCAATCTGTGGTGCAGGCAGGCTGACCGAGTTGATGCTCGCCTTCGGCGCCAGGCGCCGCAGTTCCTTCAGCAGCTTCGGGAGGAATACGATCTCCCCGACGTCGGACATGGCCAGGGAGATGGGCCCGGTGAGGCTCGCGGGATCGAACACCGGCGTTGCTACGATGTCGGTGCCGATGCTCCGGAGGATGGTGCGAGCCGAGTCGACGATGCCCCGACCGCGGGGCGTGGGCTGCATGCAGTTGCCGGTGCGCACGAACAGGGGATCGTCGAAGAAGCTGCGCAGCTTGCCCAGCGCCGTGCTCACGGCCGGCTGGCTGCGATTCAGTTTGAGTGCCGCGTCGCTGACACTGCGGCAGTCGTCCAGAGCCACCAGCACGTAGAGCAGGTTGAGATCCAGCTCGCTCATATATATGTATCCCCCGCCGGCGCTGTATTCATTTCATGGATAGAGATAATAGCCTAGATCGTGTTGCCGGATGACGGTGGCGGCGGGAGCATTGCTGCATGCACCGATACATCCTCAGACTCTCCTGTCCGGACCGCAGAGGCATCGTTGCTGCAGTGGGGAGCTTTCTGCTCGAGCACCAGTGCAACATCGTGGAGAGCGCGCAGTTCGGCGACAACGGGCAGCGCTTCTTCATGAGGGTGTGTTTCGACAGCGAGCACGACCATTCGATCGATGTGCTGCAGGCGGCGTTCGCGCCCATCGGCGAGAAGTTCGCCATGCAATGGGACTTCTACGATCTGGCGAAGAAGCAGCGGGTGGTCCTCATGGTCTCCAGATTCGGCCACTGCCTCAATGACCTTTTGTATCGCTATCGAATCGGCGCACTGCCGATCGAGATCCCGGCGATCGTCTCGAACCATCGCGACTTCTATCGGCTCTCCGCCGCCAACGACATTCCGTTCCACTATCTGCCGGTGAACCCGGAGAACAAACAGCGCCAGGAGCAGCAGTTGCTGGAGATCGTGGGCGAATCGCGCGCCGACCTGGTTGTGCTGGCCAGATACATGCAGATTCTGTCGCCGGACTTGTGCCAGCGGCTGGAGGGGCGCGCCATCAACATACATCACTCGTTCTTGCCCAGCTTCCAGGGGGCAAGGCCGCACCAGCAGGCGTATGACCGCGGCGTCAAACTGATCGGCGCAACGGCGCACTATGTCACCGAGGATCTGGACGAAGGGCCGATCATCGAACAGGATGTGGCGCGCGTCGATCACGCCATGAGCGTCGAAGATTGCGCCGCTGTCGGGCGCGACGTGGAATGTGCGGTGCTGGCGCGTGCCGTGAAATGGCACGTCGAACACCGGATCCTGTTGAACGGCCATCGCACCGTCGTGTTTCGCTGAGCCGCACATGACGCAACCCAAACTCGAGTCCCTGGGGCCAGCCGTCGATCCGGCCAACATTGCCCGGCTGGCGCGAGAATGCTCCATCGAAATGAACGTCCAGGACGCACGCCATCTGCCTCGGGCGCGTGAGCTGCTGTCGCCTGGCAAGAAAGTCTATGTGAGTCATCTGCCGAAACAGACCTGGCAGGAGACGATCGACGCCTGTCGCGAGGTGAGAGAGGCAGGGTTCGAACCGGTGCCGCACCTGCCCGTGCGTTTGCTGGAGAGCGAACGCATTCTCGAGGAGTTCCTGCGCGACGCCACCCATCGCGCCGAGGTTGCAGAAATCCTGCTGATCTCCGGCGATTATCCGCAGGCGATCGGGCCGTACTCGAGCGTCGCCGAAGTACTGCGCACCGGCAAACTGAGCGAACACGGTTTGCGCCGGGTTTCGATGGCGGGCCATCCCGAGGGGCATCCGAAGGTGGTGCTGGAGGAGATCCGTCGGGCAGAGCGTGAAAAGGCGCAGATTGCGGAAGCGGCCGGACTGCAAGCCACGTTGCTCACGCAGTTCTTTTTCGAAGCACCACCGTTTCTCGAGTGGGCCGCCGGCTTACGCGCCGAGGGTGTCGGCGCCAGGCTCGTCGCAGGTCTGGCCGGGCCGGCGAACATCGCGACGCTGCTCCGCTATGCCGTGCGCTGTGGCGTCGGTCCATCGATTCGTGCGCTGGGCGCAAGGCCGACCTCGCTGGTGAAGCTCATCGGCGATCATGGGCCGGAGAAGCTGATGCGTACGCTGGCCGCCGGGTCGCACCTCGGTTTGTATGACGGATGGCACATCTTTACTTTCGGTGGATTCTCGCGCACGTGCGAATGGCTCAAGCGTCTGAGCGGCGGTGAATTCACGCTCGATCAGCACGGCGGCTTGAGCTTCGACTAGAGGTCTATCAGCAAAGTTTATCGCTTGGCCGCCGTTCGGTATTGGCGCGGCGGCCCGCAGTCTCCCGATAATCCGCACGGATCGAAACAAAAGATGCAGATGTTGCGGGGGATGAGTGGACACGAGGCTGGGTCCATACGCAGGAGTGGCGGAGCGACGCGTCGACGGATGCTGGTCGCTGCGTTCCCTGGATCCGCTGCGTTCCTACCCGCGCCGCTTCACTGAATATCTCGAGCGCTGGGCCAGGCAGCGCCCCGATGCCGTCTGGCTCGCCCAACGCGATGCTCATGGCGAATGGCGCAAGCTGCGCTACTCCGCCGCCTTCGCTCAGATCCAGAGTATCGCGGCTGGCTTGCTGGAGCGCGGTCTCGATGCGGAGCGGCCGCTCGTCATCCTCTCCGGCAACAGTATCGAGCATGCATTGCTCACGTTCGCCGCCATGCATATCGGCGTGCCGGTCGCTCCGCTATCTCCGGCATATTCGCTCGTCGACCCCGAAGCAAAGCGCGTTCTCCATGCAATTTCGCTGCTGACACCCGGGTTGGTGTATGCCGAGGACGCTGGCGCGTTCGACAGGCCGGTGTCTCTTGCCATTCCGCCGCAGACGGAGGTGGTTGCACTCCATGGCCACTTCTCGTCGCGAAATCACACGCCCTTTGAAAGTTTGATTCGCGAGGCGGGCGACGACGTCGAACGCGCTCACGAAGCGGTGACGGGCGATACGATCGCCAAGTTCATGTTCACCTCGGGCTCCACGCGCCTGCCGAAGGCCGTGATCAATACGCATCGCATGCTCTCGTGCAACCAGCAGATGTATGCGCAGTGCTATCCGTTTCTCGAAGAGGAGCCGCCGGTGCTGGTGGACTGGCTGCCCTGGCATCACACGGCCGGAGGCAACGCCAATATGGGAACAGTGCTCGCACACGGCGGCACGTTATATATCGATGCGGGCAAGCCGACGCCGGCAGGCATGGCGCAAACGGTTGAGAATTTGCGCGAGGTAGCGTCGAGCGTCTACTACACCGTACCGAAAGGGCTGGAGATGCTGGTCGAAGCCATGCGTGGCGATGAGGCTCTGCGCGCGCGATTTTTCAGCCGGATGAAACTGATATTCCCTGCCGGCGCCGGTCTGTCGAAGCCAGTGCAGGACGCGATCGACGAGATGTCGATACAGGTGCGCGGACACAAGACGCCGATGACCATGGGGCTGGGCATGACGGAGACGGCGCCTTTCGCCATCTCGGCGCATTTGCCGACGTGGCAGCCGGGCGTGATCGGGCTGCCTGCGCCGGGAGTCGAAGTGAAACTCGCGCCAGTCGCCGACAAGCTCGAAGTGCGCTATCGCGGGCCGAGCATTACGCCGGGCTACTGGCGCCAGCCCGAGATCAGCCGGGAAGCCTTCGATGACGAAGGTTTCTTTCGCAGCGGCGATGCCGCTGTGTTCATCGATCCAGCGCAGCCACATCTGGGGCTGCGTTTCGACGGACGTCTCGCCGAGGACTTCAAGCTTTCGAGCGGCACCTGGGTGAATGTCGGAGCGATGCGCTCGGCGGTGCTGGCAGCAGGCGTTCCATACATCCACGACGTGGTGTTCGTCGGGCAGGACCGCGACGAGTTGGGAATGCTCGTCTTTCTCACCGACGTCGCCAAACGGCTGAACGATGCGGGTGTGCAGACGTGGCTGAGCGATCTGCTCAAAGTGCTTTCGCAGGCAGCGGGAGGCAGTTCGCAACGAGTGACGCGCGCGCTGGTTCTGGATCAGCCGCCGTCGATCGCAGCAGGGGAGATCACAGACAAGGGCACGATCAATCAGCGCGCTGTGATCCTGGCGCGTCAGGCAGTGGTCGATCGATTGTATTCCTCGGCCGGCGAGCCGGGGGTGGTGGTGCTGTCATGACCACACTGGTGCTGATCCCGGGCCTGCTCTGCGACGAGTTCGTGTGGTCGGAACAGATGCGTGCGCTGTCGAGCCGCGCACGAGTCTGGGTGCCGGATCATGGCTCGATCTCATCGCTCACCGGCATGGCGCAGGCCATCCTGCGGGATGCGCCAGCAGAAACATTCGCTCTGGCCGGGCATTCGATGGGCGGCAGAGTGGCCCTCGAAGTGATGCGCCTCGCTCCCCGTCGAGTCGAGCGCCTGGCGCTGCTCGACTCGGGTTGGCAGCCTCGCCAATCCGGCCCCCGAGGCGCGGAAGAAGAAACATCCCGACTGGCGCTGCTCGAAGAAGCTCGTCGCGAAGGCATGCGTTCCATGGGACGACGGTGGGTCGCGGGCATGGTGCATCCCAAGCGGCTCGGCACACCTCTGTTCGACGCCATCGTCGACATGGTCGAGCGCAAGACCCCGGACATATTCGCCGCCCAGATCCAGGCGCTGCTCGCCCGGCCCAATGCAATGGATCAACTGCTCGCCATCGATTGTCCGACGCTCGTGGCCTGCGGGCGCCAGGACAGTTGGAGTCCCTTGTCGCAACACTTGCAGATGGCCGTGATCGTGCGCGGCGCGCGTCTGCGAATCATCGAGGAAAGCGGTCACATGAGTACGCTGGAACAACCCGGGGCCGTCACGACGGCATTGGCGGAATGGTTGAGCGGCAAGGAGGATCTCGCGGCGGGGCAGCGACCGATCACATTGCTGGAGCGTCAGCTCGCCGAATCCGCCTGCCGCGACGTAGTTCGCAGGGCGGCACTCAAGCTCGACGCCAAGGACCTCGACGGCTTCGCCTCGTTCTTCACGCGCGATGCAGTCGTTGTACGGCCGGGCAAGGAACCGCTGCTCGGCGTCGACGCGCTCCTCGAGTCGTACCG
>Ga0182742_1000500_pt1 | contig 61875 bp, 45 predicted proteins | sample eDN5th37CBELigMG_FD_128880 | JGI IMG/M metagenome (GOLD analysis project Ga0182742, IMG submission 128880) | Enriched Miracle-Growth compost microbial communities from Emeryville, California, USA - eDNA 5th pass 37_C BE-Lig MG (version 2)... ...
GCATGTTCGGCGGCAGGCTGGGTCATCCATGCTCGCGCCGCAAGCCTCGACTCCATGAGGCCAGCCTTCATCCCCCTTGTGAATGGCACGGACTTCGATCATGTGTGCGGACCATGAGTCACGCTGCTTCGAAACCGTCCCAAAGAGTGCGTTCGGGTGCCCTTGTCGGCATCGGCCTGATGCTGCTCGGGACCTTCCTGTTTTCCGTGAACGACGTCATGGGCAAGTGGCTCGTCGCCACATATTCCGTCGGTCAGGTCCTGCTCCTGCGCGGCCTCGCGGCGCTGGCGCTTCTCCTTCCGATCATGCGGCGGCAGAACATTCCTATCGCAATTCCGCCGCAGCCGGGCCTTCATGCCTTCCGCATTCTGCTTTCGACGCTCGAGGTATCCTGCTTCTATTGGGCCGTCACCTACCTGCCGCTCGCGGACGTGATGACCTATTACCTCGCTGGACCGATCTATGTGGCGGCCTTCGCGGTGTTCTGGCTGGGAGAGAAGATCGACAGGCCGCGGATTCTCGCCATCGGCGTCGGCTTCGTGGGCGTGCTGATCGCCCTTCGCCCCTCGCCGGCAACGATCTCCTGGCCTGCCCTCATCGCTCTCGCGGGGAGCATGTTCTATTCGCTCCTGATGATCGCGACGCGCAAGCTGCGCGACACCGACGACGGAACCCTGGTCCTGGGGCAGATGCTCGGTAATGTCATCTTCGGCATCGCGGTCGCGCCTTTCGCCTGGGTTACGCCGGGGTGGCTGGATCTGGCAGGGCTTTTCCTGCTCGGCATCGTGTCCATGACGGCGCATGCCTGCGTGAACCGCTCGCTGAAGATCGCTCCGGCCTCGGTCGTGGCGCCCTATCAATATACTCTCATCATCTGGGCCATCGTGCTCGGCTATCTGGCTTTCGGCGATATCGTCGAGTTCTGGACCCTCGTGGGGGCTGCCGTCATCTGCACGGCAGGCGTGGTGCTGCTCCTCCTCGAACGGGAGGCTGCACGGCGAGGGCGCGAAGCCAATGACGTCAAGGATCCCGTCCTGCCGGAGGCTTGATCCAAAGACGGATCGCATCTTGATCGGTTCTTCCGCAAACGGTCGTGACAGGTTCTCCGCCAGGACCGTCAATGACGTGATGAGAACACAGGGGCCGAAGCGTCTCAGGCGCATGATCGCTGGCGATAGCCGATCCGGCTCGGCGCGCTCTTCGTGATCAGCGTCCAGGCCTGTCCGGGCGGTATTGGTGGACGCCAGCAGGCCAAGCAATAAAGGCGTATGACGGGAAACCTAGCCGGCTTGCAGCGTTTTCTTGAGAAGCGCGGAGGAAGCGTTCATGAGTCGTGCCTTTGTTCGCGAGACTGAAGGCGGTGAAGCCTTCGAAGATCTGCCGGAGCGGACCCTGAGCCCCCATCATCTCGTCACCCCATCGGGGATGGCCCAGATGAAGGCGGAGATCGAGACCCTGGAGCGGCGCCTTGAAGAAGCGAAAGCCGCAGATGACAAAGCGGAGATGACCCGCCTCGCACGTGACCTGCGGTACTGGTCGGCCCGACGGGTGTCGGCCGAGGTGGTTCCCCCTCCCACGGACGCGACTCATGTGCGCTTCGGTGCATGGGTTACGTTCGAGCGCGAGGATGGCCGGCAGCAGACCTACCGCATCGTGGGGGAGGACGAGGCGGATCCTGCCAAGGGGACCCTTTCCTATGTCTCGCCGCTCGCGCAGGCCCTGATGGGCAAGGAAGTGGGCGACGTCATTCCCATCGGATCGACCACGGCAGAGATCATCAAGATCGCGATCTGACGGCTCAAGCCGGCGCCTCTCCGCTCTTTGTCGCATAATAGGCCCGCTTGGCCTCGTACATCCGCATGTCGGCGCGTCTCACCACCGATTCGAGTCGCTCGCCAGGCTCGCTGGTGGCAAGCCCTATGGAAAAGCTGAGAGGAAGTCCCAGGTAGAACTGATTGTTGACCTCGACCAGGTTCTCGATGCTCTCCAGAATCAGTTTGGCATCGCGCTCTTCCGTTCCCGGCATCAACAGGGCGAATTCGTCTCCTCCGATGCGAGCCGCGCAAGCGGGCTTGTCGATCGCCTTGGCCAGAACCTCCCCGGCACGGCGCAGCAGCGCATCGCCGGCTGCGTGCCCCATCTGGTCGTTCGCCATCTTCAAGCCGTTGAAATCGATGATAGCGATCGTCACCGGGAAAGGTCCCTTGCGCTCCAGACGATTGAGCTCATCAACGTAGAAGGAGCGGTTATAGAGCTTGGTCAGCACATCGTGCTTGCCCAGATATTCCAGATAGGCCTCGGCGCGCTTGCGGGCGCTGATATCCGTCAGCGCCACCTGAACCAGGGACCAATCATGCTCGTACCCAGGCAGGACCGAGAACTGCAGGTGCAGGTGAAGCACGTCTCCAGCCAAGGAATAGTTGATCACTTCCCTCTGCTGGAAAATCCTGCCGTGCCAGAGATCGACGAGCTGCTCCCGAAAATGCTCCTGCATCTCCTCGCGCAACACGTCGCCGAGACTGCCGAACAGGGTCTTCTTGTCGGGTGCGCCGAACAGCTCGAGCGTATGCTGATTCACGTCGATGACACGAATCTCGCTCAGGCAGCGGGTAATGAACTCCGGATGCACATCGGTAAACGTGCGAAAGTCCCTGATCCCCTGCAGCCGGACTTCCTCAAGCAATTGCTTGACCGCGCTGAAATCCTCCACCCACAGAGAAACAGGGGAATGCTCGAAGAGACCGCGCGCATAAGCCTCGCTCGCCGCCAGCTCCCGGCGCGCCGTCTCCCTTTCGGTAACGTCTTCGATGGCTACGAGAACACGGTCCCACCGGCTCTCGTGACCCGGCAGGATCGTCCCCTTGAGCTGGATGTCGAGACGCTTGCCGGAGAGAGTATAATTGACGGTGTTGCCGCCGAATTCGTTGTTCCCATTCCAGAGCTGAACGAGCTCTTCGATATGGGTCTTGAGCATGTCGGCACGAAAGATCTCATCGAGGCTGGAGACCAGATGCTCCAGGCTGTCGGCCTCGAAGAGGCTGAGTGTCCTGTGGTTGACCTTGATGACGCGGATCCGGCTCGAACAGGCGCGGACACGCTCCGCATCCTCCTCCAGATAGCTCCTCAGCGAGACGATTCCGGCAGCCCGCCATTCGTCGAGCAACTGCTTGACCCCACTGTAATCCTCAAGCCAGAGCGAAACGGGGGCAAGGTCGAACATCCGGGCATCGTCCTCTTGACTCGCCGGAAGAGGGGTAGCCGAAACATGAGCACTGGCGTGGGATGGCATGAGGGCCTGCAGGTCTTTTTCTACCGGCAATTCACCCTGAAGGCGCGACGTAATACTAGGTCAAAACGTCGATAAACCAGCCGCATCATCGCCTGCTGCTCTGGAAAAGCAGGCAGTGTTGCCATCGCGCCCGCTTGAGGCGCGACCGTGGCGCCACGCGGACCGCCTCGCTCCCCGCTCCCCGCTCCCGCCCAGAACTGGGGGCATTCTCACCTAGAAACAGGATTTCGGGACCGTTCACTCAGGTCTCGAACCTCATCTGATCGGCGACGGCCTGGCTCATGTAAGGATGCCCGGCCTCGTTGAGGGCACGGTCCAGGGCCTCGATGGCGACCAGGATCTTCGAAAGCTCCTCGGCCATTTCCACGGAAGGAAGCGGTGCGTCGGCGATCTGCCGCGCCATTTCGCGACGCCGTTTCACAAGGTTCTCGCGCGCTGCGTTCAGTTCCTTGATTTCCTCGGAAGTCATGGTCTCCTCGTTCTCTGCTGTCGTTTCAGAAATAAGTTCATTCGGCTGAATATGTTCACCGACGACCTGCGGCAGACGGCCTCCGGATCGCCCTATGCGAGGCTGCTCAAGAGTTCCAGAATGGACTTCAGGCGCTCCTCGGCCCGCTCGATGGAACGAGCCAGGACCAGCCTCTCCCCGCTCCAACGAAGCTCGCCTTCGGACGCCTCGATCGCCTGCTCGACGGGAAGCCGCCCGGCCGCGCCTGGCCGGAAGCTCAAGGCGATGGCTTGAGGACCGGCGTCGATCCGTGCGACCCCCGAACGAATGCAAAGCTGCTTCAACTGCGCCAGGCTGATGAGATTTTGCACGGTCTGCGGCAAGGCACCGAACCTGTCCTCGATCTCTGCATAGAGATCATCCACGCTCTGCAGGGGATCGAGCCTTGCGATCCGTACATAGAGATTGATCCGCGTTTCCGAATCGCCGACATAGTCTTCCGGAATCCGTCCCGCGATGCCGAGATTGAGTTCAGGCGACCAGAGACCTTCGACGCTCTCGCCACGGATTGCGCGCTGCAGCATCGATTGATAGAGATCGCTTCCAATGAGCTTGACGTGCCCTGCCTGCTCCTCTCCCAGAAGAGAGCCTGCCCCGCGCTGATCCAGATCCTGCGCGCTGATGGCGAAGCCAGCCCCGAGCCTGTCCAGCGACACAAGCGTCCGTAATCGCTTTTCCGTTACCTTGGGAAGCACCTGGTTGGGCTCCGTCAGCAGATAGGCGGTGCCGCGAACGCGACCTCGCCCGACGCGTCCCCGAAGCTGATGAAGCTGAGCAAGACCGAAACGATCCGCCCTCCAGACGAGCACGGTATTGGCGCGAGGAACATCGAGGCCGCTTTCGATGATGTTGGTGGCAAGCAGCACATCGCCCTCTCCGTCGGCGAAGCGGACCATCACCTCGTCCGCTTCGGCAGGAGGCATCTGACCGTGTGCGACGACCAGGTCGAGTTCGGGCACGAGCGTTTCCAGTTGTGCCCGCATCGGCTCGATGTCTTCGATCCGCGAGCATACCACGAAGCTCTGCCCCGCCCGCCGTTTCTCGCGCATGAGCGCTTCGCGCACCGTTGCCGGATCGAAACCGGTCAGGAACGTGCGAATCGGCTGACGCCGAGCCGGCGGAGTCGCGATGATGCTGATATTCTGCAGGCCCACGAGCGTGGATTGCAGGGTGCGCGGAATCGGCGTTGCCGTGAGCGTCAACACGTGCCTGCCCCTGGCCAGCTGTCGCAGCTTAGCCTTGTGCGCGGTTCCGAAGCGCTGCTCCTCGTCGAGGACCAAGAGGCCGAGATCGTGAAATGCGATCCCTTTTCCGGCGAGCATGTGTGTTCCCACCACGATCCTGATCGAGCCTTCCGCCATCCCTTTTCTAACAGCGCGCGCCTGTGCGGGAGAGACGAGGCGCGAAAGATGGGCGATCTCGATGCCCAATCCGGAAAAGCGCCTTTGAAAGGTACGAAAGTGCTGACGCGCCAGGACCGTGGTCGGCGCAACGATGGCGACCTGCTTTCCGGACAGCGCGGCGGCGGCGGCGGCGCGCAGCGCGACCTCCGTCTTGCCGAAGCCGACATCGCCACACACGAGGCGATCCATGGGATGTCCTGAGGCGAGGTCCTGAAGCACCTCCTCGATGGCGCGAGACTGGTCGGGCGTTTCGGAAAAAGCGAAACGGGCAACGAAGCGCTCATAGTTTCGGGCGGCCGGCACGATCGGTTCGATCTCGACCGCGTTTCGCTCGGCGACCAGCGCTTTCATCCGCTGGGCCGTTTCCTGGAGTTCGTCCTTGATCTTTTGACGACGGGCCGCCCATGAATCGCCATTGAGCCTGTCCAGCCTGACGGCGTCCGAGACGGCTCCGTAGCGCCACACCTGATCCATTTCTGCCGTCGGGACCATGAGTCTCGCGTCGTCCGCATAGCCCAAACGGACGGCATCCTGACCGTGCTCCCCCGCAACCGAGATTGTCTCGATTCCGTCCAATCGACCGAGACCGTGTTCGACGTGAACCACAATGTCGCCAATGCGGAGATTCGCATCCATCAGCTGAGTGGCGGCCGATGCGGCTGCCGACCTGTCGTCTCCGTCCGCGCGGCTGCCGAATACGTCATAGGCGGTAATCACCGCGATGCCGGACGATGCATCGACGAAGCCGCCCCGGATGTCGGCTCTGATCGTGAACCAACCTTGAGGCGGACCCGACACGATCTCGTCCCAGCTGCCGGCAGCAACTGCCTTCGGGTCGAAACTCTGCATCCTGCGATGCAACCGGCGCAAATCCCGTTCGGTCGCAGCAAGAAGCACGATCCTGCGCTGCGCATTCATCTGCGCCTGAATGAACTGGGACAGCGCCTGTGCCGGCTTCGAGGCCCCTGCGAAGAACGGCACGTTGGTCTCGTCGTCGCGCGTGGCCTCGTGGAGGATCGTTACATGCCGCCGGTCGACAAGTTCCTGCCATTCAGGATCGGGAATGAACAGCCGCTCGGGCTTCACCGCATGTTCCGCCCCCACGCGGAGGCTGGTGCGGTTCTCGAAGGCATCAGCGACTTGATCCATCACGTCCTGCCGCCGCTCTTCAGCCCTCGCTTCCATCAGGATGGCCGCACCGGGCCAGTAGTCGAAGAGTGTCTCGAGTTCTTCGTAATAGTCCGGCAGTCGATGTTCCATGCCGGGAGAACGCTCGGGAAGCGTTCCATCATCGCGTGCCTCGCGCAGAACCACTTCGGATGCGGGATCAAGAGTGATGCTGTCGATGTCCTCTTCCGTCCGCTGGGAAACCGGATCGTAGCGCCGAATGGCGAGTATCCTTGTACCATCGTGCTCTACCCGGTACGGCAGCGCGGAATAGGCTGGAAAAATATCGGCGACCTGTCCATGAATGGCGGCTTCACCGGGCTCGTCGACCCGGTCGTCAAGCACATAACCCGTGCGCTGGAGAAAGCGCTCCAAGGCGTCCTGCGAAAACTCGCCGCCTGCCTCGAGCCTGAGAGTAGCTGAACCCCACACGGTGCGCGGCGGCACGCGCTGAACACTGGCGGCCGGACTGGTGATCAGAACAGTTGCGGATGCTCCGGCGGAAGCCGCCTGCCGGAGCGCCGACATCCTCTGCCCCATCACGTCTCGGGAGGGCGAAGCGTTATCGTAAGGAAGACAATCCCAAGGCGGCAGGAGGGAAACGCTCAGCTCCGGGGATAATCCCCTGACGGCCTTCGCCAGCAACTCGGCCCTGCGCTGCCCCTGCGCCAGGTAGATGAGCCCCCCGGCCCCGGCGTCGCGCGCCGCTGCGATCAATCTCACCGCATGGAGACCTACGGACGGCGCAAGCGACAGATGGTGATGCCCTATGTCCTGAGGACTGGCGGGCTTGGGATGCATAGGGCTCTCTTGAGACTGTCGCGGGTGGAAGATGCTTTGGACAGAGCATCAACGCCTATCCCCCGTGCCAGTTGCACCCAGAGTCGCGCCGGATTGTTGCGCGGCCGACTGGATCCGCTTCGCCGAAAAATACTCTAGAGACTACGCTGCTTCAGAAGCGCACCGATGCGCGGAGTCCCCACCGCAGCCTTGCGCATCTCGAACAATGCATCCTGAAGGATGTCGATGGAGGCGACAGCCTGGGATCGGGATGCCGCTATGGTCGCTGGATCGCGCATGGAAAAGCGGTCAGCGTCGCGCACGAGCTTCGCGCACCGTTCCTGAACGATTCGACGAGCCTCGTTCACGCGCGGAGTGGCTTGACAGGCCCCGGCCAGCTCATCGCAAGCCATGAGCACGTCGCTGGCAAGGTTCTCACCAGAATAGAGCCCCGAATAGGCGCGGATCAAACTGCGAGCGCGGCTCAATGAATGACGGATTTCCTGTCGCAAAATGCTGTCGTTGGTCATCGTACGTTTCCGAGAAGACTTGGCCTGAAACGCTTGCCTGCGGAATGAGTGGCCTCCTATCCGCGCCGCCCGGAGGCAGCTGTGACTTTGACATCGAGCAGTCCCGGCATCGGTTGATCCTGTGCTGCGGTCACGGAACCCCGGAGCCCGGCCTTTTGCAGAAGCGGTCCGGCAACGATTCCTGCAACGAACCCAAATGCGAGCACGATCAAAGCAATATGCCCATAACGAGCAGCTAAATCCTTGAGCAACATTCATCTCTCCCAGGACTGCTTCGCCCGGGGAATCATAGAAGCTGACCCTGCTTCGGCCAAGTGTACGGCATGCGTTTCGGCCAGCGAAACCGCGCAACACTCCAACGTCTCCCGCCCAAGCTTCGGAAAACGATGAAGATTTAAGATATCGTGTGACGAAAAATACTTTTCCACAGCATGGTTAAACTGCGATATATTCTTATACCCTGTTTCACATTCCACCGGCACCAAGGATTCGATTCACAGCATTGTTCTCATGCGCTGTCGCAGAACGGCGTCCAGCGATGAACATTCCGTCGTGAAGAGAATTGAACAGGACATACGGGACCTGAGCCGATGCCCCCTTCATCCGTGTACCGTTCCTCGACCAGCCACCTCGCCCTGGGTGACGACTTTTACGACATCGTCACGCCCGCCTCCTTTCCGATGCGGATCCTCAGATACCGGAACCAGCGCTGGGCTGCCCGCACGGGTCTCGAGAGCCTGACGGACGACGAGTGGCTGAGGCATTTCGGCAGCTTCGAACCATTACCCGGTAGTTTCGCGCAACCCCTCGCATTGCGCTACCACGGCCATCAGTTCCGGACCTACAATCCTTATCTCGGAGATGGTCGCGGCTTCCTTTTTGCGCAGTTGTACGACACCCGGAACGGCAAGCTGCTCGATCTCGGCACGAAAGGAAGCGGCCAGACGCCCTGGTCACGTCATGCCGACGGCCGCCTGACTCTGAAGGGCGGCGTCCGGGAGGTGCTGGCGACCGAGATGCTGGAGGCGCTCGGCGTCGATACATCGAAGTCGTTCAGCCTGATCGAGACCGGCGAAGAGTTGGAGCGAAGCGACGAGCCTTCGCCGACACGCTCTTCCGTTCTCGTGCGCCTGAGCCATTCGCACATTCGCATCGGCACGTTCCAGCGTCTGCTTTACCTCGACGACACCGGCAATATCAGCAAGCTCCTCGATTATACGATCGCGACCTACATGCCTGACATCTGGCGCGACAGCGAGGCGGAACGGGCATGCGCCTTTCTTGAGGAAGTCTGTCGCCGGGTTGCGCGCATGGGGGCTCAATGGCTGGCGGCAGGCTTCGTGCATGGAGTCCTGAACACCGACAACATCAACGTCACGGGCGAAAGTTTCGATTACGGCCCCTGGCGTTTTCTCCCGGCCTACGATCCTGCCTTCACGGCTGCGTATTTCGACGAGACCGGGCTCTATGCGTTCGGACGCCAGCCCGACGCCCTTCTCTGGAACCTGTTCAGGCTTGCGGAATGCTTCCTGCCCCTTGCCGATCAGGACAGGCTCGAAGCATCGCTCGCTGTTTTCGAGCCCGCGCTGCACCGGGAATTCGCGGCAGCGATCATCCGCCGTCTCGGCCTTCGCTCCCACGGCCCCGATCTCGATGGAGCGCTGGCCCGAAATCTCTGGACATTCCTGCACGGCACGAAGGCACCATTCGAACAGGTCTTCTTCGACTGGTTCGGAGGACTGAGAAGCATCGAGCGGGCGCGGCGCAGCCCCTCGGCCTCGTTCTACGCCGATGCCGCCTTTCAGCCCTTCCGCGCAGCCCTCGAAGCGTTCGAACCCCTCTCAGGGATCGATCTAGCCCATGCCTATTTCGCGCGGGAAACACCCTGCACGATGCTGATCGATGAGGTCGAGGCGCTTTGGGAGCCTATTGCGGTTCGGGACGATTGGTCCGCCTTTCACTCCAAGCTCGCAGGTATCAGGCAGATGGCCGACGCCTACGGCATGAACGACGAGGAACCAGGCCCTGTCACGGCATGAACGCCGCCTATCGATGCCCCCCAGGAGCGATTACCCATCGCTCATCAGATCGCGCTTGCGGTTTGGATACGGACGGGCTCCGGCAACGGCCGCCGCAGCACGGTTGCTGACGCCAAAGTAGCGAAAAATCGCCGCCATATGGATCTTCACCGTACCCTCGCCCAGTCCGAGCGCCAGGGCGATCTCCTTGTTCGTCTTTCCTTGGATGAGCAGATCGAGCACATCCTGCTGGCGCGACGTCAGGGGACTGACGGACGCCGGCTCCTGCGTGCCGCTTCCTTTTTCGGCGGCGTCCTGCGGCCGATCGATCAACGCCTCGTCGCGCGACGGGGAGATGTCCGCCAGGCTGGGAGGAACGTATATGCCGCCATTGAAGATGAGTTTGAGAGCAGCCTCCATCTCCTCGCTGCTCAGACTCTTCAGCATGAAGCCGTGCACGCCTGCGTCGAGCGCCAGGAGAATGTTGCGCCGGTTGCTGGATGCGGAAACGATGGCAACCTTTGTCTGGGGAAAGCATTCGCGAACCGTGCGCAGGTTGCTGGGCGTTTTCATGCCGGGTGCGGAAAGGCCGAACAAAGCCAGATCAACGTGCGGGCGCTCTCCCAATCGCTCGAGAGCCTCATCCAAGGAATCGCTTTCGATGACAGGCGAGCAGCCGAACTGTCGTTCGAGGAGCGACACCACACTCGTGCGAAAATTCGCATCATCATCGACGATCAAGCCGATGCGAGGAGGCGTGCTCATCGATTTTCCCCTTCAAGATATATGTTCGATAGAAAAGTAACCGGGAAAATGCAACTCTGCATAGCCACGCCTGTCACGGCGCGCTACCTGCCCGGCACATCTGAACGAAATATCATTTGAACGGGACCACGGATCGCATAAGCAAAAAGGGTGAGCGAGCCGAACCGGCGCACTCACCCGGATGTCTGTTCGACGCGAGCGATCAGGCGCAAGCCGCCGTCTGGCAGGCGCGCTCGTAAACCTCCTTGTACTTGGACGCCGAACGGTCCCAACCATGGGGCCTCTGCATGGCGGCCTTCCGCATGGCGGCGAGGCGCGGCCTGGACCGGAACGTCTCGAGACCACGCTTGATGGCATCCGTGAAGCGATAGAGGCATGGCTCGCCAAACAGGAAGCCATTGACCCCGTCTTCAATGGTGTCTGCCAGACCGCCCGTCTTATGGGCGATCGGCAGCGAGCCGAAGCGCTGCGCGTACATCTGGCTCAGACCGCAAGGCTCGAAGCGGGAAGGCATGAGCAGGAAGTCGCTGCCCGCGTACATGCGGCGTGCAGCCCCCTCGTCGTAACCGATCTTCACGCCCACGGATCCCGGATGCCGCTCGGCCAGGGTTCGGAGCTCGGCCTCGAACCTGGGTTCCCCCTGCCCGATCACAGCGATCTGACCGCCTTGCGACACGATCGTCTCGGCCGCCGAGATGGCCAAGTCGACACCCTTCTGATGGACGAGGCGCGACACGACCGCGAACAGCGGACCGTTGGAGAGAGCAAGCCCGAAGCTCTTGCGGACGTTGTTGGCGTTCGTGCGCTTTCCCCTGAAGTTTTCCGCGGAGAAGCGGCTGACCAGATAAGGATCCGTGCTCGGATCCCAGCTCGGATCGATGCCGTTGATGATGCCGTCGAGGCGGCCTTGGCGAGCGCGCGCCCTCAATAGACCATCCAGCCCGCACCCGAATTCAGGCCGCGTAATCTCCTGGGCATAGGTCGAGCTCACGGTGGTGATGTGAGACGAATAAAAGATCCCCGCTTTCAGGAAGGAAAGCTTGCCGTAGAATTCGACGCCATTGATATCGAATGCGGCATCGGGAATCCCGAGATGCGGCAAGCGGTCGCGCTCGAATACACCCTGATAGGCCAGGTTGTGAATCGTCAGGATGGTGGGGATGTGGTGTCCGCGCCATGTGAGATAGGCCGCGGCCAAGCCTGATGGCCAGTCGTTGAGGTGCAGCAGGTCGGCACGCCAAAGAATGTCGCCGTTGCCACGGGCGATGTCGGCCGCCGCAAGGCCGAGACGTGCGAAGCGGATGTCGTTGTCGCCCCAATCCCTGCCGAAGGAATCGACGTAGGGAGAGCCATCCCGCTCGTACAGTTCCGGGCACAGGAGGACATAGACGGTCAGCCCGTCCTGAGTCCTGCCACGGCCAAGCCCGCAGGACGGGATTCCGAACGAGCCCGGCAGACGTGCGATCTCTTCGACAGCTCCGATCTGAGAGAGAACCTCCCGATAGCCCGGGATGAGGATGCGGACGTCGTAGTGGTGCCGCAATGCGCGCGGCAATGCGGCGGACACTTCCCCGAGTCCACCTGCCTTGACGTAGTCGGCTATCTCGGAGGTTACGAAGAGAATGGATTGTTTGCGGGTAACAGAAATCGAAGGCTGACGTTTCTGGTGCGGCTCGGCATGCGCCATCGTCGCGAAAGCCGTACCAGCTTCCGAGTGAAATGTTTCTAACATGTTGTCACGAGGGCGCGTTCTCCAGTGACCCCCGCGCCCAAAGCAGGTCGGGCTTCTAACGCTCTTTCCCACGGATTGTTCCGCAAAAAGTTCGAGTATTTCTGACTACCCCGCGCTTGGGTCGCCTTACGGCCGAGCTTGAACGGCGAGTCCCTTTAGATCTCAAACGGCGAAAATCATGCGAGCAAGCTCGGCCGTATTTTTCGCCGGCGCCGGGAACATTGCACTGCGAAGCTCGTTCGCAAGTGCTCGAACTTTTGGAGATCTCATGCGGCGAGTTCACCCGATGCCCTTTGGGGCGGAAATCTCGAATGACGTCGTTCGCTTCTCCCTCTGGGCCCCCACGGCGCATGAGGTCAGGCTTGTCCTGGACGGGACGGAGCATCTCCTGGATCCCCAAGCCGACGGCTGGTATCGCCTCGTCTCGACACAGGCCCGTGCCGGCAGCCGCTATGGCTACAGGATCGACGGCCATCTCACTGTCCCGGATCCCGCCTCCCGGTTCCAGCCGGACGACGTTCATGGTTTGAGTCTTGTGGTGGATCCGCAATCCTACGAGTGGTCCGACTCCTCCTGGAGCGGGCGTCCCTGGGAAGAGGCGGTGCTCTATGAGCTGCATGTGGGAACCGCGACGCCCGAGGGCACCTATGCGGGCCTCATGAGCAGGCTCGAAGCCCTGCGCGATCTCGGCGTGACGGCCATCGAACTGATGCCGATTTCGGAATTCCCCGGCGGCCGGAACTGGGGATATGACGGCGTCCTTCCCTATGCTCCCGAAGCAGCCTATGGCGGCCCGGACGATCTGAAGCGGCTGGTCGACCGCGCGCATGAGCTCGGGCTGATGGTGCTCCTCGACGTGGTCTACAATCACTTCGGCCCGTCCGGAAATTATCTCCACGCCTATGCCGAGACTTTTTTCACCGATCGGCACCCGACACCATGGGGCGCTGGCATCAATGTGGATGGCGAGGGAAGCCGCATCGTGCGGGACTTCTTCATCCACAATGCTCTTTTCTGGCTGGAGGAATATCACTTCGACGGCCTACGCTTCGACGCGGTCCATGCCATCGTCGACGACAGCAGGCCGCATTTCCTCGAGGAGCTTGCCACGCGCATTCGGCAATCCATTCCCGGGCGCCAGATCCATCTCGTTCTGGAGAACGAAGCCAATGAGGCACGCTGGCTTGAGCGAACGTCCGACCATCGTCCTCGCCTCCACACGGCCCAATGGGCAGACGACATCCACAATTCCTGGCACGCCCTGCTGACCGGCGAGAACGAGGGCTACTACGCGGATTATGCGGACCAGCCGCTCAAGCATCTCGGCCGGGCGCTCGCGGAAGGCTTTGCCTATCAGGGCGACCCGTCGTCTCACAGGCCCGGCATCATTCGCGGGGAACCGTCCGCTCACTTGCCGCCGACCGCCTTCGTGTCTTTTCTCCAGAACCACGACCAGGTGGGCAACCGCGCCTTCGGGGAACGCCTCGCGCATCTCATCCCGCCGGACCGTCTCGCCTTGGCGCAGGCCATCTCCCTCCTCTCGCCGCATATTCCGCTCATCTTCATGGGAGAGGAATGGGCGGCCTCCTCACCCTTCCAATTCTTCGTCGACTTCGAGGCGGAACCTGACCTCGCCCGAGCCGTGCGCGAAGGGCGCCGGGGCGAGTTCAAGCATTTCAAGGCATTTTCCGATCCTGAAACGGCAGGGCGCATTCCCGATCCGACGGATCGAACGACATTCGAGCGATCCAGGCCGGATTGGGAAGAGACGAGCCGCTCGCCCCACCGGGAAGCATGGATGCAAACGAAACGATTGCTGACGCTCAGGCGAGACGAGATCATGCCTATTCTCAAGACCGAATACCGCGGATCGCGCTGCCACGTCCCACAGGAGAACGCTCTCGATGTGACATGGACATTCACCGGAGGAACGCTGCGCGTTCTGGCGAACTTCGGCGACCGTCCTCTTTCGCTTGATATGGGGGCCATGGGCCGCGTGCTCTGGTCGAATGCGGACGTTGCGGCAGGACACGCCCAGCTCGCATCCTGGAAGGGCATTATCGGAAAAGAGGCATCGGCATGAGCAAGCTCGATGTTCTCCTGGAACGAATGGCCGGCATGGTCGGCATCTCGCGCGACTACGCGGATGCCTTCGGACGAAGCGTCGAGACGAGCCCGGACACCCGCAACGCCATTCTGGAGGCTCTCGGCCTCGGCATCGCTTCGGAGACAGAGGCTGAGGGGAGCCTTGCCCGGTTGGCGCGGCTGAAAACCGGCCTCATTCCGGCCGTTGCGCCGATCGCCTCGGAGCGCCCCGCGACCATTGCCCTGCGCGGGACAACGGAGCCGCTCGGCTGGACGATCATCGAGGAGAATGGCGCAAGGCATGAAGGAAGACTTGAGAAGGGGCAAGCGGCTCTCGAGCTCCCTGCCCTGCCCATGGGCTATCACCATCTCCGGCTCGGCGAGTTCGAAGCGACATTGATTGCCGCACCCGAAAACTGCTGGCAGCCGGAAGCGCTGAAAGGCGACAAGCGCCTTTGGGGCGCCGCGGCCCAAATCTACGCCCTTCGCTCGGATCACGATCTCGGGATCGGCGACTATTCCGATGTCGCGGTCTTGGCGGAGCGTGTCGGCGCATGGGGTGGATCTTTCCTCGGGCTCAGCCCGGTCCATGCCCTCTTCTCATCCGACCGCTCCAAAATCTCACCCTATTCACCATCCTCGAGGCTTTTCCTGGAATCGCTTTACATCGATCCGACTACCGTGGACGGCTTCGCCGCGAGCGAGGCCAAGAAGATCCTGGATAGACCAGAGATTCGAGAGAGTGTGACGCGGATCCAGGGCGCCCAGCTCATCGACTATGCCGAGGCATGGTCCATCAAGCGTCCTTTGCTCGAGGCCTTGTGGACACATTTTCAGGCATCCGGCGATCAGGCTGCCTTCGAGGCGTTCCGCCGCGCCGGCGGACAGGCTCTCGAGGCGCACGCCACCTTCGAGGCACTCTCTAAGCATTTGCGTGAGCAGGGCTGCACATGGATCGGTGCCTGGCCCGCAGCCTATCGGCATGTGCACTCCGCCGAAATCCGCCGCTTCCGTTCGGAGCATGGGGAGCGCGTCGCGTTCCATGCCTGGCTGCAATGGCTCGCCGACCTGCAGCTTGCGCGAGCCGCGGAACGCGCGCGGGCAGCCGGCCTGACGATCGGCCTTTACCGCGATCTCGCCGTGGGGGCCGACGGGGGCGGCTCGGAGATCTGGGCGACGCCCGAGCGGTATGCGCCCGGGCTCGCCATCGGCGCTCCTCCCGACCCTCTGGGCCCGCAAGGCCAGAACTGGGGCCTGCCGCCTTTCAATCCTCTCACCCTGGAAGAACAGGGCCTCGCGGCCTTCCGCGACCTGGTCGCCGCGAACATGCGCCATGCGGGCGCGATCCGCATCGACCATGCGTTCCAGCTTCAGCGCCTCTTTCTCATTCCTTCGGGCGCGCCGGCATGGCAGGGCGCCTATGTCGACTACCCGTTCGACGCCATGCTGGCTGTTCTGCGCGTCGAGAGCCATCGCGCGCAATGCCTCGTCATCGCGGAAGACCTCGGCACCGCCCCGAAGGGTTTCTCGGACTCCATCATGGCATCAGGCGTGCTGAGCTATCGCGTCCTGCCCTTCGAGCGTGAAGGAGCTGCGTTCAAGAGACCGCAGGATTACCCACGCTCGGCCCTTGCCGTTCTCACGACCCACGATCTTCCGACGTTCAAGGGCTGGTGGCGGGGACTCGACATCGATCTGCGCCAGACGCTCGGCATATTCGATCCGAAGACCGCCGCCGCGGAGCGTACGGCGCGGGAGGCGGACAGGCGGAATTTCGTCAAGGCGCTCGCCGACGAGGGGCTCCTTCCTACTTCCGACGTGCCACGCGATCCGCCGCTTCACGAAGCCGTTCGCTACCTCGCTCGCACCAGGTGCGTCCTCACGGCCCTGCAGATCGAGGATGCGTCCGATGAGTTGAACCAGCCCAACATGCCAGGCATGGATGCAGGCCATCCTAACTGGCGCAGGCGTCTTGCGGACACCATCGAAGCCATGACGGCTTCCGGGACTCTGATGGCGAAATTGTCGGTCGCCATGGAGGAAGAAGGACGGAATGCCCAGGATCGTCGTAGCAGCCTCTCATCGCCTCCGCCGCGCGCCACCTACCGCCTGCAATTTCACAAGGGCTTCACCTTCGACCATGCCGTGGAGATCGTGCCCTATCTGGCGCGGCTCGGGATCAGCCATGTCTACGCGTCTCCCATCCAGGCGGCGGCTCCCGGCTCGACCCACGGCTACGACATCGTGGATCATGCGACGATCAATCCCGAGCTCGGCGGAGAGGAAGGCTTCCGCCGCCTGTCCGATGCCCTGACGGCCCACGGCCTGAAACTCCTGCTCGACATCGTGCCCAACCATATGGGGGTCGGCGGGCAGGCGAATGGCTGGTGGCTCTCCGTGCTCGAGTGGGGCCGGCTGTCGCCGGTCGCGCATGCGTTCGACATCGATTGGGAGCGGCCCGGCGCACAGGGCAAACTCATCGTTCCGGTTCTCGGCAGCCTATATGGAGAGACCCTTGAAAAGGGTGAATTGCAGCTGAAGTTCGATGCCGAGGAAGGCAGCTTCAGCGTCTGGCACTGGGAGCACCGGCTCCCGATCTGCCCGACAACCTACCCGCTAATTCTCGATCAGGCCTTGGCAGCTTTCGACGACAGGGAGAACGCCGGCGAGCTGCTGGCGCTCACGGAAGACCTGCACGCCATGAGCGAGCGGAGTTCGCAGGAGGACCCTTCCATTCTGCCGGACGAGGGAGAGCATCTCAAACGGCGGTTGGCGCATATCGCGGCCACTCAAACCGCTTCCCGTAAAGCCATCGACCGCGCATTGGCACTCGTCAACGGCACGCAAGGGAGGCCTGAGAGCTTCAACGCCCTGCACCGCCTCCTCGACGCTCAGGCCTATCGCCTCGCCTATTGGCGGGTGGCATCGAGCGACATCAATTACCGCCGCTTCTTCGACATCAACAATCTCGCGGGCATGCGCGTGGAGATCCCGGAAATCTTCCGGCGCACGCACGACCTGATCATCCGCCTGGTGAATGAGAACAGGGTCCACGGCCTACGGATCGATCACATCGATGGCCTCGCGGACCCGGAGGGCTATGCCCGCGCTCTCCAGCGTGAGGTCGGCCCTGGCTTCTATGTGGTGGTCGAGAAAATCCTGGAGCCCGGCGAGACGCTTCGCCCCTGGCCCGTCGCCGGGACGACCGGATACGACACCCTCAACCTGATCGATGGCGTCCTGGTCAGGGAAGATGCGGGCGAGACCTTCGAGCGCATCTATCGGGAGGCCTCGGGACTCCGGGACGAGTACGACGATCTTCTGAAACAGGCGAAGACCGATATCACGCAGGTCAATTTCGCCAGCGAGCTCGAGGCACTTGTCTCGGACATCAAGGCGGTCGCCGATGCCGGTCGCCACACGCGGGATTTCACGGCCCATGCCTTGCGCCGCGCCCTGGTCGACATCATGGCCGCGTTCCCGGTCTATCGCAGCTATCTCGGCGAGGACAGACCCGCGCCAGCAGATGTCGAGCTGATTCAGAGCGCCGTCGATGCCGCCAAACGGTCGAGCACCCTGCCCGACCGGAGCGTGCACGACTTCGTCGCAGGCACCCTTCTGGGCGAAGCGAAGGCCGCCGATCCTGCGGATCTCCGCCGCTTCCGCCGTCGCTTCCAGCAGCTGACCGGGCCTGTCATGGCCAAGAGCCTGGAGGACACCCTGTTCTATCGCTATGGCCGCCTTATCGCCCTGAACGAGGTCGGAGGCGACCCGGGGCATTTCGGTCTCACGCTGCCGGCCTTCCATGAAGGCAATCGCGATCGGGCCCAACACTGGCCCCATGCCATGATCGCCACGGCCACCCATGATACGAAACGCGGCGAGGATGCCCGCGCCCGCCTGATCGCGCTCTCCGAGATGCCCCGCGACTGGGAAGAGGCGCTCAAGCTGTGGCGCGACATCACCTCGCCCCATCTCACGGATGTGGACGGCATCGCCGCTCCCGACGCCAACGACCAGGTGATCCTGCTTCAGTCGCTTCTCGGCGCGTGGCCGCTGGAGCTTATCGAGGCTGATGACGCCGGGACGCTGCGCTCCTTTCATGAACGCATGAAGGGCTACGTCACGAAGTCTCTTCGCGAGGCCAAACGAAGGACGAGCTGGATCAATCCGGACGAGCGCTATGAGGAGGCCGCGCTGGCATTCCTGCAGGCTGTACTCGATCCGCGGAACCGCGTCCTCGAACGCCTGCGCCCTCTGGCGCGACGCCTCTCGGTGCTCGGCATGCTCAACGGCCTCTCCCGCACCGTTCTGAAGATGACGCTGCCGGGCGTTCCCGACATCTATCAGGGCACGGAGTTCTGGGACTTCGCCCTTGTCGATCCCGACAACCGGCGCCCTGTCGATTACACGGCGCGGGCGAAAGGTCTCGACGAGGAGGCTCCTGCGGAAACATTGCTGACGCGATGGCAGGACGGCCGCATCAAGCAGCGCGTGCTCGGGCGGCTCCTGCAGGATCGGGCGGAGGCTCCCGCGCTCTATGGCTTTGGCGACTACACTCCCCTGCCTGTCGAAGGCGAGCGCGCCGCTCATCTGATCGCGTTCCAGAGGCGGCACGGGACCGACAGGCTTGTGGTGATCGTCCCACGCTTCTGGAACGACCTCGCCGCGCCCGGCCGCCTTCACGTCACCCCGGACCTATGGCGGGGAACGGGCGCAGCCCTGCCCGAAGGCCGCTGGAAGAACGTGATAACAGGCGCGACGCTCGAGGCAGGATCAGAACGGACGCCTTTGGGCGAGCTTCTGTCTCCTGTTCCGTTCGCGGTCGTCAGGCTCACAGGGCAGAGGTGATCAGCCCGGCACAGGCGGAACCGTCTCTTCATCATCCCGTCTGGTCGCAGAATGTGACCGCCCCATAATGGGTCTCTCACGAAGGAAGAATGCGGCCGGGCTGGCTCGCCCATGGCAGCGACAGGACAAGCGAGGGGAATGCCCGGATGGCGCAGCGCAGGGTTGGACCGCAGGGCGTGAAGAAGCGTTCGGCCGAACCGCAGACCGTCGCCGACATCATCGCTTCTGGCGATCCCTTCTCGGTGCTCGGCCCGCACGAGATTTCACCCGGAACCTGGGAGATCCGGGCCATCATTCCGGATGCCGACACCGTGACGCTCCTCGCTCACGACGGGCAGACGGTTCTCGCTCCCATGGAGAAGCGGCTCTTCGAGGGCCTGTTCGTCGGCACGCTGGGCGCCGCCGAGCGGCCGGATTACCGGCTGGGCATCCGACGGCTGGACCGCACGGAAGTCAGGCATGATCCCTACAGCTTCGGCACGTTCCTGTCCCACGACGATCTCCTGGGGCTTCGCGACCCCCGCAGCGACACCGTCTATACGAAGCTCGGCGCCCATCACCTGGATCTGGGCGGCATCGAAGGGTTCCTTTTCGCCGTCTGGGCCCCCAATGCGCGCCGCGTGAGCGTCGTCGGCGAGTTCAACAATTGGGATGGCCGCTGCCATCCCATGCGACGGCGTCACGAGGGCGGCGTTTGGGAGCTCTTCATTCCCGATGTGGCGGCGGGGCAGCACTACAAGTTCGAGATCGTCGGCCTTCATGGCGACCTGCTGGCCTTGAAGGCGGACCCGATCGCCTTCAAGGCGGAGCCTCCACCCGCCACCGCCTCCGTTCTCAGGAAGGATCCGACATTCGATTGGCAGGATAGCCAATGGATGAAGGCCCGTGCTGGACAGAACCAGCGCAAGACCCCCATGTCGATCTATGAATGCCATCTCGGTTCCTGGGCGCGCGTACCGGAGGAAGGCAACCGCTATCTCACCTATCGCGAGCTCGCCGTCAGGCTCATTCCCTACGTGAAGGATCTCGGCTTCACCCATATCGAACTTCTGCCGATCACCGAATATCCATTCGATGGCTCCTGGGGCTATCAGCCGATCTCACTCTATGCTCCCACAAGCCGCTTCGGCACGCCGGAGGATTTCGCGGCTTTCGTCGAAGCCGCTCATGCGGCGGGGATCGGCATCATCCTCGACTGGGTGCCGGCGCATTTTCCGAACGATCCGCATGGCCTGAGCTATTTCGACGGCACGCATCTTTATGAGCATGCCGATCCCCGTCTCGGTTTCCATCAGGATTGGGGCACCTATATCTACAATTACGAGCGGCAGGAGGTCGCCACCTTTCTGGTGGCGAATGCCCGCTTCTGGCTGGAGCGCTACCATCTCGACGGCCTGCGCGTCGACGCGGTGGCGTCGATGCTCTACCTCGACTACTCCCGCAAGCCCGGCGAGTGGATTCCGAACCGCTACGGTGGCAACGAGAACCTGGGCGCCATCGATTTCCTGCGCCGGATGAACGAAGTCGCCTATGCCAGCGCTCCGGGCGCCGTCACGATCGCGGAGGAATCGACCGCGTGGCCTGGCGTCTCGCAGCCGACCTATGCCGGCGGCCTGGGCTTCGGCTTCAAGTGGAACATGGGCTGGATGCACGATACCCTGCGCTACATCAGCAAGGATCCGGTCTTCCGCCGCTACCATCACCACGACCTGACCTTTGGCCTTCTCTACGCCTTTTCGGAAAATTTCATCCTTCCTCTCAGTCATGACGAGGTGGTGCACGGGAAGGGATCCCTCATCCGCAAAATGCCTGGAGACCGATGGCAGCGTTTCGCCAATCTGCGCGCCTATTTCGGATTCATGTGGGGTCACCCCGGAAAGAAGCTCCTGTTCATGGGCGGCGAGTTCGCACAGGAGCAGGAATGGAATCACGACAACAGCCTCGACTGGCACCTGCTGGACGACCCGGACCACAAGGGTGTCCAGGCGCTGATCCGCGATCTCAACCATGTTTATCGCGCGACGCCTGCCCTGCATGAGCGGGATTGCGAAGCGAAGGGGTTCGAGTGGCTCGTCGCAGATGACCGGGACAACAGTGTCATCGCCTGGCTGAGGCGCGGCGACAGTGAGGATTCGATAGCGGTGGTCGTCTCGAACTTTACGCCCGTTCCGCGAGAGGGATACCGCATCGGCGTCCCGCTGCCCGGCCTCTACCGTGAGGCGGTGAACACGGATGCCGCTACCTATGGCGGCGGCAATGTGGGCAATCTCGGAGGAATAGCCGCCGAAGCGACGCCGAGCCACGGGCAGCCCTGCTCCCTCTGCCTCACGATCCCGCCGCTCGCCACTCTCATTCTGGTGCTGGAAGGCACTTGAACGATGGAACTCGGAACGAATTCGGGCGGGACTTCCTGCCCCTTCGCGCGTTGTTGATGTGAACCGATCTGCCCCGCTTCCTGGAACCTCTGATGAACGACAAAGTCGCCTACCGTGAACCCGCTCCGGCCGAAATCGTCGCACCAAGTGTACGGCGCACGTCACGGTTGAGAGAGGGGCTGCCCTATCCTCTGGGTGCCACATGGGACGGCCTGGGCGTCAATTTCGCACTCTTCTCGGTGAATGCCACCAAGGTTGAGCTCTGCCTGTTCGACTCCACCGGTAAGACGGAGCTGGAGAGGATCGAACTCCCGGAATACACGGACGAGATCTGGCACGGCTACCTGCCGGATGCCCGGCCCGGTACCACCTATGGATACCGCGTGTATGGGCCATACGAGCCCGATGAAGGGCACCGGTTCAATCACAACAAGCTGCTTCTCGACCCATACGCCAAGCAGATCGTCGGAGATCTGAAATGGGATCCGGCGCTCTTCGGCTACACCGTCGGCTCGCCGGATGCCGACTTGTCCTTCGACAAGCGCGACAGCGCTCCTTTCATGCCCAAATGCCGCGTCATCGAGTCCGCGTTCACCTGGGGCAACGAGCGCAGGCCGCAGACCCCGTGGGAGCGCACGATCATCTACGAGGCGCATCTGCGCGGCTTCACCATGAAGCATCCGGCAATTCCGAAGGATGTCCGCGGCACATGCGCGGGCCTGATGCATCACGAGGTCATCAACTACATCAAGAGCCTCGGCGTCACGGCCGTCGAGCTCCTGCCCATTCACGCTTTCGTGGACGACAGCTATCTCATCGAGAAGGGCCTTCGCAATTATTGGGGCTACAACACCATCGGGTTCTTCGCGCCCCAGCCACGCTATCTCGCGACTCCCTTCGTGAACGAGGTCAAGGAAATGGTCAGCCATTTCCACGATGCGGGAATCGAGGTCATCCTCGATGTGGTCTATAACCACACGGCGGAGGGCAACGAACTGGGCCCGACCCTCTCCTTCAAAGGCATCGACAACGCCTCCTATTACCGCCTCGCCCCGGAAAAGCGGTATTACATCAACGATACCGGCACCGGGAACACCGTCAATCTCAGCCACTCCCGCATCCTGCAGATGGTGACCGACAGCCTGCGCTACTGGGCACAGGATGTACGCGTGGACGGATTCCGCTTCGACCTCGCAACCATTCTCGCCCGCGAGCCGCACGGATTCGAGGAAGATGGTCGCTTTCTCGATGCGGTCCGTCAGGATCCGGTTCTCAGCCGGGTCAAGCTGATTGCGGAACCCTGGGATTGCGGCCCCGGCGGCTATCAGGTCGGACGCTTCTCACCGGGCTGGGCGGAGTGGAACGACCGCTACCGCGATACGGTGCGGGCCTATTGGAAAGGCGAGGACGGCAAGCTTCCGGAACTCGCTTCGCGCATCACCGCCTCCGCCGACCTCTTCAACAAGCGTGGGCGCAAACCATGGGCATCGGTCAATTTCGTGACGGCCCATGACGGCTTCACGCTCCACGACCTGGTGTCGTACAACGACAAGCACAACGAGGCGAATGGGGAAGACAACAACGACGGGCACGACCACAACCTGTCCTGGAATCACGGCGTGGAAGGCGAGACCAACGATCCCGAGGTCCGCGCCCTGCGCAATCGTCAGATGCGCAACATTCTCGCGACCCTACTCTTCTCCCAAGGGACGCCCATGCTTCTGGCCGGCGACGAATTCGCCCGGACGCAGAAGGGCAACAACAATGCCTATGCGCAGGACAACGACATCTCCTGGATCGACTGGGAAGGCGTTGATGAGGACGGGGCCGAACTTTTCGAGTTCACGCGCAAGCTGATTCAGCTTCGCCAAAGCCTCCCGATTCTGCGGCGCGGGCGCTTCCTGTCCGGCGTCTACAACGAGGAGCTCGACGTCAAGGACGTCACCTGGCTCACCCCCGCGGGGGACGAGATGACTCCCGAGCACTGGCAGGATCCGCATGCGCGCTGCATCAGCATCCTGCTGGACGGTCGCGCCCAGCCGACAGGCATCCGCAGGCGTGGCACGGACGTCACCCTGCTGCTCATTCTCAATGCCCATCACGACGTGGTGAAGTGCAAGCTCCCGCCCGTCACGGGAGGCGGGGGTTGGAGTTGCCTTGTCGATACGAACAAGCCCGAACTATCGTTCCCGGCTCCGTTCAAGTTCGGCAAGGAATATACCGTGACGGGCCGCTCTTTGCTGCTGTTCCAACTCCAACCGGAGGAGCAGACAAGGCAGGCAAGAAAGAAAATCTGACCGGAAGCGTCAGGCTTCCTCGAGGCATGAGCGGTAGAGCTCGGCATATCGCTTGGCGGGGCGGCTCCATCCTACCTCGACCGCCATACCGTTCTGCTGCATGCGGCGCCAGAGGTCCCGGTCCGGCCAGAGCATTTTCGATCGGTTGATCGCATCGGCGAAGCCGGTCAGGTTCACGGGCGAGAACTGCAGGCCGGTCGCGACGCCCGACGCGATAGCCATTTCGTTCGCGTCGATCACAGTGTCGGCGAGGCCGCCGACGCGGGAGACGATGGGCACGCTGCCGTAATGCATCGCGCAGAGCTGCGTCAGGCCGCAGGGCTCGAAACGCGAGGGCACGAGCAAAGCGTCGCTTCCCCCTTGAATGAGATGCGCAAGCCCCTCGTCATAGCCGAAGAAGCAGCCGACCTGTCCCGGATACACGATGGAGGCAGCCCGGAAACTGTCCTCAAGCGTCCTTTCTCCCGCGCCGAGCAGTGCAAGCTGCGCTCCCTCCCCGGGGAGCGACGGCAGGGCGGCGAGCACGAGGTCGAGGCCCTTCTGCTCGGACAGGCGGCTCACCACGCCGAAGAGCAGCGCATTCGGATCCGCATTCAGGCCCAGCCGCGCCTGGAGTGCCTGCTTGTTCGCGCCGCGCCGCTCCAGCGCATCCCGGGTGAAGGTCGCGGCCAGAGCCGGATCCGATGCGGGATCCCAGACGCTTTCGTCGATCCCGTTGAGGATGCCGAAGACATCCTTCGAGCGCGACCTCAGGAGGCCATCGAGCCCCATCCCTCCTTCCGGCGTCTGGATTTCCTTGGCATAGGTCGGAGACACGGTCGTGATCCGGTCGGCCAGGCGCAATCCCGCCTTCAGGAATCCGATCTGGCCGTAATATTCGAGTCCGTCCACCGTGAAGGCGTGAGGCGGAAAGCCCAGCTCATGAAGAAGATCCGCCGGGAAGATACCCTGAAAGGCGATGTTGTGGATCGTCATGACGGTCCCGGGACGAGGCACGTCGCCGTAATGCAGATAGGCGGGGGCCAGAGCCGCCTGCCAGTCATGGGCATGGACGATGTCGGGGATGAAGCTCGGAACCGCCCCCTGCCCGATATCGGCGGCGATGCGCCCCAGGGCGGCGAAGCGCCGTGCATTGTCCGGCCAGTCCCGTCCGTCTGGCATCAGGTAGGGAGACCCGGAGCGCTCGTAGAGATGCGGAGCATCCAGGACGAAGATCTCCATCCGATGAGCCGTCGCCGAGACGAGCCGCGCGGGGCCTCCGAAAAGTTCCGGATAGTCCCGTGCGACCTCGATGCGGTCCAGGGCCTTCATGACGGCCGGATAGCCCGGAATGAGCGAGATCACCCGCACGCCCTCGGACGCCAGGGCAGCCGGCAGAGCCCCCGCGACATCCGCGAGCCCTCCTGTCTTGATGATGGGAAAGAGCTCCGACGCGACAGACAGAACATTCAAGGGCTTCATCCAGCGAGCCTGTCGATCATCGGCCTCGTGATGAGACAGATCCCGCGCTCCGTGCGGCGGAACCGCCGGGCATCCTCTTCCGGATCCTCACCGACCACCAGGCCTGGTGGAATGCGCACGCCGCGGTCGATGACGACATTCTTCAGCCGCGCTCCCCGGCCGACATCCACATACGGCAGAATGACGGCGCCCTCCACATGGGCGTGGGAGTGGAGATGCACGGCTGTAAAGACGAGCGACTGGCGCAACGACGCCCCGGAAACGATGCAGCCGCTGGACACGAGGGAGTTGATGGCATGGCCGCGCCGCCCGTCCTCGTCGTGGACGAATTTGGCGGGCGGCCACGTCTCGGAGAAGGTCGAGATCGGCCAGGCGCGGTCATACAGGTCCAGCGAGGGAACGATGGCCGTCAGGTCGATATTGGCTTCCCAATATGCATCCACCGTTCCGACGTCGCGCCAGTATGGCGGAGCATCGCTCCCGCCGGCCTCGGCCCCGGACCTGACGCAGGAGCGGGAGAAGCGGTGCGCGACCGCCTTTCCATGCTGCACGAGGTAAGGGATGATGTCCTTGCCGAAATCCCGGTTAGAGCCCGGCGCCTCGGCATCGCGCCTCAGCTGGTCGAACAGGAAGCGCGTGTTGAAGACATAGATCCCCATGCTGGCGAGCGCCATATGGGGATTGTCGGGCATGCCGGGAGGATCGGCGGGCTTTTCCAGGAACGACACGATGCGATCCGTCTCGTCGACGGCCATGACCCCGAAACCCGTTGCCTCCATGCGCGGCACTTCCAGGCAGCCGACGGTCACGTCCGCCTGCGAATCCACGTGCTGGCGGAGCATGATCTCGTAGTCCATCTTGTAGATGTGATCGCCCGCCAGGATGATGATATATTCGGGATCGATGCTCGCGATGATGTCGATGTTCTGATACACCGCGTCCGCCGTTCCCTCGTACCACATGGTCTCGGAAACGCGCTGGCTTGCGGGCAGGATGTCGAAGCTCTCGTTGCGCTCCGAGCGGAAGTAGTTCCAGCCCCTCTGCAGGTGCCGGATCAGGCTGTGAGCCTTGTACTGCGTCGCCACGCCGATGCGGCGAATGCCGGAGTTCAGGGCATTGGAAAGGGCGAAGTCGATGATCCGCGTATTGCCGCCGAAATAGACGGCGGGCTTCGCGCGAATATCGGTGAGCTCCATGAGCCTGGAACCGCGACCGCCCGCGAGGACATACGCCATCGCATGCCGGGCAAGAGGCGCAACGGTAACACTCGGGCTGGGCAAGATAAGCTCCTCACGTCAAGAATGGCCGTCCATCCTGTTTGTAGACGCTGAACCCGGCCGGAAGTTCTCCCTGCTTGATCCGGAATTCAGGGCTGCATGCCTGCCCCGGGCCTTCGCTCCGATGCGAAGCGAAGGCCGGCATGCTCCTCATGTCACGCGGTGGGTTTCCGGGAGCGCCTCCGCTTCGGTGCGACGACTGTCTCGCCCGCCGCGTCGCCGAGCTCAGCGACCGCTTCGGTCGTCGCGGCGGCCGTGCTTCTCCGCCTGCGGGTTTTGGGAGCGGCCGGACTGCTCAGAACCTCGTCCAGAGTCTGGCTTGTCATTCCGAGAGGCGCAGGACTTGTATCGAGAGGAGGTTCTTCGTCGCCGCTCACGGCGGGATCGAGGCCGCTGGCGGATTCGCCGCTCCGCATCCCGAGGATTTCCTGCTCGGCCCGGTACCAGTACTCGTCGGCCCGGCCCGGCAGGCTCCCGTGCTGCATCCACAATTCATATGCCCGCTCGCGGATTCTCTGTTCTGTCTCTTTGTCCATGTTCACCCATTGCCCTAATCTGACGAGCCTCGACAGGCGTTCGACCAGCCTGCCGTCCATGAGGCAGCAACCCAAGGTCCGTATGCTGCATAAGTTATTAGGCGCCCTCGGCGAATGACAACGGCCCGAAGCCGGCAAGCCCGAGATTTGGCGGCTCGCTTCTGCATTAATTTTCGGCGCTCCGGTCAAACGGCAGGCGCGACTTGGATACAAGATGTCATTCCCGGGAACCTTGGCTTCACTGCCGGGTTGCAGATTCAGTTCCCATGATCATGAGCAACGTGCATTTCCTGGATGAATCGAGTGGACCCGTGGAGGGCGCAGCTGTTCCAGAGACAGAGCGCGCGGCGTCCCGCCCGATCCTGCAGCCCGGCAGAAACTGCTGGCGCGTGGTGCCCGCCGACAGGGCCGCCGTCCTGATCGACGGAAAGGAATATTTTTCACGCCTCGAAGCAGCACTGCGCAAGGCTGACCACTCGATCATGATCATCGGTTGGGATTTCGACGGCAGCATCCGCCTGCGCCCCGACGTTCCCCCGGAGGACTCGCCGCCTCTCGGCCCCCTTCTCCGCTCACTTGTGGAGGAGAAGCCGGAACTCGAGGTGCGCATCCTGGTCTGGAGCGTCGCCGTCGTGCACGCTCCCGGCGCGCCGGGCCCGCTGATCTTCGGCGCCGAGTGGCAGGACCACCCTCGCCTGCAGCTGCGCCTCGACAAGCATCATCCGCTTTATGCCGCGCATCACCAGAAGATCGTGACCATCGACGACAGCCTCGCCTTCGTGGGCGGAATGGACCTCACCGTCAGGCGCTGGGACAGGCAGGACCATGCCTGCGACAACCCTCACCGCCTGAGGGATGACGGGACAATCTACGATCCGGTCCATGACGTTCAGATGGTGGTCACGGGCCCAGCAGCGCATTCCATCGCCGAACTGGCCCTTGGCCGCTGGACGACCGCCACCGGCGAGGACCTCCACCTCCTTCCACGTCCCGCCCTGGACCCCTGGCCGGAGGATCTCTCCCCTGATTTCATCAATGCGCCGGTCGCCATTGCCCGAACCTATCCGGCCTGGGGCCAGCAGGCGGCCGTTCAGGAGGCCGCGGCGCTCAATCTCGATGCCCTCTCGGCGGCGCGGAAATCGATCTATATCGAAGCGCAGTACATGACGGCGCCTAGCATCGGCGATGTCCTGGAGCAGCACCTTGAAAACGCCGACGGCCCGGAGATCGTCGTCGTACAGACTCATGAATCGCATGGCTGGGCCGAGCAGATGGTGATGGGCACGAACCGCGACCGCCTGATCCGCCGCCTTCGCAAGGCCGACAGGCATGACCGGCTTCGGGTCTACTACCCGGTCGTGCCCGCCAAGGACGGATTCTGCCAGGTCCTGGTGCATTCGAAGCTGATCATCGTGGACGATATGTTCCTGCGCATCGGCTCATCGAACCTGAACAACCGGTCCATCGGTCTCGACACGGAATGCGATCTCGCCATCGAAGCCACAGACGACAGCATGCGCCGGACCATCGCCGGCCTGCGGGATCGCCTTCTGGGAGAGCACCTGAGCGCGAGCCCGGAAGTCCTGTCCTCCGTGATCGCCGATGAACACGGCTCGCTGATCGCCGCCATCGAGCGCCTGAACGTGGCAGAACGATGCCTGCGTCCGTTCGATGCGATGTTCGACGAGGGGCCAGCGGAGCCTGCCGCGGGCACGAGTCTTCTCGATCCTCTGGAGCCCTTCGAGCCGCTCTGGTTCCTGAAGCACTCCAGGGAGTGATCACGCCCGCGCCGGCGCCTCGGCCATGTCGGGGCGGGCACGCCTCTTCCGCCGGCAGGCGAGTTCGGTCCCGAGGAAGATCAGGATGCCGATGCAAAGCGGGACCAGGAAATAGACGAAGCGGAAGACCAGCAACGGACCGATGAGATCCTGTCCCGGCAGAAGATACATGACCACGCTCTCGATGACGCCGAGGCCCCCGGGCACATGGGTCACGAGGGCAGCGGTGTTCGCGATCACATACACGGACGCCACTCCCGCATAGGCCACATCCGTGACGGCCGCGAGCGCCTGATGGAGGCAGGCGGCAACGCAGGCGAAATTGACCGAGCCGAGGATCACCTGTCCCACTGCGAGGCCCAACGGAGGCATCTCGAGCGACCAGCGCCAGATCCTGAGAGGCTTTCGGACGAAGGCGGCGAGCACGAGGTAAAGCGCCGGCAGCGCCAGACTGGCAATGCCGAGGACGATCACGATGGGTCTCGAGAGCCCCGTGATCTCGACCGCGAGGCCCGTGCGCAGCAGCAGCGCCGCGCCTCCCAGCACCAGAAGCCCTAGCCCGACGGTCGTGCCGCAGAAGACGATGATCTTCGCCACCTGTTCGGCGCTCAAGCCCCAACGCGTGTAGAACCGGTAGCGGACCGCGCCGCTGCTCAGGAACGCCAAGCCGATGTTGTGGCCCAGCGAAAGGCTGGTGAAGGAGGCCCAGGCCGCCTTGCGATAGGGCAGCGGCCGGCCGACATAGCGCAGGGCGAGGTAGTCGAACCCGCTCAGGCACATGTAGCTCGCCGCGGCGAACCCGGCCACCCCGGCCAGGCGCGGCACGGGAATGGCCGCGACCGCCTCGATCAGCTGGTCCATGCTGTAGCGGCTGAGCGTGCGGTAGAGCAGGAAAGCTGCGAGACCAATGACCATGACAGCGATGAGAGGCTTCCAGATCTTCCGCATCCATGGTCCCGTTAGGTGAATATTCGCAGCACGGCCTGCCGAACGACGCGCCCTCCTAAGAAGGAGCATCGGATTGGATCCCAAAAGTGGGTCCACTTTTGGGTCCGATGCTCTAGGACAAGCGATCCCGACGGGCACCGGTTCCGCTTCTACCCGCTGATCTGCTCCTCGCCGGCTTTCTGCCCACTGACGGGAATGACCTGGAACTCAACCATGAGCGGCAGATGATCGGACGCGACCCGGGCCGTGGGGGAACGGACAGGTTCGACGCGAACCACATGGATCGAACGGCTGACGAAGGCATGATCGATCCGCAGCATCGGCAGGTGTGACGGGAAGGTGGGCCTTGCGCGCTGATGAGGCACAGCCATCTGGGAGTCGCGCAAGTGCGACGCCAGGCGCCGATAGGCCCTGGATCGGGGTGGGGCATTGAAGTCCCCCAGCAGGATCACGGGCTCGCGGCAGGCCGTGTGGTTCAACCATTGCGGTCCCAGGAGGCAATCCACCTGCGCCAGCCGCTCGTGGCGGCGCAGCCCGAGATGCGTCGTGATGACCTGCACGTCCGTTCCGCCGAGATTGACCGAAGCCCAGAGCGCCCCTCTGGGTTCCGTCGCCCTGCGGCCCGTTCCGCCCGGCAGCGGCCCTGCCTTGACCAGCAGCGACGGCCGATGGGTCAGAATGGCGTTGCCGTATTCCTCCTCCAGGACCCGGAGGCTGGCATGAAAGTGCATCTGCATCCCAAGCGCCTGAGCGATGGCCTGCGCCTGATCGATCCCGCCAGTGCGCGCGCGTCCGACATCGAGTTCCTGAAGAGCCACCACATCCGGCTCGCAGGCGGCGATCACGTCGGCGATCCGCCCCGGGGAGAGCCGGCCGTCCGTTCCAAGGCAGCGGCGCACGTTGTAAGTCAGGATCCGGGGCACGTCGCCTCCTTTCGTGAGAATTTATGCCGGTCCAGGTGAAGCTGCGGAACGGCAGCCTCAACAGCACCAACCCCGGAAGCTGGCGGAATTTCCCTGCCTCCCTTCTGAACATTCCCGCTTCATGGCGGACCTCCCGCCCCGACGACACCGGGCTTGGAAGGTTCATGCGTGGGGGAGCAGCTCGCGGAGCCTGGTCTCGTCCTGAGAGGATTTGTGCATCGCAGGGCGCAGGTTCGGCCCAAAAGGAACGGGAGCCGTGCGTACATCCGGCACTGGCTCCCGTCCTTCTGGCCGGCTGCCCGAGCAACCGGATTGCTTCACCATACCTCCGAACCCGATGGTTCGCCGTGACGCATAGGAGGTATGAAATTCCTCCATTTGAGGAACCTACCCCCTTGCAAAGACAGCCCTGGCTGGGGCACTGACGGTCCCTGGCCCATGGCTCCTCGCCGCCGGGATGCCCAAATGGACTTCCAGGTGGTCCGCGCAGGCTATGGGCGTAGCGCGACAGGTGATTGGAGCCGACATGAGCGAGCAGCTCTCTCTTCGAAAAGACAAGATTCGGGTGCTTCTGCTCGAGGGAGTGAACGAAAGCGCCGTCGAGCTGATCCGATCCGCCGGCTATACGAATCTGACCTATCTCAAGACGGCTCTCGACGAGAAGGATCTCATCGAAGCACTCCAGGGCGTGCATATCCTGGGCATCCGCTCCCGCACGCAGCTGACCAAGGAAGTCATCGCCGCCGCCAATCGCCTGATCGCCGTCGGCTGCTTCAGCGTTGGCACGAACCAGGTCGACCTGGAGGCCGCGCGCCATGCGGGCATTCCAGTCTTCAACGCTCCTTTCTCGAATACCCGCAGCGTCGCCGAGCTCGTGATCGGCGAGATCGTCATGCTGCTGCGCCGCATCTTCCCGAAATCCACGGCGGCCCATGCGGGCGGCTGGGAAAAATCGGCCATCAACAGCCATGAGGTGCGCGGCAAGACCCTCGGCATCATCGGCTACGGCAATATCGGCTCGCAGCTGTCGTATCTCGCCGAATCCATGGGCATGCGCGTGATCTACTACGATCACACCGACAAGCTGCGCCACGGCAACACGGAACCGGTCGACAGCCTGCAGGACCTGTTGAGCCAGAGCGACGTGGTGAGTCTCCACGTTCCCGAGACGCCCGCCACTCACGGTATGATCGGCGCCGCCGAGATCGCAGCGATGAAGAAGGGCGCCTATCTCATCAATAACAGCCGCGGCACCGTGGTGGATCTCGATGCCCTGGCGGAAGCGCTGAAGAGCGGCCACCTGCGCGGCGCGGCCGTCGACGTGTTTCCCCAGGAGCCGGCCTCGAACAAGGAGCGGTTCCTGACGCCGCTCCAGGGGCTCGACAACGTGATCCTCACACCGCATATCGGCGGCTCCACGGAAGAGGCGCAGGAGCGTATCGGGGCTGAGGTCGCCAGGAAGCTCGTCGACTATTCGGACGTTGGCTCGACCATCGGTGCCGTGAACTTCCCCCAGGTCCAGCTGTCGTCCCGCGCCACCGGCACCCGCTACATTCATGTGCATCGCAATGTGCCGGGCATTCTCAGCCGCCTCAACCAGGCCTTTTCCACGCGTGGCCTCAACATTACAGCACAACACCTGCAGACCGACGGTGAAATGGGCTACGTGGTCATCGAGGTCGAGGGCGAGCCCGAGCACAGCCGCGAAATGCTGAGGGAGATCCGCGCCCTGGAAGGCACAATCCGCGCGCGTCTGCTTTACGCGCACGGCTGAGCGCACCGGCGCATCCCGGTGTCCGCTCTTTCCTAAAGCGTGAAGGCGTGCTTGGATTGCCGGATGATCGCACGCGTTCAGGAACGCCTCCGGAGCCTCCTGCAGCAGACGGCATCGCGCCTCGCGGATGTCGCACGTCTTCCGGCCGTGATGGGAAAGGATACAGAGGTGACGCCCGGCACTTTGCAGCCGCAATCGGAAACCCGAGAACGCCATCATCCCCGCAGCGCCGAACTCGCCCCTTTCGCCCCTCCTGATGAGCAGGACAGCCCGACCGACATGAGTGCTTCCGTCGACACATTGGCCGAGCAGATGCTGACCCTGGTGGACATCGTTTCGGCCCAGGAAAAAGACATCAAGGCCCTCAAAGACCAGTGCAGGAGGCTCGAAGAGCACAATCAGGCCGTCATGGTCGCCTTCTCGGCCTTCTTTCACGTCCTGTCGGTGGGCCGCGTGGCGAAGGCGAGCGAAATCGCCACTCTTCTGCAGAACATCAGCAGGATCGCCGAGCAGGAAGGCCGGCCCAGGGACGCTGTCACGTTTCTCCAGAACCTGGCCAAGATGGTTCCGGGATATACGGAAACAGGGCCTGACGCCTGATGGCGCCTCCACTCGGGTGGAAGCATCTCTCTTTTCCCACGCCGCATTTTCAAGCGGTGGACCGGATCCGCGCCGCGTCACGGACAGGTTCGAGCCGAGCGACGCGGCTTCCGATCAGGACAACGTCCCAACTGCGGCTCCGGCGCTGCATAATCGTTTGATCAGGGCATTCTCGCTCACCCAGCAGGCCATCAGCACCCATGATCATGCGCCTCAGCTGGATCTGCTGCACAAAGCCCTCAGGGAACTTCGCAACGGCAGCAGCTCACCCCGACCAACGAGTTCACCCTGGGCTTCGGACGGGTCGAGACGCTGCTCGTCGCGGCGACCGCCCTCGGCCTCGTCATGTTCCGCGCCATCGATCTGCCCTTGGCGCTCCCGATCCTCGCCCTGGGCGCGGGCCGGTGACGGCAGCTGGACCGGCAATGTCGAAAGCGTCGCGCGACGATCGCCGAGATCGACGCGCTCATCGAACCCGCTGCGCGGAATTCTCACGGCTGAGGCGGCAGGAGCGCGTCGCGCAGGACCTGCCAGCTGTCCCGGTCGACCGCGCTGATCAAGCCGCCGCCTCGATTGGCCGGACGATAGGGCGAGCCATCGAAATGCGCCGAGTAGCCTCCAGCCTCCCGGTGAATCAGCCAGCCCGCCGCGTGATCCCAGGGCATGACGCTCGACGAGAACGCGAAATGCATGTGCCCTCCGGCGATCTGGCGATAGGTATGCGCGGCGCATCTCAAGTCGGCCGCCATGGCAAGGCGCGGCAGATTTCCCGTCACGACGGGGCGAAGCGCCTCGGGCAGATAGCGCCAGGACACGTTGCCTGCCATCTGCGCGAGCGGAACGGGTGATGCGACGCTCAGAGTGCTGGTGCTGCCGTCGGGCCGTTGCAGCCACGCTCCCTCTCCACGAACGGCGATGGCCCAGTCGTCCGAGATCGGATCGAGAATGATCCCGCACGCGACCTCTCCCTCTATCACGGCCGAGGCCATGACGCCGAAGAGCGGCAGTCCGGATGCGAAGTTCAGGGTGCCGTCCACGGGATCCAGGATGAAGGCGAGATCCGCGTCGGCCAATCCATCGAGCAGCGCCGGATCGCGGCTGACGCCCTCCTCGCCGATCACCACGGCTCTCGGAAAAGCCCGCAAAAGCTCGGCTTCTATGGCGCGCTCCGCGGCCTCGTCGGCATCCGTCACCAGATCGAGCTGCGATGTCTTCGTGCGGATGGCACCGGCGGAGAGGTTCCGGAATCTCGGGAGAATCTCGGCCTGCGCGGCATTCCTGAGGATCTCCGCAACGGTGAGGGCATCGGCTCTGGAGAATGTCATCGGGCTTCGCTCTGTACGGGTGAGGGTTCGATCATGGCTTGTACAGGCGAGGCTTAGATCATCTCAAGCGGACGCTTGCGTTTGGGCGGTGGAAATTCCGCATCGATGGCGCTCAAATCCTCAGGACCGAGCTGGATCTCGAGCGCGCGATGATTGTCCCGCACATGGGAAGGGCTCGACGCTTTGGGAATGGCAATGATTCCCGGCTTCTGAAGCAGCCAGGCCAGGGCGATCTGGTGAGGGCTAGCCTCGTAGCGGCGCCCGATCTCCCGCAGGATTCCCGCTTTCGGCAGGCGCCCCTGCTCGATGGGGCTATAGGCCATGAGCGGCATCCGACGCTCCGCCATCCAGGGGATCAGATCGTATTCGGGCCCGCGCCGCGTCACGTTGTAGAGCACCTGATTGGTCGCGCAGTTCGTCCCGTCCTCCACCGCGAACAGCTCCTCCATGTCGGCGGTGTCGAAATTGCTGACGCCCCAGTGACGGATCTTGCCGGAGCGCCGCAGGTCCTCGAAACCCGCCACCGTCTCCTCCAGAGGCACGCTTCCGCGCCAGTGCAGCAGGTACAGGTCGAGGCGGTCCGTGCCCAACCGCGCCAGACTGCGCTCGCAGGCTTCCGTGACGCCCTTGCGGCTGGCATTGTGCGGATAGACCTTGCTCACGAGGAACAGCCGGTCCCGGCTGGGCCCCAGAGCCTCGGCGATCAACTTTTCCGATGCGCCCTCCCCGTACATCTCCGCCGTATCGACCAGGGTCATGCCCAGTTCGACCCCCAGACGCAGCGCCTCGATTTCCTGGGTACGCCTCTGGCTCGTCTCGGCCATCTGCCAGGTTCCCTGCCCGAGCGCGGGGACGGCTTCACCGGAGGGCAGTGTGACGGATCGGCTCATGACGGCACCTTGCGAAGACGGACTGGCATTGGACCTCCCAACGAACTCTCAAAGAAACTCCCAACGAATGTGCCAACGCAGCTTATTGCAGGCGGGGCGTTTTCATGAAGCGGCTGCGGTCGGCGGAGGTGATCGTCACGTCGAAGGTATCGCCTTCACGCTCCAGAGTCAGCGGCACGTCCACCCCGGCCGGCCCGAGGGCCCAGATGGCCCGGTAAAACTCGGCCAGCGAAGCTACGACCTGTCCGGCGACAGCCTGCACATTGTCTCCCGCTCTCAAGCCCGCGCGCTGTGCCGGGGCGTTACCGGCAAGGCCGATGATCGAAACCTGATCCTCCTCAGTCTCGGAGGCGTAGAAGCCGAGCCACGGCTTCGGGGGCTTGCCGACACGCCCCAGGGTCAGGAGATCGTCCAGTATCGGCTTCAGGAGGTCGATCGGCACACTCATGTTCAAGGGAACGATGGCACCTCCCTGAGCCTGGTGCTGGAGTTGCAGCGACCCGATGCCCACAAGGTCTCCCCGGGCGCCGATCAGGGCCGCGCCGCCCCAATTAGGATGCGCCGGCACGGTGAAGATGGCGTTGTCGACGAGATATTCCCAGTAGCCGGCGAATTCCTGGCAGGCGACCACCTGGGCGGCCAGAGAATGGGTTCGCCCGCCGCTGCCGCCCATGACCACCTGGTCCCCGGGTGACAGGCGCCGGGAATCCCCGAGCGGCATGACCGGCAGCCCGAGAGGCTCGAGCGCCTTCACGAGGCCGAAGCCGCTGTCATAATCATACGCGATCGCATGGGCCTCGACCGTGCGGCCCCTGCTGGTGGTAATCCAGATCTCGTCAGCCTCCGCGATCAGGTATCCGATGGTCACGACAAGACCATCCGCCCGGATGACCACGCCCTGGCCGGCACGTTCGATACCGAGGGTTTCAGCCGTAAAGGCATCCTCGGGCACGCGCGCCCGCAGAGCCACGATGGCGCTCAAGGTTTCCCGCAGATCATAGGCGAGAGCGTTCGGATCGGGCTGGAATTCGGGCGGGATCTGCCATTCCTCAGGTGATTGCATTGCAAACTCCTTGAACCCCGTCTTCCGAAGCCTCGACCCGCTGGACCGCGAAGAGACTTCCCTATGATCAAGATGGCGGATCATGGCGGACCTTCAACCCATGCCCCTCTGATCGGCCCAAACGGCGCAGGAGGCGCTGCACCGCAGCCCCAGATCGCCCGAGCCTTTCGAGGACAGCGGCGGAACGCCGTTTGATTTGCATCAATGCCCCTTCCCGACCCTGCGCCTAGTGAGGAAAACTGAGGGCGAAGCTCTGGGGCTCGCCATACTTCAGAACGGTCGAGACCTATGGCTCAAACGGCAACAACTCCTAAAGGAATGACCATTGGCGAGGCAGGCTCCGCCCTTGCATTCGCCGCTCTCGCTCTCCTGAGCATCATCATCGCGGCAAAGGCCTATACGCCCGAATACGCGTTCCATGCCTATCTCTTTGCGGCTGCAAGCGTTGCGGCCGTCTTCGCGATCGTCAACCGCTATTACGGGCGCCCTGCGGACCTGCCGGCCCGGACGATCGACGGCAAGCCCAACTACAATATGGGACCCGTGAAATTCGCCACGATCGCCGCGGTGTTCTGGGGTGTCGCCGGCTTCACCATCGGTCTCCTCATCGCCCTCCAATTGGCCTTCCCGGCGCTCAATTTCGACACGGCCTGGCTCTCTTTCGGCCGGATGCGGCCCCTTCACACCTCGGCGGTGATCTTCGCCTTCAGCGGCAACGTGCTGCTCGCAGCCTCATTCTATGTGGTGCAGCGCACCTGCCGCACCCGTCTCGTGGGCGACCTCGCCCCCTGGTTCGTGGTGCTGGGCTACAACTTCTTCATCGTCATCGCCGGAACCGGCTATCTGCTCGGCGTGACCCAGGGCAAGGAATATGCCGAGCCCGAATGGTACGCGGATCTGTGGCTGACCGTCGTGTGGGTCGCCTACCTTCTGGTCTATCTCGGCACGGTGATGCGCCGCAAGGAGCCGCACATCTTCGTGGCGAACTGGTTCTTCCTCGGGTTCATCCTGACGATCGCCGTCCTGCATATCGGCAACAACGTAACGATCCCCGTCTCGATCTTCTCGCCGAAGAGCTACATCCTGTGGTCCGGCGTCCAGGACGCCCTGGTGCAATGGTGGTACGGCCACAACGCGGTCGGGTTCTTCCTCACCGTGCCCTTCCTGGCCATCATGTACTATTTCATCCCGAAGCGGGCGGAACGGCCGGTCTATTCCTACCGCCTCTCCATCATCCACTTCTGGTCCCTGGTCTTCATGTACATCTGGGCCGGACCGCACCATCTCCACTACACGGCCCTTCCTGACTGGGCTCAGACGCTCGGCATGGTCTTCTCGGTCATGCTGTGGATGCCCTCCTGGGGCGGCATGATCAACGGCCTCATGACCCTTTCGGGTGCTTGGGACAAGCTCCGCACCGACCCCGTCCTGCGTCTCATGGTCGTGTCCGTCGCCTTCTACGGCATGGCGACCTTCGAGGGCCCGCTGATGTCGGTGAAAGCCGTGAACTCCCTGTCGCACTACACCGACTGGACCATCGGCCACGTTCACGCCGGCGCACTCGGCTGGGTCGCCTACATCTCCTTCGGCACCATCTACTGCCTCGTTCCGTGGCTGTGGAACAAGAAGGGCCTCTATTCGATCAAGGCCGTTTCCTGGCACTTCTGGATCTCGACCCTCGGCATCGTGCTGTACATCTCCTCGATGTGGGTCGCGGGCATCCTGCAGGGCCTCATGTGGCGTGCCTATACCAGCCTCGGCTTTCTTGAGTACTCGTTCATCGAGACCGTCGAAGCGATGCATCCCTTCTACATCATCCGTGCCCTCGGCGGCGCGCTCTTCGTGGCCGGCAGCCTGATCATGGCGTGGAACGTGTGGAAGACCATCGCCATGGCGGAAGCCGCCGAGCAAGAAGCCCTTCCGGCGCAACCCGCCCTTGTCGCAGCGGAGTAAAGGAACCGATCATGTCATTCTGGTCCCGTCACAAGATCTTCGAGACCAACTCGATCATCCTCGTCATCGGCGTGCTGTTCGTGATCTCGATCGGCGGCCTCGTGGAGATCGTGCCTCTCTTCTATCTCAAGAGCACCATCGAGAAGGTCGAGGGCGTCCGTCCCTATACCCCGCTCGAGCTGGCCGGGCGCAACATCTACGTGCGTGAAGGCTGCTATAACTGCCACAGCCAGATGATCCGCCCGATGCGCGACGAGGTGGAGCGGTACGGTCATTATTCGCTCGCCGCCGAGAGCATGTACGACCGTCCCTTCCAATGGGGATCCAAGCGCACCGGCCCGGATCTCGCGCGGGTCGGCAACAAGTACTCCGACGACTGGCACCGGGATCATCTGCGGGATCCTCGCGCCGTCGTCCCCGGCTCGATCATGCCGAGCTATCATTGGCTCGAGGCGACCGAGCTCGACATGTCCAGCCTTGCCGAGGACATGAAGGCTCAGGCGATACTCGGCGTTCCCTATACGGACGAGATGGTGAAGAGAGCCGAGAGCGACGCCCGCATCCAGGCCAATGCCGACGATCCGAATGCCGAAGACCTCGCGACGCGCTACCCGAACGCGCAATCGCGCAGCTTCGACGGCAACCCGCAGAAGGTCACCGAAGCGGACGCCCTGATCGCCTATCTGCAGATGCTGGGCACGCAGGTGGATTTCAAACTCTACGACAACAAGGCCAACGTGCGCTGAGGACGAAGCCATGCCCGCCGCATACAAATTCTTCGCTGAATTCGCCCAGACCTGGGGATTGCTCTACTTCGTAGGGGTTTTCCTGGCAGTTCTGGTCTACGCCCTCGCCCCCTCGCGGAAAGAGCGCTTCGACGCCGCCGCCCGCATGCCTCTCCAGGAGGATTGATCCCATGGCCCATGACACTCACGAAAAGGTCGACGCCGTCTCCGGCGCGACCACGACCGGGTACAGCTGGGACGATATCGAGGAGCTCAACAATCCACTGCCGCGCTGGTGGCTGTGGACCTTCTACCTCACCATCGTGTGGGCGATCGCCTATTGCATTGCCTATCCGGCCTGGCCGCTCGTGTCGTCCTATACGAAGGGTGCTCTCGGCTGGCACTCCCGCGATGCGGTGGAGGTCGATCTCGCGGCTCTCAAGGATCAGCGGTCCGGTATGACGGCGCAACTCGCCGCGCGTTCCCTCGAGGAGATCCGGCAGGATCCCGAATTGTTCGCCTTCGCCCGCGCTCAGGGCAAGGCCGCCTTCGGTGACAACTGCGCGCCCTGCCATGGAGCAGGCGGCGGAGGCGCCAAGGGCTACCCGAACCTGAACGACGACGATTGGTTGTGGGGCGGCTCCTTGGATCAGATCCAGCAGACCATCCAGTTCGGTGCTCGGTCCACCAACGACCAGGGCCACTCTGGCAGCATGCCTGCCTTCGGTCGCGACGGAATGCTCAAGCGCGAGGAGATCTCGCAGGTGGCGAGCTACGTGCGCTCCCTGTCGGGTCTGGAAACCGAAAAGGGCATCGATCTGGCCGCCGGTGCCAAGATATTCGCCGACAACTGCGCGGCCTGTCACGGTGATCGGGGCCAGGGCATGATGGAAATGGGTGCTCCGAACCTGACGGACAAGATCTGGCTCTACGGCTCTGACAAGGCCACCATCGTCGAGGGTCTCAACAATGGCCGTGGCGGCGTGATGCCCCCCTGGCACGGGCGTCTTGACGACACGACTATCAAAGCCCTGACGCTCTACGTCCACTCGCTCGGAGGTGGTCAGGACCGCTGAGCTGCGTCAATCCATCACATACGGATATCTACTGACGGCCGGGGGCTCCCCTCCGGCCGTTCGCTTGACCCAAATCAAGGCGGGGGTCCTCCTCCGCTCCTATCCAGGAGCTCTCTTGACCGAGTACCTGCGACGGATCCGATGGCTGACTCTCCAGTTTCCCCCTCTCCTGCGAATGCAGGGGTAGAAGATGTCCCGCTCTATGCTCCTCGCAAGCAGATTTACCCGCAGGCCGTGAAAGGCCGCCTACGCACGATCAAATGGATCGTCCTTGCCGTTACGCTCGGCATCTACTACCTCCTCCCCTTCATCCGTTGGGACCGCGGACCCAACGCTCCCGACCAAGCCATCCTGGTCGATCTGGCGAATGGCCGCTTCTACTTCTTCTTCATCGAGATCTGGCCCCAGGAGGTCTATTATTTCACCGGCCTCTTGGTACTGGCCGCCCTCACGCTCTTCCTCATGAACGCGGTCGCGGGCCGCGTCTGGTGCGGCTATCTGTGCCCTCAGACTGTCTGGACGGATCTGTTTTATGCCGTCGAGCGCTGGATCGAGGGTGACCGCCGCGAACGGATGCGCCATGACAAGGAGAGAATTTCCCTCAAGGTGGCCGCGCAGAAGGGCCTGAAGCATTTCATCTGGCTGATGATCGCCTGGTGGACCGGCGGCGCATGGGTTCTCTACTTCAGCGATGCGCCGACGCTGGTCTATGAACTCGCCACGTTCCAGGCGCCGATGATCGCCTATGTCTGGATTGGAATTCTCACCTTCACCACCTACACGCTCGCAGGCTTCATGCGCGAGCAGGTCTGCACCTATATGTGCCCCTGGCCGCGCATTCAGGCCGCGCTGACGGACGAGTATGCGCTGAACGTCACGTATCGCTACGACCGTGGCGAGCCGCGCGGCTCGATGAAGAAGAACGAAGCCCTCAGGCTTCAAGGCCTGCCTGCCGGCGACTGCATCGATTGCAACCAGTGCGTCAATGTCTGCCCCACCGGCGTCGATATACGCAAGGGCCTGCAACTCGACTGCATCCAATGCGGCCTGTGCATCGACGCGTGCAACTCCGTGATGGAGAAGATCAACCGTCCACGGAACCTGATCGCCTACGACACTGATATGAATGTGAAGGCCCGCATTGAGGGCCGCCCGGAAGTCCTTCGCATCGTGCGCCCGCGCACCATCTTCTATGCCGCGGCCATCGCAGTCGTCGGCGTGATCATGATCGGCTCGCTCGCCATGCGCCAGACCATCCACTTGAGCGTCATGCACGATCGCAACCCGCTTTACGTCCGTCTTTCAGATGGCTCCATCCGCAACGGCTTCACGATTCGGGTGGCCAACAAGAACCTGGACGAGCGCAACTACGTTCTTGCCGTCGATGGATTGCCTGATGCGAAGCTCGATATCGTCGGCGGCGAGATCGACCAGCATGGTAATGCCGTCGTGAAAGTCGGGCCGGATCAAACGCTGGAAGCCCGCATCCTGGTCAGTTCGCATGGTTCCGGCATCTCTCCATCCACCGATATTCACTTCACGCTCACGGACCTTGCCACTGGCGACTCCACCCGGATGAGCGACTACTTCAAAGCGCCCTAGGAGGACGAAGTCATGCCCGCACAAGCATCCGGACGCGCCCCCCGCGTTCTTACAGGACGAACCGTTCTCGTCTACTTGATCTCGTTCTTCGGCGTCATCTTCGCCATGAACATCGTGATGATCCGCGTTGCCGTATCGAGCTTCAGCGGTGTGGAAACGGAGAGTTCATACAAGGCGGGTCTCACGTTCAAAAACGATCTGGCGGCGGCCCATGCCCAAGACGCCCTTCACTGGTCCGTGGAGGCGAGCATTCAGCGCGGAGACACGCGGGGCATTCTCATCACGGCGCGCGATGGAACGGCTCTGGCCATCTCCGGGCTCTCGGCCCAGGTAACGCTCGCTCATCCTACGGACAAGCGCAACGATCTCTCACTGGATTTCATGGAAACCTCCAACGGCCAGTTCAGGAGCCTTACTCCGCTGCCCGAAGGCCGCTGGGATCTCGTGATCAACCTGAAGCGCGGGGACCAGGTCGTCTTCCGCTCGAAGAGCCGCATTTCGCTCTAGCTGGAAGAACGGGTATCATGGCCGAGACCCTCGATCTCTCCGTCTTCGTCAAGCGCCAGGACGATGGAACGGCCCATCTCGACCTCGCCATCGAAGGCATCGATTGTGCCGCCTGCATCGACGAGATCGAGGGCGGGTTGTGCCGCCTCAATGGCATTCTGGACGCCCGTCTCAACTACACCACACATCGCTTGGCCGTCCAATGGCAGGAGGGCGCCATCGCACCCTCCGCCATTGTCGATGAACTGCAACGGCTTGGCTATCGGGCGCATCCTTATCGATCGCGCCTCGTCGAGGAGGAGGAGGCCCGCCGCTCCCAATGGCTGCTGAGGTGCCTGGCAGTGGCGGGCTTCGCCTCCATGAACATCATGTTGCTTGCGGTCTCCGTCTGGTCAGGCAACGCGACCGACATCACGCCGGAAACCCGCGACTTCTTCCACTGGCTTGCCGCCTTCATCGCGCTTCCGGCCGTCGCCTATGCGGGCCAGCCGTTCTTCCGCAGCGCCCTGAACGCCCTGAGGGCCGGGCGAACCAACATGGATGTGCCGATCACCATCGGCATCGTGCTGGCCCTGACCATGTCCGTCGTCGAAACCATCAATCACGCGGAGCATACCTATTTCGACTCGGCCGTGATGCTGCTCTTCTTCCTTCTGTGCGGCCGCTACCTCGACCAGGCCATGCGCCGCCGCACCCGTTCGGTCGCGGGCAATCTCGCGGCCCTCAAGGCGGAGGTGGCGCATCGCATCGATGAGAATGGCGAAGCCGTTCTCGTTCCCACGGCGGCCCTCAATGCCGGTGATCAGGTCCTCGTCCGGCCCGGTGAGCGTGTCGCGGTCGACGGAGTCGTTCTGTCGGGACATTCCGAGCTCGATGAGAGCCTCGTGACCGGCGAGACGGTGCGGCGCGCCACCGTGGTCGGCGATAGGGTCTATGCCGGCAGTACGAACTACGATGGCACGTTCACCCTGAAGGTGACGGCAGCTGGAAATGGCACGCTCCTCGACGAGGTCGAGCGGCTTCTCGAATCCGCCTCCGCCGCCAAATCCCGTTACGTGCAACTGGCCGACAGGGTGGCCCGCGCCTACGCTCCGGTAGTGCATCTTACCGCGGCCTTGACGGCCGTCGGCTGGGTGATGATGGGATCCTCGATCCACGACGCCGTCATCACTGCCGTGGCGGTCCTCATCATCACCTGCCCCTGTGCGCTGGCTCTCGCCGTTCCGGTCGTTCAGGTCGTGGCCTCGGGTGCCTTGTTCCGCTCGAACGTCTTCCTCAATTCAGGCGACGCCCTGGAGCGTCTCGCCTCGATCGACACCATCGTGTTCGACAAGACGGGCACCTTGACCTTGCCGGAGATGCGTGTCGCCAACGCCGGCGCGGTCCGCCCCGATCTTCTCGAGGCGGCGGCACGGCTTGCCCTGTCGAGCCGTCATCCGCTTGCGGCGGCCGTGGCGCAGGAAGCGCGGGAGCGCCGTCCTTACGAAGAAGCCACGGAGGACGTTGGCCAAGGCGTGAGGGCCGTCGTCGACGGAGTCGAGCTCCGCCTGGGAAGCCCGAGCTTCTGTGGCGCGGTCGATCCCGAGGCCGACGCGGCAGGCAAGGAGGCCGATGCCTCCGTGATCGCCTTCGCCCGCGGCGATGAACGCGTCATTCTGCTCGTACGTCAAGTCTTGCGCCCCGATGCCTTCGAAACCGTCACAGCGCTGAAGGCGCTCGGGGCCGAATGCCGAATTCTGTCCGGTGATCGCCCCGGAGCCGTCGCGCCGATTGCCGCTGCCCTCGGCATCCGTGAATGGCGCGGCGGCATGAAGCCCGCCGAGAAAATTGCCGCCATCGAGGCGCTCAAGGCCGAAGGCCGCAAGGTGCTCATGGTGGGCGACGGCCTCAACGATGCGCCGGCCCTCGCAACGGCAGATGTGTCCATCTCTCCGATCACGGCAGCCGATCTCACTCAGGCTCAGGCGGATGCGGTCTTCCTCGGCGACAGGCTCGCCCCCGTCCTGGATGCCGTCACGATCGCCCGCCGCGCGCGCTCGCTGATGCGTCAGAACCTGATGCTCGCGCTGATCTACAACCTGATCGCGGTCCCCCTGGCGTTTCTCGGTCACGTGACACCGCTGGTGGCCGCGCTCGCCATGTCCGGCTCGTCGACGCTCGTGACCCTGAATGCCCTGCGCGCGCGCGCCACGAAGGCGCGAACTCTGCCCGAGACGCCCTCTCCCACCGGGACGGCAGCGACCGTTCCGTCCCTGCAAGGGATCTGATCCATGGAAGTTCTGATCTATATCGTGCCGATGGCGCTGCTGCTGGGTCTCACTGGCCTTGCGGCCTTTCTCTGGTCGCTCAAGAACGGCCAATATGACGACGTGGAAGGCGCCGCCCTTCGCGTCCTGAAGGACGATGACCTGAAACGATGAGCCGATCGTCTGCCATGCCACGGGCCGGGCGGCTCGACTGCCTCTGCGAGCCGGTCGACGCCGCCGAAGGCGCACCGGATCACGGCGGTACGGCGCTGCTTGCGGCCGCCTTCGCCTTGTCCGTGCTCTCGCAGGTGCTCACTCTCACCGTCCTCCCGCTCGCGGGCCTCTCCCTGGCCCCGGCTGGGGCCTGGGCGACCCTGCCCTATGCGGCGTTCTATGCCGGCGCTGCCCTGGCCAGCCTGCCGGCCTCCCTGCTGCTCGATGCCTTCGGTCGCCGCGCCGCCTTTTCCCTGGGGGCGGCCCTGGGCGCCGCCGGCGGCCTGCTCACCGCGTGGTCTCTCCTCCAGTGGCAGTTCACGAGTCTGGTGCTGGGGGCCTTCTGGCTTGGCATCGCCAGCGGCTTCAGCCTCTTCTACCGGCATGCGGCCGCGCCCTTGGGAGCAAAGGGGACCGGCCCCATTCTTCTGGTTTTCGGTGCCGCCACCGTGTCGGGCCTCCTCGCCCCCTCTGTCGCCCGCCTGGCGGAAAGCCTCGCCGTTCCACATGCTCTCGTGGGCATGGCGGCTGCGGCGGCGCTGGCGCATGTCGGCTCGCTCGTCGCAACGGCAGCCCTGCCGCATCGCCGGATCCGCCGGGTCCCCATCGTGTCCGCCCCCCAGCAGGGATGGCGACGCATCCTGTGGCCCAGCCTCATCGGAGCCCTGGGCTGGTTCGCCATGACGGCCCTCATGGGCGCGATCCCGATCGCCATGGTCGGATGCGGCCTCAGTGAGGCTGCACCAGGGACCGTCGCCTGGCATGTGATCGCCATGTATGCGCCGTCTCTGGCGCTTGCGGGACTTCCCAGATCGATCCGGCCGCTTTGGATCGCTCTCGGCGGCTGCCTCTTGATATCTGCTGCGGCCATGACCTTTCTGCTGGCCGCGACCATGGCCGCCTTCACCCTCTCGACAGCCCTTCTCGGCATCGGCTGGTCCCTCGTGACGATGGGCACCACGCTCTGGGTCCATGAGGAGGAAGAGCCTTCCCGGCGGCTTCTCGCCCTTCATGACGGGATGCTCCTCACCTCGGCCCTTTTCGGAGCCATGGCGGCCGGCATCGTGCAGTAGCTGCGCCCTCTGCCGCCAATCGCCACAATATACACCGGTATGAACGGCATTCCGCTTGTGCTAGGAACACCTTAGGAACGGAAACCGTTCTCCTGAGGTCGATCGACGCCGACCGCTGAAGAGCCATCCCGGACTGGAGTATTCCTTTGACCGCTTCGGCCTCCGCGCCCCTGCCACGATCAGATATCGGCTTTCAGCTCCTGGTCGACGCCGTGACCGATTACGCGATCTGCATGCTCGATACCGAGGGGCGGATCATCAGCTGGAATACGGGCGCCGAGCATATCAGCGGATGGCGGAAGGACGAGATCCGCGGCCGCCACTTCTCGGTCTTCCATACACCGGAGGATCTCGCCTCCGACAAGGCGGCCCATGAACTCGCGATTGCCCGCGAGACAGGCCGCTACGAGGAGCAAGGCGTACGCCTGCGCAGGGACGGATCCGGCTTCATCGCCCATGTCAGCCTGACCCTGCTGAAAAACGAAGCCGGCGAGCTTCTCGGCTACGCCAAGGTGACCCGCGACATCACCGAGCGGGTTGCGGCCGAGGAGGCCCTGAAAACCCGCGAGGCTCATCTGAGCTCGATCCTGGAGACGGTGCCAGACGCCATGATCGTCATCGACGAGCAGGCGCGCATTCAGTTCTTCAGCGCTGCGGCCGAGCGACTCTTCGACTACAAGGCCAACGAGGTCATCGGCGAGAACATCAAGATCCTTATGCCGGACCCCTATCGGGCGCAGCATGACGGCTACATGCACCGTTATCTCACGACGGGAGAGAGGCGCATCATCGGCATCGGCCGCGTCGTGGTGGGGCAAAGCAAGGACGGCTCCACCTTCCCCATCGAGCTGGCCGTCGGCGAGATGCGCTCGGGCGGACAGCGCTTCTTTACCGGCTTCATCCGGGATCTCACCGAGCGCCAGAAAACGGAGGCCCGTCTACAGGAGCTGCAGTCGGAACTCGTTCACATGTCGCGTTTCACCGCTTTGGGCGAGATGGCCTCGACTCTCGCCCATGAGATCAACCAGCCCCTCACGGCCATCGCGAACTATCTGAAGGGTTGCCGTCGCATTCTTCAGCGCATGGAAAGCGAAGGCCAGGACGTATCGATGCTGGAAGGCGCCGTGAACCAGGCTGCCGAACAGGCACTGCGCGCGGGCCAAGTCATCCGCCACCTGCGCGAGTTCGTGGCCCGCGGCGAGAGCGAACGTCATATCGAGAACCTGCCCAAGCTGATCCAGGAGGCGAGCGCTCTTGCTCTCGTGGGGGCCCGCGAGAAGGGTGTCCGCGTCACATACCGCTTGGATCCCGATGCCTCCCTTGTCTTGGCGGATCGCATTCAGATTCAGCAGGTTCTCCTGAATCTCATCCGCAACGCCATCGAGGCCATGCAGGACTCGTCACGGCGCGAACTGGTGATCGCCAGCCATGCCATGCCACAGGACGGCCTTGTGGAGATCAGCGTCCGCGACACAGGGACCGGCATCGAGCCGGACATTCTGCAGCGCCTCTTCCAGCCCTTCGTCACGACGAAGAAACACGGCATGGGGGTTGGCCTGTCGATTTGCAGAACCATCGTCGAGTCCCATGGCGGGAAGATCTGGATCGAGTCGGAAGTCGGTCAGGGCACAACGTTCAGGCTTACGCTGCGTGCCGTCAGTCAGGAGGAATTAGCGAATGCCGAGTGAAGCCATCGTGCATGTGGTCGATGACGACCTGGCCGTGCGCCAATCCCTGTCCTTTCTCCTCGCCTCGGACGGCCTGCCGGTGCGCCTCCATGAATCGGCCTCGGCCTTCCTGGACAGCATGAAGTCTGCGCCCGACGGCTGCATCGTCACGGACGTCCGGATGCCGGGCATCGACGGCATTGAGTTTCTGCGGCGGCTGAAGAGTCGTGGGTTCACTCTGCCGGTCATCGTGATGACGGGCCATGCTGATGTCCCGCTTGCCGTGGAAGCCATGAAGGAAGGTGCCGTCGACTTCATCGAGAAGCCTTTCGACGATGAACTTTTCCTCGTCATCGTCCGAGCCGCCTTGAAGCGTCAGGAGAAGAACGCACATCAGGACGCGCAGATCGCCGAAGTGCGGGCGCGAGTCCAAGCCCTGTCGGAGCGGGAAAGTCAGGTTCTCGAAGGCCTTGTCGAGGGCAAGGCCAACAAGGTGATCGCCTACGATCTCGGCATCAGTCCGCGGACTGTCGAGATCTACCGGGCAAATGTGATGACGAAGATGCAGGCCTCCAGCTTGTCCGAGCTCGTGCGCATGGCCCTGCTGGTCGGAGTTCGCCCCGGCGGGACAGGGGAAGGTCCTTAAGGAATTTTCCTGAGCTGTCAGGCGATCTGGGATTGACCCATATCAATCCCTCGGTCCCGCCTTTGGACTAGGCTTTAGCGACATCCTAGAGCCAGGGACCCACCAGGACCCCCAATGTCCATCACACCAGGGCCAGTCATCGTTGTGGACGATGACGCCGCCGTTCGACAATCATTGAAATTTTCCCTCGAACTCGAGGGGATGAACGTGCGCCTTTATGAGAGCGGCGACGAGCTCCTTTCTGACCCGGATCTGCCGAGCAACGGCTGCTTGGTCGTAGATTATTATATGCCGACGATGAACGGGGTCGAGCTGATGGACCAGCTCCACCGGAGACTGGTGAAGCTTCCCGCCATCCTGATCACCTCCCGAGCCACGGACGACATGCGCAAGCGCGCAGCCCGCTCCGGATTCAGCCAAGTCATTGAAAAGCCACTGGAAGACAGCACCCTCCTCGACAGCATCCGTGGCGCCCTGAACGCTTCCGCCTGACCGGCTTCCGCTGACCTCAGGAATATCCCTTAGGGAGAGTATCGGAATTTTCGCCGCCGCAGCGTCAAGCTAATCCTGAACTCACGTCAAACATGAACAGCGACGAGAGTCCGATGCCGACCGCGCATGCTTCCCTCAGCACCCAGATCGCCCCGAATGCTGCGCTCCTGCGCACATCCCCGGCTCCCCGTACGGCTCTTGAAATCGGCACCGCCCGTGCGGTTGCCAAGGACGAAGAGATCTTCTCTGAGGGAGATCGAGCCGCCTACTTTTACAAGGTGGTTTCAGGTGCCGTGCGCACCTTCAAGCTCCTGAGCGACGGGCGCCGCCAGATCGACGCCTTTCATCTTCCCGGCGACATCTTCGGCATGGAATCGGGTGACGAGCACCGCTTCAGCGCCGAAGCGCTGGGCGACGCCACCATCATCGCCTACCGCCGCTGCAGCCTGGAGACCTTGGCCTCGCGGGATCAGTCCTTTGCTAATCAGGTCGTAGCCTCCATGATGCGCTCTCTCGAACGCGCCCAAGATCACATGCTGCTGCTCGGTCGCAAGCATGCCATCGAAAAAATTGCCACCTTCCTGCTGGTTCTATCCGAACGACTTACGGAAGACGGTCAGGTCAACCTGCCTATGTCACGCGTCGATATCGCCGATCATCTGGGCCTGACGATCGAAACCGTCTCACGCTCGCTCACCCAACTGGAGCGTCAGGGCGTCATCGAACTGCCCGCTCATCGTCGCTGCATCGTGCTGCGCGACAAGGAAGCCCTCCAGCGACTTGAAGTCTGATCGGTCAGGCAGAGAGGCCTCGAATCTCTATTTGAGGCGTCCTGCATACTCCTCAGCGCGCCACTGTACATCGCGCCATATGCGCAGTTCCCGCTTTGCGTCTGCAAGCGCGCGATGATCGGGATCGCCTTTCGCCTCATCCTCAAGGCGCGCCTGAGAAAGAATGGTCTTCGCATGAACGGCCAGCTCATGTTCCGGCACACCAGCCTCCCGCAGGATTCCCGTGATGGCGTCGAGATGCGCAATGTCGGTGTCCTGCAGGCGCAATGCATGACGCGGAAGACCTGCTCCTCGCAGCAGCTTGCTGAGCCACTGGCCATCCCATGAGGGAGCAGTCGCAAAGAGCGCATGACCTGAAAGCACATCGAGCATACGCTTGGCGACCTCGTCATGCGGTGTGCCTTCCGCCAGCAACCGCTCCCGTGTAAGATGATGCGTCGCCTCGGATTCTGCAGACCAGTCGGTCCATATGGAGGCGGGCCTGATGAGATGGCTCTCCTCTCCTCCAGACGCGAATATCCAGCCGACCTCTATCGGGTAGCTTTCCTTGCCCAACGAAGAAGCCTCGAAATCCAAGAAGACGACATCCGATTGCCTGCTCATCTGACGCCTTCCTAAGTCGATCCCTCACAAGCCCCGCATTCCTGAACGTTGCCCCAGGGCAAGGGCAAGGGCAAGGCCGCCATACAGCGAAAGAAGGTCGGCCTCACGCGGATGCTGCGCTCAGCATCGAAACGACATTCTTTCCATGCGGATGTGGCTTATCCAGAAGGGCCTGGATTTTCTCGGCAAGGTCGGTGGCGCGATAAGGCTTGTAAAGGAGGTCGATATCCTCGACCATTTCCTCTCCGTCCACATAGCCGGTCGTCAGCAGTACCTGCACGTCCGGCTTCTCGTTCTTGATCATCCGCGCAAGATCGATCCCGCTGAGCCCGCCGGGCATGCGAACGTCAGACAGCACCAACCGCACACGATCATTCGTCTTCAGCAACGTTGCAGCCGCATCGCCGGTCTCGGCTTCGAGCACGCTGAAGCCAAGGGAGCGCAGCGTCGAGGTTGCAACCTGCCGCACCGCGGGATTATCCTCCACGACAAGAACGATCTGGCCAGAGCCGAAGGCGACTGTTTCACTCGTTCGCTGATCGCTCAGGCTCTCAGCCGCTCCCGAGGCTCGCGGCAGGAAGATTCGGATGGTCGTCCCTTCATTGGGAGCACTGTCGATTTCCACGTGCCCATGAGATTGCTGTACGAAGCCGTAGACCATGCTGAGGCCCAAGCCCGTTCCCTTTCCGCTTTCCTTCGTTGTAAAAAACGGCTCGAACACGCGCTGGAGAATGTCCGGAGGCATGCCAACCCCCGTATCGCGGACGGTAATCACGACGAAATCGCCCGGTCGCTCAACCTTGCTTTCATCGAGCGCTTGAGTGCCGATGGCGATCGACAGATCGCCGCCCTCAGACATTGCATCGCGAGCATTGACCGCGAGATTGAGCAGCGCCGCTTCGAGCTGCGCTCGATCGACCTCTATCGGATAGATGTTTTCGTCCACCTGGAGGTTGACATTGATGTTCTCTCCCAACGTCCGGCGCATCAGCTCCAGAAGTCCAGGCATCAGGGCGGCGACGTCGATAATGGAAACCTGCAAGGGTTGACGCCGCGAGAAGGCGAGCAGCCTGTGAGTGAGATCGGCGCAGCGCTGTGCACCCTCCATTGCCATCCGCACCCTGAGCTCAGCCTTTGCATTACCCTTGATCGCTCTCTGTAACAGATCGAGGTTCCCGATCACGACGCTCAGCATATTGTTGAAGTCGTGGGCTATTCCGCCGGTCAAACGTCCGACGGCTTCGAGCTTGCTGGCATGAAGCAGGTTCTGCTCCATCTGCTTGCGCTCAGTGATGTCGAACCACATGCCGAAGAATTCACGAGGCTGTCCATCGTCATCATGCATGAGCATGGTCTGATCGAGAAAGAAGCGCTCGCTCCCGTCGGCGCAGGTCCAACGGTACTCCAAGGTAACCGCACCTTGATCCGTCAGATCATGGAGCTGACTCAATACCCGGTCCCGGTCATCAGGATGAAGACGGGATGACCAGAAATCGGGAGATTCCAGGAAAGCCTTCGGCGGAAAGCCGGTGATGCGCTCTATACTCTCATTGGTGAAGTGAAGCTGCCGTTGATCTTCGTCAACGGATGCGATGTAGAGCGCGATCGGGAGCGACTCCAGAACGATGGATTGGTGCTCCTCGCGGCGCCGCAGAGCCTGCTCGGTCTTGAGCTTCTCGCTGCGAACCCGCAGGTTCTCCATGAGAAGGCGCCGCTCTTCCTCACCCTGCCGGCGGATTTCCTCAGTCTTCCGGTAGAGATCGACGAACACATCGACCTTCGATTTCAGGATCAGCGGCTCGATGGGCTTGAACACATAGTCGACGGCACCGGCCGAGTAGCCGCGGAAGACATGCATGTCATCCTTGTTGAAGGCAGTCAGGAACAAAATCGGCACTCGCGAGGAGCGCGGCCGGTTGCGGATCAGTCCGGCAACCTCGTAACCGTCGAGGCGCGGCATCTGGACGTCCAGCAGAATCGCTGCGAAATCGTGCTTCAGGACCTGCCGCAAGGCAGCTTCACCAGAAGCAGCCTTGATGATCTCGATACCCGGACCGCGGAGGATCTCCTCAACAGCAATCAGGTTCCGGGGGGCATCATCGACCACCAGGATCTTTGCCGGTACAGGATCGGACATGGCGCGCTCCGGAACCTGATGGCTTAAATCAGCTTCCGGACCACCCTGCCCACTACGTTCCATCATGTCACAAGACCGGTCTCTGCTGTGCCATTTGAGGGCGCCGCCCCCTCAGGCACATAAGTGCTTCGACTCAGTTGAACGCGCAAGACGGCAAGAAGTTGATCAATGTCCACAGGTTTCGAAACATAGTCCGTCGCGCCCGCCTCTAGGCACTTCTCCCGGTCGCCCTTCATTGCCTTTGCGGTCACGGCAATCAACGGGATGTTCCTGTAGCGCGGATCCTTCCGGATTTCCCGCATCGTCTCATAGCCGTCCATCTCCGGCATCATGATATCGACGAGCGCGATGTCCACGTCTGGCGTCTCTCTTAGCTTTTCAATGCCTTCGAGCCCGTTCTCCGCAAAGATCACCGTGAGGCCATGTTGCTCGAGAGCGCTCGTGAGCGAGAAGATGTTGCGCATGTCGTCATCGATGATCAGAACCTTGCGGCCATCAAAGGTAGTCTCTCCCTTCGGCTCTACAACAATCTGGCTCTCATCCGGAATCGCATTGATAGAGCGATGCAGGAACAGAGCCGTGTCATTAAGGAGCCGCTCGGAGGAGCCCTCTCCCTTCAGGATTACCGTCGCGGCGATCTGCTCCAGGCGCCGTTCCTCCGAACGGTTCAGGTCCTGCCCGGTATAGACCACGATCGGCAGTTCCTCCCCACCCTTGACTTTCCGGATACGCTCGATGAGTTCGGCCCCGGGAAGATCGGGCAGTCCGAGATCCACCACGGCGCAGTCGAACTGGCGTGTCTGGATCGTCTCAAGAGCCTCCTCCGCAGTGGCAACGGCAGTGACGTTCACCTCCTCGCCTTTCATCAGCTCGGATATGCTCATGCGCTGGTTGTCGTCGTCCTCGACCAGGATCAGCTTCTTCACCGGCCTGTCGATAAAATCCTTCGTGCGGTTGAGCGCCGTCATCAGGGAGTCACGATCCACCGGCTTTTCAAGGAAGCCGAAGGCGCCGGCCTTCAGGCCGCGCTTCTTCTGGTCATCCACCGAAATCACGTGAATGGGGACATGGCGCGTTCTCGGATCGTGCTTGAGGAGGTCGAGCAGCGCCCAACCGTCCATGTCCGGCAGGCCGATATCGAGGGTAATCGCATGCGGCTTGTAGCGGTGCGCCAACGCGAGAGCCGTCGCTCCATCCATCGCGATCAGCCCCTTGAAGCCTTGTTCGCGGGCCAGCTCCAGCAGAACAGACGCAAACATCGCATCGTCCTCGATAATGAGAACAACCCGATCCCCCGAGACGATGGCATGCCTGTCATCGAGGGAAGCAGAAAGCGCCATGGGGGCGGAAGGCTGACGCAGGATCGTGGGCGAAGGCTCCTCTGCGGCGTCTCCTGCCGCACCGCCGCCATCAACACGTTGACCCGAGAGCTGAAGCTGAGACGCATGGTTCGCAGGCGGCTCGAGAGGAATGAAAAGGGTGAAGGTCGACCCCTGTCCCGGCGTGCTCGACACCACGATCTCGCCGCCCAAAAGACGGGCAATCTCGCGACTGATCGAGAGACCGAGGCCGGTTCCGCCGTACTTGCGGCTCGTCGTGCCATCCGCCTGTTGGAAGGCCTCGAAGATAATACGCTGCTTATCCTCCGGGATGCCGATACCGGTATCCGTGACGGAAATGGAAATCCACTGGCTTCCGGCTCGCAGCGGCGAGCCCTCGGCTGAGCCGATATGAAGCTTCACGCCGCCCTTTTCAGTAAACTTGAACGCATTGGAAAGAAGGTTGCGCAGAACCTGTTGTAACCGTTTGGAATCCGTTCGAATCGTCGGCGGAAGGCTTTCATCGACATCAATATGGAAGTCGATCCTCCGCTCCTCGGCGATCTGGCGGAAGGTGCGCTCCATGTGGTTGACGAGGTCCTTGAGGCCAACCTTCGTAACCTCGAGGCTCACGGTACCGGACTCGATCTTGGACAAATCGAGGATGTCGTTAATCAGGGCGAGCAGGTCTGAGCCCGCCGCGTGAATCGTCTTGGCAAACTCCTTCTGTTTATCGCTGAGATTGCCCTCCGGATTCTCGGTGAGGAGCTTCGAGAGGATCAGAAGCGAATTGAGCGGCGTGCGCAGTTCGTGGCTCATATTGGCAAGGAACTGCGACTTGTAGCGCGAGGTGAGCGATAGCTGTTCGGCCTTTTCCTCCAGGGCCGTTTTGGCCATGGAGACTTCGCGATTCTTGTCCTCGACCTCCTGCTTCTGCAGCTCCAGCAGGCGCGCCTTGTCCTCAAGCTCTTCATTGGATTTCTGAAGCGCTTCCTGCTGCTGACGCAGGAGTTCTTCCGATTGCCGAAGAGTAGCGGCCTGTTGCTCGAGACGGTCGTTGGTGTTCTTCAACTCTTCCTGCTGGCTCTGCAGCTCGATGGTCAAGAGCTGCGACTGCTTGAGAAGACCCTCCGTCCGCATATTGGCCGCGATCGTGTTGAGGACGATCCCGATCGACTCAGTCAGCTGGTCGAGGAACGATTGGTGCGTCTCCGAAAATCGGCTGAACGAGGCAAGCTCGATGACAGCTTTCACCTCTTGTTCGAACAGCACCGGCAGAACGATGATATTGAGCGGCGGAGCCTCTCCAAGTGCCGAACTGATCGTAATGTAATCTCCGGGAGCGTTGGAAATGAGAATGCGCTTCCTCTCGTAGGCCACTTGGCCCACGAGGCCTTCCTTCAGGCGGAACCGGTTATTGAGGTGCTTGCGCTCCGTGAAGGCATAGGACGCCACGAGTTCGAGGATCGGTTCGCTGCCGTCCGCATTGACCATATAGAACACACCGTGTTGGGCATTCACGAGCGGCGCGATCTCCGACAGGATCATGTTCGACACGGTGGTGAGGTCACGCTCGCCTTGCAGCATACGGGTGAACTTCGCCAAATTTGTCTTGAGCCAGTCCTGCTCCGCATTCTTGAGCGTCGTATCGCGCAAGTTGCGGATCATCTCGTTGACGTTGTCCTTGAGCGAAGCGAGCTCGCCGGAAGCCTCCACCGAGATAGACCTGGTCAGGTCGCCCTTCGTCACGGCGGTCGCAACATCCGCAATGGCGCGCACCTGAGTGGTGAGGTTTGCGGCCAGCTGGTTCACGTTGTCGGTGAGGTCTCGCCACAATCCGGCCGCGCCCGGCACCCTGGCCTGGCCACCGAGCTTGCCTTCAACGCCCACCTCGCGGGCAACATTCGTGACTTGGTCTGCAAAGGTCGCGAGGGTGTCGATCATCTCATTGATGGTATCCGCAAGGGCAGCGATCTCGCCCTTCGCGTCCACTGCGAGCTTGCGCTTGAGATCACCCTCCGCGACAGCTGTCACGACGCTGGCGATGCCACGCACTTGACCGGTGAGGTTCGCGGCCATCAGGTTCACGTTCTCGGTCAGGTCCTTCCAGGTACCGGCGACGCCACGCACCTGCGCCTGGCCGCCGAGTTTACCTTCAATACCCACCTCACGCGCCACGCGGGTCACCTCGCCGGCGAAGGAATTGAGCTGGTCGACCATAGTGTTGATGGTGTTCTTCAACTCCAGGATCTCGCCACGCACCTCCACCGTGATCTTCTTGGAGAGGTCGCCATTCGCGACAGCCGTCGTGACTTCCGCGATGTTGCGCACTTGGCCGGTGAGGTTGGCGGCCATCATGTTCACGTTCTCGGTGAGATCGCGCCAGACACCCCCGACGCCGCGCACCTCCGCCTGGCCGCCGAGCTTGCCTTCCGTGCCGACCTCGCGCGCCACGCGGGTCACCTCAGAGGCGAAGGAATTGAGCTGATCCACCATGGTGTTGATGGTGTTCTTCAGTTCCAGGATCTCGCCGCGCACCTCCACCGTGATCTTCTTGGAGAGGTCGCCATTCGCGACAGCCGTCGTGACTTCCGCGATGTTTCGCACCTGACCCGTCAGATTCGCCGCCATCAGGTTCACGTTGTCGGTCAAGTCCTTCCACGTGCCTGCGACCCCCTCGACGCGGGCCTGGCCGCCGAGCTTGCCTTCCGAACCCACCTCCCGCGCCACGCGGGTCACCTCGCCGGCGAAGGAATTGAGCTGATCCACCATGGTGTTGATGGTGTTCTTCAGCTCCAGGATCTCGCCCTTCACCTCAACGGTGATCTTCTTGGAGAGGTCGCCATTCGCGACAGCCGTCGTGACTTCCGCGATGTTGCGCACTTGGCCGGTGAGGTTGGCCGCCATCAGGTTCACGTTCTCGGTCAGGTCCTTCCAGGTACCGGCAACGCCGCGCACCTCCGCCTGGCCGCCGAGCTTGCCTTCCGAACCCACCTCACGCGCCACGCGGGTCACCTCAGAGGCGAAGGAATTGAGCTGATCCACCATGGTGTTGATGGTGTTCTTCAGTTCCAGGATCTCGCCCTTCACCTCAACGGTAATCTTCTTGGAGAGGTCGCCATTCGCGACAGCCGTCGTGACTTCCGCGATGTTGCGCACTTGGCCGGTGAGGTTGGCCGCCATCATGTTCACGTTCTCGGTCAGATCGCGCCAGACACCGCCGACCCCCTCTACCTGCGCCTGCCCGCCGAGCTTGCCTTCAGAACCCACTTCCTTCGCTACGCGCGTCACTTCGGAGGCGAAGGAATTGAGCTGGTCCACCATGGTGTTGATGGTTGATTTCAGGGCGAGAATCTCACCCTTCACATCGACGGTGATCTTCTTCGAGAGGTCGCCTCGAGCGACGGCCGTCGTAACCTCGGCGATGTTGCGCACCTGACCCGTCAGGTTCGCCGCCATCATGTTCACGTTCTCGGTCAGATCCTTCCAGACGCCGCCAACGCCGCGCACCTCCGCCTGGCCGCCGAGCTTGCCTTCCGTGCCGACCTCGCGCGCCACGCGGGTCACCTCGCCGGCGAAGGAGTTGAGCTGGTCGACCATGGTGTTGATGGTGTTCTTCAGCTCCAGGATCTCACCGCGCACCTCCACCGTGATCTTCTTGGAGAGGTCGCCCATGGCTACAGCCGTGGTGACCTCGGCAATGTTGCGCACCTGACCCGTCAGATTTGCCGCCATCAGGTTCACGTTATCGGTCAGATCCTTCCACGTGCCGGCAACGCCCTTGACCTTCGCTTGGCCGCCGAGCTTGCCTTCAGAGCCCACCTCGCGCGCCACACGGGTCACTTCGGAGGCGAAGCTGCTGAGCTGCCCCACCATTGTATTGACCACCTTGCCGATGCGCAGGAATTCGCCGCGCAGAGGGCGGCCTTCCGTCTCAAGCTCGATAGTCTGGCTGAGGTCGCCTTTTGCCACTGCGCCGATCACGCGGGCGACTTCGACGGTCGGCTGCACGATATCGCCGATCATGGAATTGACGGAGCTGACGCATTCGCTCCAGCAACCCGTCGCTCCGTCAAGATGACCTCTTTCGCTGATGCGCCCCTCCTTGCCGACAACCTTGGCGATGCGATCGAGTTCCTTGGCAAGCCCCTGGTTCAAGTCGGCGATATCGTTGAACGCTTCTGCAATCTCGCCGTCGATCCCAATCATGTCGGAGGGAAGGCGGGCCGAGAAATCCCCCTTCCGGAAAGCACGCAGGACTTTGAGCAGCAGCCTAGGATCAAGCTGCGATGTGGCCGTTTCGACTTGTGGCATGGAGCCCCCCGTAACACCATTCCGGGCGAACAGCCCGGTTCCCCTTGCTGTGCGGACATCCCGACGGTGCACTCACACTCTGGACAGACGCCGACTTCCCGTAACGCAGCCAACGACGAAAAGTTCCAAGGAGGGGATTATTTTCAGGCACGAAAAACAGGGCGGTGAGCCCCACCACCAGCATAACCTTGAATTGTACGAACAATCCGTGGAGGTCAGCCTACGAGACGTGCAGATCCAAGCCACGATCCCAAGGAGGGTTGGAGCCAAACCGCTGCGAGAGGAAATCCACGAAGGCGCGCACCTTGGCGGAGGGATGGCGGTTGGCAAGATATACGGCAAAGACACCTGGCAACTCGAGAGGGGGATGATCGAGGGTCAACATGACTAATTGGCCCGCCCGTAACGCGTCGCTGACAATGAAGGTAGGCTGGTAGATGAGGCCTTGTCCTGCAACGGCTGCGACTAGCAATGCATCGCCGTTGTTCACGCGAAGATTGCCTTTGATCGCCACCTTCACCATTCCGTCGGCGCCGAAGGCCCACTGGTCCGGCCCCACTCCTTGGGACAGGGTGTAGCCAAGACAATTATGACCGGAAAGATCCTCCACGGATTTCGGTGTCCCTCGCTCCGAAAAGTAGCCGGGTGAACCGCAGACCACGAGCCTACAGGGTGCGATCTTACGGGCAATCATGGTGGAGTTCTGCAAACGTCCAATCCGAACGGCCACATCCCACCCTTCCTCGATCAAATCGACAAAACGATCGTTCAGGCCGAGATCGACCGTCACGGACGGATGGAGGCCTGAGAACTCCGTCATGAGGGGAGCCACCTCTCGAAAGCCAAAGGACAGGGGAGCGTTCACCCGCAGCGTGCCTCGCACTTCAACCCGCTCGGCGGAGGCCTCGGCTTCCGCTTCCTCGACCTCCGCCAGAATGCGCTCTGCGCTTCCAAGATAGTGGCGTCCGGCCTCGGTCAGGGTCAGGCGCCGGGTGGTCCGATGCAGGAGCTTTACACCCAAGCGCTCCTCGATGGCCCCCACATGCTTTGTCACCATGGTCTGTGAGATGCCAAGAGCCCGTGCCGCTGCGGACAGGCTGCCAAGGGCCGCGACCCGCACGAAAATTTGCATTCCGGTGAGACGATCGAGCACGAATCTCACTCCCTTCGAGTGAAGTCTTGAGGATGACGGCTGGATTATCGACGTGCGACGCGAGAACAGAAAGGGGATAATTACGCGGCTTAGGCCGTGAATCGCAGCCCCAGGATCCCGCGCTACCTTTCTGGCATTGAAAGGTAACACCTCTGAAAGATTCCTTCTGAGCTGCTATAGGCAGGAGAGATTTTCACATTTATATAAAATCAATAGCTTAATCTACATAAGGAAGTTGTTAAATGCCCGCTCATGGTGCCTTAGACCTGATCGGCCGCACACCTCTGGTGGAGGTGACGAGCCTGGATACCGGTCCCTGCAGGCTGTTCCTGAAGCTCGAGAGCGCCAACCCGAGCGGCTCCATCAAGGATCGCCCTGCCCGTGCCATGATCGAGGCCGCAGAAAAGAACGGCAGCCTCAAGGCTGGCGGCACCATCATCGAGGCCACCGCCGGGAACACGGGCGTCGGCCTCGCCCTGGTCGGTGCCAGCAAGGGCTACCGCACGCTCCTCGTCGTTCCGGACAAGATGTCCCGCGAAAAGGTGCTGCACGCGAAAGCCCTCGGAGCAGAGGTCGTCATCACCCGCTCGGATGTGGGCAAGGGCCATCCTGACTACTACCAGGACCTAGCACTGGAGATCACCCGCAGGACGCCAGGCGCGGTCTACATCAACCAGTTCGAAAATCCCGCCAACCCGGACGCTCACGAAGCCAGCACGGGCCCGGAAATCCTGGAAGGGATGGAGGGCGACGTGGACGCCGTCGTGGTCGGCGTCGGCTCCGGCGGCACGCTGACGGGCATCGGCCGCTATCTCAAGAAGGCCTCTCCCAAGACCAAGATGGTCCTCGCCGATCCTGCGGGCTCGATCCTCGCGCCTCTCGTCGAGACGAGAAAGATGACGGAGGCCGGATCCTGGGCCGTCGAGGGCATCGGCGAAGATTTCGTTCCGCCCAATTGCGACTTGTCTCTCGTCGGGAAAGCCTATTCCATCAGCGACAAGGAAAGCTTCACGGCGGCCCGCGAGTTGCTGCGCAAGGAGGGGATCCTCGCCGGCTCATCCTCCGGCACGTTGCTGGCAGCCGCCCTGCGTTACTGTCGTGAGCAGAGCGAACCGAAGCGCGTGGTAACCCTCGTCTGCGACACGGGCGCCAAGTATCTCTCGAAGGTGTTCAACGATGCCTTCATCGCTCAGGAAGGCTGGCTCGACCGCGAGTCCACCGGCACCGCACGCGATGTAGTCATCAATCCCTTTGGAGAAGGCGCGACGATCTTCGTTTCCCCCAGCGAAACGCTTCGCTCCGCCTTTGCCCGCATGCGCTCCTCGGATATCTCACAGCTGCCGGTGATCGACGAGGGCCGCGTTGTAGGCCTTATCGATGAGAGCGACATTCTCGATGCGCTGGTTGCGAACGAGAGCGATCCGCAAAGCGTCTTCAACAAGCCGGTTCGCGAGATCATGGTCACGCGTCTGCAGACCGTTCCGGCGCATGCGCCCGTGAAGGATCTCCTTCCGCTTTTCGCTGCCGGACTTGTGCCGGTGATCATGGATGGCGATAATTTCGTGGGACTCGCCACTCGCATCGACCTCATCAACTTCTTTCGGATTCAAGCCTGATGAACGCCCGTAACCAACTCGCCTTCGCCACCCGCTGCATCCATGCGGGCCAGACGCCGGATCCCACGACGGGGGCCGTGATGATGCCGATCTACGCGACATCGACCTTCGCGCAGGAAAGCCCCGGCGTTCATAAGGGTTTCGAATACGCGCGCTCGCAGAACCCCACGCGCATGGCCTTCGAGCGTTGCATCGCGGACCTTGAAGGCGGCTCTGCGGCCTTCGCGTTCTCCTCCGGCCTTGCCGCGAGCGCGACACTGCTCGACACGCTGGAGCACGGCTCGCACATCGTCGCTTCGGACGATCTCTACGGAGGAACGCGCCGGCTCTTCGAGAAGGTGCGCAAGCAATCCGCTGGCCTCGACATCACCTATGTCGATCTCAGCGACACGGATGCCGTGAAGGCGGCCCTGCGCCCCAATACGCGCCTTGTCTGGGTTGAGACCCCGACCAATCCCCTCCTGAAGCTCGCCGACCTCGAAGCCATCGCGCAGGCGACACGCGGACATGGCACGCTGCTGGTGGCCGACAACACCTTCGCGAGTCCTTGGGTGCAACGCCCGCTGGAATTCGGCTTCGACATCGTCGTGCATTCCACGACCAAGTATCTCAATGGCCATTCCGACATGGTCGGAGGGGTTGTGGTGGTCGGCCAGAATCAGGAAATCCGCGAGAAGGTCGCATTCCTTCAGAATGCCGTCGGGTCCATCTCGGGCCCCTTCGACAGCTTCCTTGCCCTGCGCGGCCTGAAGACCCTGTCGCTGCGCATGGAGCGGCACTGCGCATCCGCATTGAAGATCGCTGAGTTCCTCGAGACGCACCCGCAGGTGGACGGCGTGATCTATCCCGGCCTCGCCTCCCACCCTCAGCACGAACTGGCGAAGCGCCAGATGCGCGGCTTCGGCGGCATCATTACCGCACGCGTCAAGGGCGGCCTCGATGGCGCGACGCGCTTCCTCGAGCGCTGCCAGCTCTTCACCCTGGCCGAGAGCCTGGGCGGCGTCGAGAGCCTGATCGAACACCCGGCCATCATGACTCATGCTTCCGTGCCGCCTCAGGTGCGGGCGGAACTCGGGATCGACGACGGCTTGGTTCGCCTGTCCGTAGGCATCGAAGACGCAGACGACCTGATCCAGGACCTGCGCGCAGCCCTCGCCTGAACGGAACGACATTCGGCGGAAGGCTCAGGGCAATCCTGAGCCTTTTCAATGCAGCTTCGATGTCATCCGCTTGATGGTCGCATCGAGCAAGGCCATGGTGGCATCCCTGCTGGCGGCGGACAAGGCAGTCATCCCGACCCCTCCCCGGCCCGCGCTCGCTGTTTCCAGCACCGCATAATAGGCCAGATCGCGCTTGGGCCCGCTGGC
>Ga0182742_1000501_pt1 | contig 61827 bp, 50 predicted proteins | sample eDN5th37CBELigMG_FD_128880 | JGI IMG/M metagenome (GOLD analysis project Ga0182742, IMG submission 128880) | Enriched Miracle-Growth compost microbial communities from Emeryville, California, USA - eDNA 5th pass 37_C BE-Lig MG (version 2)... ...
CGACGATCTAGGAATATTTTCGTGCCGGTCCAGAATTAAGGAACATGAGTACCGCTGCCAAGTCGTTGTTCTGATTGTCAGGCACCCTCTCGCCAGTCTAGGAATTAAGGAACACCGACACCTCGCGAAACATGTTGTGTGACTCACGTCCGGCCGACTTGACGAGTTTCGGCAGCGACCTACCAACAGCGGCGTATGTCGCGTTCCGTCGCAGGCTGTTGCATCTTGAGCGCACGATCAATCCTGCAATCTCTTTTTGACGAAAGAGGACAAGAATGCCCGTTGGTGGATCCTCGTGGCACGCCTAAGATCATCACCAGTTCATCGCTAAACGCGGAGACTGCAATGGCGTCCATGCAACACGAGACAACTCCGGCGACTGCATTGGGCTCAGACACGCAACAGCAGCGGCTGCTACGGCTTCGTGATGTCTGTCGCACTACCGGGCTGTGCCGATCCATGATCTATAAATTGGAGGCGGAGGATAGATTTCCTCAGCGCGTGAAGATCGGATCTCGGGCGGTTGGCTGGGTCGAGGGAGAAGTGGCCGATTGGGTCGCGGGCAGAATTGCTTCGAGTCGCACGCAACGCAGATAGAGCCCAACATCCTCTCGTTGAATTGGGCCCGGTCGCACGCCCCGGAGCGGAGCGGCTGGGCGGCCCCGACGCGCACGCCGGAGCCGCCGTCTCCATGATGATCTTCAATCCGTCCGATCAGTCGCACCCCCTTGCGCAGAGAAGTACGCGTTCAACGCTTCAAGAACCTCCTCGACGAGCGTTCGCGCCGCCCGAATGACAGACGCAATGGCACCTGGATATCGGTCGATATTCTCCGGCTGCACCAAGCCTTCCGCGACCTTGAGCAGATCGACCGCTTGCTTCAGGCAGACCAACTCATCCGTGATAGGCCTCTTGGCGGAGCCGGTCATCTGACACACCCTGAGCGACGGATGTTGCTGTCTTCGAGCACGTCGATGATCCGGACGACGAAGCGCTGCTGCGTCTTCGACAGCGCCTGCAACCGCTCCGCGTGTCGCATACAACGAGGAGACAGTCGACCCTTTCGCTCTCGTATCGGCTTGGACATGCCGACGAGGTCGCCGACCGGGATCGAGAATGTCGTCGCCAGCTTGGCAAGCACGAGCACCGAGATGCGCCGCTCGCCGAGCTCGTACGCGAACACGGCCTGCTGCGATACACCGATAGCGCGAGCCAGCTCCGCTTGCGTCATCCCTCGCGACTTCCGGAGCGCCGTGACGTGCGCGCCGAGTGCTTTGAAGTAGGCGCGGCTTTCCTGCTTGATCATGGCTGCACCTCCGTGTCGCCGACCTCGGACGCGATGAAGCTCACCGCGTCGGCCACATCCTCGATCATCTCCACCACGATGCTGACCGCGTCGGCCAAGCTGAACTTAAAGTCCTCCTCGTATTCCGCCACATACTGAATACACGCCAGGACGGCGGCAGCCCTCTGCAGACGCCGAAGCTGACCATTTAGGCGTTCCCGAACCGATTCCTCTTGCTCGCTCATGCCAGACCGCCCCGCCGTCCCAGAATGGACGGCGCATAGGCAGCCAACGACAACGGGATAGAATCTCCAGCAGCCATGACTTGCACCTCTGTTGTGCAGGTTTGTGGTTAGCCGCCAGTCGTGGCTCCACCCACGGCTGGCGGCGCTCTCGCGATCACTGGTAAGAAGCGGGGGTATTGCTGGGGGTACCGAAAATCAGAGCACCCAGCACAGTCCTCTCTGATCAATAGGTTACGCGTCGTTTAGCGTCCGGCCCGGGAGCCACCTCCTTCTCCAAGGAGGTCTGAGGAAGGTCGCTAACGCTGCGTTACCTGATCGATTCAGCGTTTCCTGATTCACCTACTCTGTAGGATGTAGATCGTCGCGGTTGATCGCCGTACCCAAGGCCGTTGACGCACGAGCCGCGCGCCCGCTAAAGCCTTCATCGCGGACCGAGCTACTTCTCGTTGAAATCAGCGGTAAAGCCAATCCCGCGGCGCTTCGGCTCTGGCGGTGGGCTCATCAGCTGTCGAATCGCCTTTAGGATTCCAGTGATGGCTTGATCGTGGCTGGCGAGCTTGCGTTCCAATTCGTCGAGTCGTCGAGCAAGTTCTTTGTTCGAGCTCAGCATGTCGCGCAACTGCACGAAGGCACGCACGACGTAGACGCTCATTTCCACAGCCAGCGGGCTGTTGAGTATGGTGGCAGCCATAATGGCGCCATGCTCCGTGAACGCGTACGGAGCATAGCGGCGACCACCGCGCCCGATGTTTGAGGTCGCAATTTGCGACCTCAAAGCGAGGACCTCCTCAGCGGCGAGTTGAAACATGAAATCCGCCGGGAATCGGGCCAGATTACGTCGAACCTGCTCGTTGAACCGCTTTGTCGTCACTCCATAGAAAGCGGCAAGATCGCTATCGAGTAGCACACGCTGGCCGCGAAAGAGGAGGATCGATGAGCTGATCCGTTCCATCGGAACGAGCGCGGTGTCTTTCTCGATCATTCCCTCAGCTCCTGAATTTCCCAGACCCGCTGCAGCCGATGCGATTCGTGCGGGATGCGGACGACGCAGTCTCATCGATTTCCTTCCTGAGAGATGAATCATCGAAGCTCGCGTCGGCACTTCGACAACTCTCGCACGAACGTCCGCCACTCCGTCCGCGAGTTGCGCCGCGCCGTCATCGTCGCACCCCCCATGCGCCGGATACACGCGTGAACGACCGCGGAATTCTGTATCTAATGGATGCCCGCGCTCAGCCCCCCGACAGATTTCTTCCGGCCACCACACCCACTCCCCTACCAAAGCGCCCCCGGAATCGCATCCTCGCAGGGCGTAACACTGCTGTCCGTCATCATCTCTTTCAGCACCTGCGCCATCTGCATGCCGTAGAGATCGGCGGCAGGGCCCGGAGAGACGGCGCGTTTGTGAGCGGCCAGTGCGCAGGCGCTCCAGACCTGCACGTTGTTCGGATCGTCCTGTGCCTTCTGTTTGTAGCGTTCGGCGATCGCGTTCATATCGTCGTTGGTGGCTTTGACCTGAGCACGGGCGGCGCCGCCTACGCGTTGAAGCACTGTCGGTGCGGCGCCGGGCTGATCGGGTTTGAATGCTTCGAGCGTGCGCTCGTCAATGACGCGCAATCCATAAACGATGTTGACGTTCGAGTTATGAAAATGCCAGACGCCATCGGATGGGCGCGATAGCGGGAAACCTTGTTCGGCTCGGTCACGACGAGATCGTCACCCTCGAGCCGGGCGTCGATCGAGTAACTGCCCCCTTCCAACACATAGGTGCCGTCGACGAAAGCGGCGGCGCCCGCGCTGGAGGAGGATGAATACGACCGCGTCGAATCAGCAGCCGAGCTGTCGCGGAATTGTTGTGCCATGGCCGCTCTCTGCTGTTGCATGCGCAGCTGATCGAGTGTGCGGCTGGTGGCCTCACCCAATTGCGCGTCGGTGCTGCCGCCGCCCGCCTGAGCGATCGACAATTCCTGGCTGAATGTTTCCGCGGCGCCGAGCACGTTGCCAAAGAACTCAGCGCGGCGTTGTGAACGCTCCGCCTTGGCGACCGCTTCAGCGCGGTCCCGCTGCTGCTTGTCATCTCTGGCGGCCGTGCGGATTTGCGGCACTTGATCGTTGGGCACCGCCGAGAGCGTCCAGGTTCGCTTGGGATCCAATGCGTAGTCCGTCATGAACTGAACCTGCCCGCTGCTCAATTGCTCCACGGAGTATTGAGCCCGCATGCCGAGCGTTCGTTTGGAGATGAAGCCCACCTTGCCGTTGGCCTCGACCACGCCACGCGCATCTCCGTCATAGGGCGGCGACCAGCGCAGAATCAGACTGCCGTCTTCGGGTGACGGATGGATGAAGACGGCGTGCAGCAGATCGTCCTGCAGATAATGACGAAGCTCGTAGAGCACCTTGCCGGGAATGAGCCAGCCGAAGCTCAGCATGAGCGGCATGGAATCCGCGTCGCTGCGAAAGGACTTTCCCGCCAGGTCCACATACGCGCCCCAAGTGGAGCGTTCCGGCGCCGTGACTTCCGAGGGCACCGCGAACACCTTGTACGAATAGTTGCTCTCGAAGGTGGCTCCCCAGTGCTCCACCGTATCCGCATCGATCAGCTTGAAGGAATGATTGCCGAACGACACCTCGCCCGACTTGGCGATCTTGCCATCGCGTGTTCCTTCCATCCTGCTGCCTGCAATGGTGGCGGTGAGCCGGCCGGCTTTCTGGCTGGGGCGAATCGTGATCGTGCGCAGTGTCTGTCCCTCGCGAGACGGCGTCATCGGTCCATATTTCCAGACTTCGACGATCTCGGAGCCCGGCACGGACCAACGCACCGAGATGTCGTAATAGCCGCGCCAATCGCGCCCGACGATGCGCGCGTAGTCACCCCAAACGGCGACGTCGGCATGAGGATCAACGGGTGCAGATGCCGCCGAGGCGACCGGATTGACGATGGGCGTGGCGACTTCGCTCGCCGCCGCACTCGAGGCCATCGCCGGCTCAGAGGAGGTTTCGACCAACGCGAAACGCGAGTATTTGGCCGGCTCAGCCAGCGAAACGATCTTCCCATCCTTGACCTTCGCGCGGCGGTTCTCCATGTAACCATCCGCAGCGAGGCTGATGTGATGGATCGCTTTCATGAAACCACGGCCGATGTACAACACTGCGCCGTCGGGCTGAATCGTGCCGTCCCACGTGCCGCCGCTGAAACCCGAAGCCGCGAAAACCAGCTGACCCGGATTTTCACCGGGCGTGATCGCGAATGCGTGCGAGACGGTGCCCGAGCTCACAGGCGACCACTGTTCGAGGATCTCCTCACCGGGCCGGGTCCAACTCCAGGTCAGCCGGTAACCGACCGCTTGCCGCGAGGTTCCAACGAGCTGGGTGTAGACGCCCCACTTCGCGGGATCCGCCGGTGGCGCCGAAGTTTCATCTGCAATCGCAGGAAGGCTGAGCGCCCACGAAACGCAGCCGAGCAGAATCAGAAGACATCGGAACATTGCACGCCCAGGCGTTGAGAACCCAACGTGCAGCGTAGGCATTGGGCCGCAGGAGGAAACAGGGCATGCATCGCAGATGGCGGCGACCTGCGTCGCAGATGCAGGCCGTTCCTCTTATCCCCGAGCTGAACTGGCGTGCTTCCTTAGTAGTGGTGATCGTTCGCGTGAAGCCGATTCGGCTGCTGGCCGGTTTGCCCGGCACAGCCATTCGCAGCGCTAGAACTGCAGGAGCTCGGCCGCCACGACCTCCAGCGTCGAGGCGCAGCCAATGGCTCGGCCCTGCCCAGGCGAAAGGACGAACTCCTCCTCCATCGCTTTGGCGCCCACGGCCGACCACCTGACCCGCACTTTGACGCTCAGGTAGGTATGTCGATTGGCCACCGTCCATGAGCGATTGTGTTCATCGCATTGCCGATCCGTGGTGGACTGGATGAAATCCGTGGCCGCAGTTTCCTGCGCCACGCACAGCTGAGTCAGCGTGATTCCAAAAGCGAGCACCGCGGCCACTACGAGCCGAGTTCCCCCCGGGTTTTTCTTCATATGCAGTCCTGCTATGCGCTCGAGCGCAAAAGAGACGGCTAGTTGTTAGTCGTTCCGCATGAGCATGGGCGCTGCGGATCTCAAGTACCTGTTACTTAGCTCTCACTTGTGAAAATTGGCATGCTTCCTCCGACACAGAAGTGTGAAGAGCGTCTAGTGACCACGCGATCGTGCCCCCGCCAGCCAAGGTTGCACCACCCACCGAGGCAGGCGCAACGCATGCAGGCTCGAAGAGCGGCCACAGCGCCGCCACCCGTGAAATATCGGCTCCGGCGCGCTTCTTGTCCAGGGAGCGGGCGGGACCCTACACTGCTGTCCGTCATGACGCTCACCGAACTTCGCTACATCGTCGCCCTGGCTCAGGAGCAGCACTTCGGTCGCGCGGCCGAGCGCTGTAACGTCAGTCAGCCGACCCTGAGTATCGCGGTGAAAAAGCTCGAGGATGAGCTCGGCGTGAGCTTGTTCGAGCGCGCCAAGCAAGGCGTGCTGGTCACGCCCCTGGGCGCCCGGATCATTGCCATGGCGAGCGCCGTCCTCGAGCGGACCGCCGAAATCAAGGACGTAGCGGCCGGGGACGCCAATCAATTGCAAGGTCCGCTCGCCCTGGGAACGCTGCCAACGGTCGGGCCCTATCTGCTGCCGCAGTTCATTCCGTTGCTCCGAGAAATGGCGAGCGCCATGCCGCTGTTCGTCGAAGAGGCCACCCAGCAGATACTGGCGGCGAAACTGCGCAACGGCGATCTGGATGTGCTGTTGATCACTGCACCGTTCAGCGAGCCGGACATCGTGACCCAGCCGCTGTTCGATGAGCCGCTCACGGTGCTGCTGCCTGCCAGGCATCGGCTGGCGAGCAAGGCCACCATCGCGGTCGGCGACCTGAACCCGGCCGAAGTGCTGCTCCTGGATGAAGGCCACAGCTTCCGCGAGCAGGTGCTCTCGGCCTTTCCACAGCTGCGGCCCACCGATGCCGAGCCGAACGTCCGGGGCTCGATGAGAGGCAGCACGTTCGAAACCTTGCGTCACATGGTCGCCTCCGGTCTCGGCGTGACCATCCTGCCGCAGGCGGCCGCGCATGCCCCGCTCTACTCGCCCGATGTCTTGGTCACGAAGCCTTTTACAGAACCCGCGCCCAAGCGCACCCTGGCGCTCGCCTGGCGGGTGAGTTATCCCCGGCACAAGGCCATCGACGTGCTCCGAAGGGCAATTCAGGCCAGCAGCGCCGCCTATTGGAACTACAATACGGACCGCGAGCCGGCGACGCCCGGCGTCATGATCGAGAACCGGGACTGGTAGAGGGATGGGACCGCTGTCCAAAATCGTCGTGGTGGGAGGTGGCACCTCGGGCTGGCTGGCCGCGGCCATGCTTCGTCACCATCTGAAGCGCGAGCTGTGTGAGATCGAGCTGGTCGAATCCGAGGAGATCGGAACGATCGGCGTCGGCGAATCCACGGTGCCGCCGTTCGTCGGCCTGATCCATCGGCTGGGCATCGACGAGCAGGACTTCATTCGCACCACCGGCGCCACTTACAAGCTCGGCATTCAGTTCGTCGACTGGCACCAGCGCACCCGCACGTACTTCCATCCCTTCGGCGCCATCGGCAAATCGATCGGCTCCCACGACTTCTATCAGTGCTGGCTCAAGGCGCGCGCCCAAGGCGACTCCTCAGCCCTGCAGGATTTCTCTCCGTGCAACGTCATGGCGGAGAACGGTCGTTTCTTTCCCCCCTCACGGGCTCGCAACACACCGATTGGCGGCGCCAACTATGCGCTGCACGTCGATGCCAATCTGGCCGCGCAGTACCTGCGCAATTTCAGCGAAGAGCGCGGGGTGAAACGCACCGAAGGGCTAGTGACCGAAGTGCATCGGCGAGACGACGGCTTCATCGATCACATCGAGCTCGTCGACGGCACGAAGATCCACGGTGATTTCTTCATCGACTGCACCGGTGCTCGCGCACTGCTGATTGGCAAGGCGATGGGCGTCGAGGCCGTCGACTGGTCGCAGTACTTGCTGTGCGACCGCGCCGTTGCCGTCCGAACGGAAAACAGCGGGCCGCCGGTGCCCTACACTCGCGCCACCGCGCAGAAGTCGGGCTGGATGTGGCGCATTCCGCTGCAATCGCGTGTCGGTCAGGGCTATGTGTATTCGAGCCGATTCTGCAGCGATGCCGAGGCGCGATCGACGCTCTTGCGCAATGTCGATACGGCCTGTCTCGACGAGCCACGCGTCATTCCTTTTACGAGCGGGCATCGTCGCGAGCTGTGGAAACTCAACTGCCTGTCGATCGGCCTTGCCGGTGGCTTCATCGAGCCGCTGGAAGCCACCGCGATCCACCTCATGGCCCGTGGCATCGATTTCTTCCTGCGCTACTTCCCGAATCGTGCGTGCGATCCGGCGCTGGCGCGTGAGTACAACCGTCGCATGACCGCCGATTACGAAGAGGTGCGCGACTTCATCGTGCTTCATTACAACGCCACGAATCGCGATGACTCCGACTTCTGGCAGGCCTGCCAGCACCTGCCCCTGCCCGACTCCCTGCAAGAGCGCATCGAGCTCTTCAAGAGCCAGGGCGCGATGCGCGAAGGCGTCGATGAACTGTTCCGTGCATCGAGCTGGCAATCGGTGTTCGAGGGCATGGGCATTCGGCCGCGCAGCTACTCGCCGCGCGTCGATAACATCGACTATGCGCACATCGAAGCCACGCTACGCACCGCCAAGGCCGCCATCGCCGGCATGGTCGAGCACTTGCCGACGCACGAGCAATTCCTCGCCGGCCAGCTCGGCTGACCAGCGCTGCCATAGCGAGAATCAATCGAGCCTGGGTTGAGCGCTCCCGCGGCGCTCTTCTATAAACCCGCATCCTGAGGGCGTCGCGCCCACCAATAACGATGACGGGAATGTCATGTCGGTCGCAAAGCTCTCGGTCGCCTTCTTTCTGCAGATGTTCGTGATTCTGGCGACCTGTCGCGTGGTCGGCTGGCTGGGCCGTCGCTATCTGAAGCAGCCGCAGGTCGTGGGCGAGATGATCGCGGGCGTCATTCTCGGTCCTTCGCTGTTCGGCCTGTTTCTTCCTGAGATCCAGCAGGCAGTCTTCCCCGCCGAGACGAAGGGTGTGCTGTACGTCGGAGCCCAGTTCGGCGTCGGGCTCTACATGTTCCTGGTGGGCCTTGGCTTCAGGACCGATCATTTCCGCCACAGCGCGGGCAAGGCCGCCGCGGTCTCGATCTCCGGCATGGCCGCGCCGTTTTTGATCGCCATCATCGGCACGCCCTGGCTCATGAGCGTGCCGGGCCTGTTTGCCGAGAACGCCACGCGCTTCGATGCCACGTTGTTCATGGGCGCGGCCATCGCAATCACCGCCTTTCCGATGCTCGCCCGAATCATTCACGAGCGCGCTCTGAGCCACACCTCGCTGGGCACGCTGTCACTCTCGGCCGGCGCCATCGATGACGCTGCGGCCTGGTGCGTGCTGGCATTGGTGCTCGCAAGCTTCGGCGCCGGGGCCGGGGTGGCGATCACCGCGATCGCAGGCGGCATCGTGTTTGCGTCCTTCATGCTCCTGGCCGCGCCGAAGCTGCTCGCGCCGCTCGGGCGCATGGCGGAGCGCGAACAGGCGCTCAATCAAAGCATGAGCCCCACATTGCTCTCGATCGTGCTCATGCTGTTCATGCTGAGTGCCTATATCGCCGATGCCATCGGCTTGCATGCGGTGTTCGGCGGATTTCTGTTGGGCACTGTCATGCCGCGTGGCGCGCTGGCCGACAATCTTCGCCGGGGGCTGGAACCGTTCACGGTGGTGTTGTTGCTGCCGATGTTCTTCACGTACTCCGGCCTCAACACGCAGCTCGCCATGGTCAACAGCGCCTCACTGCTGCTCATCGGCTGCGCGATCCTCGCGGCATCCATCCTTGCCAAGTTCGGAGCCTGCTGGGCAGCGGCTCGTCTCTCCGGTCAGGACAACCGCACCGCTCTCGGCATCGGCGCCTTGATGAATGCCCGTGGACTCATGGAGCTGATCATCATCAACATCGGCCTGCAGGCCGGCGTCATCGGCCCGGCGCTGTTCTCTATCCTGGTGCTCATGGCGATCGTCACGACGCTCATGGCTTCGCCGCTCTTCGAATACGTCTACGGCCGCGATGCTCGCGCCCGTGGTGAGTTGGACGCTCTACAGAACCCCGCCAACTGACGCTGCAAGCCTCGCGCGCGCAGACCGGCCGCGCTCTGAGCTAGCTCGATCGGTGATGGCACCTGCGTGCCTGCGGCGTACACGACCGTGCGACGTGCTCGCAGCGCGCCGTCCAGGATCGTTACGAAGTGCTCGTTCGGGTTCAGGTGCCAGTCGCCCGGCAGCAGGTCGTCCACGTCGCTAGCGGAGATGAAGCGTCCACCCACCTCCGAGACCCAGCTACGACGATCGGTGCCGCTCGAGGCGAGCACCGCCAGATCCAATCGTTCCAGGTCCTCGCACAGACAGGACACCCACCGATCCGCCTCGAAACCTTCAGAGGCGAAATCCTCCGGGTGCGAAAACAACAGCGACCACCGTCCGCTCAGCCAGTGTTGCAGACGGTCTGTTGCTGACAGCGCGATCGCATGGATGGCATCCCGCCCGTAATTACGGTTGACTGACATACGCAGCATTCGCTCCTCCGGCATCGACTCTTGCAATGGGTTCAGCATGCGTCGGCGCGACATCTCATGTCAGTCGGAACACGGTTATGTAACGGTCACCTTTGCAGGCAGTGGGTGACACGCCGGCCGCTGTGAAGATTCGCTGCCGGCGATGTCCGTGTAATTCCTTCGATGTTGACATCACGTCGACGCTGAGTAATATGCGCGCCCCCGGCACAACCCCGGGCCCTCATCGGAGTCGGACATGCTCGCACCGAAAAATCTTGAAACGAATTTGAACAACGCGCGTTGATCCGCAAGACGACTTGCGGAGCACGCCTGCTCCCAAGTCAGGTGCGTAGCTTAGGGCTCGCTCGAAACCCCTGGCCGGGAAACCGACCAGGGGTTTTTTGTTGCCTCTTAGTTTCGAGGCGCTTGTTTGCTCGCCACCCATTCATCGACGAGGCGTTCGAGCACCGTCAGGGGCACGGCGCCCTGCGCCAAGGCCACGTCATGGAACTCTCGAATGTCGAACCGCGCGCCGAGTTTCTGTCGCGCGTCTTCGCGCACCTTCAGCCACTGCGTCTGGCCGATCTTGTAACTCGTCGCCTGGCCGGGCCAGCAGCAATAGCGTTCGACCTCGGTCGTGATCGATGAAGGCAGATCGCCCAGCGACTGGACCATGTAGTCCGTGCCCTGTTCTCGCGTCCAATGCTTGTGATGCAGGCCGGTATCGACCACGAGGCGCGCCGCTCGGAACATATAAGACTTGATGTAACCGAGCTGGCCGAAGGGATCGCCCTCGTAGACACCCATCTCATCCGCCAGCTGTTCGGCGTACAGCCCCCAGCCTTCGCTGTACACCGAGAACCAGCCCAAGCGCCGCACCGGATGGACCTCGGTGGACTCCTGCGCAAGCGCGATCTGATGATGGTGACCCGGGGATGCTTCGTGGGCCGTCAGCGTCATCAAGCCCCACTTGGGCGTTTCCGCCGTGTCGCGAAGATTGATGTAGTACGCCCCCGGCCGCGAGCCATCGAGCGCCGGCGGTTGATAATAACCGGCGGTCGCAGCCGCCTCGATATCCGCTGGCACGCGCCGGATTTCCACTTTCGACTTGGGGATACGGCCGAAATAGGAAGACAGCTGTCCCTGGATCTTGACCATGCCGGCATTGAGATACTCGAGCAGCTCCTGCTTGCCCGCATCGGTGTTCGGATAGATGAAACGTTGATCGCTCGCAAGCGCGCGAAGCCGCTCGCCCACCGTACCCTGCGTCATCCCCTGGCTCTTGAGAATGCGATCGGCGCGCGCACTCAGCTCGGCCATCTGCTCCAGACCGAGTCGATGGATCTCCTCGGCCGTCAGCTGCGTCGTGGTCGAATATCGCAGGGCGTACTGATAGTACTCATCTCCTTTCGGCAGCTTCCAAACGCCCGCATCGCTCGTTGCCTTGGAGCGGATGTCCGCGATGCAATCGCGCTGACGCTTGAGTGCCGGCAGCACCTGCTGCTCGACGATGCGAGTCGCCTGTGCGCCCCAGTCCCCAGGAAGGTTCTTCGCGCGCGCACGTGTGTCGATGGAGGTCACGAGTTTCGTCGCCGCGGGCTTTTGCGCCAGCATGCCATCCATGAGCGCGACCGTTCGATCGACGACGAACGTCGGCGGGATGACGCCCATTGCATACTCGCTCTTCAGCCGCCCCGTCTCGTTATCGAGCTGCCTCGCGAACGCGGCGACACGCGACACATAGGCCTCGGCGTCCTCGCGAGTCTGAATCGTATGCTGGTTGTGGAGGAAATCCGGAATGCTTCGGTAGCTGCCACCGAGCTGATGAACGCTGTAGGGTTCCGGCCAGCTGAAAGTGCCATAGTTGAAGGTGTCGTAGCCGCTCACGATCGTGCGGAACACCTCGTCGAAGGAATCGAAGGCCGCTTTGGACTGCGGCGACAGAAGGTTGCGATCGATCGCTTTGAGTCGAGTCAACGCCGTGCGGATAGCCTGGCGCTCCCGCTCGATGCCCGCGGGCGAGCGATCGGACAACTTCCACTTCGCGCTCGCGTGCTCACCTTTATCCAGACCGTAACTGGTACGCGACTCCGGATTGGACATCACGACTTCCTCATAGATGTAATCCATGAGGGCGTGCAGATCGGCTTCAGCCTGCTTGTTCCCAGCCTGCGTACTTTGTGAGAACGCGAGCGTGGGTAGATTTGTTACGAGCGCAGTGTATACAGCCGATCTCAAAAACGAACGCCGGTCGCTCAACGTCAGCTCCTTGTCGATGTGAACAACAACAAATAACACGTCGAAACATTCGACGCACGCAGGCGGCGATCGGTTTACTCGAAGGAAGCTCGGCTCCCGGATCGATCTGACACAATCGGCCGGAGGGCCCGAAATCTTGATGCGTCAGGTATCGGCCGCGTCACGAGCAAGCCGCCGATGGGCCTGCCCTCGCCCCGCCCGTGCAAGGCTGCTCGCCGGCGCCGCCCTTGGGGCGTCCACCGTTGATCCATGCTAGGATGCGCGCCCCCGGGCCGACCCGCCCGGAGCGGCGCCGCACGTGGAAGGGTGGCAGAGTGGTCGATTGCACCGGTCTTGAAAACCGGCAGGGGCGCAAGCCTCTCGTGGGTTCGAATCCCACCCCTTCCGCCAGCGCCCCTTGCCATCCCAAGAGGCCGACGCGTTTCGCGCCCTACCGCTCGATCGATCCAGCAGACTCCGGCGCAACGTCGCCTGCGCGGGCGGCTATTGGCCGTGCATGGGTCACGAGCGTCACGAGCAGCTTTCCGGGCTCCTCCACCATCACTTCGTGAGCCGAGCGCTCGAACCAGACAAAGTGTTTCAGAGGCGACTGGACACGCTCGAACCACTCGTGGGCGACCTGGGAGTTCACCGTGCGGTCGTGGCGGCCGGCCAGGACGATCAGCGGGCAATCGAGCTTGGTCACGTGACTCAGATCGACGCTCAGCACCGGACTCAACAGATAACCTTGTGAGAAGCCGTTGCCGTCGAAGACGCGCCGAGCCTCCTCGTCCGAATAGTCCGGCGAGAGTCCCACCGCGATGCCATCGATCTGATGCGTCCGGTAGGCCATGACGCCGCCGAAGAAGTCGGACCACTTGCGCTCGATCACGATGTCTTCGAGCGGAATGGGCTTGCCCGGCGCCGCGTAGGGTGCGATCGACTCCAGTTCCGCAATGGCTTGCTTGTTACCTGCCTTCTTCGCCGCGGCGAGCGCAAAGGCGTAACCGCGCCGCTCGCTCTCCGGGCTGTTCACCGCCTGGCCCATGCCGATGTAGGCGTGCAGCCATTCAGGACGCCGCCGCGCGAACTCGAGGCCGACGTAGCTGCCCCAGGAGGTCGCAAGAATGAACACCTTCTCCTTGCTCATCTCTCGGCGAAGCCAGGCGACCAGTTCTTCGGTGTCGTCGACGAATCGCACAGGTTTGATGGTGGGCCCGACGAGCTTCGGATCGTTGAGGAGATGGGTCTTGCCCGCGCCTCGCTGATCCCAATGCACCACGGTGAAATACTCTTCGAGCCCGTGTGTGCCCCACCACGCCATCGGTGCGGTGGGGAAGCCGGGCCCGCCATGGATGACGAGCAATACCGGGTTGCGGCGATCGGCGCCGCGGATGCTCACAAACTGCTCGATGCCGCCGATGCGTACGGCTTCGTTGCGCTCGACCCCCTCTGGAGTAACGATGCGGCGTAACTCCCGCACGATTTCGACTGCTTCTTGCCGGTTCGTGGGTTTGACCGCCTGAGCGAGCGCACCTTGTTCGATGGTCACGAGGAATGCGGCCAGCGCAAAGAGACATCGAGCGTTTTTACTCACTAATCGTTCCCTGGATCTGGAGGTGAAAACAAATCGTCGGGCGACCCGCGCCCTCTGATATCCGTACGTGTCTGGCGCATTGTACGCGCGACTGAAACATCGCAGCGACCCCTCCGACGATGAGCCCCCTCCGTGGAGGGGCGCGAGCCCGACCCACGAACGCGTACAGTCCGCTGCGTTCACAACAAGGACTGGACTGGCTACGGAGAGAACCATGTTCAAACGCTCAGGGGGGACTGCCCGGTTCGGGCGGTGGTTGGCGGCGAGCGGCACGTTGTTTCTAGCCTCGATGCTCGCGCCTGCGGTGCAGGCAGCACCGCCGTTCGTCGCCTTCGAAAGCGGTCACGTTAGACCGCTCGCCTTGTCATCCGACGGCGCGAGACTGTTCGCCGTCAACACACCGAACAACACGCTGGTCATCTATAACATCACGCCCATCGGCATCTTCAAGCATGCCGAAGTGTCCGTCGGCCTCGAGCCGGTCGCCGTCGCCATTCGCAACAACAGCGAAGTGTGGGTGGTGAATCATCTCTCCGACAGCGTCAGCGTCGTCAGCCTATCCGGCACTCCCCGCGTGACGCGCACGTTGCTCGTCGGCGATGAGCCGCGAGACATCGTCTTCGCTGGCACGACCGGCCGTGCGTTCATCACCACGGCGCATCGCGGCCAGCACCGCACCGATCCCTCCATCGCCTCCGTCTCGGGCGCAGGCGACCCGCAACTCACCACGCCCGGCGTTGGCCGCGCCGACGTGTGGGTGTTCGACCCGGCGAATCTCGGCACGAGTTTCGGCGGCACGCCGCTCAAGATCATGACGTTCTTCAGCGATACGCCGCGTGCGCTCGCAGTGAGCCCGGACCGCAAGACGGTCTACGCGGCCGCCTTCAAGTCGGGCAATCAAACGACGACGGTCTTCGAGCTCATGGTGTGCGACGGCTTCGATCCGAACACGCCCTGTGACTTCGCCGGCAATACCCTGCCCGGCGGCAATCCGGGTCCGATGACGAACTTCGAAGGCAAGCGCGCACCGGAAGTCGGCTTGATCGTGAAGTTCAACCGCGCAAGCGGCCATTGGGAAGACGAACTGGGTCGCAACTGGGACGCGGCGGTTCGTTTCCAGCTGCCCGATCAGGATGTGTTCTCGATCGATGCCAACGCGCTCACCCAGAAGGCGTCGTTCTCGCACGTGGGCACCACCTTGTTCAACATGGTGACCAACCCGCGCACGGGCAAGTTGTATGTCTCCAATACCGAGGCCATCAACAACGTGCGCTTCGAAGGACCGGGCCTGGTCGGTGGCTCGACGGTGCAAGGCCGGCTCGCTGAGACGCGCATCTCGGTGATCTCCGGCACGAACGTCGCCTCGCGCCATCTGAACAAGCACATCAACTACGACCTGCTGGCCCACGATCCGGGCTTCGATCCGTCCGTGAAGAATCACAGTCTCTCGACGCCGCTCGAGATGGTCGTGAGCCGCGACGGTCGCAAGCTGTATGTCGCGGCCTTCGGTTCGAGCAAAGTCGGTGTCTTCGACACGGCGGCGCTCGAGGCGAACACGTTCAATCCTGTGACCTCGAGCCCGCACTACATCCCCGTGAGCGGCGGCGGCCCAAGCGGCCTTGCGCTCGATGAGAACCGCAACCGGCTGTATGTGATGACGCGCTTCGATAACGCAGTGAAGGTCATCAATCTTGCGACCAAGGCGGAGATCGCCGCACTGTCGCTGTACAACCCGGAGCCTGCGCAGGTCGTCGCGGGTCGGCCGCTGCTCTACGATGCATTGGATATGTCCGCCAATGGCGAAGCCGCGTGCGCGAGCTGCCACATCTTCGGCGACAACGACGAACTGGCCTGGGATCTGGGCAACCCCGACGACCTCGTGACCAGCAACCCGATCCCGATCCGCCTGGGCTTCGCGGCGCTCAACACGCAGCCGCGCATCAACGGCACCGGTGTCGTCACCGACTTTCACCCGATGAAAGGCCCCATGACCACGCAGACGCTGCGCGGCATGCGCAATCACGGCGCCATGCACTGGCGCGGCGATCGGGCGCACGGCTTCTTCGGTACGGATGCGTTCGATCCGGAGCTCTCGTTCAACAACTTCGTCGTGGCCTTCGATGGCCTGATCGGCCGCTCGACGCTGCCCGACCTGAGCACCATGCAGCGCTTCACGAACTTCCAGCTGGAAGTTCAGCTGCCGCCCAATCCGGTGCGCAATCTGGACAATTCGCTCACGCCCGCTCAACAGCGCGGTCACGATTTCTACATCGGCCCGCGTCGCTCCGACGGCGCACCGCCCGCAGCCGGGCCCGGCACGGGATTCAACTGCGAAGGCTGTCATCGCCTGGATCCTTCACAAGGATTCTTCGGCACCGACGGACAAGCGAGCTTCGAGGGCTTGCCGCAGATCGTGAAGATTCCTCACCTGCGCAATGCCTACACGAAGGTCGGCATGTTCGGCTTTCCCGGCATGCCGTTCTTCACCACGCCCGATACCGGCAACACGGGCAATCAGATCCGCGGCTTCGGCTATCTGCACGATGGGTCGATCGACACGGTGTTTCATTTCCTCTCGGCGGTGTTGTTCGCACCGACGGCGGAGGTGGGCTTCCCGGCGGCGACGTATGAGCAGACACGGCGCGACATGGAGCAGTTCATGCTCGCCTTCGACTCGGATCTGGCGCCCATCGTGGGACAGCAGATCACCTTGACCAAGACCAACGCATCGGCGGTGGCTCCGAGAATCGATCTGCTCCAGGCGCGCGCGGCGGCGCCGTTCATCTCCAAGGAGATGGGTGGCTCCGTCACCGAATGCGATCTGGTGGCAAAGCTCGCACTCGCCGGCATTCCGCACGGATTCCTCTACAACCCAGCCTCGGATGCCTTTGCGCTCTCGGGCACTGGCATCGAAGTGCCGGACCCATTGTTCCGTGCGCTCTCGCTGATTCCTGGCCAGGAGATCACCTTTACCTGCGTACCCCCAGGCTCGGGTGCACGCATCGCTGCCGTACCTTGAGCCGGCTCCCACAATAACTATGCTGCAGACCTTGCTGGGGTCGCCGTCATCCCACTCTGACGGCGACCCATTTTTCTTTAGCAAACTCAGCGCGCCGATGGCGATGGCGGACGACCGTCGACGAGTCGCAACTCCTGCGCACGAAACACCGCTTCCATGCGCGTGCTCACCCCGAGCTTCGCGAACACATTCTTCAAGTGCCACTTCGTCGTGAGCAGCGTGATGTTGCTTCGCTCGCTTATGTCCTTGTTGCTCAGGCCCAGCGATACCAGCTTCAGCAGATCGAGCTCGCGCTGCGTGAGCAATGGAAGCGGCGCTGCGGCAGGACTGCTCTCGTAAGGATCGAAGGCCAGCACATCGCGAAAGCGCTTGAAATAGTCCGCCGGAGGCAGATTCGAGATGCGCGACATCTTGATCGCCGTCGCAAAGACCCGCGGCAGGCCGAACACGTCGTCGAACACGGCCCGGCTGAAGCCTCGATGGCCGGTGAGCATGAGGGCGTGATTCATCCAGCGAATCGCGGCGTCTTCCTCGTGCGCGTGCCAGCTGCACGTCGCAAGCGCCGCTTCGAGCCGCACCCGAGCATAGACATCGCCTGCTCGCTCCGCCCGTTCGCACAATCGCTGCAACTCGCTCGCCGCCGAATCGAACAGGCCGCGATGGATCAGGATCGCCACTCGCGACAGCGCGAACTCCTCCCACTGCGGCTCGGCGGTATTGTTGGCATCGACGTGGAAGGATTGTCCGCAGTCAGCGAGCACTCGCAACGCTCGCAGCGGCTGCTCCTGTAACAGCCACAGTCGGACCTTCTCGAAACACACGCGCGCCAGCAACCGCTGGCAGCTGCTGTTCTCGAGCACGCTGTGCAGATAGTCGAGCAATCTGAGGGCGTCGGCATACTTCGCCGAGGCGCAGTGCAGACGGGCCGCGACCACGTGTGCGACGGTGAGATTCTCCAACGATGGCGCCATCGACACCAGCGGCAACACCTCACTGCACAGCGCTTCGGCCTGCTGCAATCGGTTGTGGTGATAGTGAACCGAGGCCGCGGCCGTGGTGGCCGTCACCCAGATCGGATTGCGCTGCCCTCCGCGGGTACGGGCATACAGCTGCATGCAGCTCTCGGCGGCCTGCCTCGCGTGTCCTTCGGCGCGATCGATCAGCATCAACACCACGGAGGCTTGAGCCAACGCGTAGAGATGTGGCGTTCCTTGCAGCAATTCCTTTGCCCGCAGCGCAAGCCGGCGGGCGGCATCGAACTCCTTCTCCACGAGCAACTGATAAGCGGCGACGATGAAAAGATTGGTGGTCAGATAGGGATCCTCGGGAATGCTCAGCGCCTCGACGTCCGGCACGACGAACTGCACGCCGGCGTCGGTCATGATCTCCAGCATCAATTGCAATGGCGGCAGCGCGCGTCGCTCCGAATCATCGCGCGCCCATTGCCCGGCCAGGCGCAGCTCCTGACGCGCCCGATCGAACTGACGCAGAAAGATCAGACTCATGAGGTGCGCATCGCGGATCACGGGGCAGCTCATGATCTCGGTCAGCGTCAGTCGCCCGGACCACTGCAGAACTTCGGGAAACTCACCCGTGCGTAACCAGACCGGCACACAGTGCGCCAGCACCTGGATGCACCACTGACGGTCGGCCGTGGCGAACGCATGATGGAGCGCATCGGCGGCACGCTCGTGATCGGCAAACCATTGGCTGCTGATTCGATGCAGTCGCGCGATCCCGGCAGCGCCAAGTTTCCTCAGCTGCGCGAGCAGAAATTCCCGGTACAGATTGTGATAACGAAACCATTGATGCGTGCCATCGAGCGCACGCACGAACAGTTGCAGCTGCTCCAACTCCTCGAGACGGCGCGCTGCCTGCTCATCGTTGAGCAATGCCACTGCAAGCTCGCTGCAGAACCGTTCCGGAACGCAGGTCGCAAGCAGAAACTCACGCAATCGATCCGGTAAGTCCTGCCAGGCTTGCGCCTTCAAGTAGGCGCCGACATCGTGATTGAGCCCGTCGAGGCGCTCGGGCTCGAGCAAGCTGAGCTTCACGCCCGCAATCCAACCTTCCGTGCGCTGACTGCAGGCGCTTGCCTCCTGCAGCGACAATGGCGTCGGGCGCAACAACAAAGACAGCTCGCGGATCTGCTCGGGCTGAAAGGCCAGATCGGTCGCATCCAGCAGCGTCAGTGCATCATCGAGTTTCAGTCGCTGCAGATCGAATCTGGGCAGGCGACGCGAGGCGAGAATCCAGCGCACGCTCGGCGATGACTGCAGGATCAAGGACAGCAGCATCCGCTCGCCTTCCGCGCAATCGAACCATTGCAGATCGTCGATGACGACGATCAGGGGCTCCTCGAGGCTGGCCAGTCGAACGGCAAGCGCATCCGCCATGTGCTCGGCGGAGCACTGCGTGCAGGCGCCGGGGCCGACATAGTCGGCCAGGTCGGTATCGAGCGCCTTGTCGATGCTGGCGGCGAGGCAATCGAAGAAACGAATGGGCGCCTGATCACGGCGCTCGCACCGCAGCCAGGCGACGCGTCGGTCGGGCGTGAGCTCGCCGTACCACTGGGTCAGCAGCGTCGTCTTTCCCGACCCGGGCGGTGCGAGCAGCAGCACGACCTTTCCGCCAGCCTCGATGCGGGACTGCAGGGGAACGCGCGGAATGAGTGCTGGCGTACTGCGTGGCGGGCAGAACCTGGCCGAGTTGGCGGCCATGCCGACGATCTGCGCCATGTCGCGGTTCCGTGCCGTGCGCATAAGTCCCTTTGCAATCGTTGCGATGGAACGGGCCACCGCAACCGATGCGGCGGCGATCGGAAAGTTCAGCGGCTCGAATCTACGAGCCTGCTGACAGCAGTGTCAATGCGCTGCCGATGCCATGCAGTGCTGCGATTCTGACGGCTCGGTAAGGTTCAAGCCCTTGAATTTCAAATTCTTGCAATGATATCGACCGAGTTCGCCCGGGCTCTGTAGAATGTCCGGCGAGGCGTGTCTGCCCGCAACTTGCGGGACGGAACGCGGTCCAAACTGGACGACATTCCGGAGGAGTCGAAAGTAATGGCCTCATATCCAAGCACAGTAGCAAGTACCACGCGCAGCTCAGCGCTTGCGACCAATAAGGTTCTTCGTAACACCTACCTGTTGCTCGGCGCCACGCTCGCCTTCAGCGCACTGACAGCGGGCGTTTCCATGCTGCTCAACCTGCCCCATCCGGGCATCTTGATCACGCTGGTCGGCTACTTCGGCCTGCTGTTCGCGGTCACCAAGACGCAGAACAGCTCCTGGGGTCTGCTGTTCATCTTCCTGCTGACCGGCTTCATGGGCCTGACCCTCGGCCCGATCGTCAGCATGTATCTGAAGTTCCTGCCGAACGGCGCCGAGGTCGTGACCACGGCCCTGGGCGTCACCGCGGCGACCTTCGTCGGCCTGTCCGCCTATGCGGTCAAGAGCCAGAAGGACTTCAGCTTCATGGGCGGCTTCCTGACGGTGGGCATCATCGGCGCCTTCCTGCTGGGCCTGGTGGCGGTGTTCTTCAACATGCCGACGCTGTCGCTGGTGGTCTCGGGCGTGTTCGTGATCGCGATGGCCGGCCTGATCCTGTATCAGACCAGCGCCATCATTCACGGCGGCGAGACGAACTACATCATGGCGACGGTCACGCTGTACGTGAGCATCTACAACCTGTTCACCAGCCTGTTGCACCTGCTGGGTGCGGCCTCCGGCGACGACTGATCGGCATCGGATCGGCTGATAAACAAAGGGCGCTGCCAGAAGCAGCGCCCTTTTTGTTGGCGTCGCCGGCGTGCCTTCGTTACGGACGCCGGATCACATCCAGCCCGCCCATGTAGGGCTTGAGCACCTCGGGGATCTTGATGCTGCCATCGGGCTCCTGGTAGTTCTCGAGCACGGCGACGAGCGCACGGCCCGCGGCCACGCCCGAGCCGTTCAAGGTGTGCAGCGGTTCGGGCTTGCCCGTCTCGGGGTTGCGCCAGCGCGCCTGCATGCGGCGCGCCTGGAACGCCTCGAAGTTCGAGCAGGACGAAATCTCGCGATAAGCCTGCTGCCCTGGCAGCCACACTTCCAGATCGTAGGTCTTCGCCGAACCGAAGCCGATGTCCCCGGAAGACAGGGCCATCACTCGATACGGAAGATTCAGCCGCTTGAGCACTTCCTCGGCGTGACGCGTCAGCGCCTCGTGCTCGGCGTAGGAGTCCTGCGGCTTCGATAGGTGCACCAGCTCCACTTTCTCGAACTGGTGCTGACGGATCATGCCGCGCGTGTCCTTGCCGTACGAGCCGGCTTCGGAGCGGAAGCACGGCGTATGCGCCACGTAACGAATCGGCAGCTCGTTTGCCTCGATGATGGTGTCGCGCGCCAGGTTCGTGACCGGCACTTCCGCGGTCGGGATCAGATACAGGCCCGAGTCGCCCTTGATGCCGAACAGATCCGCTTCGAACTTCGGCAGCTGGCCGGTGCCCGTCAGCGACTGTGCATTCACCAGGTACGGAACATAGGTCTCACGATAGCCATGCTCGCTCGTGTGCAGATCGAGCATGAACTGAATCAACGCGCGATGCAGGCGTGCAAGCGGGCCGGTGAGCACGGAGAATCGCGCGCCGGAGATCTTGCCGGCGGCGGCGAAATCCATCTGGCCGAGCTTCTCGCCCAGCTCCACGTGATCGAGCGGCTGGTACGCAAACTTGCGCGGCTCGCCCCAGCGGCGAACCTCGACGTTGGCGGATTCATCGGCGCCGACGGGCACGCTATCGTGCAGCAGGTTGGGCAGGCCGAGTGTGATCTTCTCGAGCTCCGCCTGAACCTTGGCGAACTCGGCTTCGGCGGCCGCAAGCTCGGTCCCGAGGGTTTCGACCTGCTTCAGCAGCGGCGCGATATCCTGCCCCTGTGCCTTGGCCTTGCCGACACTCTTGGCGTGGACGTTCTTCTCGTTGCGCAGCTCATCGGCCCGCACCTGCCATTTCTTGCGCGACTCCTCGAGCGAGCTCAGCTGAGCCACATCGAGCTTGAATCCGCGTTTGGCGAGATTCGCAGCAACGGCGTCGGGATCGGAACGAAGCAGTTTGGGGTCGAGCATGGATGGCTTCGAAGTGACTAATGAATGATGACTAATGAATAGTCAGAAAGCGGCGGATTGTATGCCAGCATCGGCGGAATCGCAGCCGGGACCCTCTGACCCGTCATTGGTCATTGGTCACCAGTCACTTCTTCCGGCGCGCCAGCGCCTCTGCAATCTTGATTTCCATGCCACGGGGCACGGGCTGGTAGTAACGACGCGGCTCCATCCCATCGGGGAAGTAGTTCTCCCCGGCCGCGTAGGCATCCGGCTCATCGTGCGCGTAGCGATATTCCTTGCCGTAGCCGAGCGATTTCATGAGCTTGGTCGGCGCATTGCGCAGATGCAACGGCACATCGAGCGAGCCCAGGTTTTTTGCATCCTGCATCGCCTGGCCGAACGCCTTGTAGACCGCATTGCTCTTCGCGGCACAGGCGAGAAACACGACCGCCTGCGCGATCGCAAGCTCACCTTCGGGCGAGCCCAGGCGCTCGAACACTTCGCACGCTTCCAGCGCCAGCGTATGGCCGCGAGGATCGGCGAGCCCGATATCCTCCGAGGCCATGCGCAGCACACGACGAGCGATGTATCGCGGATCGCAGCCGCCATCGAGCATTCGGCACAGCCAATACAACGCCGCGTCCGGATCGCTGCCACGCACCGATTTATGCAACGCCGAGATCTGATCGTAGAACGCCTCGCCCTGCTTATCGAAGCGACGCAAGCCGCCGGAAGCCACCTCGCTTGCGACCGCCTCGGTGATCACCGGCGGATCGCCGTCGCTCGCAAGATCCATGGCGAGCTCGAGCATGTTGAGCGCGCGGCGAGCATCGCCATCGGCAGCCTTTGCCATCAATTCCAATGCCCGCTCTTCGGCGCTCGTAGCACTCGCTTGTTTGCCGAGCGCACGATCCAACACCTGGCGGATATCCGCCTCGGTCAGCGAACGCAACACATAGACGCGCGCGCGGGAGAGCAATGCGTTGTTCAACTCGAACGAGGGATTCTCGGTGGTCGCGCCGACGAACACCAAGGTGCCATCTTCGACCCAGGGAAGAAACGCATCCTGCTGCGCTTTGTTGAAACGATGCACTTCATCCAGAAACAGGACGGTGCGGCGGCCCGCACGACGGGCTTCCTGCGCCTGTTCGGCCGCGGCGCGAATATCTTTCACGCCGGCCATCACGGCCGAGAGCGCAATGAACTGCGCATCGCATTGCTGCGCGACCAGACGCGCCAGCGTGGTTTTGCCCGTGCCCGGCGGACCCCACAGAATCATCGAGTGCAGATGACCGCCTTCGAGCATGCGTCGCAGCGGCTTGCCGGGGCCGAACAGATGGGTCTGTCCGATATATTCATCGAGCGAAGCCGGACGCATGCGATCCGCGAGCGGACGCGCATCGAGCGTTTCCTCGAAAGGCAGATTCACGACTTCTGCGTCCCGGTGACGAGCGATTCCACGAGTGTCTCGACACGCTGTGCCCAGCCGCCGAGCCACCACCAGCACAGCAGCAGCCCTGCGATCACGCCCGTGCAGTTCGCGAGCACGTCGTATGCATCGGCCTGGCGTCCCCAACCCATCGCGCCCTGGGCGATCTCGATCAGCACGCCCATAACGCCCAGGCCAATGGCAATGATCCAGTAGCGCGCCCGCGGATAGATGCCGGCAAACCAGCACGAGAGCAACAGATAGCACAGGAAGTGCTCGGACTTGTCGCTCAAATTGGGCGGCTTGGGCAGCCGGTCGGTGGGCGCGAGGCACACCACGATGGCGAGGGCGATGGCGAGCCATCCCACGCTGAGCCACAGCCGCGGAAATCTCAAAGGCAACATGAACCTCAATTCCTGGAGGTATCGCCGATCACGTCGGCGCCAGGGGGAACGGTGAAGGTGAATCGGGACGGATCGAGGGCAGGATTGCGTTCCAATTGTGAGAACTCGAGGTTGGTGGTCTGACCGAGCTTGTCGGCCAGCTGCATGAACCTGAGCGAATTGTCCTGGAAGCCGAGGCGGACCCATTTGAAATCGGTGTCGTCGCGCTTGGGTTGCATGCGCACCCAGAAGATCCCGCCCTCTTGCGTGCTTTGCGTGACGCTGAAGTTGTCCTGCAGATTGCCCTGCCCGCTGAGCAACATGGCCGGCGTCGCCGACAACGTGTCATCGAGCTTGCGCACCGTGACCTGCTCGAGATCCGCGTCATAGAGCCAGATGCGCGCCCCATCGGCGACGATGACCTGCTCGTTCGGCTCGCGATAGTCCCAGCGGAATCGATCGGGACGCCGGATCGCAAGCGTACCGGTCGCCTCTTCCACCGTGAGCCCGTTTCGATCGGTGAGCGTCTGCTTGAACTGCGCCTGCAACGATTGCAGACCCTGCAGAAAGCTTTCCACTTTCTGCTGACCTGCGGACGCATCGGCCGCGGCGTGCGCCAGCGAAGTCATCATGACAAGCAACGCGGCCGCGAGGGTAAGAAATCGCGTCATTCGACCTACTCTTCTGCCGGCGGCGGCGCCAGCACTTCGCGCGAACCATTGGATTGCAGCGGACCGACCAGGCCGGCCGCCTCCATGGTTTCGATCATGCGCGCGGCACGGTTGTAACCAATCTTGAGACGACGCTGCACACCGGAGATGGAAGCCTTGCGGGATTCGACCACGATCTTCACGGCCTGGTCGTACAAAGGATCCTGTTCGCCATCGGAGCCCTCGCCGCCTTCACCGCCTTCATCCTCCTCGCCCTTCAGACCGGGAATCGGGGTAGAAGGTCCGCGGAGAATTTCATCGACATAGGTCGGCGGCGCAGAGCCCTTCAGGCTGCCGACGACGCGATGGACCTCGGCGTCCGAGACGAACGCACCGTGCACGCGCACCGGCACCGAGGTGCCCGGCTGCAGGAACAACATATCGCCGTGGCCGAGCAATGCCTCGGCGCCCATCTGATCGAGAATGGTGCGCGAGTCCACCTTCGCCGACACCTGGAACGCCATACGCGTCGGAATGTTCGCTTTGATCAAGCCGGTGATCACGTCGACCGACGGACGTTGCGTGGCGAGAATCAGGTGAATGCCCGAAGCACGCGCCTTCTGCGCCAGACGCGCGATCAGCTCTTCAACCTTCTTGCCGACGATCATCATCATGTCGGCCAGCTCATCGACGATGACGACGATGAACGGCAGCGGCTCGAGGAACGGCACTTCCTTCGGATCGCCCTCCGGCCCCAGCATCTTCATCAACAACGGATCGCGAATCGGCTCCTTCGCCTCCTGCGCATCTTTGATCTTGCGATTGAAGCCGGCGAGGTTGCGCACGCCGAGCGCCGCCATCAACTGATAACGACGCTCCATCTCGGCCACGCACCAGCGCAATGCGTTGGCGGCTTCCTTCATGTCGGTGACGACCGGCGCCAATAGATGGGGAATGCCTTCGTACACCGACAGTTCCAGCATCTTCGGATCGATCATGATCAGGCGCACATGCTCGGCCGAGGCCTTGTAGAGCAGCGAGAGCACCATCGCATTGACCGCGGTCGATTTACCCGAGCCGGTCGTACCACCGACCAGCAAGTGCGGCATGCGAGCAAGATCCGCGCAGACCGGGCCGCCGCTAATGTCCTTACCGAGCACCAGCGCAAGCGGCGAGGACATGTCGTCGTAAGCTTTGGACTTGATGATCTCGCCCAACGTGACGATCTCGCGCTTCTCGTTGGGAATCTCCAGGCCGACGGTCGATTTGCCAGGGATGACTTCCACGACGCGCACGCTGATCGCAGAGAGCGCACGCGCCAGATCCTTCGCGAGATTCGTGATCTGGCTGACCTTCACGCCGGTGCCGAGGCTCAGCTCGAAGCGCGTGATCACCGGGCCGGGATTGACGGCCACGACTTCGGCCTCGACGCCAAAGTCCTTCAGCTTGATCTCGACGAGGCGCGACATGGCCTCGAGCGCCTCGGAGGAGTAGCCCTGCTGTTTCGGCGGTGGATCATCGAGCAGCGACAGCGGCGGCAGTTCCTTCGACTGCGGCGCCTCGAACAGCGCGACCTGACGCTCCTTCTCGACGCGCTCGCTCTTCTCGACCTTGGGCGCGACCGGTTCGATCTTCGGCGGCGGACGCGAGGCGACGCGCTTCTTCTCTTCACGAATGACTTCGCTGCGCGCCTCCTTCACTTCGCGGCCCTGCTTGATCTCACGCGCGGTGCTCAGCCGGCCGGAGAGCCATTCGAACGCGCGCAGCGTGGCGCGGCCCGTTGCATCCATCACCTGGATCCACGAATGCCCGATGAACAGCGACACACCCGCGAGCCACAACGCCAGCAACAACAGCGTGGCCCCGAGAAAGCTCAATCCTGCATCGAGCCCCTGCCCGACCAGCGAGCCGAGCACGCCGCCGGCCGAATCGGGATAGCTGCGAATGGTGAAGTGCAGGCTCGCAAGCCCACAGCTGGTGGCCAGTGTCAGCAGGAAACCCAAGCCGCGAAACGCAAGCGTCGCGCGCGATTGCGCGTCGTCCTGGCTTCGATCCCGGTACAGCAGCCAGCCGGTAAAGCCGATCATCACCGGAAACAGGAACGCCGGCGCGCCGAACAGCAGCACCAGCAGACCCGCCAGATGCGCGCCCAGCGGACCGATCACGTTGGCGATCGGCCCGGGTTCACCGGTCGTTGCGAACGAGGGATCGTGCCGGTCGTAGGTCGCCAGCGCCGCCAGCACGATCAAGGCGAGCGCGCCAAACACCCACAGGGCCCCCTCGCGCAACGAGCGCACGACGGTGGACGCCAACCCCATTCCCTCGCGAGCGTCAGCCCTGCTGGCCAAATCGATTCACCCCTACCAAGTGCATAAGAAAAGCTTCGTAAACCACTGATAACGAATATACATTAACCCGCACCCGGCGGGCTAAGCCAAACCCTGAACGAGGCCGCCTGGCGCACCAGCAGGAGGGGTCCGTCGATAACCGGCATTGAGCCGGTCTATTTGGCGGCCGCGGGGCGCATTTCATACCATGCACGCCCTGACACCTCACCCCTTATCGGGGGGTGTCATGAACGAGGGCCGCTTGCTGTTCAGGAGGCGCAGTGCGGCGTTGCTATTCGCGGCCGCTGCCCTCACAGATTGTCAGAACTCTCGCGTCGACGCTTTAAGGATCGTGAAGGTGAATCATACATGAGCACTCCCCGCCACTCCCGGTTGATCATTCTGGGGTCGGGCCCCGCAGGCTATGCCGCCGCCGTCTATGCCGCGCGCGCCAATCGCAAGCCGCTGTTGCTGACCGGTCTCGAAGAGGGTGGCCAGCTCATGACCACCACCGAGGTCGACAACTGGCCCGGCGATCCGCATGGCCTGACCGGCCCGAAGCTCATGGAGCGCATGCGCGAGCACGCCGAGCGCTTCAACACCGAAGTGATGAACGACCACATCAACAGCGTCGATTTGTCGCAGCGGCCGTTCCGGCTCGAAGGCGATCGCGGCGTTTACACCTGCGATGCCTTGATCGTCGCAACCGGCGCCACCGCGAAGTATCTGGGACTCGAGTCCGAGCAGAATTTCCGTGGCCGCGGCGTGTCCGCGTGTGCGACCTGCGACGGCTTCTTCTTCAAGAACCAGAAGGTCGCCGTCATCGGTGGCGGCAATACGGCGGTCGAAGAAGCGCTGTATCTGTCGAACATCGCCTCGCACGTCACGCTGGTTCATCGCCGCGACAAGTTGCGTTCGGAGAAGATCCTCCAGGATCATCTGTTCGAACGCGAGAAGGCCGGCAAAGTTTCGATCGTGTGGAATCATCACGTCGATGAAGTGCTCGGCGACGACAGCGGCGTGACGGGCGTGCGCATCGCACCGGTCGCAGGCGGCCCGAAGCGCGATCTGCAAGTGACCGGCATGTTCGTCGCCGTGGGGCATGCGCCGAACACTCAGCTGTTCGAAGGCCAGCTGGAGATGAAAGGCGGCTATCTGATCGTGAAGTCCGGCATCAACGGCAACGCGACGCAGACCAGCGTGCCGGGCGTGTTCGCCGCCGGCGATGTGGCCGATCATGTGTATCGTCAGGCGATCACCTCCGCCGGCACCGGCTGTATGGCGGCGCTCGATGCCGACAAGTATCTCGATCAGATCGATGCCGCCAAACTCAAGGCTTGAGCCGAGGGCGCGCGCCAACGCGCCCTCGCCTTTCTGATCGGTAAGATCGGGGCCAATGCCAGCATCTGTGCAATCGCGATTCATTTCCAGCATCGATCGCATCCCCGCCGCGCAATGGAATGCGCTGGCGCTCGGGGGCAATCCGTTCGTGCGGCACGAGTTTCTGCTCGCGCTGGAACGCGCCGGTTGTGTCGGCGAGGCCGCTGGCTGGTTGCCTCATCACCTGCTGCTCGAGGATCGCGGCGAGCTGGTCGCGGCCATGCCGCTGTACCGGAAGAGTCATTCCTGGGGCGAGTTCGTTTTCGATTGGAGCTGGGCGCGCGCTTACGATCAGGCGGGCCTGCGCTATTACCCGAAGCTCGTGAGCATGCCGCCGTTCACACCGGCGACCGGGCCCCGGCTGTTGCTCGCCGCCGGCGCATCGCCCGAGATGCGCACGCGCTTGAGCGGCGAGTTGTTGAAGTATGCGAAGTCCGAACAGCTCTCCTCCGCGCATTTGTTGTTTCTAAGCGATGAGGATCGCGCCGCGCTCCAGGATGAGGGCTATCTGTGGCGCAAGGATTGCCAGTTCCACTGGCACAACCGCGGCTACCGAACCTTCGAGGACTTCATCGCGACATTCCGCTCCGACAAGCGCAAGAAAGCATTGCGCGAGCGGCGTCGCGTCCGCGAAGGCGGTGTGACTTTTCGCACGCTCACCGGCGCCGAGATGGACGCGAAACTCTGGAGCATCGTGTTCGGATTCTCCGCGGCCACCTTCGAATCGCACGGCCACGAGCACTACTTGAACGTCGAGTTCTTCCAGGCCGTCTCGGCGGTGATGCCGGAATCGGTCGTGATCAAGCTGGCCGAATACCAGGGCCATCCGATCGCAACCGCCATCTTCTTTCGTGGCGATGACGTGCTGTACGGTCGCTACTGGGGCGCGGCGGCGAACTATCACAGCCTGCACTTCGAGACCTGCTATTACCAGGGCATCGAGTACTGCATCGAGCAGGGCCTGAAGCATTTCGAGCCCGGCACGCAGGGCGAGCACAAGGTGCCTCGCGGCTTCGAGCCCACCGCCACCTGGTCGGCGCACTGGATCGCCGATGCGCGCTTTCGACGCGCCATCGATCACTATCTAAATGATGAGCGCGCGGCGATCGATCAATATATCCTGCAGGTCGAGGAACATACGCCGTATCACCGAGGGCCTTGACCCATGCGCGGCTCGATTGTCTGGCTTTCGGAACACGATTCCCCGGACGCTTTCCCTCCGGTCGACCGAGCGCTGGTCGAACCCGATGGCCTGCTCGCCGCGGGCGGCGACTTATCGCCGATGCGTCTGCTTGCCGCCTACCGCCGCGGCATCTTCCCCTGGTACTCGCGCGGTCAGCCCATTCTGTGGTGGTGTCCGGATCCGCGCGCGGTCCTCATGCCGGAGGAGCTCAAAGTTTCGCGCAGTCTCGCGAAATCGAGCCGGAATCGCGGCTTCGTCACGCGCACCGATACCGCGTTTCGCGAAGTGGTGCGCGCCTGTGGCAGCAGCGAGCTGCGCCCCGGGGGCACCTGGCTGTCGCCGGAGATGCGCGCCGCCTACATGAAACTGCACCGGCTCGGCTTTGCGCATTCGGTGGAAACCTGGCTCGACGGCCGGCTGGTCGGCGGGCTCTACGGGGTCGCGCTCGGGCGGATGTTCTTTGGCGAATCGATGTTCAGCCTGGAGCGAGATGCCTCCAAAGTTGCGCTCAAACGCCTCTGCGAGGAGCTGATTTCGCGCGGCTTCCACATGATCGACTGTCAGATGTCGACCCCTCACCTCATGAGTCTGGGCGCCCGGATGATCCCGCGGGCCGACTTCACCCAGGCGCTCGATGAGCATCTCGGCGGCCCGTTCCAGCCCAGTCTGTGGAGCGAAGTCGTCATCCCCGCCGGGAACGAAGCATCGTCGGCGAACGTATGACGATCTAATGGCGTGAAGTGCGGGTTCGATCCGCGCGGGATTGTGTCCCGTTCTGCGGGCATTGCGCCCGGCATCGGGGCCGTAGGACCGACCTCAATTGCATTGACTAGGGCCTTTATGCACAATTCGCGCGCCTTGCCGGCGGGCTTTGCCGGATAGTTATCGAGAGTGCATGTCGAAAGAAGACGCGATTCAGATGGAAGGCCGTGTGATCGACACGCTGCCGAACACCACATTCAAGGTGCAGCTGAACAACGGCCACACCGTGATTGCGCACATCTCGGGAAAGATGCGCAAGAACTATATCCGCATCCTGACGGGCGACGCCGTCACCGTAGAGCTGACGCCCTACGACCTGACCAAGGGACGTATCGTGTACCGCGGTCGCTGACGCGGATAAAGACTCTCGTTCGACAGGCGCATCCCGCGCGCTGTCGATTAAGCCCACCATCAATAACCGGCAGCTCTTCGCGCTGCCGAGCTACTTGGACTCCTCGAGCAGCGCCTGCTCGGTATCCGCGCGTGCCTCGACTTTGAGCTTGTCGTCCGGGCCGACCGTCACGAAGGCGTGACCGCCACCGACCAGCCGTCCGAACAGCAACTCCTCCGCCAGTGGCCGCTTGATCGCTTCCTGGATCACGCGGGCCATGGGCCGCGCGCCCATCTTCGGATCGTAGCCCTTGCGCGCCATCCACTCGCGCGCCGTGTCGTCGATGTGGAGCTGCACGCCCTTCTGTTCGAGCTGCGCTTCGACTTCCACCAGCAGCTTGTCGACCACGCGCTGGATGGTGCGTGGATCCAGGCCGTTGAACTGGATGATGCCGTCCAGGCGGTTGCGAAACTCCGGCGTGAACATGCGCTTGATCGCCTCCATCCCATCGGTGGCGTGATCCTGCTGCGTGAAGCCGATCGAAGGCCGGTTCATTTCGAACGCACCGGCATTGGTCGTCATGACAATCACCACGTGGCGGAAGTCCGCCTTGCGGCCGTTGTTGTCGGTGAGCGTGCCGTGGTCCATCACCTGCAGCAGCAGGTTGAACACATCCGGATGCGCCTTCTCGATCTCATCGAGCAGCAGCACCGAGTGCGGATGCTTGTTGATGGCCTCGGTGAGCAGGCCGCCCTGATCGAACCCCACGTAGCCCGGAGGTGCGCCGATCAGACGCGACACGGTGTGACGCTCCATGTATTCGGACATATCGAAACGGATCAGCTCCACGCCGAGCGCGATGGCGAGCTGACGGGTAACTTCGGTCTTGCCGACGCCGGTGGGACCGGCGAACAGGAACGAGCCGACCGGCTTGCGCTGATCGCCCAGGCCCGAGCGCGACATCTTGATCGCCGAGGCCAGCGACTCGATCGCCGGATCCTGGCCATAGATGACGAGCTTCAGGTTGCGCTCCAGGTTCTTCAGCACATCCTTGTCCGAGGTCGAGACGTTCTTCGGCGGAATGCGCGCGATGCGCGCCACCACGTCCTCGATCATCTGGGTCGTGACCATGGTCTCGCGCTCGCCTTCGGGCTTCAGGCGCAGGCGCGCACCGGCCTCATCGATCACGTCGATGGCCTTATCGGGCAGCTGCCGGTCATTGATGTGGCGCGCCGCAAGCTCGGCCGCCGAGGCGAGCGCGTCATCGGAGTACGTGACATTGTGGTGCTCTTCGAAGCGCGAGCGCAGACCCTTCAGGATCTCCACCGTCTCGGGCACCGTGGGCTCCACGATGTCGATCTTCTGGAAGCGCCGTGCGAGCGCATGGTCTTTTTCGAAGATCCCGCGGTATTCGCTGTAGGTGGTCGAGCCAATGCAGCGCAACTCACCATTGGCGAGCGCCGGCTTGATCAGATTGGACGCATCCATCACACCACCGGAGGCGGCGCCCGCGCCGATGACGGTATGGATCTCGTCGATGAACAGGATCGAGCCCGGGTTCTTCTTCAACTCGCCCAGCACGCTCTTCAGCCGCTTCTCGAAATCGCCGCGATATTTCGTGCCGGCGATCAGCGCGCCCATGTCGAGCGAATACACGGTGCTGTCGGAGAGCACATCGGGGACCTTGTCCTCGATGATCATGCGCGCGAGGCCCTCGGCGATCGCGGTCTTGCCGACGCCGGCTTCGCCGACGTACAGCGGATTGTTCTTGCGACGACGGCACAGGATCTCGACGGTGCGCTCGATCTCGGTCTTGCGACCGATCAGCGGATCGATGCGCCCTTCCATCGCCTGCTTGTTCAGATTGGTCGTGAACTTCTCCAGCGCCGTGCCGCCATCGGGCTCGCCGCGCTCGGCTTCGGTGCCCGGCGCCGACTCCTCTTTGTCCGGGCGGTCCTCGGCGATCTTCGAGAGGCCATGGGAGATGTAGTTGACGACGTCGAGGCGAGCCACATCCTGCATCGAGAGCAGGTAGGCGGCGTGCGAGTGTTTCTCGCTGAAAATCGCCACGAGCACATTGGCCGCGGTCACTTCCTTCTTGCCGCTGGACTGTACGTGGAACACCGCCCGCTGCAGGACGCGCTGGAAGCCCAGCGTCGGCTGCACTTCGCGATCGTCATCGTCCTTCAACCGCGGTGTGGTCTGATCGATGAAATCCTTCAGGTCCTTGCGCAGACGAGCGACATCGGCGCCACAGGCGCGAAGGATTTCCCGGACTTTCGGCGTGTCCACGATCGCGAGCAGCAGATGCTCCACGGTCATGAACTCGTGCCGCGCTTCGCGCGCCGACTGGAAAGCCTCGTTGAGACAGATTTCGAGTTCGCTGCTTAACACGGACTGGCTCTCATACCTAAAGACTTAAAGAGTGGACCGCCACCTGCGCCGGAGGTTCGAAGCTGCACCGCCATCGGTTTCCAGCGTGGCAGGGCCACGCAGGGATGCGGTGAAGCTCTTCACGTTTCTTCCATCGTGCACAGCAGAGGATGCTGGTGTTGACGCGCATAGGTGGTCACCTGCGCGACCTTGGTCTCGGCGATTTCGAATGTGAAGACGCCGCACACCCCTTTGCCCTTGGTATGCACTTCAAGCATAACGCGCGTGGCGGTCGTGCGATCCATGCCGAAGATGCGTTCGAGCACATCCACGACGAATTCCATTGGCGTGTAATCGTCGTTCAGCAGAACCACCTGATACAACGGAGGTCGCTTGAGCTTTGGCTCGGCTTCCTCGGTGACCAGCTCCCGCTCATGCCGTGTGCTCTCTTCCGTCATCAACTTAGCGCGCTACCAGTTCGGACTATTTATAGGGGGGAACTTCAGACAATACAAGGCAGCATCCGACGCACCGCACTTCGGCGCAAAGCGCAGGTCCAAAGGCGATCGGCGGGGGGTGTCGCGGTCAGCGACCGTCGCCAGGACGCGGCGTCGCGTCACGACGTCGGTGAACGCCGAGGACTATGATCCTTACACAGTCCATGTCAGTCGCATCCGTCACCCAGGGATTACGGTTTCGGGCATTTGCGACAGTGTTTTCATCAATCGGAACAATCTCTTGTGACAAACTAACGCCACTCCGTATCATGTCGCGTCTGGCTGCCCTAAGCGCCAGCTTGCGCGTGGCCCGCACTGATTTGCCGCCGGCTGCGAATAGGACGATGAGAACACCGCTCGCCTAACTCTGGTCGCACATTCGAAGATGCCGCTGTCCGCAAAATTGCACGAATTTCAGGACCTCACGCCGCAACAGTGGCTGGACCGGGCGTCGCGGACGGCGCCTCAGCTGGTGATGGTGGCGCTGGTGATCGCGATCGCCTGGCAACTGGTCCAGCTCACCTGGCTATTGTTGGATCGAGGCCCGCAACCTCAACCCATCGCCGCGCCGCCGCCGATGAACGTGGCGCCCGTCCGCAGCGGTGTGGACATTCAGGCCATCGTGAACGCGCATCTGTTCGATGTGGCCGAAGCGCCCGCCGCGCCCGATGCGGCCAATGCCCCGGCGACGCAGGCGAACCTGGTGCTCTCGGCGGTTTTCGCCGCCGAGGATCCGACCAAGGGCCTCGCCATCATCGGCGAGTCGGCGCAAGGGGCGAAGGTGTTCGCGGTCGGCAGCGCGGTGCGTCCCGGCCTGAAGCTGCATTCGGTGTACATCGATCGTGTGATCCTGGATCGCAACGGCAGTCTCGAAGCGCTGGCGCTGCCCAAACGCAACTCCGCCGCGCTGGTGATCAATCGGCCGCCTGCGCCCCAACAGAATCAGGTCGCGGAGAATCTCCGGCGCATCGCCGAGACCAATCCGAGCGCTTTTGCCGAAATCATCCGGCCGCAGCCGGTGTTCGCCAACGGCGTGCAGCGGGGCTATCGCGTCTACCCCGGCCGCAACCGCGCCCAGTTCAGCAAGCTGGGGCTGGTGCCGGGCGATCTGGTGCTGGCGATCAACGGCACGCCGCTGGATGATCCCCAGCGCGGCATGGAGATCTTCAACACCATCGGCAGCGCCGGCCAGGTCAGCGTCACGGTCGAGCGCAACGGTCAGACCCAGGACCTGACGCTGAACATGGCGCAGGTCAATGTGCCCGACGCCAGCGGCGGTCAACCGCCGCGCCCGACGCAACGCCCGAATACACCGCAGCCGCCCGCCGAATGAGCGGCTGCGCTTCCAAGAACGAACGTCTGCCTTTGCGTAGTCAAGGACCGTCCATGACGATTTCTTCAACCCACCCAGCGGCGGGGAAGCCGGCGAGCGTGCTCAGCGGCAAGCGCTCGGGCCTTCTGGCGCTCACCATGACGTGCCTGCTCACCTGCGTTTCGGCCACCGCGCAACAACAGCAGCAGCAACCGCCTTCACAGCTGGCGACGATCACGCCGGCGTTTCGTGACGCCGAGCTGACCGAGATCATCGATGCGGTCGCGACCATCACCGGCAAGACGTTCATCGTCGACCCTCGGGTGCGCGCGCAGGTGACGATTCGCTCCTCGACGCCGATGACGCCCGATGCGTTCTATCAGACGTTCCTGTCGATCCTGCAGGTGCATGGCTTCATCGCGGTGCCGAGCGGCCCGAACATCAAGATCCTCCCGGATGCGAATGCGCGGCAGATTCCGGGCAACGACCTGCCCTCGAGCGTCAACCCGGATTCGGACGAGGTCGTCACGCAGGTCATTTCGGTACGTAACATCAACGCCGCACAGCTGGTGCCGGTGCTGCGTCCGTTGATTCCGCAGAACGGCCACCTGGTCGCCTACCCCGCCTCGAACATGCTGATCGTCTCGGATCGCGCCAACAACATCTCGCGCATCATGCGCATCGTGCAGCGGCTGGATCAGGGCGGCGATGAAGAGATCGAAATCGTCCGACTCGAGAATGCGAGCGCATCGGAAATCGTGCGCGTGGTAAACGCGCTCTCGCAAGGCGCGCAACAACAAGGCGAAGCGCCCGGCATGGCCGCGAAGCTGGTCGCCGACGATCGCACGAACAGCGTGCTGATCTCCGGTGAGAAGTCGCAGCGCCTGCGCCTGAAGGGCCTGGTGATGCATCTGGACACGCCTCTGGAGTCTGGCGGCGATACGCAGGTTCGTTATCTGAACTACGCCGACGCCGAGCAGATCGCCGGCAAGCTCAAAGAGCAGGTCACCGGCATCACGCAGGCGGCGCCAGGCGCACCCGGTGCCGGCGGCGCGGCGGCCGGTCCGGCCGCGGCTCAGGATCGCAACACCACGATCTGGGCGGACAAACAAACCAATGCCCTGGTCGTGACGGCCGCGCCGAAGATGATGCGTCAGATCATGGGCGTGGTGGACAAGCTCGATATCCGCCGCGCACAGGTGCACCTCGAGGCGATCCTGGTCGAGATCACCCAGTCGCGCGCCGCCGAACTCGGGGTGAACTGGGCCGTGTTCAGCGAAGAACAAGGCAGCACCATTCCGATCGGCACGTTCAATCAGCCGGTGGGCAACACCAGTATCGGCAGCATCGCCTCGGCCATCATCGATCCCGACTCGCTCGCGGCCACGGGCCTGCCGACGGGCCTCACGCTCGGCGCCGGCAGGTTCGAAGATGGGGGTCTGAACTTCGCCGTGCTGTTACGCGCGCTGCGTAACGATGGCAGCAGCAACATCCTGCAAACGCCCTCGATCACGACGCTCGACAACGAGGAGGCCGAGATCAAGGTCGCGCAGGAAGTGCCGTTCATCACCGGCCAGTACACCAACACCGGCACGACCAACCAGGGTGCGGTGAATCCCTTTCAGACCATTCAGCGTGAAGAGGTCGGCAACATCCTGAAGATCACGCCGCAGATCAATGAAGGCACGGCGGTCCAGCTGAAGATCGAGCAGGAGAACTCCAACCTCACTCAGGGCGTGACCGGTGCGGTCGATCTGATCACCAACAAGCGCACCATCTCCACCACCGTGCTGGTCGAGGACGGCGGCATGATCGTGCTCGGCGGCCTGATCACCGACACGGTGAACGAAGGCGAGTCGCGCGTGCCCATCCTCGGCAATATTCCGATCATCGGTGAGCTGTTCAAGACTCGTAATGGCTCAAAGGAAAAGCGCAATCTCATGGTGTTTATCCGTCCGACCATCCTGCGCGATGGCGTCGCCGCGGCCATCACGACCAGCGCCAAGTACAACGTGCTGCGCGATCAGCAGCTGCAGCGGAAGAAGGGTCGCGTGACATTGCTGCCCGGCGAACGCCAGCCGATGTTGCCGCCCATCGAAGATCTCTCGAAGTATGCGGACCCGACCGCGGGCGCGGAGGCGCCAGCGCCCGGCACGAATCCGGAAGATCAACCCTCGGCGCAACCCGAGCCGCTGCCGGAGCAGACGCCGCCGCCGAATCCGTGATCGGCGCTCCATTTCCGAAGGACGACGTGTTGTCATGAGCGCACAAGTTCAAACTCCGGTCGCCGCCCGCGCGGCGGCCGCACCCACTGCGGCCACATCCGCGACCGCGTTGACGTTCGCGTTCTGCAAGCGCCATGGCGTGCTCGTGCAGAAGGTGAATGAAGCATCCGCCGAAGCGGTCTATCGCGCCGGCGCGCAGCCCGCGGCCATCGCTGAAGTACGACGCGTGCTCGGCGTGCCCCTGCAATTGCGTCGCGTGGATGCCGATACGTTCGATCAACTGCTCAGGCAGCAGTACGAGGCAGGCAACTCGGCCATGCAAGTGGCCGGCGCGGGTGTCGAGGAGGACACCGACCTCGCCCACCTCGCGCAGGACCTGCCGGAGCCTTCGGACCTGCTCGAAAGCGACGATCAGGCTCCGATCATCAAGCTGATCAACGCGATCCTCACGCAGGCGGTCAAAGAGAACGCCTCGGATATCCACATCGAGCCGTTCGAGAACCGTCTGGTCGTGCGCTTTCGCGTCGATGGCGTGTTGCGCGAAGTGCTGCAATCCAAGCGCGCCGTCGCGCAGCTCGTGGTCTCGCGCATCAAGGTCATGTCGAAGCTCGACATCGCCGAGAAACGTTTGCCTCAGGACGGTCGCATTTCACTGCGCGTTGCCGGCCGCGCCGTCGACGTTCGCGTCTCGACAATTCCTGCCGGTCACGGCGAGCGCGTCGTGCTGCGTTTGTTGGACAAGCAGGCAGGCCGCCTGGAACTGAACGCGCTGGGCATGGATCCGCGCTCGCAGAAGTTGCTCGATGAGCTGATCCACAAGCCCCACGGCATCATCCTGGTCACCGGACCCACCGGTTCGGGTAAGACCACAACGCTCTACTCGGCGCTCGAGCGCATCAACGACAACACCCGAAACATTCTCACCGTCGAAGATCCGATCGAGTATTACATCGACGGCATCGGACAGACGCAGGTGAATACCAAGGTCGAGATGACGTTCGCGCGCGGCCTGCGCGCCATCCTGCGTCAGGACCCGGACGTGGTGATGATCGGCGAAATTCGTGACCTGGAAACCGCGCACATCGCCGTGCAAGCCTCGCTGACCGGCCACCTGGTGCTCTCGACCTTGCACACCAATACCGCCGTCGGCGCGGTCACGCGTCTACGCGACATGGGCGTCGAGCCCTTCCTGTTGTCCTCAAGCTTGATTGGCGTGCTCGCGCAGCGCCTGGTGCGTGTCTTGAATCCGGAGACACGCGAGTCGTATCCCGCAGGCGAGTACGAGCGTCGCCTGCTCAACGTGCCCGAAGGCGCCCCCTCGCCCACCTTGTATCGGCCTGGCGCCGATGCCGCCCTGGGCTTCAAAGGACGCACCGGCATCCACGAACTGGTGCTGGTCGATGACACCATGCGCACCATGATTCACGACGGCGCAAGCGAGCAGGAGCTCGAGCGATATGCCCGCACGCTTACGCCGAGCATTCGCGACGACGGCCGCTCCAAGGTGCTCTCGGGCGTGACTACGCTGGAAGAAGTCCTGCGCGTCACGCGCGAAGATTGATGCCTGCGCCAGTCATTAGTCACCAGTCATCGGTCACTGCTTCCCTGGAGTCGATTTGAGCGCTTTCGAATACACCGCCGTCGACGCCTCGGGTCGAGAACGCAAAGGCGTGCTGGAAGGCGATACTGCACGGCAGGTTCGCCAACTGCTGCGCGATCAGGCGCTGTTGCCGCTGACGGTCAATGAAGTCACCCAGCGCGAGCAGAAGCAGCGCTCCGCCCGCTTCTCCTTCGGCAGCGGCGTCTCGGCGAGCGACCTTTCGCTGCTCACGAGGCAGATTGCAACCCTGGTTCGATCCGGACTGCCGCTCGAGGAAGCGCTCGCCGCGGTCTCCGAGCAGACCGAGAAGCCGCGAGTTCGCAGCATCGTCATGGCCGTTCGAGCCAAAGTCATGGAAGGTCATACGCTCGCCGATGGCCTGTCCGACTTTCCCACGGTGTTTCCCGAGCTGTACATCGCCACCGTCGCGGCCGGCGAACAGTCCGGCCACCTCGATACCGTGCTCGAGCGTCTTGCCGATTACACCGAGAACCGCGAGCAGATGCGCAGCCGCACGATCAACGCGATGCTCTACCCGGTGCTGCTGTTCCTGGTGTGTATCGCCATCGTCTCGCTGCTGCTGACCTTCGTGGTGCCCAAGATCGTCAAGCAGTTCGAGAACTCCAAGGCCGAGCTGCCGATGCTCACCCAGATCCTGATCACGATCTCGGATTTCCTGCGCAACTGGGGTTGGCTGCTGATCCTGATCGCCATTGCCGTCGGCTGGCTCTTCAAGCGTTGGTTGCGCGATCCGAATGCAAAGCGTCGCTTTCACGCCATACTGCTACGCCTGCCACTGCTCGGCAAAGTGGTGCGAGGATCGAACACGGCGCGCTTCGCACGCACCTTCTCCACGTTGACCTCGAGCGCCGTCCCCGTGCTCGAAGCACTGCGCATCTCCGGCGAAGTCGTCACCAACCTGCCGATGCGCGATGCCGTTCAGGATGCGGCGACCCGCGTCCGCGAAGGCGCACCTATCGGCAAATCGTTGGGCAACTCGAAAATATTTCCGCCGATGATGATTCACCTCATCTCCAGCGGCGAGTCCAGCGGCGAGCTCGAGACCATGCTCGATCGCGCGGCGACCAACCAGGAACGCGAGATGGACTCGATCCTGAGCACGGCGGTCGGACTGCTCGGCCCCCTCATGATCCTGTTCATGGGCGGCATGGTGCTGATCATCGTACTCGCCATGTTGCTGCCGATTTTCCAGCTCAACCAGTTGATTCGCTGACGCGGACCGACCGGCTGGCGACGCGCGGCGCGGACCTGGTTCACCGATTCCGCAAAGACGCTATTGCTAGTCGCTCGTGTTCCCTCTATATACTCGCGCCGTAAACACCCTGGGGCGCTGCGGCAAGTTGCGGGATCGCAGTCGATGACTGAGAAGCCGGAATCCGAAGAGTTCGACGAAGAAGAGGACGACGGCAGTGCCGTCGAGTCCGAGGACCTCGATGTCGATCATTTGATCGCCGACATCGACAAGCGTAAGAAGAACGTCACCAAGGCCGGCGAGCCGGCATGGCGGCGACTCGAGCGCATTCGCGAAGAGCGCGAGACCGCCGCGCAGCTGTCCGATTTCGACGACTACGAAATCGGGCTGGACGGCGACGGCGTCGACGACGATCTGCCGTCACTCGACGACGACTAGGCGCAGCACTGCCCGCAATCCGCCGACGCTCCGACCCGGCGTCGGAACCCGCGCGAACATGCGATAGTTTCCCGTTGCATGAACGGATGCATCGCATGATCCACTCCGCGCGAGCGCTCGGAACGACGCGCCGCTCGCCTGCGAAGAAAAGCGCACGCGAGACGCAAACGTCGGTCACGCCTTCTACTGCGCGATCACTGACGGCGCTGCGCGAGCAAGCCGAGCATTGTCGTGCCTGTCCACTTTGGAAGAATGCGACGCAGACGGTTTTCGGTGAAGGTCGCGCGACCGCGCGCATCGTGCTGATCGGTGAACAACCCGGTGACCGTGAAGACCTCACCGGTAAACCCTTCGTAGGTCCTGCGGGCAAGTTGCTCGATCGCGCCCTGGAGCAAGCGGGAGTCGCGCGCAGGCAAACGTACGTCACCAACGCCGTCAAACATTTCAAGTTCGAGCCGCGCGGCAAGCGCCGCATTCACAAGAAGCCGAACGAACACGAGATCTCGGTCTGTCAGCAGCACTGGTTGGATAACGAGCTGCGTCTGATCGCGCCGACGCTCGTGATCGCGATGGGTGCAACGGCAGCGCGGGCCGTGTTCGGACGCGCGACGGCCATCGGCAAGAATCGCGGTCACATCATCAAAGGTCAGTCGTTGGCGAGCGAGGTGAGCGCCGATGTCATCGTGACGGTGCATCCTTCCTATCTGTTACGAGTGCCCGATGAAGATCGGGACAGCGCCTTCGCAACGTTCGTCGAGGATTTGAAGCTCGCGCGGACCTACGCGCCCGGCTGAGCGCTAGAGCGGCGCAGGCGCTACCGAAAGCGATCAGTTCGGACGGAAGTCCACCCGCTCGCTCGTGGGGGTCGGCACGCAGAAGATGCCGATGGGGCTCGAGCGGCCGCGTAACACCAGTGACGGCAATGGCATCGCGCCGACATCGACACCGCGCTTGTCGAGCAGGTTCTTGACCGCATCGGAGAACAACATTTCACCGGCACGCGCGCGTTGGCCCAGGCGCGAGGCGACGTTCACAGTGTCGCCGATGATGGTGTAGTTCATATACGAGGGCGAGCCGACGTTGCCCGCGATCACTTCGCCGACGTTGATGCCGATGCCGAGGCCGGTTTCGACGCCGTAACGATCGATCCAGCAATGCGCAAGCTGCGAGAACTTCTCCAGCATCAACTTCGCCGCGAGGATCGAGCGCTCGGCGCCATCTTCCTGCGCCACCGGCACGCCGAAGCCGACCAGCAGGCTGTCGCCCGCCATGCTGAACACCGTGCCTTCGTATTCGAACGTGATGTCGGTCAGCAGCTTGAAGAATTCATTGAGCAGCTCCACGACCTGTTCGGGGTTCAACCGCTCCGAGAGCGCCGTGAAGCCGCGCATGTCCGCGAACATAACCGCGACCTGGGTGCGCTTGTGCGTGCCTGCGAACATCGAATCGAGCAGCTCGGGGCTGGCGAGGATCTGATCGGCCAGCTTCGGCGAGATGTAGCGACGGAACGCCGCACGAATCAGCTCGCGACGCTTCACCTCTTCCGCCAGCTGCTCGGCCGCGAGCTGCCGGCGCGCCGCACTCGCTTTCAGCAACGAGCGCACGCGGACCAGAAATTCTTCACGCCGCACCTGCTGGGTGAGAAAGTCATCGACGCCGGCCTCGAAGGCGAGCAGCCGCTGCTTGGAGGATCTCGCAAGCCCCACGAGCGGCACCAGCAACGTGGTGGGATTGGCTTTGAGCACGCCGCACACGCGCGCAAGCGTGGTCGCCGCTTCATCTTCCACATCCAGAACGATCAGATCCGGTGCGCGCCGGGCGACGCTTGCGATGACCTGATCGGGCTCGACCATGTCGTCGATGACGATGTCGGAACTGTCGAGCAACCGCTCGAGCAGACCGCGGGCGGCCTCGGAGCTGCTTACCAACAACGTTCTGTAAGTCGCGGACAGGGTCGCGGACATCGTCCGTAATTCCTCATGGTCTCTGCTCGTCCCCGCTCATCGGTCGCGTTCAGTCTGGATCCCCCGGCGCTCGCCAAGAGACAGCTCATTCTTTCCGGCACGATGATCGAGGCATGTCACACGACATCGACCGCCCCGCTGACGCGTGACGGAAAATGCGTAAAGACATTCGGTTGGCGTCGCATCCTACCGACATTCGCAACCAACGCCAAACCCATGGTGGCACGAACGCCCACATCTCCCAACGCGTCTGCCAGGGTGCGCAGGTCCGCGTTCTGTCAAAAAACCGTAAACTCCCCTGCCATATCGCTCTCTTCAGGAAGCACGCTTGCGTTCAGAAACGACGGAATTGCGCTGGCTGGTCGCGCTGCTCGCGATTGCATCGCTGGCCACGGCGCATGTGGCATCGGCCGCCAAGAAGGCCTACTACGACGCCACCTATCGGGCGAGCTTCAAGCCAGGCGTGGAACACGCGGAGGTCGAGCTCGAGCTGAAGGGCGAGGAACTGCCGAGCAAGATCGTGCTGCGTGCGGATGCGGCGCGCTATCGCAACTTCCGATCCAACCAACCCCTGGAAGTGGGCGCCGAAGAAATCGTGTGGCGCCCGCAAGGCAAACGATCGCGTCTGTCCTATGAGTTCAAGGTGAATCACCAGCGCTCCTCGGGCAGCTACGACTCCTATCTCACCGGCGACTGGGCGCTGTTTCGCGGCGACAAGCTCGCCCCCGGCGCGCGTGTCACCGCCGCCGCCAATCTGCATTCACGCACGAAGCTCGAATTCGCACTGCCCCAGGGCTGGTCCGTCGTGACGCCGTATGTTTCCGCCGGCGATCACAGCTTTCGCATCGACGATCCGAAGCGGCGTTTCGATCAGCCCGCAGGCTGGATGCTGGTTGGCAAGATCGGCGTGCGCAGCGAACGCATCCAGCACGTGAACGCCGTGATCGCCGCGCCCGGCGGCGAAAGCGCGCGTCGCCAGGATGCGCTCGCCTTCATCAACTGGAATCTGCCGAAACTGCTCGAGGTGTTTCCGGACTTTCCCAAGCGCGTGCTGATCGTATCAGCCGGTGATCCGATGTGGCGCGGCGGCCTGTCCGGCCCCGCCTCGCTCTTCTTGCATTCGGATCGGCCGCTGATCAGCGAGAACCGCACCAGCCCGTTGCTGCACGAACTGGTGCACGTGGCGCTCGGCATTCGCGGCGATCACGAAAGCGACTGGATCGTCGAGGGACTCGCCGAGTTCTATTCCATCCAGACCTTGCGTCGCTCCGGTGGCATAAGCCAGAGGCGCTACGAACAGGCGATGGAGCATCTGAGGAAATGGGCGCAGCGGGCGCCGACACTGTTCACCCGAAGCTCCTCCGGCCCGACCACCGCGCGGGCGGTGCTGGTGTTTGCGCAAGTCGATGCGGAGATTCGTTCGCTCACCGCCGGCGCGGCGAGTCTGGATGACGTGGCGCGAAAACTTGCGGCTGACCGCGGTGAGGTCAGCCTGACTCAACTTCAACAGATCGCGCAGCAGGTCGCCGGCAAACCGCTGCGCTCGCTGCAGCGGCAGCGGCTCACGAAACCTTTGGCTGAACCAGGGCCGTGATCTTCATCGCGGTCTCGAGCGCCCGCAGTCCGTCCTCGCCAGTGACGACCGGCTTGCTACGCTCGCGCACCGCTTTGAGGAACGCCTCGATCTCGGCGAGCAGCGCATCGCCCTGATCGAAGTTCTGTTCTTCGATCGAGACCTGCGCGGGCGACTCCACCGGCGCTGCGTCTTTCTTGCGAATGACCGTCAGGATCTTCTGCTGCATGTCGACCGACAGGTACGCGTCGTCCTGGAAGATGCGGATCTTGCGTTCCTGCTTGAGGCTGATGCGGCTTGCGGTGGTGTTCACGACGCAGCCGCCTTGGAAGCGCAGCCGCGCATTGACGATATCGATCTCCCCGGAGAACACCGTGGCGCCGACGGCGTCGATGTGTTCGATCGGCGTGCCCACCAGTTCCTGGATCAGATCGATGTCGTGAATCATGAGATCGAGCACGACGCTCACGTCGGTGCCGCGCTGTTTGAACGGCGCTAAGCGATGCGATTCGACGAAGCGGGGCGTCTGCAAGCGCTCGGCGGCGGCCAGCACCGCAGGATTGAAACGCTCCAGATGCCCGACTTGCAGGATGCGATTGTGAGTGCGCGCAAGATCCACCAGCTCGCGCGCTTCGGCGACGCTCGTGGCGATGGGCTTCTCGATCAGCACATCGATACCGTTTTTCAGCAGCTCGCAACCGATCGCGTGATGCAGCGGGGTGGGCACGGCCAGGCTCACCGCATCGACCGCACCGAACAGCTCCCGATAATCACCGATCGCCCGGGTGCCGAGCTCGCCGGCGACCTTCGCGCAGGCTTCGGCATTTGCATCCACCACGCCCACCAGCTTCGAACCCGCTATCTGCGCGTACTTCTGTGCGTGGAAACGCCCAAGATAGCCGACGCCGATGACGGCGGTGCGCAGCGCTGCGGCGTGGGTTGCTTCTGACATTTTGCGAGAGCCTCGACGGATACAAAGATGCAATCATACCCAGTGCCACCTGGGTACAGGGATGTACCCCGCCGCCCTCGGCGGCGGCGAGCGACACAGAGTCGCGCCTTTTTGTCAGCTCGCACGAGGGTCGTGGCAGGACGCCCGATCCCAAGATATTTATGACAAGATGCGCGCCACTTCATCCAAACACGCCCGCATGAACGCCGCCGCCCATACCGACGACCTCTCCGAGGAGCAGCTTCGTACTCGTCGAGTGCGCTTCGAGCTGATCTTTGCCAGCCTGTGGCTGGCCTTTGGACTGTTCGTGCTGCCCGCTCTGGTGTTCTGGGTCGGCGGCGCCCTGTTGGGTCCGTACGGCGTCGGCGCCGATGAGCCGGGAGCCGGTCTGAGCACCTTTTATGTCGATTTCTTCGGCGATCTGGCCGATGCATCGGGTCGCGCCTGGGGCCTCGCGCTGGGTCCGCTGCTGCTCATGTATCTGCTGCGGGCGATTTTCATCGGCATGAAGGCCGATCAGGTCGAGCGCACACCGCTCGATGACGATGAGCCGCCACGCCCACCTCGTCGCGCACCCGTCAAAAAAGAACCCAAGCGCCCCGCGGGACGACCTGTTCGGGTCGAGCCGCGCATGGGCAACGATTGACGCGCCCGAATCCGCACAGCGCGATCGGGCGAAGTTCTTGAACGCGAAGGCGTGACGCAGATCACACTTTCGGCTCGAGGATCGCCACGCGCCGCAGCTCGGCGTGTAGGCTGCAAGCGGTTGATATTAAAAAGAATCTGTTGATTTTCTTTACACTTTTGTTTTGGGAAGACAGCGCATGTGGCTCGCCCGGTTATTCGGCGGCCGGAAGGTGAAGACGGCAGAACGGCCGGCGCGAATTGCGCCGCGCATCTCCGACAATCCTGCACGGCCCGTGAAACGCTCGCCTTCGGTCGGCAATGCCAAACGCGGTATTCATGCCGATACGGTGACCAACAAGGCAAAAAGTGGCTTTGACCCCTACAACAGCGGTTCCTTCGAGCGTCACAACGCCTGGGAACGCGTCATCCGTCGCTAGCCGCCCGCCTGAGGTCGTCTTGGGGGATTTCACCCGAGGTGATTCGGGTGAAAAATCGGCCGCGCGGCCTCAATGTAGATTTTCAGTCCGGCCAGTACAGCGCAGCGATGCCGAGGACCACCGCCCACATCGCCGCCTGCGCCAGCCAGCGCCACCGCAGCGTCTTGAGCAGGGCCAGCAGGCTCGCGCCGGAGACCGCCGCCAGCACGGCGAACACTGCACTACTACGCAGCAGCGCCGGGAACTCGCCGCTCAGCGCCGGGTTGCTCCCCTTGAGGACCAGGAAAATGACCACCACTCCTAGCAGGCCGAAGGTGATGGCGGCCGCCGAGCCGAAGACGATGGCGTTGAGGACGGCGATGGGACGCATTAATGGCTCCGAGCCCGCGTCGTGGACGAGACGCGGGGATACTGAACGATTCGATGGCTGACAGCATCCAACTCCGCAAGGCCACGAGCAGCGCGTACTTGATCGGAGTGCAGCGTCTCTCTAGCCTTGACCATAGAATGGATTTGTCCTGCTTAGCTTACGATTCGGGTTTAGGTCGAAATCGGGACCGGCGCCGCCTCCATGGCCGCGGCCCCCTCCCCCTGATGAGGATGTGAAACAGTGTATCAGTCGCCCTCGCACGAACCCGCCAAGCAGCGGCGCAATACCTTGATCTTCAGCTTACCCGCGCTGCTGGTGGTCTGTGCGTTACTGGCGGGCACGGCGCAGGCGCCGGTAGCCAAGGCAGTCGCGACCGCCAACACCCAGGACCTCTCGCCGACCGAGCGCCAGCGCCGGGTCAGCAAGCTGGTCAGCAACGTGATCGAGCGCTCGCACTACCGCCAGTCGCCGATCAACGACCCGGTGTCCTCGCTGGTCCTGGACCGCTTCATCGAGCAGCTCGATGGCAGCCGCAGTTACTTCCTCGCCTCCGACATCGCCGAGTTCGAGCGCTATCGTTACCAGCTCGACGACGCCGTGGTGAACGGCCAGCTCGAGCCGGTGTTCGCCATCTTCAACCGCTTCCAGCAACGCAACAAGGAGCGGGTGAACTACGCGGTGGAGCTGCTCAAGACCGAGCCCGATTTCAACGTCGATGAGTCGTTCGAGTTCGACCGCGCCAAGGCGCCGTGGGCGAAGACGCCGGAGGAGCTCAACGACATCTGGCGCCGTCGCGTGAAGAACGACGCCGTCTCGCTCATGCTCACCGAGAAGACCTGGGCGGAGACCAAGGATATCCTGCAGAAGCGCTACGAGCGCGTGGTCAAGCGCACCGAGCAGGTCACCAGCGACGACATCTTCGAAGTGTTCATGAACTCCTTCGCGCATGTCTTCGATCCGCACTCGAGCTACTTCTCGCCGCGCAACTCCGAGGAGTATCGCATCCAGATGAGCCTGTCCTACGAGGGCATCGGCGCCTCGCTGCAGCTCGTCGACGACTACGTGACCGTGCTCAACGTGCTGCCCGGCGGCCCGGCGGCGATCAACGGCACGCTCGGTGCGAACGATCGCATCATCGCGGTCGGCGAAGGCAAGAACGGCAAGATGGTGGACGTGATCGGCTGGCGTCTGGACGACGTGGTGCAGATCATCCGCGGCAAGGTCGGCACCACGGTGCGCCTGAATATCCTGCCTGCCGGCGCAGCGCCGGGCTCGCCTGAGAAGGTGCTCGAACTGCAGCGGAACAAGGTCTCGCTCGACGCTCAGGCGGCGCAGAAGGAAGTTCACACCATCAAGCGCGGCGATCGCGAGATGAAGGTCGGCGTCATCAACGTGCCGAGCTTCTATCAGGACTTCGAAGCGAAGTCCTCCGGCGCCAAGGACTATCGCAGCACCACGCGCGACGTACAGAAGCTGCTCAATGAACTGAAGGCGGAGAAGATGGACGCGCTGATCATGGATCTGCGCGGCAACGGCGGCGGTCATCTGACCGAAGCGACCGCCCTCTCCGGCCTGTTCATTCCTGCCGGCCCGATCGTGCAGTTGCGCGAAACCGGCGGCCGCGTCGAAGTGCTCGACGATCCGGAGCCGAACACGGCGTGGGACGGCCCGATGATCGTGCTGGTCGATCGCTACAGCGCATCGGCCTCGGAGATCTTCGCCGCTGCGATTCAGGACTACGGGCGCGGCATCATCGTCGGCCAGCAGACCTACGGCAAAGGCTCGGTGCAGAACCTGTATCCGCTGGATCGTTATGCGCTCGGCCCCGATCCGGGCTTCGGCCAGCTGACGGTCACCATCGGCAAGTACTATCGCGTGACGGGCGAGAGCACCCAGCATCGCGGCGTGCAGCCGGACATCTCGATGCCGACGGCCATCAGCCCCGAGGAAGTCGGCGAGAGCACCCGTGAAAGCGCCCTGCCCTGGGATCGCATCCGTCCGGCCGAGTTCAGCAAGGAAGGTCAGATGACGCAGGCCGTCGCGGCGCTCGAGCAGGCGCACGAACAGCGCATCGCCTCGGATCCGAACTTCCGTTCGCTGCTCGCCGATCTGGATGCGTTCGAGAAAGTTCGCACGCAGAAGAAGCTGTCGTTGAACCTGAAGGCGCGCATCGCCGAGCGCGAACAACTCGAACAGGATCGCCTCGCTCGTGAGAACGAGCGCCGCAAGTTGCGTGGCCTGCCTCCGGTCGCGAAGCTCGCCGACCTGACCGGTCAGGAGCCGCCGGATGCAGTGTTGGATGAAACGGTGCAGATCGCCGCGGACTTGAGCGGCATGAGCAATCTGTATCTGTCGCGTCTGAAGGCTCAGGGCGATCGCAAAGACGCGACTCCCTGACCTCGCCGTTACATCAGGCGCTGCTCATTGCAGCAGCGCCTGATACAAATCCCAGTAGTCATCGACGAGCACGTTCACGCCCGCTTTATTGCCCGTCTCGAGTCCCGAGACTGGCACCACCGGCACCGGCAGCGTGCCAATGGAATCCGTCAACGGCACGGTATCCGCATCGCTGCGATAGGCGGCCACCGCGCGCAGCGCATCGGTGCGCTCCTTCAATCCACTGAGATCGTCTTTTTCGTTTTTGACGATTGCCAGCGCCTCTCGTAACAACATCATGAGGCGCGAGCATTCCTCGCGAGTGCCGTACTTCAAATCGAACACGCGCTTGGTGGTCGTTTCTTTTGCGAGCACGGCGAGGCCCCCGGTCGACATGGCCACGACCAGCTGCTGTGCATACGCAATCACGGCAGTATTCACGATGCGCCGGCCATCGACGGAAATGCCTTCGAACGCCGGCCCCGCCCGCTCTTCGAGCGCGCTGCGGTCATCGCTCAGGTCTGTGACTTCCGTGGCCGCCAGATCCCATTGCTCGCGCGCGGTGGCAATCTCTTCGGCAAGACGCCGGCGACGAGCGTAGTTCCAGAAGCCGCGCATCTTCTCCAGGTGCGCTTCCTGAAGCTTGAGCTCTGCTTCCAACGTATCCGCCTGCGAACGCGCCTGCGCGATGCGTCGGTCGAAATCGGCAAGCTGCTGCCGGCGCGTGCGATCGAACTCCAGCAACTGACGACGTTGCTCGCGATCGGCCTGCTGCTGCTGAAGCTGTTGCGCGAAACGTGCGACTTTCGCCGACGACGCGCGCCACAATGAACGCAATTGGAAATAGACCAGGGCGTGCGGTGCGGTCTCGGGATTGCCGAGAAATTCCTCGAGCTGCAACAGCTGTTCGCTGTGACGAGCGAACATGGCTTCGTGTTTGTTCAGCTGTTCGATCAGCTTGTGACGTTCGTCCTGCAAGCGCGAGAGCTCTTTCTTGAGCTCGGCCCGGTTCCAATACAGCTGCAGCAGCCGTTCGTCTTCAGCGGGCTGACGCGCGTTGGGGCCCAGGAGCTGGCGCAGATTGCTCAGCCGATCGGAGAATTCCATAGAGAGCCCTGGCAACGGACCTGGGCGGGCGCGAAAGCGACTTCAGGTCGCGGCAAGCGCCGGGAAGTGATGACCACGCTCGACGCAATAATCGAGCCACTTGTTGAGCATGACGTTGCGCAGCCAGCGATCGCCCAGATCGCGCGCCAGCTGCGAGCGCAGCGACTCGAGCATCGCATGGCGGTGCCAGCGAGCGCACGCCTGCACTTCGGCCAGACGCGCATCGCGATACACGCGAATCAACAGATCGGGATCGGCGAGCGGGCCGGCTTCATCTTCGAACACATACGTGAGCCGCAGCGTGGTCGTATAGCGGCTGCGTTCTTCGATCGCCAGATGCAGCGGGCAATCGCCATCGACCACGGAGACCTGCGTCGCCGCGGCTCTTTCCACGTCCGGCACCAGCCAGGCGAGACGGATGTAATTGCTCTCATACAGCGACATCAGGCTGACGAAGCTGCCCGGGCGGGAGCGCCAGCTGACGGGGCAATTCACATCGCTTGCTGTAAGGTCTATCGACATGGGCCGAATATAGCACAGCAGTTTCGCACTACTGCCAGTGGTGTGTGACTTGCGTCACGGGACGTTTCATGTGTCTTCCACGCATGCGACATGCGTGCCATCCGTGCGCTCGCTGCGCGCTGGCGGATGCTTACGGACGCAGTCTGCGCTCGACGCCGGTGCGGTCCAGAATGCGACTGGTGATCTCTTCGATGGAACATTCGGTGGTGTTGATGCTGGGAATATCGTAACGACGGAAGATGGCCTCGGCGGTGCGCACTTCGAAGTCAACTTGCGAGGGCGATGAATAGTTGCTGTTCGGACGGCGCTCGTTACGAATCTGTTGCAGACGTTCCGGCGCAATGGTCAGACCGTACAGCTTGCGCTGATGCTTGATCAGCGCCGCGGGCAGGCGGCCGGTCTCCAGTTCCTCGTCAGCGAATGGATAATTGGCGGCGAATACGCCGTATTGCAAGGCCAGGTACAGGCAGGTTGGTGTTTTCCCGGTGCGCGAGACACCGACCAGGATCAGATCGGCTCGGTCGTAATCGCGGGTGACAGCGCCGTCATCGTTCGCCAGCGCGAAGTTCGTGGCGTTGATTCGCGTGGTGTAGGCGCCCACGTCCTGCATGCCATGCGCCTTGCCCTGCGCACGCGAGGATTTGAGCTTCAACTCCATCTCCAGCGGCCCCAGGAAGGCATCGAAGAAATCCAGGAACAGACCGTTGGCGAGCTTGATGATCTCGCGCAGGTCTTCCTGCACCAAAGTACTGAAAATCACGGGCCGGACGCCCTCCGCCTCGCCCGTCGCGTTGATGCGACGAACCGCCTCGTGCGCCTTGTCAACAGTGGAGATAAATGGCAGAGTCACCTGCCGAAATGCCTGCCCATCGAACTGCGTCAGCAGGCTGTGCCCCATGGTCTCGGCGGTCACGCCGGTCTGGTCGGACACAAAAAAAACCGTTCGTCTTTCCATTCTTCTGTCGCCAAGGCTCACGCGCTATCGCGTATTGCGGTTAAAATCCCGGGGCTGAATTGACTCGCTTGAGTGTCTACGAGGATCGCCCTTGACCGCTTACACAGTACCCTTCGAAAAGCTCGGACGCCACGACGTCGACACGGTCGGCGGCAAGAATTCCTCGCTCGGCGAGATGATCAGCCATCTGGCCAAGATGGGCGTGAGCGTGCCGACCGGTTTTGCGACCACTGCACAGGCTTATCGCGACTTCCTCAAGCACGAAGGACTGGCCGAGCGGATCTCCAAGGAGCTGGCCACGCTCGATGTGGATGATGTCGAGAAGCTCACCGAAGTCGGCGCGAAGATCCGTCAGTGGATTCTCTCGACGCCGTTCCCGCCGCAGCTGGAGCAGGAGATTCTCGCCGGCTACGAGCGCATGGGCGAAGGTCGCGACGTGGCCGTTGCGGTCCGCTCCTCCGCCACCGCCGAAGACCTGCCGGATGCTTCGTTCGCCGGTCAACAGGAAACATTCCTCAATGTGCGCGGCAAGCAGGCGCTGATCAAGTGCGTGCACGAAGTGTTCGCTTCGCTGTACAACGATCGCGCCATCGCCTACCGCGTGCACCAGGGCTTCGCTCACGATGTGGTCGCGCTGTCCGCCGGCATTCAATACATGTGCCGCTCCGACATCGGCGCAAGCGGCGTGATGTTCACGCTCGACACCGATTCGGGCTTCCGCAACGTCGTTTTCATCACCGCCTCCTACGGCCTCGGCGAGACCGTGGTGCAAGGCGCGGTGAATCCCGATGAATTCTATGTCTACAAGCCGACGCTGAAGTCGGGCCATGCGCCCATTCTGCGTCGCACGCTCGGCGCCAAAGCCATCAAGATGGTCTACGGCGAGCCTGGCAGCGGCGAACGCGTCAAGACCGTCGATGTCTCGAGCGAGGATCGCACCCGGTTCTCCATCGACGATGCCGACATTCTGGAGCTGGCCAAACAGGCGCTCATCATCGAGGAGCACTACGGCTGCCCGATGGACATCGAGTGGGGCAAGGACGGCGAGACCGGCAAGATCTATATCCTGCAGGCGCGTCCTGAGACGGTGCAGAGCCGCGCCGGCCGCACCGTGCAGCGCTACTCGCTGAAGAAGAAATCCAAGGTGCTCTCGAGCGGCCGCTCGATCGGTCAGCGCATCGGCGCCGGCCCCGCCCGCATCATTCGCGACGTGAAAGAAATGACGCGCGTGCAGAGCGGCGACGTGCTGGTCGCCGACATGACCGATCCCGATTGGGAGCCGGTGATGAAGCGCGCCTCGGCCATCGTCACCAATCGCGGTGGGCGAACCTGTCACGCGGCCATCATCGCTCGCGAGCTGGGCATTCCCGCCGTGGTCGGCTGTGGCGATGCCACCGAGACGATCAAGGAAGGCACGGAGGTCACCGTCTCCTGCGCCGAAGGCGATACCGGCTTCGTCTACGAGGGCGCCCTGCCCTTCGAACAGAAGGTCGTGGAGCTCGATGCGCTGCCGGCGATCAAGACCAAGATCATGATGAATGTCGGCAACCCCGACCGCGCGTTCGACTTCGCCGGCATTCCGCACAAAGGTGTGGGTCTTGCGCGCCTGGAGTTCATCATCAATCGCATGATCGGCGTGCATCCGCGCGCGCTGCTCGAGTTCGACACGCTCCCGAAGGATCTGCAGCAGACCATTCGCCGTCAGATGAATGGTTACAAGGATCCGGTCAGCTTCTACATCGACAAGCTGTGCGAAGGCATTGCCACCATCGCCGCTGCGTTCGCACCGGAGCCGGTGATCGTGCGCATGTCGGACTTCAAGTCGAACGAGTACGCCAATCTGATCGGCGGTCGTCAGTACGAGCCGCACGAAGAGAATCCGATGATCGGTTTCCGCGGCGCCTCGCGCTACGTCGATGAAACATTCCGTCCGTGCTTCGAGCTCGAGTGCCGCGCGTTGAAGCGCGTGCGCGAAGAGATGGGCCTGAAGAACGTGCAGGTGATGGTGCCCTTCGTACGCACGCTGAAGGAAGCCGAGCAAGTGACGCAGTTGCTCGCGCAGAACGGCTTGAAGCGCGGTGAGAACGAGCTGAAGGTCATCATGATGTGCGAGCTGCCAACCAACGCGCTGCTGGCCGATCAATATCTGCAGTTCTTCGATGGCATGTCGATCGGCTCGAACGACATGACGCAGCTGACGCTCGGCCTGGATCGCGACTCGGCGATCATTGCCAAGCTGTTTGACGAACGGGACGAGGCCGTGAAGGCGCTGCTGAAGATGGCCATCGATGCCTGCCGCCGCAATGGCAAGTACGTCGGCATCTGCGGCCAGGGTCCTTCGGATCACCCGGACCTGGCGCGCTGGCTGGTCGATCAGGGCATCGAGAGCATGTCGCTCAACCCGGATACGGTGGTCGAGACCTGGCTGTTCCTGGCAGGCGGCGCGGCCGCCGCGAAGTAAGCTATCGAAAGATCGCGGCGGCGGACTTTCTGCCGCCGCGACTCACTGCTCGCCCTCAGGCGCGCAGAAAGTTCGTCCGGTAGTGCTGCAGCTCGCGAATCGAGTCGCGGATATCGTCCATCGCCAGGTGCGTCGCGCTTTTCTGGAAGCTGCTGTACACCTCCGGCGCCCAGCGCCGGGCCAGTTCCTTCAGGGTGCTCACGTCCAGGTTGCGGTAGTGGAAATACCGTTCCAGATTGGGCATCTCGCGCGCCATGAAGCGGCGATCCTGGCAGATACTGTTGCCGCACATCGGCGAGACGCCGGGCTCGATCCAGCGGCTCAGGAACTCCACCGTCTGCCGTTCGGCTTCCTCGACCGTGATGGTGCTGGCGCGCACGCGGGCGGCGAGCCCCGAGGCGCCGTGCTGACGGCGATTCCAGTCATCCATGGCGTCCAGGATCTCGTCCGGCTGATGGATGGCCAGCACCGGCCCTTCGGCCAGCGTGTTCAGGTGCTTGTCGGTAACGACGGTGGCGATCTCGATGATGTGGTCGGTGTCGGTCTTCAGACCCGTCATTTCCAGATCGATCCAGATGAGTCGGGTAGGGTCGCGGTCGGTCACGATGCGTTCTGCCAGATAGTGAGTTTCGTTGCCTCATCATAGCAGCTGAAGCTAGAGTGCCCCGAACGGATAGAGAGCGACTGAATGCATTGGTTTACCGGCTTGTTTCTATTGCTGCTGCTGGCCTCCACCGCCACGCGAAGCTGGCTCAATCAGCGCCAGGTCGCGGCCGTGCGCCGGCACCGCGGGAAGGTTCCCGAAGCGTTCGCCGAGAAGGTCGAGCTGAAGGAGCATCAGAAGGCAGCCGACTATACGGCCGCCCGCGCCGGCGTGAACCGCTGGGATCTGCGGCTGGATGTCGCCGTGGTGCTGCTTTTGACCCTGGGCGGCGGCATCGCCGCCATCGATCGCTGGTGGCAGGCGGCGGGCCTGTCGCCCACCTGGCATGGCACGGCCGTCGTACTGTCGACTTTCTTGATAGTCGGCGCCATCGGCCTGCCGCTGTCACTGTGGCGTACTTTTGGTATCGAGGCGCGCTTCGAGTTCAACCGCATCACCCCGCGGCTGTATGTGATCGATCTGTTCAAGATGCTGGGACTGAGCCTGCTGCTCGGCACGCCACTGCTCTTCGTCATCCTGTACCTGATGGATCGGGCCGGCTCGTTGTGGTGGCTGTACGCCTGGATCGTGTGGACCCTGTTCTCGGTCCTGGTCATGTGGGCCTGGCCTGCGATCTTCGCGCCGCTGTTCAACAAGTTCACGCCGGTCACGGACGAGTCGATCAAGCAGCGCACCGAGGCGGTCCTCGAGCGATGCGGCTTCACCTCCAAAGGCGTCTACAAGATGGACGGCTCGCTGCGCTCCTCGCACGGCAATGCCTATTTCACGGGCATCGGTCGCAACAAACGCATCGTGTTCTTCGACACTTTGCTCGAACGCCTGCAGGTGGCCGAAGTCGAAGCGGTGCTCGCGCACGAGCTCGGCCACTTTCGCCTGCATCACATTCGCTCGCGCCTGATTCTGCAGGTCGTGACGGGCCTGCTCGGCTTTTGGTTGCTCGATGCGTTGATGCGATGGCCGGTGTTCTATTCAGCGCTCGGCGTCCCAGTGCCCTCGACACACTCGGCCCTGTTGCTGTTCATGTTCGTGCTGCCGACGTTCACGTATTTCCTGACGCCGATCGGCGCCTGGTGGTCGCGCAAGCACGAGTTCGAGGCGGATGAATTCGCAGCGAAGCATGCAGATGCAACCGAGCTCGCCAATGCGCTGGTGAAGCTGCATCGGGACAATGCGAGCACGCTTACGCCCGATCGACTGCATTCGGCGTTCTACGACTCACACCCGCCTGCACTGGTGCGCATTTCGCGCCTGCAGTCGCTCGCCGCGCAGCGCTCATGAGCGAAGCGGCCGAGATACCCGCGCGCGTAACGGAGTCCTTCGGCCGTCGCGTCATCGTCGAAACCGACGCCGGCGAGCGAATGTCGGCCGAACTGTTCGGCAAACGTTTGACGTGCGTGTGCGGCGATGAAGTGATGATTCGCGGGCCGTCACAAAGCAGCGGCGATGTCGCCAAAGTCGTGAGCGTCGCCCCGCGCCGATCGTTGTTTGCTCGCACGGATAGCCGCGGGCGCACCGAGCCGCTGGCCGCGAACCTCTCTTTGATCATCGTGATCATCGCGCCCAATCCCGAGCCCGATCTATATATCGCCGATCGTTATCTCGCAGGCGCGGCGCTCGCCGGCATCTCCGGTGCGTTGATCGTGAACAAATCCGAGCTGCCCGGCGCAGAAGATCCCGACTTCCAGGCTCGCGTGCATGACTATGAGCTCGCCGGCTATCCCGTGCTGCGACTTTCTGCGAAGAACGAGCCGACCGTGGCGCCAGTACGCGAGCTGCTGGTCACGCACAGCGCCATGCTCGTCGGCCAGTCCGGCGTCGGCAAGTCCACACTCACGAACCGACTGGCGCCGGCGTCGGAACGAGCCACACGATCGCTCTCCGATTCGACCGGTGAAGGCCGGCACACCACCGTCTCAACCGCCCTGTTTCGCCTGGCAAGCGGCGGCGAGCTGATCGATTCGCCGGGCGTCCGCGACTATGCGCCGCCGCCCGTGGAAGACGCGATGGTGCAAGTGGGCTGGCCGGAGCTCATGAAGCTCGCGCCCGAGTGCAGATTCAACAACTGCCTGCACCTTCGCGAACCCGGCTGTGCGGTGCTGGCCGCCCTGGCGCAGAACACCCTCTCCGCGCGCCGCTACGAAAGTTATAAACGACTGCTCAACATCATGCGAGGGCTCGCGCCGGAGTACGAACGCCGTCGCTAGCCCGGGATGCTTGCCTACAGTGCCGTGATCACTGCGCGGGGAGCGCCACCTGCCCACGCCGCTGCCACAGGCGCCATACGCCAAACGTGAGCAGCGGCAGCACGTAAACTGCGATCAGCACATACGCCAATCCGCGATACCCGCGAGCGATCAAGGTCACGAGTCCGAAGCGATCGGCGAGCAGCATCGCGATCACGAGCAGCACGCCGGCGGCGACGAATCGCGCCCTCGCCGAAAGAACCCGCCCGCGCTTTGCACGCCACACCTGCTCGATGCGCTGATTCACCGCGTGCACGCTGCCTGTTCCGCTCTCGAGCAACGCAGCGAAGATCATGAGCTGGAACACGCCATGAAACACCGGCGCATCCAGTCGCTGCAGCAGGAAGTCCGAAGGCAGGGCTTCCGCGGAGATCTCCGGGTAGTAGGCCACCATGCAGATGAAGAACAGGAACGCCGGAATCATCGCGAGCGGCCCGCACAAAGCGCCGGCGATGATGGCGTCGCGATTGCTGGTCAGATGCCGCAGCACCGGCAGAATGATCACCGCACCGACGATGTTGTAGCCCGCGTAAGTCACGCCCGCGAGCAGCCAACCCTCGGTGGGCACCTCCAGCGCGAGGTTCGTTGCGATCCGATCGCCGAACTTGCCGAGCGAAAGCACGACGAACAGGAAGTACACGCCGTACAGAAAAATCGAAACCCATTTGAACAACTGCTCGACCGAGGTGTTACCGAACGCCACGAACATCGCGATGCTCAGCATGAGGCACAGCGTGCCCGCGAGCGTCGGCCAGCCGAACAACGCCGCTCCAATCGCACCGGCGGCGGCGCCGAACACCGCGAGGATCAGCACGATGAAAAGGCAATAGGCGATCTCGAAGATCATCCAGCCCTGCCCGAGCAGATGCCGGAAGAACGTGCGGTAGTCCTCGCTGTGCGTGGCGCGTGCAAACAGAAACGTCGCGATACACACGACGCTCCAGATCACCGCGGCGAGGCTCATCGCGAGCAAACCGCCTTGCGGACCGCTCGGCAGGAAGAACTCGACCAGCTCGCGGCCGGTCGCATATCCGCCGCCGATGACCACCGCCTTGAAGGCGAAGCCAGGCAGCAGGTAGCGCTGGAACCAGGACGCTTGCATCAGGGATGCAGGCAGCGATCGAGCAGCCGCTCGAATTCATCGCCGCCGCGCACCGGATCGGCGACCGGCACGCCCAACCGTGTGCTCTCCTCGGCCATCAATTGCCGCGCTTCATCCCGCGACAGCTTCGATGTGTTGAGACTCACCCCGCCGCAGCGAATCGCCGCGTTGGTGCGCCGGCCCAGTCGCAGGTTCAGATCGATCGTCTCCTCCAGGCTCGGCAATGGATAGTCCGGCATGCCCAGCACGTGCTTGCGGCCCGCCTCGTGACATACGACGATCACGTCGGGCTGGCTGCCATGTAACAACCCCAGCGACACCGCGGCATACGAGGGATGAAACAACGAGCCCTGCCCTTCGATCACGTCCCAATGATCGGACGCTGCATCCGGTGAGAGCATCTCCGCCGCGCCCGCCTCGAAGTCCGACACCACCGCATCCATCGGAATGCCGCTGCCGGCGATCATGATGCCCGTCTGCCCCGTGGCGCGAAAATCGGCGCTCACCCCGCGCTTTCTGAACGCCCTCGCGATCGCGAGCGCGGTGTATTTCTTGCCCAGGGCACAATCCGTTCCGACCGCCAGTAGTCGCTTGCCACTGCGTTTGCGACCACTGGCGGTCGGAATGTTTCGCGGTGGCGTGCGGACGTCGATCAGACGACGCCCATGACGCTCGGCGGCTGCAACCAACGCCGGCGTGTCGACGAGTCGAGTGTGCATCCCTCCGACCAAATCGAGCCCCCCTGCCAGGGCTTCGAGCAGCGAAGGTATCCAGCTCTCCAGAATGCGTCCGCCCATGTTGGCCACGCCGATGATCATGGAGCGGGCGCCCTTCGCCCGTGCTTGCGCCGGCGTGAGCCTGGGCAGCCCGAGCGTGATCGCATCGGGCGAGCAGGCGAACTCGCCGACGCATTGCTCGGGCGCCCAATCCCGCAACCCGAACGCCGTTTTCGCAAAGCCGGCCTCGGTCGTATCGCCAAGAAACAGCAGATACGGTTGCGGCAGATCCAAAGGACTCGAGGGGTTTGCTGAATTCACGTGGTGCTTCGACTGCTGACTGAAACTTAGAACTGAAAATCGAGGCTCAAGCCCACGGTGCGCGGCTGGAGCACGGCCAGATCCAGACGCACGGGCTGGTTCAAGCCATCCGTGGTCACGCCTCCGCCAGTGAACGCGCGTTCGTCCGTCAGATTCTTCACGAAGAATCGGACCGTCACACTATCGATTTGTACGTCCGCGTGGAGGTCCAGGACATCATAGGCGGGCATTGCATATGCGAGATTCTCGGTGAGCATCACGACCTGGGTATAACGCTCATCGACATAACGCCAGCCGCCACCGACATTGGCCCGGTGTCCGCCGAAGGCGGTGAACGAATAATTCGCGGTGATCGCCCCGCTCCACTCCGGCACACCGGGCAGCTGCACGCCCAGCGCGTTCGGCAGATCCGGCGGCGTCGACTTCAGGGTCGCATCGGTATAGGCCAGATTCAATCCGAGCTGCAGGTCCGGGGTCACCGAGAACAACGATTCGATCTCGATGCCCTGGCTTTCGGCGTCACCTGCGTTGTCCAGGCCGGTAACGCCGCCGAACGTTCTGGATTGCTGGATGTCCTTCCAATCGATGTAGAACACCGCGGCATTGAGCAGCGCACGGCCGTCCATGAAGATGCTCTTGAAGCCCAACTCGTAGTTGGTGAGCTCATCGGCGTCCACTGCCGGCGGCATGTTGAGCACGATGGTGTTGGGTCCGCCGGGTCGATAGCCCGTTGCGACTCGCGCATAGAGCATGGTGTCATCGCTCAGATGCCAGCGCGGGCTGACCGCATAGGTGAACACGTCCTCATCGGACTCACCCGGCTCGTTCGCGGTGACCAGGATGGCGCCGCTGCTGATCTGACGAAACTTCTGCTCGTTCGCAGCCCAGCGCAGCCCGGTGATCACATCGAAGCGGTCGTTGATCTTGAACGTCACATCGCCGAAGACGGCAAACTCCTGGTACGACGAAGGCAGCTGCGCGAACGCGAAGTACGGCAGGAAGGCATCGATCGGCGCGCGGTTGATATCGGTTGCATCGACCACCTGCTGATTCTTGCTGTCCTCCTCGGTATAGAACGCGCCGAGGCGCCACTGGATCGCGCCTTCACCGCTCGAGGCGAGCCGGAACTCCTGTGTCCACTTCTCGTGGTCCAGCGTGAGGTTGAACTTGCTCAGGCCTTCATCGAAGGGCGCGCCGGGCAGCTCGAACAGCACGCTCAGAAGAGGAAACAACGAGCCGTACGTGATGCTCGCATCCTGGGTCTGCGAAGTTTTCGTCTTGGAATAGCTGGTCGCCGAGACGAACTCACCCCAGCCCAGATCCCAGTCGAGCGTCGCGGAGTAGTAGTCGACGTCCTTGCTGAACGCCTCCTCGTTCGGAATCGAGGTGGCCAGATCGCCGAAGCTGCGAGTCGCGCGGAACGGATCGGTGTCGAGCAGCCCCAGCGCCATCGTGCCGTTGTTGTCCGAATCGAGCTGCTGCCACATGCCGTTCAACTTCAGCGAGGCGCTATCGCTGATCTGCCACAGCAGCGAGGCGCGACCACCGCTCTGCTCCAGCTCGTTCACGTCCGCTCGGCCCGTATAGACGTTATCGATGTAGCCCGGCGTGTTCTGCTGAAAATAGCTGGCACGAAGCGCCACCGAAGTGCCGAGTGGCACGTTCACGCCGACACGTGCGGCCCAGCCCAGATCGTCGGCGCCGTTCACATCGAAGCCTTCGACGCCGGCGCGCACCTCGAGCGCCTCGGTGTCCGGCTCCTTCAGCACATACTTCAGCAAACCGCCCATGGAGCCTGCGCCGTACAGCGTGCCTTGCGGGCCACGCAGCACCTCGACGCGCTCGATGTCATAAGGCATGAGATCGAGCGCAAAGCTGGTGGCGCGAGCGTAGTTGTTGCTCGCCCCGAGCGGCGTCTCATCGACATAGGTGCCCACGACCGCGCCCGGGCCCACTGGCGCGATACCGCGCAAGGTGATGGTCGTCTGGCCGGGGCTGCCGCCGTTGGAGATATTGATGCCAGGCATGTAGGCGGCGTAGTCCTGCAGCTGTGTCGCGTGGACGCGGGTGAGCTGTTCCTCGGCGAATGCGCTCACCGAAACCGGCACGTCCTGCAAGCTTTCGTTGCGCTTCTGAGCGGTCACGATGATCTCATCGATCACGCCGGCCGATCCTTCGGCCGCTCGCACATGGGTCGCGCTCATGAGCAGCGCCAATGCGCCGGTAGAGACGCCAATGGTCATTCCGCGCGACAGATTCGAATAATCACTCATGGTCGCTCCCGTGGAATTTCGTTGATGACCGCGCCGTTGCGGGTTACTGCACATCGCCCCAGACTTTGCTCGAGCAATACACGCTGCCCTGCTGGTACGTGATGCTGGGATGACGGTCCTCTGCGAGAAAAACCGGTCCGTCGAGATCGACGTAGTCGCACAGCTGCGCGACCAGGAAGGCCGGCGCCATGGCGAGGCTCGTGCCCACCATGTTGCCGACCATGACCTGCATGCCGAGGCGCCGGGCCTCACGCGCCATCGCGAGCGCTTCGGTCAGCCCACCGCACTTATCGAGCTTGATGTTCACGACCTGGAAACGGCCGCGCAGGCCGCGCACGTCGGCGAGACCCTGCACACTCTCATCCGCCGCAAGCGGAATCGGACTCTTGAAACCTTCGAGGTCCGCTTCACGACCGCGCGGCAGCGGCTGCTCCACGAGCTTCACGCCGGATTCGACAAACGACGGCATGATGGCTTTGAGCTTTTCGATCGAATAACCCTGGTTGGCATCGACGCCGATCCATACATCCGGACGCAGCCGGCGCACGGCGCGCACCCGCTCTTTGTCCATCTGCAGATCGCCATCGAGTTTCAGCTTGAGTGCTTTAGCGTGCGGAAGCGCCTCCGCCGCACTCACAACCGCGGGCGGCCCATCCGCGCTCAATGTGAACGTCGTAACACGCGGCGCGACGATGTCCACGCCAGCCAGCCGCCACACCGGCACGCGCGCATGCTTGGCTTCCAGATCCCACAGCGCGCAGTCCAGGGCATTGCGAGCGCCGCCCGCAGGCAGCAGATCGAGCAACTGCTCTCGCGTGATGCCGCTTTCGATGCTGGAGCGATGCCGCTCCAATGTTTCTACGATGCCCTCCGGTGTGTCCTTGAGGTAATACACGCCGGCGGCTTCACCTCGACCCACACCCCGCTCGCTTTGCAATGTGACGACGGCAAC
>Ga0182742_1000503_pt1 | contig 61768 bp, 52 predicted proteins | sample eDN5th37CBELigMG_FD_128880 | JGI IMG/M metagenome (GOLD analysis project Ga0182742, IMG submission 128880) | Enriched Miracle-Growth compost microbial communities from Emeryville, California, USA - eDNA 5th pass 37_C BE-Lig MG (version 2)... ...
AACTATATTCTTCTTGAATATGGCCAGCCATTACATGCTTTTGATTATGATCGCTTAGGATCAAAAGAAATCCTTGTACGCAGAGCAAAGGACGGAGAAGTTATTGTTACTCTTGATGATGCGAAAAGAGAGCTAACGCAAGACCATCTCGTTATTACGAATGGCACAACCCCTGTTGCGCTTGCTGGGGTTATGGGCGGAGCAAATTCAGAGGTGCAAAACGATACAACAAACGTTCTGCTGGAATCAGCCTATTTTACAGGACCTGTCATCAGAAAGGCATCTAAGGATCATGGCTTACGAAGCGAAGCAAGCTCACGCTATGAAAAAGGCGTCGATCCAAACCGTGTAAGAGCAGCAGCCGAAAGAGCGGTGCAATTGCTTGCGGAACTTGCTGGAGGAGAAGTTTTAGAAGGCTCTGTTGAGGCAGATGCTTTAACAGTCGAACCTGCTGTTGTAACTGTTACTTTAGAAAAAATCAACCGTGTGCTTGGCACGGATTTAGATATGAAACAGGTCGAAGACATTTTTGCCCGCCTGCAATTTGAAACAAATGTTGATAATGGCACGATTATTGTCACCGTACCAACCCGTCGCGGAGATATTACAATCGAAGAGGATTTAATTGAAGAAGTCGGAAGATTATATGGATATGATCATCTTGACTCTACCCTTCCGATTGGATCTTCCACACCTGGCCGTCTGACAGCCTATCAAAGTAAGCGCAGAATGGTTAGAAGATTTTTAGAAGGTGCGGGACTGTACCAGGCGGTTACTTATTCTTTAACAAATGAAGAAAGGGCCCAACAATTTGCTCTTGAAAAGCGCGAGCCGGTCCAATTGGCTATGCCTATGAGTGAAGACCGCAGTATCCTGCGCTTAAGCATTGTTCCGCAGCTTTTAGAAGTACTAAAATACAATGCGGCACGTAAAAATGACAGCCTTGCTGTATATGAGACAGGTGCTGTTTTCTTAGCAAATGGAAAAGATGAGCTGCCTGAGGAAGAGGAGCATCTTGCTGGTGCTTTGACTGGCCTATGGGAAAGCCATCCATGGCAGGGCGAGAAAAAGCCGGTTGATTTCTTCGTAGCTAAGGGCATTCTTGAAGGTTTGTTTGCAAAGCTTGGTCTAGAGGAAAAAATCGAGTACCGTCAGGCCAAGAGAGAAGGATTGCATCCTGGAAGAACCGCAGATGTCTATTTGAACGGCGAATTTATCGGATTTATTGGCCAGACACATCCAAATATTGAAAAAGAATACGATTTAAAAGAAACCTATGTTTTCGAACTATCCATGAAAGCCTTATTTGCGGCAGAGATTACACCGGTACATTATGAAGCCATTCCACGCTTCCCATCGATCACTCGTGATATTGCCCTTGTGGTGGACAAAAACACAGCTGCTGGCGAGCTTGAACAAATCATTAAAGGTGCTGGCGGGGCATTACTGAAAGAAGTGCACGTATTCGACTTATACGAAGGAGAAAGAATGGAACAAGGCAAGAAATCCATCGCCTTCTCTTTAAAATACTTTGATCCGGAACGCACGCTAACTGATGAAGAAGTTGTAAAGGCCCATGATAAAGTACTATCAGCTGTAAAAGAACAAGCTGGTGCGGTATTAAGGGGATAAAAAATAACAGCGCCTCAAGGGGATATCTTGAGGCGCTGTCTTTTTATTTGTACTTTTTTTCAAAAAGCTTGATGGCCTTTTGAGTGTTGGCGAAGTGCAGTTTGACGAAAGCTGGCAGGGCTTCTTTTCCTTTTTCAGAAATCAGTCTAGCCGCTGCTTCATCCACTTTGGCTCCTGCCCCTTTTGTTAGGTGAAATCCTGCTGCTTTGCTTAATTTTTCAAAATGCTGGACAAACGCATATCTTGCCAGAATCGAGGCAGCAGCGACGGCCAAATGAATTCCTTCAGCCTTTGTGCTGAAATAAACATTTTTTCGATGAATCACTGGTTCTTTACTTAAATGCCTGAAGTAGATGTCTTCTTTTGCAAATTCATCAATTAAAATGGCTTCTGGCTGATCAGGAGAGATTTTCTTAAGCAGATGGCCAATGGCTTTATTGTGCAATAGGGCTTTCATTTTTCCCTGTGACATACCTGATTGCTGCAGGGTATTGTACTTTTCATTATGTAATGTTAATAGACTATAAGGAACAATATCTTTAATTTGTTTAGCAATCTGAATAATTTTTTCATCATTTAGATCCTTGGAGTCCCTGACGCCTAATTCCTTTAATAAGGGGATTTGCTCTTTCTTGACATAGGCCGCGACAACCGTAATCGGACCAAAATAATCTCCTGTGCCTACCTCGTCAGACCCAATGACGGAGAGGGAACCAATGTTTTCGGGTAAGTGCGAAGCTCCAGTGTTTTTTTGTGTCTTGCTGGTGCTAGTGGGCTCGCTGCTTCCCCATTTTCCTGCCTCTGTTTGGCAGCCGCCGCCCTGAAATAATACTTTTCCAGATTGATAAGCGGTGATGGAGCAATTTGGTGTTTTTGCAGCAAAAATGCTTCCGGGCGGATTTTTTTCCAGCAGATATGCATTATAATACACTTTCATTTGATTGATTTCATCAAGTTTCTTTTTTAGAACCACATTGCTCATTTTGCACTCTCCTAAAAGATAATTTGGCGATCGGCGCTGGCCAAGGCGCGCCCTGAGCTTTTCTAACTAGCCACACTTTTATGTTCATGTTATGATATTGATTAGGATTCTGTAAGAATGGAGGCTTAAAAGGTGTCCGAGTCTAAGAAAAACCGCATAAATGTTGATATTTATGGACAGCAGTATGTTATCATTGGCACTGAAAGCCAAAGCCATATCCGGCTTGTTGCCTCAATGGTTGATGAGAAAATGCGTGAGATCAGCTCGAAGAATCCCTATCTTGACAGCAGCAAGCTGGCTGTTCTGACAGCAGTTAACGCGATTAATGATTATATTAAAATGAAAGATCAATTGGAACTGCTTGAAAATGAATTAAAAAGAGTAAAGGACTGAATAAGTCATGCTTGACCTAGTCATTTTATTAATATTGGTGTTTGGTTTTTTTATTGGTTTAAAAAGAGGTTTTATTCTGCAAGTTATCCACTTAGTCGGCTTCATTATTGCCTTTATTGTTGCTAATATGTATTATCGTGAACTTGCCCCGAAACTAACCTTATGGGTTCCTTACCCAAGCTTTGGCTCTGATGCGTCTATGAAAATGCTATTTGATCAGCCAGATCTTGAAAATGCCTACTATCGCGCCATAGCCTTTGTCGTGATTTTTTTTGCTGTCAAAATCGTTCTGCAAATAATCGGCAGCATGCTTGATTTTGTAGCTAACCTTCCGATTATCAAACAGCTTAATGTTTGGGCTGGCGGAATTTTAGGATCGGTTGAAGTCTATCTTATCATTTTTATTCTATTATACATAGCTGCATTAGTACCAATAGATTTTATCCAGTCAGCTGTGAATGATTCGTTTTTGGCAAAAGGCATTATTAAAAACACGCCAATTTTCTCGCAGCAAATTAAAGAGATGTGGATTGAATATACCGCTTCCTAACTTCTCTAATAGCAGAGAAGTTTTCTTTTTAACTTTATTCAACAGAATTTGATAAAGGAATTAAAGGAAACAATACATATAAGACAAGTTTTTTTCAAAAAAGAAGGTGCAAAGATGACTGTGCGTAAAAAAGATGTTGTGCGGATATTGGAAACGATTGCGATTTATATGGAGCTAAAGGGTGAAAATACATTTAAGGTTGCGGCATTTCGAAAGGCAGCAGCAGCGCTTGAAATGGCAGAACAGAGCCTTGAGGAGATATCAGATTTTACGGCAATCCCTGGTATTGGGAAAGGTACATCATCTGTAATTGAAGAGTACATCAAAGAAGGCAGCTCGACGGTCTTGCATGATTTAAAAGAAGAGGTGCCTAAAGGACTAATCCCGCTCTTGCAGATTTCTGGCCTTGGAGGCAAAAAAATTGCTAAGCTATACAAGGAACTGAAAATCGAAAATGCAGCAGACCTTGAAAAAGCCTGCCGGAATCATCAGGTCCAGGGCCTTGCTGGCTTTGGAAAAAAGTCGGAGGAAAAAATCCTTGCTGCACTCGAAGGAGCTGGCGGAAGGCCGGAACGTCTGCCAATCGCCTATATGCTTCCAATTGCGAATGAGATAGAATCTGCTTTAGAGCAAATGGAAGGCATTGTACGATTTTCCCGTGCAGGAAGCCTAAGAAGGGTAAGGGAGACAATCAAAGATTTAGACTTTATTATATCTGCTGAAAATCCTTCAGTAGTAAAGGAAAGTCTGCTTAAGCTGCCGAAAATCAAAGAAGTTATTGCAGCTGGAGACACAAAGGTATCTGTAACACTCGAATACAGCTATGATGTATCGGTTGATTTTCGCCTTGTAAAACCGCATGAATTTACAACAACTTTGCACCATTTCACGGGTTCGAAGGAACATAATGTAAGAATGAGACAGCTGGCCAAGGAACGCGGCGAAAAGATTAGCGAATATGGGGTCGAAAATACAGAAACCGGAGATATTAAGACGTTTACCTCTGAAGGGGAATTTTATTCTTATTTCGGATTGCCGCTCATTCCTCCCGAAATACGCGAAGATGGCAAAGAAGTGGAGGAATACTCTGCTGATTTAGGGCTGATTGAGCTTGCGGATATTAAAGGCGATCTCCATATGCATACAACATGGAGTGATGGAAGTTTTTCCATTGAGGAAATGGCCGAAGCCTGCAGACAGCGCGGATATAAATATATCGTGATTACAGATCACTCACAATATTTGAAGGTAGCCAATGGGTTAACACCTGAACGCCTTCTTCAGCAAAAAGAAGAAATAGCCCGCGTGAATGAGCTCTTTGATGATTTCACCATCTTCTCCGGCGTTGAGATGGATATTCTGCCTGATGGAACATTGGATTATGATGATGAATTGTTGGCAGAAATGGATTTTGTCATCGCGTCTATCCATTCCGCATTTTCGCAGCCAAAGAAAAAAATCATGGAGCGTCTTATAACCGCTTTAAAAAACCCTCATGTCGATATGATCGCCCACCCGACAGGAAGAAAGATTGGGATTAGGGACGGTTATGAGGTAGATATGGACATGTTAATTGAAATAGCAAAAGAAACAAATACCTGTTTAGAGCTGAATGCTAATCCAAACCGTCTTGACCTTCATTCACAAAACATCCGTAAGGCACAAGAGGCTGGAGTCACCATTGCAATAAATACCGATGCGCATCATATAGCTGAGCTGCAAAACATGGAAATCGGAGTTTCCACAGCCAAAAAAGGCTGGATCAAAAGAAGCTCGGTACTCAATGCCATGAGCCTGGAAGAATTCAAGGTATTTTTGCGCCGTTAACGCTTTAAAGCACCGGGGGCCTGACCCCCAACAAGATAACGCGTTAAAGCGTCGGGGGCCTGACCCCCAGTGCGTTAAATGGATAAAGTAAAATCCAGTGACAGCAGGTTATGAAACGTGAATAGATTTGGAGGGATTGTCCTCATGCAGGAACGTATACTGAAGGTGCTTGAGTTTCATAAGGTCAGGGAACAGCTTCTTGAGCATGTTTCCTCTTCTTTAGGAAAAAGAAAAGCAGAAGAACTGGTTCCATCTACAGACTTTGATGAGGTTGTGAGGTGGCAGGAAGAAACAGACGAGGCGGCAAAGGTTCTGCGCATAAAGGGGAATGTGCCCCTTGGCGGCATATTTGATATCCGTCCGCATGTGAAGCGTTCAGTTATCGGGGGAATGCTGAGCCCCCATGAATTGATCCAGACAGCAAGCACCATCCATGCCAGCAGACAAATAAAAAGATTTCTTGAGGATTTTGCTAATGATCATGCTGAAATCCCCATTTTAATAAGCTATGCAGATCAGATGGCCGTTTTAGCAGATCTGGAAATGATGATTAAAAATGCTATCGATGATAATGGTGAAGTGCTCGACAGTGCAAGTGTGGCTCTTAGAGGGATCAGAAGCGGCCTGAGGACAAAGGAAGCACGTGTCAGAGAAAGACTAGAAAGCATGATCCGTTCATCGAATGCTCAAAAAATGCTCTCAGATGCGATTATAACTATCCGTAATGACCGTTTTGTTATCCCGGTTAAACAGGAGTATAAAGGACATTACGGGGGAATTATTCACGATCAGAGTGCCTCTGGCCAAACGTTATTTATTGAACCGCAGTCCATTGTTCTTCTGAATAATGAGCTCCAGGAGCTGCGGGTAAAAGAAAAGCAGGAAATCGAAAAGATTCTTATCGAGCTTTCTGCAAGAGTAGCAGAGAATGCAGAAGAATTATCAATTATAGTGGATAGCTTAGCCCAAATAGATTTCATGTTTGCCAAAGCGCGCTATAGCAAGCAGATCAAAGGATCAAAGCCTGAAGTAAATAATGAAGGCAGAATTGCTTTATTCAAAGCGCGGCACCCGCTTATTCCTATGGATGCAGTTGTTGCCAATGACATTGCCCTTGGCAAAGACTATACAACCATTGTCATAACTGGGCCAAACACAGGCGGAAAAACCGTTACACTAAAAACGGTTGGTTTAAGTGTTTTAATGGCCCAGGCCGGGCTGCAGATCCCAGCTCTCGATGGATCGCAGACAGCTGTTTTCGATGCAGTCTATGCGGATATTGGCGACGAACAATCGATTGAGCAAAGCTTAAGTACATTCTCTTCCCATATGGTCAATATTGTTGATATTCTTAAAAACCTGCAATACAACAGCCTGGTCCTGTTTGATGAGCTCGGTGCTGGAACGGATCCGCAGGAAGGTGCAGCGCTGGCCATATCCATTTTGGATGAAGTATATAAGCGTGGAGCAAGGGCAATTGCAACGACTCACTATCCAGAATTAAAAGCTTATGGCTATAATAGGGATGGAGTCATAAATGCCAGTGTAGAATTTGATGTCGACACACTTAGCCCGACCTACAAGCTCCTGATTGGCGTCCCAGGCCGAAGCAATGCATTTGAAATCTCCAGGAGATTGGGCTTAAATGAAGACGTGATCAATACAGCTAAATCCTACATTAGTGCAGACAGTAATCAAGTAGAGAATATGATTGCCTCTTTAGAAGAAAGCAAAAAACAGGCTGAAGCTGAGCATGAGGAAGCTAAAGACTTCTTAAAGAGTGCAGAAATGCTTCATAAGGATCTGCAAAAGCAAATGATGGAGTTTTATGAATACAAAGATGAGCTCCAGCAAAAAGCGGCAGACCAAGCATCCGATATTATCGAGAGGGCAAAGGCAGAAGCAGAAAAAATTATTCGTGACCTTCGCAATATGCGGATTGAAAAAGCTGCTGAAGTCAAAGAACATGAACTCATCGAGGCTCGAAAGCGATTAGAAGAAGCTGCGCCGAAATTTAAAAAGCCGAAAAGCTCAAGCGTAAAAAAAGAAAAACGAACATTCCAGCCTGGTGATGAGGTTAAGGTGCTAAGCTTTGACCAAAAGGGCCATTTGATTGAAAAGACATCGAATGATGAATGGCTTGTGCAAATCGGCATATTAAAAATGAAAGCAGCAGAAAAAGATCTTGAATTTATTAAGAGTCCAAAGCCTGTGGAAACAAAACCAATTGCTACGGTAAAAGGCAAGGACTTTCATGTCAGCCTTGAGCTTGATCTTCGCGGTGAAAGGTATGAGAATGCTTTGCTTCGCGTGGAAAAATATTTAGATGATGCCTTGCTCGCAGGCTACCCCCGTGTTTCAATTATTCATGGAAAGGGTACAGGAGCATTAAGACAGGGCGTTCAGGAATTTTTAAAGAATCATCGAAGGGTAAAAAAATACCGATTTGGCGAAGCGGGTGAAGGCGGATTAGGCGTGACTGTCGTTGAGTTCAAATAATGGGCGGGGAGAAACAAGATGAACAATTTTTGGGAAAATGAATTCGTTCAGACTGCGGGTTATTATAGTGTTGTCATCCTATGTATGGTGGTGTTTCTGGCCATTTTTGAGTTGGTCACTAAATATCGCAACTGGGAGGAAATCAAAAACGGGAATTTAGCAGTTGCTATGGCGACCGGGGGAAAGATATTTGGCATAGCCAACATCTTCAGACACTCTATTCTGCATAATGATTCCCTGCTGACCATGATCAGCTGGGGTGTTTTTGGATTTTTCCTATTAATAATTGGTTATTTTATTTTTGAGTTTCTTACACCGAAATTTAATATAGATAAAGAAATTGAAAATAATAATAAAGCTGTTGGGTTGATTTCTATGATTATTTCCATTGGCCTGTCATATATAATTGGCGCTGGGCTGTCATAAGGGAGAGATTTCGAATGGAAAAGCTGGCCAAGGTATTACTCGTGCTTTGCGGTTTATTTATATTAATTGGAGCAATTTATTTAATTTTTATCGCATAAAAAGCTATATCGAAATAAATTCAGTGAAAAAGTCGCCTTTTATATGAAGGCGATTTTTTGCGTTTTACATGGACAAAGCCTAAATAAATAATATAAGTGCAAAGTCTTATTCTAATTGTCATGCATTCTTCATTATATTATAATAGGAATGAACAATTAGAATGTTCAAAATATTACACCTATAATAAAGGAGGGAATGTTTTGGCAAATAAACCATGGCTTCAGCATTATCCGGAAGAAATCCCCTCAACTTTGACATATACAAACCAGCCGGTTCAGGAGTACCTGAAAAAGACGTCAGAGAAACATCCTGATAAAATTGCAGTTCATTTTATGGGAAAGGAATTCACTTTCCAATACATTTATGAATCCTCTCTAAAACTAGCTTCCTACCTTCAGGAAATAGGCGTTGAAAAAAATGACAGGGTAGCCATCATGCTGCCGAACACCCCGCAAGCGGTTATTAGCTACTACGCCATTTTAATGGCTGGGGGAATTGTTGTCCAAACCAACCCGCTTTATATGGAGCGGGAGCTTGAGTATCAAATGAAGGATTCGGGCGCAAAGGTCATTATAACAATGGATATTCTTTTTCCAAGGGTATCGAAAGTAAAGCCGAAGACAAATCTGCAGCACATTATTGTAACCGCTATCAAGGATGCCCTTGCGTTTCCTAAAAATCTGATCTATCCATTTATTCAAAAGAAACAGTATGGATTGGTTGTGAATGTACAGCATGAGGGACAAAACCACCTTTTAAAGGAGATATTAAGGCTGCCTATCCGTGATTTAAAGGAATATGATTTTGATTTTGAAGAAGATTTGGCATTGCTGCAATATACTGGCGGAACGACAGGGTTTCCTAAAGGTGTCATGCTGACGCATAAAAATCTTATTGCCAATACGTTTATGTGCAAGTCCTGGCTTTATAAATGCAAACCGGGAGAAGAAATCGTTCTAGGTATCCTTCCTTTCTTCCATGTTTACGGAATGACTACCGTTCTCATATTATCTATTATGGAAGGATATAAGATGGTCCTTATGCCAAAATTCGATCCTGAATCTACACTTAAGACGATACAAAAACAAAGACCAACTCTTTTCCCAGGTGCGCCAACGATTTATATTGGATTGCTGAACCATCCGGATTTGAAAAAATATGATTTATCATCGATTGACTCCTGTATCAGCGGATCAGCCGCGCTGCCTTCTGAGGTGCAGCAGAAGTTTGAGGAAGTTACAGGAGGAAAGCTTGTGGAAGGCTATGGTTTAACAGAATCTTCCCCTGTCACACATGCTAATTTTCTTTGGGATCGCCCGCGGGTAAAGGGAAGTATTGGTGTTCCATGGCCGGATACAGAGGCAGCTATTTTTTCTATGGAATCCAGCGAGCCCCTTCCTCCAGGTGAAGTCGGGGAATTGGCTGTTAAAGGCCCGCAGGTCATGAAAGGATACTGGAACCGCCCTGAAGAGACGGCTGAAACATTAAGAGATGGGTGGCTGCTGACAGGCGATCTTGGCTATATGGATGATGACGGCTATTTTTATATCGTCGACAGGAAAAAGGATATGATTATTGCCGGGGGATATAATATTTATCCTCGTGAAATTGAAGAGGTGCTATATGAGCATCCTGCGGTTCAAGAAGCAGTTGCTGCAGGGATACCTGATCCATATCGCGGAGAGACGGTTAAGGCTTATATTGTCTTAAAGGAAGGGACTAATGTAACAGAGAAAGAATTGAATGAGTTTGCCAGAAAGCATTTAGCTGCCTACAAGGCCCCGCGGGAATACGAATTCCGTGCAGAACTTCCGAAAACAGCTGTCGGAAAAATCCTTCGCAGAGCTTTAGTAGAGGAAGAGAAAAAGAAAATGAATGAGGAAGATGAAAAGTGGGCTTAATATTTGAGACCGATTGCCTCGGCTCTTTCTTTTTGCAAAATGGGGCTTGTCTAAATTTTTTCACTAATGTCATAATATAATTACGGCAAAAATAAAAGGAAGCTTCTTGACAGAATTAATTTTCAAAACTATTATAAAAATATGAATGATTATTCATTCATCAAATGTCTGAAAAATTATTATTATACAAAAAATAAAAATTATATTCGATTTTCAGTTGCTTATGCTTTTCTGAAAGAGGAGGGAAATATGAAAAAAAACAAGCCGAAATACCGGCAAATCATTGATGCAGCAGTTATTGCGATAGCCGAAAACGGATATCATCAGGCGCAGGTATCAAAGATTGCCAAACAGGCGGGAGTCGCCGATGGAACCATTTATTTGTATTTTAAAAATAAAGAAGATATTTTAATTTCTCTCTTTCAGGAAAAGATGGGTAATTTTGTTGAAAAAATTGAAGAAAAAATAGCAGGAAAAAACAAAGCGGCGGAGAAGTTATTATTGATGGTAGAAACTCATTTTCAAATGCTCTCGGAGGATCGGCACCTCGCAATTGTAACTCAGTTGGAATTAAGACAGTCAAATATTGATTTGCGCCATAAAATTAACGATGTACTAAAGGGATATCTCTCTTTAATAGAGCAGATTTTAAAAGATGGTAAAGAAAGTGGCGAGTTTTCTCCAACACTGGATGTTAGGCTGGCCCGTCAAATGATATTCGGGACAATTGATGAAACAGCCACCACATGGGTGATGAATGATCAAAAATATGATCTGACCGATTTAGCTGTCCCCATTCATCAGTTGCTTCTTAAGGGCTGCGGAAACTAAGAATTGCACAAGATGCCTCCGGGAAGACAGAGAAAAATTACTGGCAAAGGGGGATGGAGGGTGGAATACTTACAGTGGAATTCCCAAGACATGGTTGCTACTATCACTATTGACAGGCCACCAGCAAACGCACTTTCTTCCGGGCTTTTAAAAGAACTTTCAGCTGTACTGGATGAAATGGAATCTGATGATGGAATCAGGGTCATATTAATTCACGGAGAAGGCCGCTTTTTCTCAGCTGGTGCCGACATTAAGGAATTCACTGCAATGAATAGCGGAGAGGAATTTTCGAATCTATCAGAATTAGGCCAAAGTCTTTTTGAAAGAATAGAAACGTTCCCAAAGCCAATTATTGCGGCGATTCATGGAGCTGCCCTTGGCGGCGGTCTTGAGCTTGCCATGGGGTGCCATATTCGGCTAGTTGCAGAAAATGCAAAGCTTGGGCTTCCCGAGCTTCAGCTAGGCCTGATTCCTGGATTTGCCGGAACTCAGCGTCTTCCGCGTTATGTAGGTGCAGCAAAGGCTGCAGAAATGATGCTGACCAGTGATCCGATCACTGGATTAGAAGCAGTTCAATATGGACTGGCTAATCATGCATTTCCCGAAAGTGAGCTTTTAAGCAATGCCTATAGTATGGCTAAGAAAATGGCCAAGAAAAGTCCTGTTTCAGAGAAAGCGGCTATTCAGCTTTTAAATTATTCGAAAACTGACAAATTTCATACTGGTGTGAAAAAAGAGTCCGAGCTTTTTGGAGAAGTTTTTGTTTCGAAAGACGGGAAAGAGGGAATTGCTGCCTTTATTGAAAAAAGGGAGCCCCATTTTACCGGAGAATAATATATTTTTACAATCTTGTAAAATAGGAATCTACAAATGGAGGGGACATTATGAACATCTATGTATTAATGAAGAGAACTTTTGATACTGAGGAAAAAATCACGATTGCCGGCGGACAAATTAATGAAGAAGGCGCAGAATTTATCATTAACCCTTATGATGAATATGCAATTGAAGAAGCAATTCAGGTTCGTGACGAGCATGGCGGTGAAGTAACTGTCATTTCTGTAGGCAATGAAGAAGCAGAAAAGCAGCTTCGCACAGCTCTTGCAATGGGTGCAGACAAAGCTGTTCTAATTAATACTGAAGATGATGTTGAAAATGGTGACCAATTCACTACAGCAAAAATTTTGGCTGAATACTTAAAGGATAAAGATGCAGATCTAATCCTTGGAGGTAATGTAGCAATCGATGGCGGCTCTGGCCAGGTTGGACCTCGCGTAGCTGAGCTTCTTGGTATTTCCTATGTAACTACGATTACAAATCTTGAAATTTCTGGCGATACTGCTACTGTTGTTCGAGATGTTGAGGGTGACTCCGAAACAATTGAAACAAAGCTTCCTCTTCTTGTAACAGCACAGCAAGGATTAAACGAGCCTCGCTATCCATCTTTGCCAGGCATTATGAAGGCAAAGAAAAAGCCGCTTGAAGAGTTAGAGCTGGATGATCTTGATTTAGATGAGGACGATGTAGAAGCTAAGACAAAAACAATCGAAATCTATCTTCCACCTAAAAAAGAAGCAGGAAAAGTGCTTGAAGGCGAGTTAGCAGATCAAGTAAAAGAATTAGTAAATCTTCTTCATACTGAAGCGAAGGTTGTCTGATTATTAATCTATCCATTCGTTTATCATATAAATTTTGCGATTTTTAAAACGGCTCAATTCAAAATTTACGCAGGGGGTAAGACATATGGCTAGAAAAGTATTAGTGTTAGGTGAAGTCCGTGACGGATCATTACGAAACGTATCCTTTGAAGCAGTTGCAGCAGCAAAGACATCTTCTGAGGGCGGAGAAGTTGTTGGTGTACTAGTTGGCGAGTCTGTAAGCGGACTTGGCGCAGAATTAATTCAATACGGTGCTGACCGTGTAGTTGCAGTTGAAGATGAAAAATTAAAGCAATATACATCAGATGGCTTTTCACAAGCACTTTTAGCTGTTATTGAAGCTGAAAAACCAGAGGGAATTATTTTTGGCCATACTGCACTAGGGAAGGATTTATCTCCTAAAATTGCAGCAAAACTTGGCTCTGGTTTAATTTCCGATGCAACAGGTCTTGAAGTCTCTGGCGGAAATTTAGTTTTCACTCGTCCTATTTATTCCGGTAAAGCATTTGAAAAGAAAATTGTTACAGATGGAATTGTATTTGCAACAATCCGTCCTAACAACATAGCTCCTTTAGAAAAGGATGAAGCTAGATCTGGCGATGTTTCCACACTTTCTGTTGAAATTAAAGATTTGCGTTCTATTGTTAAAGAAGTTGTACGCAAGGCAAGCGAAGGGGTAGACCTTTCTGAAGCGAAGGTAATCATTGCTGGAGGCCGCGGAGTAAAGAGTGCTGAAGGTTTTGAACCATTAAAAGAGCTAGCTAACGTATTGAATGGTGCGGTAGGAGCTTCCCGCGGTGCGTGTGATGCTGATTACTGCGATTATTCACTTCAAATTGGACAAACAGGTAAAGTAGTTACACCGGATCTTTACATTGCTTGCGGAATTTCCGGTGCTATTCAGCACCTTGCTGGAATGTCCAACTCAAAGGTTATTGTAGCTATTAATAAAGATCCAGAAGCAAATATCTTTAATGTAGCCGATTACGGAATTGTTGGAGACTTGTTCGAAGTCGTGCCAATGCTTACTGAAGAATTCAAAAAGCTTTTAGTTAATGCATAATTAATAAAGGATAGGGCGGCTTACTTTGCCGCCTTTTTTGCTAATTATTTAGACGTTTCTATTTGAATAGGAAGCCCTTAGAAGGGGAAATTACTTTTAGGGCAAATTATTAGCAACATTACATAAACGATGATATACTGTCGTTAGAATTGAATGATACTTTAGGAGGGCATATAATTATGGCTATTACACATGCTACAGATCAAAACTTTTCATCTGAAACAAGTTCAGGAGTCGTTTTAGCAGACTTTTGGGCACCATGGTGCGGACCTTGTAAGATGATTGCTCCAGTTTTAGAAGAATTAGATGCTGAAATGGGAGACAAAGTAAAAATCGTAAAACTCGATGTTGACGATAACCAAGAAACAGCAGGAAAATTCGGAATAATGAGCATTCCAACTTTATTAGTCTTCAAAGATGGCGAAGTAGTCGATAAAGTTGTCGGATTCCAGCCTAAAGAAGCACTTGCTGAACTTCTTTCCAAGCATGCATAATAAAAAGTAAACTTTTGTGTTTACAATGTTATAATTACCTTAAACCCCCGGTTATTTTAGACCGGGGGTTTTATAAGATTTATACCTATATATTTTATTAAGCGGAAATCCACTCCGGTTGCTGATTTTTCCTTTTGGAAGTGAAAAAATATGAACGAAATCATAAAGAATAAACTTATGCTTCTTCCGGGGCAGCCTGGCTGCTATTTAATGAAGGACCGTCAAGGAACCATTATTTATGTTGGGAAAGCCAAGGTTTTGAAAAATCGCGTCAGATCTTACTTTACTGGCTCGCATGATGGAAAGACACTAAGGCTTGTCAATGAAATTGAAGACTTTGAATATATTGTGACTTCCTCTAATGTGGAAGCGTTAATCCTTGAATTAAATTTAATTAAAAAGCATGATCCGAAGTATAATGTCATGCTAAAGGATGATAAAAGCTATCCGTTTATCAAGCTTACCAATGAAAGACATCCCCGGCTTATTACAACGCGAAAGGTAAAAAAGGATAAGGCAAAATACTTTGGGCCCTATCCAAATGTTCATGCAGCCAATGAAACGAAGAAGCTGCTTGACCGTTTGTACCCATTGAGGAAATGTACCACACTTCCAGATCGGGTCTGCCTTTATTATCATTTAGGGCAATGTCTTGCACCATGTGTAAATGAAGTCTCTGAGCAAGAATATAAGAAAATGACAGATGAAATTGCACGTTTTCTTAACGGCGGATACAAAGAGATTAAAAAAGATTTATCAGAGAAAATGCTTGCAGCCTCCGAAGAGCTTGATTTTGAAAAGGCAAAAGAACTAAGGGACAAAATTGCACATATTGATGCAACCATGGAAAAACAGAAGATTGTCACAACGGATTTTACCGATCGGGATGTCTTCGGTTATGCGGTTGATAAAGGCTGGATGTGTGTTCAGGTCTTTTTCATCAGACAAGGGAAGCTGATTGAACGTGATGTGTCGATGTTTCCGATCTATAATGAATCTGAGGATGAAATATTGACCTTTTTAGGACAGTTCTATACTAAAGCCAATCATTTTAAGCCACGGGAAATTCTAATTCCCCAGTCGGTTAATGAAGAAATTGCTGAGAAAATCCTGGACACCAAGGTGTTAAAGCCACAACGGGGACAAAAAAAGGATCTTGTCGAGCTTGCCTGCAAAAATGCAAAAATTGCTCTGAAAGAAAAATTTTCATTAATCGAACGGGATGAGGAAAGAACGATTAAAGCGGTCGAAAATCTAGGATCAAAGCTTGGAATCTATACACCTCACCGTATTGAGGCATTTGATAATTCAAATATTCAAGGGACAGACCCTGTCTCAGCGATGGTTGTCTTTATTGATGGAAAAGCGGAAAAACGGGAATATCGGAAATATAAAATTAAATCTGTTCAGGGACCTGATGATTATGAATCAATGAGAGAGGTTGTCCGCAGAAGATATTCTCGAGTCCTCAAAGAAAATTTGCCGCTTCCAGATCTAATTATTATTGATGGAGGCAAAGGACATGTCGAATCGGTGAGAGATGTTCTTGAGAATGAACTTGGACTAGACATTCCAATCTCAGGGCTTGTTAAGGATGAAAAGCACAAAACCTCACAGCTTCTTTACGGTAATCCCTTGGAAATCATTCCTCTTGGGCGAAATAGCCAGGAATTCTATTTGCTGCAAAGAATACAGGATGAAGTCCACCGTTTTGCGATAACGTTTCATCGTCAGCAGCGCGGAAAAAATGCTTTTCAATCGCTGCTTGATGACATTCCTGGTATTGGGGAAAAGAGAAGGAAGCTGCTTTTAAAAACATTTGGATCGGTAAAAAAAATGAAAGAGGCTGATGCAGAGGAATTTAAGAAATTAGGGCTTCCGGCAAATGTGGCTGAGGAGCTAAAGAAAAGGCTGCTGGAATAGCTTGTTAAAATAATAATATCGTGGTATAATTATGAAAATTCAATATCACTGTAAAAAGTGAAGGTAGAGGTGCGAACTTCAAAAGTAAAAGCTTGGAGAAGAATGAGCTTCAATGAAAAGCTTTGAAAGGGAAGGTTGCCGAAGTGGAGAAAGTCTCATCACTTTCTTAGCTGGTTTTGCATTGAATAAGTGCAAGATTGTCAAAACGAAAATCGTTTTGGAGAGCTATCTCACTGTGTAAGCGGGTGTTCTTTTTTTGCACATAACCTACACAGCAATGGGATAGCTATCTCATTGCTTTTTTTATTGCTCTAAAAAGGTTTTCTTTATTTTGGATGTGCAAACAAGCGCACTAATCCAAGCAAATCTTAATAATTTGCATAAATAAATGTTGAAAGCTGTTTTAGACTAGTACATTCACGCTTTTATATGAAAAGAGGGGAAATTGTGGGATTAATTGTACAAAAATACGGTGGAACATCAGTTGGAAGTACAGAAAAAATTCAGCGTGTTGCAAGCCGTGTCATTGAAGAAAAGGTAAAAGGAAATGATGTAATCGTTGTTGTTTCGGCCATGGGTAAATCAACCGACCAGCTTGTAGAGCTGGCAAAGGATTTAAGCACACATCCCAATCGCCGCGAGCTGGACATGCTCCTGACAACGGGAGAACAAGTAACAATTTCTTTGCTTGCGATTGCATTGACTGAAAAAGGATATCCTGCTATTTCGATGACAGGCTGGCAGGCAGGAATAAAAACTGAGCCTGTGCATGGAAACGCGCGCATCATTGATATTGATGCAACAAAGGTACAGAAGGAATTAAACCAGGGGAAAATTGTTGTTGTTGCTGGGTTTCAGGGAATTACCGAAGATGGGGCGATTTCTACACTAGGCCGCGGAGGGTCCGATACAACGGCAGTTGCACTAGCTGCAGCCCATAATGCTGAAAAATGCGAGATTTATACAGATGTAACGGGTGTTTTTACAACAGATCCCCGTTATGTAAAAAATGCGAGAAAGCTATTATCTATTTCTTATGATGAAATGCTTGAACTGGCACATCTTGGGGCTGGCGTACTGCATCCAAGAGCAGTTGAGTTTGCTAAAAACTATCAAATTCCATTAGAAGTTCGTTCCAGCAGTGAAAAGGAAGCAGGAACAATGATTGAGGAGGAAGCATCAATGGAAGAAAACCTTGTCGTTCGCGGGATCGCTTTCGAAGACAATATAACACGAGTTACAGTATTAGGCTTGCCTAATTCAATAACAGCATTGCCGATTATTTTCTCTGCTCTGGCTAAAAATCATATTAATGTTGATATTATTATCCAAAATGTGTTGGAAGATCAATCTGGTAATCTATCATTTTCAATTAAAAAAGAGGATATGGAAGATACCATCAAGGTACTCGAAAGCTGCAAGGAACAATTGAAATATGAACGCATTGAATCAGAAACAGGGCTGGCAAAAGTTTCCATCGTTGGCTCGGGTATGATCTCAAATCCAGGGGTAGCTGCAGAAATGTTTGAGGTTCTGGCGGCAAATGGAATTGGAATTAAAATGGTTAGTACATCTGAAATTAAGGTGTCAACAGTTATTGAACAGGTGAAAATGATCAAAGCAGTAGAAGTGCTGCACGATGCGTTCCAGCTCTCAGGAATTTCTGTACAATCCTAAAATCCGTAAGAACATAAATTCCATGTAAAAGGCATTACACAAAAATGCTTTTTACATGGAATTGGTTTGCTATGATGTGGTCATAGCCAAGCGGTATCTTTGGGATCCCACTTAACAGTAAAGGTTGCTGTTAAGCTTCTTTTGCGAGGATGCTCGAACGCCTCGCAGACAAAGCCTTTTTGGCTTTCTATTTGCTGTGCAATAAAACCTGCTTCAAGTTTGCAGTGGAAATGTGCATGATCTTTCATGCGTTTTTCAATGATTGAGCCGGAAAGCTCGAAGGTCAATTCGTCTTTTGTTTCTTTTACAATGGATAGTCTTCCCCATGAGGCTTTTTGAAAGAAGGAAATGATGTCAGAAACAGATTCTAAGGGATACTTCCGGGCCAGTCTTTTTCCAGCCCAATATAAAATCTCCGGGCCATCTGGTCCAAGAAGGTCATGAAGGAGAACTTCACGAATTAAATCGTATCCAAAAATAGAAACGCCTTCAGTCAGCTCTGGCTCTATTTGCTTTGCTGTTAGTTCGCTCATTTGTCCTCTCCTCTTTTTCGGTCTTTTTATATTATAAACAAAATGCCGAAAAAGGAGGTAGATAAACTTGCAAAAAAAAGGTGTTTATTAGTAAAGGGAAGTTTCTATATTAGGATAATTTTAGTAAAGGCAAACTCTAGAAAAATTAAACATATTTTCTTTTTTTTCATGATATCAATATATTTTAAAGATTTTCTCTTTTATGTAGGTTTTTATCGAAACGTTGCCTTGACGCTCTAAAGGGTTGGGAGTAAAATGGACATGTCACATAATTGTAAGAATATGAACAGAAAGTTCATGAAGATGTCAAGGTTGAACATTCTATTACATAAAAAGGGAAGCCTTTTCATCTTGAAAAATTTAGGGGGGTAAATTATGGCGGGTAATCGTGAATTTTTGAGTCGCAGACTGCATTCATTGCTGGGTGTTATCCCTATTGGAATCTTTTTGATCCAACACCTTGTCGTGAATCACTTTGCAACAGGAGGAGAGGAGTCGTTTAACAAGGCATCAGAATTTATGGGCAATCTTCCATTCAAAATAGTTTTGGAAACCTTTATTATCTTCTTGCCTATACTATTCCATGCTATTTACGGTCTTTATATTGCTTTTACCGCAAAGAACAATGTTAGCAAGTTTGGTCTATTCCGTAACTGGATGTTTGTACTGCAGCGTGTATCTGGTGTAATTACGTTTATTTTCATCGTATGGCATGTTTGGCAGACACGTGTACAGGCAGCGTTTGGTACTGAAGTTAATTTCCAAATGATGGAGAATATTTTATCCAATCCAGCAATGCTTGTTTTCTATCTTGTTGGGATTATTTCAACAATTTTCCACTTCTCAAACGGTTTATGGTCATTCTGTGTGTCTTGGGGTATTACAGTTTCACCTCGCTCACAGGTCATTGCAACATATGTTACAGCATTAGTATTTGTCGCTTTATCAATCGTAGGTGTTCGTGCGATTTTTGCATTTATTTAATATAAAAATTTCAAACTACTTTTTTGTTCGGCAATTGTTGAACTTATAGATGTACAAATGATTACGGGAGTGAGTCACAATGAGTAAAGGGAAGGTCATAATTGTCGGCGGCGGTTTAGCCGGATTAATGGCAACGATTAAAGTCAGTGAATCAGGAACCCCGGTTGAATTATTTTCATTAGTGCCGGTTAAGCGTTCTCACTCTGTTTGTGCCCAAGGCGGGATTAACGGAGCAGTTAATACAAAGGGTGAAGGAGATTCTCCTTGGATCCATTTTGATGATACTATCTACGGCGGAGACTTCCTGGCTAACCAGCCGCCTGTAAAAGCAATGTGTGAAGCTGCACCAGGAATTATCCATTTATTCGACCGTATGGGTGTTATGTTTAACCGTACGCCTGAAGGTCTATTAGACTTCCGACGCTTTGGTGGAACACAGCATCACCGTACTGCTTTTGCCGGTGCAACTACTGGACAGCAGCTGTTATATGCACTTGATGAGCAAGTACGCCGCCAAGAGGTTGCGGGTCTTGTAACGAAATACGAAGGCTGGGAATTCCTAGGAATTATTAAGGATGATGATGGTGTTTGCCGCGGTATTGTTGCGCAAAACCTAACATCAATGGAAATTAAATCCTTCTCTGCTGATGCAGTAATCATGGCATCAGGCGGCCCTGGTATTATCTTTGGTAAGTCAACGAACTCCATTATTAACACTGGTTCTGCTGCATCTATCGTTTATCAGCAAGGTGCTACTTATGCAAACGGTGAGTTCATTCAAATTCACCCAACAGCAATCCCTGGGGACGACAAACTGCGCCTGATGAGTGAGTCTGCCCGCGGTGAAGGCGGACGTATTTGGACTTATAAAGATGGTAAGCCTTGGTACTTCTTGGAAGAAAAATATCCAGCATACGGAAACTTAGTACCACGTGATATTGCAACACGTGAAATTTTCCATGTCTGTGTAGATGAGAAATTAGGAGTTAACGGTGAAAACGTTGTCTACCTTGACCTTTCTCATAAAGATCCGCATGAACTAGACGTTAAGCTAGGCGGAATCATTGAGATTTATGAGAAGTTCACTGGTGATGATCCACATAAAGTGCCAATGAAAATCTTCCCTGCTGTTCACTATTCAATGGGCGGTCTGTGGGTTGACTATGAACAGCAGACAAGCATTCCAGGTTTATTTGCTGCTGGTGAATGTGATTATTCACAGCACGGTGCAAACCGTTTAGGTGCGAATTCCCTGCTCTCAGCTATTTATGGCGGAATGGTTGCTGGTCCAAATGCGGTTAAATATGTTGAAGGACTTGAGAAAACAACTGATGCATTATCTTCATCATTATTTGACCAGCATACAAAAGATCAAGAAGCTAAATGGAATGATATCATGTCAATGGATGGAAATGAAAATGCATACGTTCTTCACAGAGAGCTTGGAGAATGGATGACAAACAATGTGACCGTTGTTCGTGAAAACAAAAAGCTTCTTCAAACGGATGAAAAAATTCAAGAGCTTATCGAGCGTTATCAAAATATTAATATCAACGACACTGCAAAATGGAGCAACCAAGGTGCTGCATTCACTCGTCAGTTGAAAAACATGCTTCAATTAGCGCGTGTAATTACAATCGGAGCGTATAATCGTAACGAAAGCCGCGGTGCTCACTACAAGCCAGAATTCCCTCAGCGTAATGACAAGGAATGGCTAAAAACAACAATGGCTTCGTTTACAGGGGAAACAACAGCTCCTTCATTTAATTATGCGGAGGTCGATATTTCTTTAATTAAACCGCGTGAGCGTGACTATACAAAAAAACATTAAATATGAAAGGGAGAGTAAATGATGAGTGACAAAAAAACAATTCGCTTCATAATAACTCGTCAAGACAATCCAGAATCTGCGCCCTATGATGAGGAGTTCGAAGTACCATATCGTCCGAACTTAAATGTCATTTCGGCTCTTATGGAAATTCGCCGAAATCCAGTTAATGTAAAGGGCGAAAAAACAACTCCTGTTTCGTGGGATATGAACTGTCTGGAAGAAGTGTGCGGTGCATGTTCAATGGTCGTCAATGGCAAGCCTCGCCAATCTTGTACTGCCTTAGTTGACCAATTAGAGCAGCCAATTCGCTTAGCACCAATGCGTACGTTCCCAGTGGTGCGTGACCTGCAGGTTGACAGAAGCAAAATGTTTGATTCCTTGAAAAAGGTTAAGGCTTGGATTCCAATTGACGGAACTTACGACCTAGGCCCTGGACCACGTATGCCTGAGCCGAAACGCCAATGGGCATATGAACTATCAAAATGTATGACTTGCGGTGTTTGTTTGGAAGCATGTCCAAACGTAAACAGCAAATCTAACTTCATGGGACCATTCGTATTTAACCAAGTGCGCCTATTTAATGCACATCCGACTGGTTCAATGAATAAAGCTGAACGTCTAAATGCCTTTATGGATGATGGCGGTATGCAGGGATGCGGTAACTCCCAAAACTGTGTGCAATCCTGTCCAAAAGGGATTCCTATTACGACATCTATTGCTGCAGTTAACCGTGATGCAACCATTCAAGCGTTTAAAAACTTCTTCGGAAGCGATAATGTCTAATAGAAAAAAAGCCCTCTCCTTTGCGAAAGGGCTTTTTTTCTATTCAAACAGCTTAAAGTGACATATAATAAAACAGAATATGAATGGTTATTCATTATTGAACTTAGGAGGAAGAGAGAATTGCCGAAAATAAATTATATTTCAGACATTGCCCAGTGGGAAAAGGAATTTCAATTTTCTTCCCCTGTAAAAGTGCGCTTTTCAGAGACAGATATGTTCGGACATTTAAATAATACGGTCCCTTTTACTTATTTTGAGCTGGCAAGGATTGAATTTTTTAAACATATAGGATTCATGCAAGACTGGCTAAAAACAGATAATGAAACGATACCGGTTGTTGCCGATTTGCAATGCGACTTTTTGCAGCAGGTCTTTTTTGATGAAACCATCCATGTTTATGTAAAGGCAAATTCTGTTGGCACATCTTCCGTCGATTTGCATTATATGGGGAAGAGGCAAAATGGGAATATTTGCTTTACGGGAAGAGGGACCATGGTGCAAATTTCTAAAAAAACCGGAAAAGGCGTTCCGTGGTCAGATGATATGAAGAAATTAATGGAAAGCAGTGTAGAGGTACGGCTTTAAAAGTAAAATTTTTTAAATATTTTCCTGCCTCCTTTAAGGATATGCAGTCACTTAAGGACATTGGTATACATATGATATGGTGACTAAATATATACCCATCCCACAGTTCATAGCTGGCGAAAGGCAAGGAGGGTTACAATACTTGAAGGAGAACGAATTTACTCACAAGCCATTACTCACCAAACGAGAAAGAGAAGTATTCGAACTGTTAGTCCAAGACAAGACAACAAGAGAAATCGCTGGTGAATTATTTATAAGCGAAAAAACGGTTCGAAATCATATTTCAAATGCCATGCAAAAATTAGGGGTCAAAGGTCGCTCCCAAGCTGTTGTTGAATTACTGCGCATGGGTGAACTAAAGCTGTAAAAACAAAACCGGCTTCCAAATTGGAGAGCCGGTTTTGTTTTTGTTTAAATGTTAATTTTAACACCTTTGTTGATTGGAGCGGAATCAACATTCTGTAAATCCATATCGCAATTGAATCTTGAAATTAAGTCGAAAAAAGGCGAAAATAAATGGAACAGGAATTTTCGAATGTCTTTTCATAATATGAATAGGGATCGAATATGTAAAAGTGGGAGTTGTTTTGATGGGGCTTGCAGATGAAAATACAAACAAAGAAAATTTTGTTCCAATTATTGAAAAAGAACTTAGATATATATCTGGAATCATTAAGCAAAAGGGCCGTGAAATATTAAGTGATTACAAGATTACTCCGCCCCAATTTGTGGCACTGCAATGGCTTCATGAAGAAGGAGATATGACTATTGGGGAGCTTTCAACGAAAATGTATCTTGCATTCAGCACAACTACAGATTTGGTTGATCGCATGGAAAAGACAGCGCTTGTTAAGCGGATTAAGGACCCCAAAGATCGCAGAGTGGTCCGTATTCACCTGTTAGAAGAAGGTGAGAGAATTATAGCAGAATGCATTATCAAACGCCAATTATACTTAAAGGAAGTTCTTGAGAATTTTTCTGAGGGTGAAGTGGAACTTCTAAATAAAAGTTTAATTAAATTACATCAAGAAATGCGCGGAGAATGAGGCGGTTTATTTGAACAAACCAATTGGGATTATTGACTCTGGAGTTGGCGGATTGACTGTAGTTAAAGAAGTCATTCGCCAGCTGCCTAATGAAAATATTGTTTACCTTGGAGACACAGCCCGCTGTCCCTACGGACCAAGGCCAGGCGAAGAAGTAAAAGCCTTTACCTGGGAATTGACGAAATTTCTGCTGACAAAAGAAATTAAAATGCTGATTATTGCATGCAATACAGCCACAGCTGTTGTATTAGATGAAATTCGCCAGCAGCTTCCTATACCTGTTCTTGGAGTTATCAGTCCGGGAGCCCGAGCAGCAATAAAAAGAACAGAAAATAATATTATTGGTGTGATCGGGACAGAGGGGACAGTAAGAAGCGCAGCATATGAGAGGGCATTAAAGCAAATTAATAAGCGATCTGTTGTCTACAGCCTTGCGTGTCCAAAATTTGTGCCGCTTGTTGAATCAGGAGAATATAGTGGACTTCTGGCGGAGAAAATGGTGGAAGAATCGTTGCTGCCGTTAAAAGATAAGGATTTAGACACACTTATTCTAGGGTGTACGCATTATCCTCTATTAGAGCCTCTTATTCAGAAGTCTATTGGCCCTGGAGTTAAGGTAATCAGTTCTGGTGACGAAACAGCAAGGGAAGCCAGCACAATCCTCTATCATCATCGAATGCTTAATCTAAGTGATCAGGAGCCTTCATATGACTTTTACACAACCGGTTCAACACAAATCTTTAAAAAGATAGCATCTAACTGGCTTAACATACCAATTAATCATGTTGAGAAAATAACTATTTAAAAGAGCTGCTTATAGAAGCGGCTCTTTTTTTATTATTTGCTCTGTTAAATTTGGCCGTTGATTTCCTCTCCAGGCGCTTCACTTTCCGGGGGGCGTTTTGCGAGCCTCCTCGGAGCGACCGCTCCTGCGGGGTCTCACTTCAACGCTGATCCCCCAGGAGTCTACGCGCCTTCCGATCCAATCAACTTAGCGGTTAAAATTAAAATTATGCTTTAACACAGCCTTATTATTTGAGGGGATATCAGCAAAAAAATAAATGAATTTGTCCATTTTTTTTCTCAGTGGCGGTCTAAATTACAAACAGGCTCGTATACATGATAGTACAAACTGTCTTTGGAGGGGATTATATGTCCATAAATAAAAAAACAACAGTGATTTCTGCGGTGCTTGTTTCGTCAGTTCTATTATCAGGGTGCGGACTATTTGGCGGGGGGGAAAAGGCAAAGATAGATCCGCCAAAAACAGTGTCTTATACCGATGAAGCCCAAACGGTGTCTGAGGAAACAGCAGGCACTGAAAAGGAGGCAGCTGATGAAAAGGCTGTTACCGAAACAATTCAGACAGAACTATATTTAATTAACAAAGACGGACTCGTAGTGCCTCAGACATTGGCGCTGCCAAAGACTGAATCGGTGGCAACTCAAGCACTTGAATACCTTGTCGCAGGCGGTCCAGTCTCTGAAATGCTGCCAAATGGCTTTAGAGCTGTTCTTCCGGCCGATACGAAGCTTTCAGTGAATATCAAGGATAAAGTGGCTACGGTTGATTTTTCAAAGGAATTTAAGGATTATCAGGCAGAGGACGAAATGAAAATTCTTGAAGCTGTAACCTGGACTTTGACGCAGTTTGATTCTGTAGAAAAAGTGAAGTTTACTTTGAATGGCCATGAACTCAATGAAATGCCGGTTAATGGGACACCAATTGGCAAAAATTTCAGCAGAGCAAATGGCATTAATATTGACACAACGGATACAGTTGATATTAGTAATACTAAGCCTGTAACTGTTTATTATGTAGGCGGTGAAGAGGGATCTTATTACTATGTGCCAGTGACCAAACGGGTTTCTAAAAAGACAGACAACCTGCAGGCCGTCGTCAATGAGCTTGTAAAAGGCCCTGGTATGGCGTCAAACCTTGCAAGCGAGTTTCTTCCAGAAGTTAAACTTATTGATGAACCTAAGATTGAAAATGGCAAAGTAACCTTAAACTTTAACGAGGCAGTTGTCAGCAGCTTCGAAGAAAAAATCATTTCTAAGCATTTATTGAATACCCTTGTTCTTTCAATGACAGAACAAAAAGGCATTGAAAGTGTGGCTGTGACTGTAAATGGAGAGTCTGAACTAGTTGATGAATCAGGCGAAAAACTGTCTGAGCCTGTTACCCGACCAGAAAAAGTAAACACAGGTAGTTTCTAAAAAAAGTTTTTTGATATACTATATAAAGACATTGTGGAGGTGGCAGCTAATGCCTCCTCTTTTTGTATGGTAAAGGAGGAATCTTTAAAAATGCGTTCAGATGGTCGTGAACTTCTTCAATTGAGACCAATACATATTGAAACCAATTATTTAAAACACCCTGAGGGCTCTGTTCTGATTGCCGTTGGTGATACAAAGGTGATTTGTACTGCCAGTATTGATGAACGGGTGCCTCCCTTTATGAGAGGACAAGGAAAAGGCTGGATTACTGCAGAATATTCCATGCTCCCAAGGGCGACAGAACAAAGAAATATAAGGGAAGCAGCCAAAGGGAAAATTTCTGGACGGACGATGGAAATACAGCGCCTAATTGGACGAGCTCTTCGCGCTGTCGTTGATCTGGAGGCAATAGGTGAAAGAACGATCTGGGTGGATTGTGATGTTATACAGGCTGACGGCGGAACAAGAACCGCCTCTATTACGGGTGCGTTTGTCGCAATGACGATGGCTCTTGATAAGCTGAGTTCAAGCAAAAAACTTACTGCCTACCCGGTTAAAGATTTTCTGGCAGCTACCAGTGTCGGAATTATAGATCAAAAGCAAGTCGCAGTTGATTTAAATTACATCGAGGATTCCAGTGCATTAGTTGATATGAATGTGGTTATGACAGGAAGCGGCGATTTTGTCGAATTGCAGGGAACAGGAGAAGAAGCGACCTTTTCCTACAGTGAACTGCAAGATTTATTGAATGCAGCACAAGATGGGTTAGGGAAAATAATTTCCATTCAAAAAGAGGCTCTTGGTGAAAGCATTACTAATAAAATTGCTGCAAGAGCTGAGAACAAAGTGGGGAACAAATAATGCGCGAAGTGATTATCGCAACGAAAAACAGCGGTAAGGCAAGGGAATTTGAAATGATGTTTAAACCGTATGGCTTTGTGGTAAAGACTTTATTAGACTTTCCCGAAATAGAAGAAATAGCTGAAACAGGGAGCACTTTTGAAGAAAATGCTGTGTTAAAAGCGGAAGCTGTTTCAGCACATTTAAATAAAATGGTGATATCGGACGATTCCGGATTAATAGTTGATGGGCTCGATGGAAGACCTGGTGTTTATTCAGCCAGGTATGCGGGAGAGGAAAAAAATGATGAGGCAAACATCCAAAAGGTGCTGGCTGAGCTTCACGATGTTCCTGACCGGCAAGCAAGGTTTTATTGTGCTTTGGCTATTGCTATCCCAGGCCAAAAAACTGTGACTGTTTCAGGCGCTTGTGAAGGGGTTATTTTGAGAGAGAAAAGAGGGTTGAATGGTTTTGGCTATGACCCTATTTTCTTTGTCCCAGAGAAAGGAAAAACAATGGCACAATTAGAGCCTGAGGAAAAAGCAAAAATCAGTCACAGAGGCAAGGCCCTTCGCCAATTGGATAATGTGCTCCCAGCTATTTTGCCTGAGGGTAAGAAAGAATGAAGATACTTATTTTAAGTGATAGCCATGGGTTAACAGAGGAATTATTGTCAATTAGAAATAAGCATGAGCATGAAGTCAGCCAGTTTATTCATTGCGGAGATTCCGAGCTTTCAGCAGATAATGAAAATCTATCAGGATTTACTGCTGTAAGAGGAAATTGTGATTTTGAGAGTAAATTCCCCGAGGATCTCCTGCTAGAGGCAGCGGGGAGAAAAATGCTGGTTACCCATGGACACAAATATGGGGTTAAATCATCCATAATGAGTCTTTCCTATCGTGCAAAAGAATTAGCAGCAGATATTGTTTGTTTTGGCCATTCTCATATACTGGGGGCTGAGATGATAGATGGGACTCTGTTTATAAATCCAGGAAGCGTCAGACTTCCTAGAGGCCGGAAGGAAAGAACTTATGTTATTTTAGAATTAAATGATCGCGAAGGCATTTTGCATGTCTATGATGTGGAGGAAGGAATAATAAATGACCTTTCACACAGCTTTTCTTTTGCAGTGTAGGGGGAGCAAATGCTCCCCATAAAATTTTAAAAAATTAGTGTTGACTTTTAAAAGGTCTCCTAATATAATAAATATTGTCCTTGATAAACACTTGTGACAAAAAAGCCCCCAAAGCTAAGCATGCATGAGTGGGCACAATAAAAATTTATTTACAATCATGTCCCAGTAGCTCAGCCGGATAGAGCATACGCCTTCTAAGCGTACGGTCGGGAGTTCGAATCTCTCCTGGGACGCCACTTACACATATTAGTTTTATACATATTCTGCCAACTAACTCACTATTTATAGTGAGTTTTTTTATTTCTTTCAGCTGTTTATTTTCTCCTAATTTTATTTTTCGATCTAGAGCTATTTTCTTATCTCTCACGGACCATAAAAAAGATAAAAATTTTTAAAAAACATGCAAACATATGGATATCAGCATTGTAAGCGGATTCAATTTATTCCATTAATAGAAATTATCAAATAATTATGTAAAAGGGTGTTGACTCTTTTGGAAAATGGGCGTAAGATAAGTCTCAATATAAGAAACCTAAATATTAAAAAATATTTAAAACTTACTTCTTATAAAATTATAACTAGTATAAAAATTATTTTTTTATCTTAGAGTTTAACCATTGAAAGCATTAATTAATAACAAAAAGCGCTGAAGAGGACAAGTAGTTTTAAGGTAAGGAATTTTCAGAGAGCCGGGCTTGCTGTGAACCGGTATTTCCTCCATAAAATGAACTCACCTCGGAGCATCGGTTTGAACGTGAAATCAAGTAGAGCCGGTCGGGTGTCAGTCACCCGTTACCAAAACGAATGGTGTCTTACACTGTTCACTGAGTGCACGCTAAAAGGCGTGAATTTAGGGTGGTACCGTGGAATAGGTTAATCAAGCCTTTCCATCCCTTATACCTAGTTAAAGTGGGTTTAGGGATGGAAGGGCTTTTTATTTTGAATTAAAAGGGATCAAGAGGAGGTTTTTATCGAAATGTTGCAGGAAGCTGCCGTAACAGAATCAAAGGCTAAGGACAATTTAGTCACTGGTGCAGATCTGTTATTAGAAGCCTTGGAAAAGGAAAAGGTAGAAGTCATTTTTGGATATCCAGGAGGAGCGGTTCTTCCTATTTATGACAAGTTATATGATTCAAAGATTCTTCATGTGCTGCCAAGACATGAGCAAGGAGGAATTCATGCCGCTGAGGGTTATGCCAGAATTTCTGGAAAGCCTGGTGTTGTCATAGCAACATCCGGTCCTGGTGCAACAAATATTGTTACAGGATTGACAGACGCCATGATGGATTCACTGCCTCTAGTTGTCTTTACTGGGCAGGTAGCAACAGGTGTCATTGGATCAGATGCATTTCAGGAAGCTGATGTTCTAGGAATTACTACACCAATTACTAAATATAACTATCAAATTAGAAATATTGAAGATATTCCTCGGATTGTCAAAGAAGCATTCTATATTGCATCAAGCGGCAGACCTGGACCTGTTCTGATCGATATTCCAAAAGATATTGCATCATCAGTTTCAAAACCTCCTGTTGAACAAGAAATATATTTACCTGGTTATCAGCCAACACTTCAGCCGAATTACTTGCAAATCAGAAAGCTTACTGAAGCAGTAAGCGGAGCGAAAAAACCGGTAATTCTAGCAGGCGCAGGTGTACTGCATGCAAAGGCTTCCCAGGAATTAAAGGAATACGCTGAACAGCAGCAGATTCCTGTCATTCATACACTTCTTGGTTTAGGAGGATTTCCGGCAAATCATGAATTATTTGTTGGCTTAGCTGGAATGCACGGCTGCTACGCAGCAAATATGGGATTAACTGAATGTGATTTGCTCATTAACTTTGGAGCAAGATTTGATGACAGACTTACTGGAAACTTAGAGCACTTTGCTCCTAATGCAACTGTTGCTCATGTTGATATTGATCCGGCAGAGATCGGAAAGAATGTTCCAACAGCAATTCCGATTGTTGCAGATGCCAAAGAAGCATTAAAAGAATTAATTGCACAAAATGGAAAGCGGCCAGCTTCTGAGAACTGGTTAGCTACTATTAAGAGCTGGAATGAAGAATACCCATACCATTATGAGACATCTGAAATGCTTAAACCGCAAAAAACTATGGAAATGATCTATGAAATAACTGAAGGAAAAGCAATTGTCGTTACAGATGTAGGCCAGCACCAGATGTGGGCAGCACAATACTATCGTTTTAACGATGCGGATAGATGGGTAACCTCAGGAGGACTTGGAACAATGGGATTTGGTCTTCCTGCAAGTATCGGGGCGCAGATCGCTGATCCAGATGCATGCGTTGTAGCAATTTTGGGTGACGGCGGCTTTCAAATGAACCCGCAGGAGCTTTCCGTAATAAGAGAACTAAATCTCCCAATCAAGATTGCTATTTTTAACAACAAAGCACTAGGAATGGTTCGGCAGTGGCAGGAGCTATTCTACAAGGAACGCTACGCACACAGCCTAATTCCAGCACAGCCAGACTTTGTAAAACTGGCTGAGGCCTATGACATTAAAGGATATTTGATTAATTCTGAGGACGAAGCTAAGGAATTATTGCCTGAAGTACTAACTAGCCGCGAACCAGTCCTGCTGGATTTCAGAATTGATCCTGGTGAACTGGTTTATCCAATGGTTGCAGCCGGAAAAGGATTGCATGAAATGGTAGGTGTTAAACCATGAAAAGAACAATTAGCCTGACGGTATTAAATCGTCCCGGTGTTTTGAATAGAATTACAAATTTATTTACCAAAAGAAATTACAATATTGAAAGCATTTCAGTTGGCTTGACAGAGCAAGAAGGAATTTCAAGAATCACATGTGTCATCCATGTTGAAAGTGACAGAGAAACCGAGCAGGTTACGAAACAGCTTAACAAACAAATTGATGTCATAAAGGTTATCGATATCAGTGAACAAGCAATTGTTGCTAGAGAATTGGCATTAATCAAGGTGCTCTCAACACCTTCGACAAGAAATGAAATTTATTCGCTCATAGAACCATTCAGAGCATCAGTAATTGACGTAGGCAAAGACAGTCTGGTTATCCAGATTACTGGGGAGTCAGATAAAATTGAAGCCTTTATTGAACTGATTAAGCCTTATGGCATAAAGGAACTTGCAAGAACAGGAACAACAGCTTTTCCGCGAGGAACCCAAAGAACCACTAAAGAAGCAAAGACATTTTCAATCGTTTAATAACTAAGCTGTCTTAAAGCTTAATATTAATTTTAACCACTTAGTTGATTGGAGCGGAAGGCGCGAAGACTCCTGGAGGCTCGCAAAACGCCCCCCGGAAAGCGAAGCGCCTGGAGCGGAAATCAACGGGTCATAACAAAAACACAATTAAAAAACATAATAAAAATCACAATAAAATTGGAACCAGGAAAGGGAGATTAAAATGGCAAAAATGTACTATAACGGAGACGCAGATCTATCATACTTAAACGGAAAAAAGGTAGCAGTAATCGGATACGGTTCACAGGGCCATGCACATGCACAAAACATGCGAGACAGCGGTGTTGATGTAGTTATCGGACTACGCAAAGGAAAGTCTTGGGAAAAAGCAGCGGAAGATGGTTTCCAAGTTTATTCAGTAGGAGAAGCAACTGCACAAGCAGACGTTGTAATGATCCTTCTTCCAGATGAGCAGCAGACAAAAGTATATAAGGAAGAAATTGAGCCAAATTTAACAAATCAAGCACTAATGTTTGCACACGGATTTAATGTTCATTTCAGCCAAATCGTGCCGCCGGCAAATAGTGATGTGTTGTTAGTTGCACCTAAAGGTCCAGGACATTTAGTACGAAGAACATATGAACAGGATGCTGGTGTACCTGCACTGTTTGCCATCCATCAGGATGTTACTGGAGAAGCTAGAACGCTTGCACTTGCCTATGCAAAAGCAATTGGCGCATTAAGAGCTGGAGCGCTTGAAACAACTTTTAAAGAAGAAACAGAAACAGATCTTTTCGGTGAGCAGGCTGTACTTTGCGGCGGATTAACTGCACTTGTAAAAGCAGGTTTTGAAACCTTAGTAGAAGCGGGTTACCAGCCAGAACTAGCTTATTTCGAAACACTGCACGAGCTAAAGCTGATTGTTGACCTTATGTATGAAGGCGGAATGGGTGGTATGCGCTACTCTATCTCTGATACAGCTCAATGGGGAGACTTTGTAACTGGTCCAAGAATTGTTGACAGCAGAGTAAAAGCGGAAATGAAAGAAGTTCTTAAAGATATCCAAGAAGGTAAATTTGCTCAAGGGTGGATCTTAGAAAACCAAACTAACCGTCCTGTATTCAATGCAATCAACGCTCGCGAAAATGAGCATTTGATCGAACAGGTTGGAAGAGAGCTAAGAAAGATGATGCCGTTTGTAAATAACAATAAGAAAAAGGAAGTGGTGGCAAGTGCAAAAAATTAAAATCTTTGATACGACTTTAAGAGATGGTGAACAATCTGCAGGTGTCAACCTTAACCATTCTGAAAAGATGGAGATAGCAAAACAGCTGGAAAGATTAAATGTCGATATTATTGAGGCAGGCTTTCCAGCTGCCTCAAAAGGCGACTTTGCTTCTGTTCAGTCTATTGCACAAACCATCAGAAATTGTTCTGTAACTGGACTTGCACGAAGCGTTATTTCTGATATTGATACAGCATGGGAAGCATTAAAAGGCGGAGCGGAACCAAGACTTCACGTCTTTTTAGCAACATCACCAATCCATCGTGATTATAAGCTAAGACTTACTAAGGAACAGGTAATTGAAACGGCAGTTGAGACGGTTAAATATGCTGCTAAAAGGTTTCCGATTATTCAGTGGTCAGCTGAAGATGCTTCAAGAACGGAGCTTCCTTACTTGGCAGAAATCGTAGAGAAGGTTATACAGGCAGGAGCACATGTAATTAACCTTCCAGATACAGTTGGCTATGGCACACCTGAAGAGTATGGAAAGCTTTTCAAATACCTAAGGGAAAATGTTCCTTCTATTGATAAGGTAGCATTATCAACGCACTGTCACGATGACCTTGGGATGTCTATTGCGAATTCACTAGCAGCGGTTGAAAATGGGGCAACACAGGTTGAAGGTACAATCAATGGTATTGGGGAAAGAGCTGGTAACGCAGCGCTTGAAGAAATTGCCCTAGCATTATATATAAGAAAAGACTTTTATAAGGCTGAAACACGCTTAAACCTTAAAGAGCTTAGCCGCACAAGCAGTCTTGTAAGCAAGCTTACTGGAATGGTTGTACCAGCTAATAAAGCAGTTGTCGGTAAAAACGCTTTTGCACATGAATCAGGCATTCATCAAGATGGTGTTCTTAAAGAAAAAACAACCTATGAAATTATTTCTCCGGAGTTGGTTGGAGTTCAGTCTAATTCATTGGTGCTTGGCAAGCATTCAGGCAGACACGCATTTAAAAACCGCCTAAACGAGCTTGGCTTAAGTGTTCCTGATGAAGAGATTAATAAGCTGTTTGTTAAATTTAAAGAATTAGCGGATCGCAAAAAAGAGTTAAATGATTATGATATCGTTGCATTAGTATTGGATGAACAAACATCAAAAGATGTTCGCTTCTATGAGCTTAAGCACATCCAAATTCAATATGGAACTAACCAAGTGCCTACTGCAACAGTAGTTTTAACAGACTCTGATAATCAAACGATTCAGGATGCAGCAACTGGAGCGGGAAGTATTGAAGCATTATACAATACCCTTAATAAGTGTGTTAAAGGTTCTATTGATCTATTAGATTACCGAATTCAATCAGTTGGAGCAGGCAAAGATGCCCTTGCTGAAGTTTTTGTAAAAATGAAATACCTCGATAAAGAAACAACAGGAAGAGGCTTGGCCCAGGACGTTTTGGAAGCTTCAGCAAATGCTTACCTGAACGCTATTAATAGAGTTATTTATATGAATAACTTTGGCAAAGAGCTTAGTTTGACACAATAATTAACAAAGTGAATTGACTGATAAATCTGTAAATTATTCAAATACATTCCAATTATTCACATTCAAATATAACAACAACGGAGGGATTTCAATGAAAAAGCGTATCGCAGTACTACCAGGAGATGGAATCGGCAAAGAAGTGGTTAATGGAGCGATTGAAGTATTACAAGCTGTTGGTGAACGTTTTGGTCATCAGTTTGACTTTCAATTTGGGAAAATTGGCGGAGAAGCAATTGATGCCATCGGTAATCCACTGCCTGATGAAACAGTAGAACTTTGCAAGCAAAGCGATGCGGTTTTACTTGGAGCTGTTGGCGGACCAAAGTGGGATAGTCAGCCGGCACACCTTCGTCCAGAGCGGGGACTTTTGAAAATCCGTAAAGAATTAAATCTTTTCGCCAACTTAAGACCAACAAACTTCTTTGAAAGTTTAGCAGATTCTTCTCCATTGAAGAAAGACCTTATCGAAGGTGTAGATATGTTAATGGTTCGGGAATTAACAGGCGGCCTATACTTCGGTAAGCCTAGCGAACGTACTGTAAAGGATGGAGAAGAAGCGGTAGTTGATACATTATTCTATCAAAAAGAAGAGATGAAACGGGTAATCAAATTAGCCTTTGATCTTGCTAAAGACCGCAAAGGCAAGGTGACTTCCGTTGATAAGGCGAATGTGCTGGAATCAAGCAGAATGTGGAGAGAAGTTGCAGAAGAAATCTCCAAGGAATACCCAGAGGTATCCCTAGAGCATATGCTTGTTGATAATGCAGCCATGCAGATGATCAAAAAGCCAAGCCAATTTGATGTTGTTGTAACAGAGAACATGTTTGGCGACATCTTAAGTGATGAAGCTTCAGTGTTAACTGGATCATTAGGAATGCTTCCTTCAGCAAGTTTATCTGAGAACGGACCATATCTATATGAACCAATCCATGGTTCTGCACCAGATATCGCCGGGAAAAACGCTGCAAATCCATTAGCAACAATCCTATCGGCTGCAATGATGCTTCGTATCTCCTTTGGTATGAGAGAAGAAGCTGACGCTGTTGAGCAGGCAGTTAACCAGGTTCTTGATTCAGGATTTAGAACAGGCGATATCATGTCCGACGGTAAAACAAAGGTTTCAACTACTGAAATGATCGAGGAAGTTAAAGCAACTTTACTTGATAATGAAGCAATCATGCACATCATGAGCGCATACGCATAAGAATTCAGCTCCTTGCCTTGGGGCTAAGAGCTAGGCAGTACATTTCATAAATACACGGCCTGGTTAGGCCGTGTGTTTCTTTTAAGGGAGGAATATAAATGGGGAAGTCTATTATTGATAAAATTTGGGAAAATCATTTAGTCCATCAAGAGGAAGGTAAGCCTGATTTATTGTATGTGGATCTTCATCTAGTGCATGAAGTCACATCACCGCAAGCATTCTCCGGTTTAAGAATGAAAAACAGAAAGCTTAGAAGACCGGATAAAACATTTGCAACAGTGGACCATAATATTCCTACAGATAACCGCTATGTTATTGAAGATGAAATAGCCTTAAATCAAATGACAACATTAGAAAAAAACTGTTTGGAATTTGGCGTTCAATTAGCTGGTATTGACAGTCCGGATCAGGGAATTGTTCACGTTATCGGACCTGAGCTTGGCTTAACTCAGCCAGGAATGACAATTGTCTGCGGTGATAGCCATACATCCACACACGGTGCATTTGGATCCATTGCCTTCGGAATTGGGACAAGTGAAGTTGAACACGTAATGGCTACTCAAAGCATTTGGAGAGCAAAACCAAAAACGTTAAAGCTAGAAATTAACGGTGAATTGAATAAAGGCGTCTCAGCTAAAGACGTTATTCTATATGTACTAGCTAAATATGGCATAGATTTTGGTACAGGTCATGTCATTGAATACTGTGGAGATACGATTAGAAATATGTCCATGGAAGAAAGAATGACCATCTGCAACATGTCCATAGAGGGCGGAGCACGCGCTGGCCTTGTCAGCCCTGACGAGACAACTTTCTCTTATATTAAGGGCAGAAAATTTGCTCCAAAGGGAGAAGAATTTGAAGCAGCAGTGGAGAAATGGAAACAGCTTGCATCGGATGAGGATGCAGCATACGATACTGTGATTGAAATTGACGCAGCAGATGTTGCTCCAATGGTAAGCTGGGGAACAAATCCATCAATGACAGCGAAAATTAATGATTCTATTCCAACCCTAAATGACTGTCAAACAGAGGTTGAAAGAAAATCACTTGATCGTGCACTATCCTACATGGGCCTTACAGAAGGCCAAAAAATAGAAGATATTCAGATTCAGCATGTATTCATTGGTTCATGTACGAACTCAAGAATAGAGGACCTTCGCCAGGCTGCAGAAGTGGCCAAGGGACGCAAGGTTCATTCAAATGTAAGGGCACTAGTTGTTCCAGGATCTCAAGCTGTTAAAACTCAGGCTGAATCAGAAGGCTTGGATGTGATCTTCAAAGAAGCCGGCTTCGAATGGCGAGACTCCGGATGCAGCATGTGCCTAAGTATGAACAATGACATTGTTCCGCCAGGAGAGCATTGTGCATCTACCTCCAACCGAAACTTTGAAGGCCGTCAAGGATCTGGTGCTAGAACGCACTTGGTCAGCCCGCTAATGGCAGCGGCAGCGGCAATCAATGGACGTTTTGTTGATGTCAGAGAAATGATGAATGCCGAAACGGTACAATAAGAGGAGGGGAAAACAATGAGCGAAATCAAAAGTATTAAAGGGAAAGCAGCAGCGCTTGATCGTGCGAATGTAGACACAGACCAAATTATTCCAAAGCAGTTTTTAAAGAGAATTGAAAAGACTGGATTTGGACAATTTCTATTTTATGACTGGCGGTTTAAAGAAGAGGGTGTACTAAATCCTGATTTTGAACTAAATTTTCCTGAGAATCAGGGAGCATCCATTCTAATTGTAAACGAGAATTTTGGATGCGGATCATCAAGGGAGCACGCTCCATGGTCATTATTGGACTACGGCTTTAAAGCCATTATCGCTCCTTCATTTGCCGATATTTTTCATCAAAACAGCTTGAAGAACGGATTACTTCCAGTTATTTTAAAGCCTGAAGAGGTTTCTTATCTATTAACTGAAGCGAAAAATGAGCCTATCGAGTTGACGATTGATTTGGAAAATGAAACAGTAGAAGATGGAAAAGGCTTCTCTACAAAATTCCCTATCAATAAGTACTGGAAAACCATGCTAATGAACGGCTGGGATGAAATCGAAATTACTATGCAGTTAGAAGATAAAATTGCAACTTTTGAAAAGAAGGAAGCAATTCATTCGTAATAATGCTATTTTTTGTTGATTTGCAGCAAAAGCGCGAAGCGATTTCCTCTGCAATCAACAGGTATGCAACAAAAAGATTCACAGGAGCTCCTGTGAATCTTTTTGTTATTTCCCTTTGTCCATGCTAAACTTACTAAAGAAAATGAGAAAATAGAGGCGAAAAACATGGCGAAAAAAAGGGATCGAAAAAAATTAAATGAAAAAATCATCCTTTTTCCCAACCTGGAAAAAAAACTTCTGGATAAGGGACAGGAATGTTTACAACAAAAAAATTTCACCGGCGCCATTACCTATTTTGAACAGGCTTTAGCATTGGATCCCGAAAATAGCGATATACATATTGGTCTTATCCTTTCCTATTTTGAATCAGGCTTATTATCAAAATCCAAAAACATTGCTGTGCAAATGCTGCAAAAAGGCATTGGCAATTATAATGAAGTGATGGATCTCTACTTGATGATCCTTGTCCAGCTTCATCAATATGATGAAATTATTACAACCATTGAGGCCCTATTAGAAGAAAGAGAAATACCAAAGGAAAAATACGAGTATTTCAGCCAGATGCTGCAGTTCAGCAGAAAAATGGCAGAGACGAAAGTGGAAGTCGACGAAAAGGAACCGGAATTTGCTGAAACTTCAATAGTTAACAGACTAGAACTATCCTCTATCAAGAATCAGCAAGAGCAAATACAAATCGCCTCAAAACTGGCGGAGCTAAATATAAATCCCTACTTTGAGGAAATCAAAGAATACCTTCAAGGACAAGATGGAGATCCTTTTTTCAAAACATTACTATTAAATGTATTGACAGAACATGAAATTACTAGGGAAATCATGGTTGAGAAGCTCGGCAGAAGACATCTAGTTAATCCATCAGAGCTGCCAGCTCTGAATGAGCAGCCCCAGCTTCAAAGGCTAATGTCAGAAGTCAGCAGCAGACTTGAGCATGAAGACCCCATTCTTTTAGAGCATATACATAGTTTAGTTATGAGGCATTTCTTTATTCTGTATCCTTTCAATTTTGAGCGTTTTGATGAAGCGATATGGGCATCAGCCTACATCAGGCTGGCAGCAGAATATCAAGGAATACAATTTCAAGAGTCAGTGCTCAATGTGGCCATGGAAGAAGAGGTTAAGCAAGGCGTGGAATCATTAAGAAGGCTAGAAGAAATTTCATTCTCCAATTTTTAGCTTCAATGTTGAAAGAAAGGGTCATTATGTTATAATATAATGGTTGTACTATGTGAATGGTATTTATTTAGTAAAAAATGATAATGCTTGGAAAACGAGCTGTATCAATACAATTCGTTTCGAATGAATTGATAATAGATTGTTGGAGGGAAGTATTCATATGTCTGCAAAATTTGAAAAACTTGAAGGGAACGTTGGTGTCCTAACAATTGAAGTGGATGCAGAAAAGGTTAATGAAGGCTTAGATGCTGCATTCAAAAAAGTAGTTAAACAAATTAATGTTCCTGGTTTCCGTAAAGGAAAAATGCCTCGCGGAATGTTTGAAAAGCGTTTCGGCGTGGAATCTTTATATCAGGATGCTATTGACTATCTGCTTCCAAATGCGTATGCAGAAGCAATTGAGGAAACTGGGATTGATCCAGTTGACCGTCCAGAAATCGATGTTGAACAAATTGAAAAAGGCAAGAGCCTAATCCTAAAAGCAAAGGTTACTGTTAAACCTGAAGTTAAATTAGGTGATTATAAAGGCCTTGAAGTTGAAAAATTTGATACAACTGTAACTGATGAAGATGTTGAAAATGAATTAAAATCTATGCAAGAAAAACAAGCTGAGCTTGTTGTTAAAGAAGAAGGCAAAGCTGAAAATGGCGATACCGTTGTTATCGATTTTGAAGGCTTTGTTGATGGTGAGGCATTTGAAGGCGGAAAAGCTGAAAACTACTCACTTGAGCTTGGTTCAGGACAATTTATTCCTGGATTTGAAGAGAAATTAGTTGGAGCTGCTGCAGGGGAGTCTAAAGATGTTGAAGTAACATTCCCTGAAGAATACCATGCTGCAGAACTAGCTGGTAAACCAGCAGTATTCAAAGTTACTGTACATGAAGTAAAAACAAAAGAACTTCCTGCATTAGATGACGAATTTGCAAAAGATGCTGATGAAGAAGTTGAAACTTTAGATGCTTTAAAAGCAAAAGTGAAAGAACGCCTTGAGCACGATAAAAAGCATGAAGCAGAGCATTTTGTACAAGATGCTGTTATCGAAAAAGCAGCTGCAAATGCAGAAATCGACCTTCCAGAGGTTATGATTGAAAATGAAGTAAACCGCATGGTTGACGAGTTTGGCCAGCGTTTACAGATGCAGGGTATGAACCTTGATCTTTACTTCCAATTCTCTGGTCAAGATGAAAATGCATTGCGTGAGCAAATGAAAGAAGAAGCTGAAAATCGCGTGCGTACAAGCTTAACTCTTGAAGCGATTGCGAATGCAGAGAACCTTGATGCAACAGAAGAGGATTTAAATGAAGAGCTTGGCAAAATGGCAGAAATGTATAATATGACTGTTGACAGCATTAAAAAGGCTCTTGGAGATCTTAACGGACTTAAGTCTGAACTTAAAATCAAAAAAGCAATTGATTTCTTAGTAGAAAACAGCAAAACTGTTGAGAAATAATTTTTAAATTAACAGAAGCTGCAATATACCATTTATCATTAACAAGGCGCGATCTTATCGTGCCTTGTTTTATAAACATAATAGATAGCATATACATATACATATGAAGTTTTTTACAGAAATTACTCGACTTAACTTGATCAAATATGGTTAAGCTGAATGAGAAGTCCGTTTTGGTTTTAGCGGATCCTCTATGCAATAAGACATACATATATTTTTACGAAAAGCGAAGACTTTTTATTTCCAGTTAATTAGAAGACTATGTTACAATCGATAATACAACTTCAAGTGAAAGCGCTGACTAACGTTGCAGTTGACTAAGAAAGAAGAATAAAGAAAATTTAAAAAATACCTTTTTGCATATGATCCGCAATTTTATATAAGTTAGTTTTTTCAAGGGGTGAAGGATTTGTTTAAATTTAACGACGAAAAGGGACAATTAAAGTGTTCCTTCTGCGGCAAGACACAGGATCAAGTACGCAAGCTGGTTGCAGGACCAGGTGTATATATCTGTGATGAATGTATAGAGCTTTGTACAGAAATTGTGGAAGAAGAGCTTGGCACGGAGGAAGAAGTTGAATTTAAGGATGTGCCAAAACCAGCTGAAATTAGGGATATCCTTGATGAATATGTTATTGGACAGGATCAGGCGAAGAAATCTCTTTCCGTTGCTGTCTATAATCATTACAAGCGTATTAATTCCAACAGCAAAATAGACGATGTTGAGCTATCTAAAAGCAATATCGTTATGATTGGCCCAACTGGAAGCGGGAAGACACTTCTAGCACAGACTTTAGCACGTATTCTGAATGTGCCGTTTGCGATAGCAGACGCAACTTCTCTGACTGAAGCTGGATATGTCGGTGAGGACGTGGAGAATATTCTTTTAAAGCTTATTCAATCTGCCGATTATGACGTGGAAAAGGCTGAAAAAGGCATTATCTATATTGATGAAATTGATAAAGTAGCAAGAAAGTCTGAAAATCCATCCATTACAAGAGATGTCTCAGGTGAAGGTGTTCAGCAGGCCTTGTTAAAGATTTTAGAGGGAACTGTTGCAAGTGTTCCTCCACAAGGCGGACGCAAACATCCTCATCAGGAGTTTATTCAAATTGACACAACAAATATCTTGTTTATTTGTGGTGGAGCTTTTGATGGCATCGAGCAAATTATTAAGCGTCGCCTTGGGCAAAAGGTGATTGGATTTGGTTCCGATCCAAAGCAAAGCGAAGTCGAGCAAAAGGATTTATTAGGAAAAATCCTTCCGGAGGACTTATTAAAATTTGGTTTAATCCCTGAATTCATTGGCCGGCTTCCGGTCATTGCCAGCCTAAGACAGCTGGATGAAGAGGCATTGATAGAAATTTTAACAAAGCCTAAGAATGCGCTTGCTAAGCAATATCAAAAAATGCTTGAGCTTGATGGGGTTGAGCTTGAGTTTGAAGAGGATGCCCTTAAAGAAATTGCTAAGCAGGCCATTGAAAGAAAAACAGGCGCACGCGGTCTTCGCTCTATAATTGAAGGGATCATGCTTGATGTTATGTTTGATCTGCCTTCCCGCGAGGACATTAAGAAATGCATAATAACAAAAGAAACCGTTGTGAATAATTCCTCTCCAAAGCTATTCCTGGAAGATGGAACTGTTATTGACGAAAAGACAAAAACATCTGCGTAATAAAGAGCCGAACCATTGTGGTTCGGCTTTTGACTTTCCCCCGTTTATCCTGTTGCTTTTTAACTCAAATATTGTTTATTCCCACAATTAGAGGGAGATACTAGCATTATCAGCGAGAACTATAATGCAGGAGGGAAAAGTATGAGTTGGACGGGGATCGCTTTATTTATACAATTATTTTTTGGCATTGTGATCGGGCTATATTTTTGGAATTTGCTCAGAAACCAGCGGACACAAAAAGTATCAATTGATCGGGAATCAAAAAAAGAAATGGATCAATTGAAAAAGATGAGATCCATCTCTTTAACTGAGCCCTTGGCAGAAAAAGTTCGCCCATCTAGTTTTGCTGATATTGTTGGACAAGAAGATGGAATTAAAGCGTTGAAGGCAGCTTTATGCAGTCCGAATCCACAGCATGTCATTATCTATGGGCCGCCTGGCGTGGGGAAAACAGCAGCTGCAAGGCTGGTTTTGGAAGAGGCAAAGAAAACGCCGAAATCTCCTTTTAAACCTTCATCCGTTTTCATTGAGCTAGATGCCACAACAGCACGTTTCGATGAACGAGGCATTGCCGATCCTCTAATTGGTTCGGTCCATGACCCAATTTATCAGGGAGCAGGTGCCATGGGCCAAGCAGGAATTCCGCAGCCAAAACAAGGGGCAGTAACAAACGCTCATGGTGGTGTGCTTTTCATTGACGAAATTGGCGAGCTTCATACCATTCAAATGAACAAGCTGCTAAAAGTATTAGAAGATCGAAAAGTCTTTTTTGAAAGTGCCTATTATAATGAAGAAAATACGCAAATTCCCAATCATATCCATGATATTTTTAAGAATGGGCTGCCTGCAGATTTTAGGCTGATTGGGGCTACAACAAGAACTCCTAACGAAATACCCCCTGCCATCCGGTCAAGATGTATGGAAGTATTTTTTAGGGAATTAGCAGAAGAGGAAATCGCGATTGTTGGACAAAAGGCAGCAGAAAAAGTTAATCTTGAGATCAGCAGTAATGCCTTAAATACTTTATCTTCCTATGCTAGGAATGGTCGTGAGGCAGTAAACATTATCCAAATTTCGGCAGGATTGGCCATTACGGAAGAGCGCTCGTACATAAAAGATGAGGATATTGAGTGGGTCATTCAATCAAGCCAGCTGTCGCCAAGACTTGAAAGAAAGGTAAACCCTAATTCAGAAATTGGGGTTGTAAATGGATTGGCAGTCTACGGCCCTAATTCTGGGGCACTCTTGGAAATAGAGGTTACAGCTATACCGGCCAAGGAAAAGGGAAGCATTAATATAACTGGTATTGTTGAAGAAGAAAGCATTGGCGGCCAAGGAAAATCAATTCGCAGAAAGAGTATGGCTCGGGGTTCAATTGAAAATGTCATTACTGTCTTACGCTCTATGGGCGTCCCGGCTAATGATTTTGACATTCATGTTAATTTTCCTGGAGGTATACCGATCGATGGGCCTTCCGCAGGAATAGCGATGGCAACAGGCATTTATTCTGCCATTTATAAGACTCCAATTGATAATACGGTAGCGATGACTGGAGAAATAAGCATTCATGGCAATGTGAAGCCAATCGGCGGGGTTTACCCGAAAGTGAAAGCAGCTAAAAAAGCTGGTGCCAGGACAGTGATTATTCCCCGTGAAAATATGCAGTCGATACTAAACGAAATAAAAGGAATTAACATTATTCCAGTTGATCATTTAAACGAAGTATTTGAACATGCTTTAATCAAAGATTTTCACCAAGAGCAATCCATCACAGCTTCAATTGAATTAGCCAAGAAAGAAAGCATCTAAATGGTGATGAACTTCGGCTGCACGTGATGCGAAGGCCGAAGTTTTTCTTTTGCAGAGGGCATTGTTAACAGTCAATATTGATATAAAACACAGTTGATCTTCGCTGAAACCAACGGCTTGGTTTAGCCAAACACTTTAAAATTAGACACCATTTCATAAATAAGATAGAATTGTACAAAGAAAATAGTAGCAAAATGTATGTTTGGAGGTGCTTTTTTTGGCGAGAAAGTTAGAAATCAACGTCCCCCTCCTGCCGCTTCGGGGTTTGCTAGTTTATCCAACAATGGTCCTTCATTTAGATGTTGGCCGGGATAAATCCGTACAGGCACTTGAAAAAGCGATGGTAGATGACCATTTAATATTTCTTACCACTCAAAAAGACATGTCAATCGATGAGCCGGTTGAAGAGGACTTATACAAAATCGGTACATTAACACGTGTGAAGCAGATGCTAAAGCTCCCAAATGGGACTATTCGTGTGCTAGTTGAAGGCCTTAATAGGGCAGAAGTTGTTGATTTTAAGGATGAACAAACACATTATGAGGTAAATATTGCCGTATATGATGAGCCAGAAACGAAAGATGTTGAAGATCAGGCACTAATGAGAACCATGCTTGAGTATTTTGAACAGTACATAAAGGTATCAAAAAAGGTCTCAGCGGAAACCTATTCTGCTGTATCGGATATTGAAGAACCGGGGAGAATGGCAGACATTATTTCCTCCCATTTGCCGCTTAAGTTAAAAGAAAAGCAAGAAATTCTGGAAACCTATGATGTAAAGGACAGAATGAACTCGGTTATTGAAATTATTCATAACGAAAAAGAAGTCTTAAACCTTGAGAAGAAAATTGGCCAGCGCGTTAAGAAATCAATGGAACGGACACAGAAGGAATATTATTTGCGCGAGCAAATGAAGGCCATTCAAAAAGAACTTGGCGATAAAGAAGGAAAGACTGGCGAGATTGCAGACTTAACAGAAAAGATCGAAAAGGCTGGCATGCCAGAACATGCGAAAAAGGCGGCACTGAAGGAATTGGACAGATATGATAAAATACCTTCCAGTTCTGCAGAAAGTGCTGTGATTCGGAACTATATTGAATGGCTTATTTCCCTGCCATGGTCAAAAGCGACAGAAGATGATTTAAATATACAAAAGGCTGAGCGCATCTTAAATGAGGATCATTATGGTCTCGAAAAGGTAAAGGAGCGCGTTCTTGAATATTTAGCCGTGCAAAAGCTGACCAACTCGCTTAAAGGGCCAATTCTATGCCTCGCCGGACCTCCTGGGGTAGGTAAAACAAGCCTGGCCAAATCCATTGCGACTTCTATGAACAGGAACTTTGTCCGCGTTTCGCTTGGCGGTGTCCGGGATGAATCAGAGATACGCGGTCATCGCAGGACCTATGTTGGCGCCATGCCAGGACGAATTATCCAGGGTATGAAGAAAGCCGGAACGATTAATCCGGTATTTTTACTCGATGAGATTGATAAAATGTCGAATGATTTTCGCGGAGATCCATCTGCGGCTATGCTGGAGGTTTTAGATCCTGAGCAAAATCATAATTTTAGCGATCATTACATTGAGGAACCATACGATTTATCAAAGGTGATGTTTATCGCAACGGCCAATGATTTGGCCACAATTCCGGGACCGCTTCGCGACAGGATGGAGATTATCTCCATTGCCGGATATACAGAACTGGAGAAAATCCATATTGCTAAGGACCATCTGCTGCCAAAGCAAATTAAAGAGCATGGCCTTTCAAAGACGCAGCTGCAGATTAGGGATGATGGCATACAGAAAGTTGTCCGCTATTATACAAGAGAAGCAGGAGTCCGCGGGCTGGAAAGACAGCTTGCTTCTATTTGCCGTAAAACCGCTAAAATCATTGTTTCCGGTGAAAAGAAAAAAGTTGTCATCACTGAAAAGAATATTGAGGAATTTTTAGGCAAGCCTATTTTTCGCTATGGTCAGGCTGAGCTTGAAGATCAAGTTGGCGTGGCCACAGGACTTGCATATACAACGGTCGGCGGCGATACACTGCAAATTGAGGTTTCTTTATCTCCTGGAAAAGGCAAGCTTGTTTTGACAGGCAAGCTCGGAGATGTCATGAAGGAATCTGCCCAGGCTGCATTCAGCTATGTCCGATCAAAAGCAGAGGAGTTAGGAATTGACCCAGATTTTCATGAAAAATACGATATCCATATTCACGTGCCTGAAGGGGCTGTTCCAAAGGATGGACCATCTGCAGGTATTACGATGGTAACGGCTTTAGTTTCGGCGCTATCAGGCAAACCAATCCGAAAAGAGGTAGGGATGACAGGCGAGGTCACTTTAAGAGGGCGTGTTCTGCCAATTGGCGGCCTAAAGGAAAAATCCTTAAGCGCTCATCGTGCAGGTCTGACTAAAATCATCTTGCCAAAGGACAATGAAAAGGATATTGATGATATTCCTGAAAGCGTCCGTGAAGAATTGGAATTTGTTCTTGTTTCCCATGTCGATGAAGTGCTAAAACATGCACTAGCTGAGGGTGGGCAAGTATGAAGATACAATCAGCCGAAATTATCATCAGTGCTGTAAAGCCAAGCCAATATCCCGAGGAGGTTCTGCCGGAGTTCGCACTTGCCGGCAGATCCAATGTCGGGAAATCATCATTTATTAATAAAATGCTAAATCGTAAAAGTCTTGCCAGAACTTCCTCAAAACCAGGCAAAACGCAAACGCTAAACTTCTTTTTAATCAATGAAGATTTTTATTTTGTTGATGTTCCAGGCTATGGATATGCCAAGGTATCGAAAAAGGAGCGGGAAGCCTGGGGGAAAATGATTGAAACGTATATAACAGAAAGAGAGCAGCTTAAAGCTGTTGTCTTAATCGTTGATCTGCGCCATCCCCCTTCAAGTGATGATGTCATGATGTATGATTTCTTAAAACATTATGAAATTCCATGTATAATCATTGCAACAAAGGCGGATAAAGTGCCAAAGTCAAAGTGGCAAAAGCATATTAAAATAGTAAAGGAAACTTTGGATCTTGATCCAAACGATACGCTGATTTTATTTTCCTCAGAAACTGGACAGGGAAAAGATGAAGCATGGTCGGTATTGCATAGCTTTATGTAAAAAAAAACTTTTTTAAAGGGATCTTAGCCTCCGAATTTAGCGGAAGCTGGTCCTTTTTTTGTTTTGTAAATAACAGAAACGTGGGTGTGGTTTATCTGAAGTGATCAACAAAAAATGTAAAATTATGTTAAAAATGTTGTCGAAATGGAAGGAATACAGAGGAGATGGCAGGATCCCCGATGAAATGGGAGGATACCAAAGGTCAACTGTTGTGATCCTTTTATATCATGAAATACCGTAAATATTCACAAAAAACGAATTTTGGGAATATTCATTTCGTGTGTTAAGGTTAAAAGGTATAAAAAAATGAAGAGAGATTAGAGGGGGAATTTAATCTAGTGAGACATATTTCAAAAGGAGTATTTTTATTAATATTCATATTAATGCTGGCTGCTTGCGGTTCATCGCAGACTGCAACAGAAGGTTCAAAAGACGATGGAAAGGAATCAACTGAAAGCGGCCTTAATCTTGTGGAAGATGGCAAGTTCAATTTCGCCACTTCGGGTGAATTTAAGCCGTTTAGTGTAACGAATGATGACGGTACAATGACAGGCTTTGATATTGATGTGGCCGAAGCTGTCGCTAAAGAGCTTAGTCTTGAACCCGTACAGCATAAATTTAAATTTGGCGGTATTGTTGAGGGTGTAAAGTCAGGACGTTTTGATGCGGCTGTGGCTAGTCATGCAATTACAGCAGAGCGTTTAGAGGCGGTTAATTTTTCAACACCATATTACTATTCAGGGCCGCAGATTTTTGTTCGCCCAGATAGCACTGTTGAAACACTTGATGATTTAAAGGACATGGAAATAGCCGTTTCTAAAGGCACTACTTATACCGAAGATGCCCAGAAGGTCACTAATAATATAAAGTTTTATGATAGTGACGTTGTTGCGCTTGAGGCACTAAGCAAAGGTAAGCATGATGCAGTTATTACCGATTTTGTTACTGGAAAAGAAGCAATGGGTGCTGGTATGAAAATAGCAGGCAAAGAGCTGCTTGGCCGAACTGAACAGGCTATAGCAATTGGAAAAGACAAGGAAGAATTGCTTGAAAAAGTAAATAAGGCACTAGAAAAGCTGCGTGAGAATGGAACATTAACGGAGATCAGCAATAAGTATTTTGGTGAAGATATAACTGTTGATCCAGATAAAGAATAATGATGCGGGGCGAATGCAATAACATTCGTCCCATTTTTTTTACAGACATTAAGGAGGCAGGCTTATGGACTTTTGGACAAAATTTATTGATTCAGCTCCCATATTCTTAAAAGGGATGCTATTAACCTTTGAATTAACTATTATTTCAATTTTAATTGCTATTTTTATAGGTTTATTTTTTGCCTTTTTAAAAATATCAAATATAAAGGTATTTGAATGGATAGCGGATATTTATATTTTTCTAGTACGTGGAACCCCGCTAGTTGTACAAATTTTTATTTTTTATTTTGGTTTGACCTCATTGCACATTTCAGATTTCATGGCTGTTGTTCTGGGCTTGGCCTTTCATAACGGCGCCTATATCGCAGAAATCTTCAGGGGTGCTATCCAGTCCATTGATAAAGGGCAGATGGAGGCCGGGCGTTCACTTGGAATGACAGTTGGGCTGACCATGAGAAGAATCATCCTTCCTCAAGCAAGCCGCAGAGCACTTCCTTCATTGGGCAATCAGTTCATCATCGCCTTAAAGGATTCCTCACTCGCTTCATTTATAGGAATGTACGAACTCTTTAATGTAGCCACCACGCAAGGCTCACTCAAATATGATTATATGAGTTATTTATTAATTGTAGCGGTGTATTATTTAATCTTGGTTCTATTTTTTTCTATAATTGTTGGTTTAATTGAAAAGAGAATGGCGCGCACAAATTAAGGAAGGAGATGATTCCATGAGTGATTCGGTTATGATAGAGGTTAAGAAATTAAATAAATCATTTGGAGATCTGCATGTGTTAAAGGATATAGATATGACGGTGAAGGAAAGTGAAGTAGTCTGTTTAATTGGAGCAAGTGGATCCGGTAAGAGCACGCTGCTCAGATGCATTAATTTTCTTGAGTTTAAAGACAATGGGGACATTATTATTGGCGGAGAGCGAGTAGAAAAAGAAACCCATGATCTTAATGAGGTTAGAGGAAAAGTAGGCATGGTTTTTCAGCACTTTAACTTATTTCCCCATAAAAATGTCCTTGAGAACGTGATTGAGGCTCCAATCCACGTAAAAAAGGTTCCGAAAGAACAGGCGATCAAGGAAGGAAGAGAGTTATTGAAAAAGGTGGGGCTTTCTGATAAAGAAAAAGTGTTCCCTGCCAAGCTTTCAGGCGGACAAAAGCAGCGCGTGGCCATTGCAAGGGCACTGGCAATGAAGCCTGATATCATGCTGTTTGATGAGCCGACCTCAGCCCTCGATCCTGAATTAGTCGGAGAGGTCCTTGAAACAATGAAAGAGCTGGCCAAAGAGGGAATGACTATGGTTGTCGTTACTCATGAAATGGGCTTTGCTAAGGAAGTCGCTGACTGGGTTGTCTATATGAATGACGGACGCATCGTCGAAGTCGGACACCCAGACGAACTCTTCAACAGCCCAAAAGAAGAACGAACCAGAAGCTTCCTAGATTCCGTATTATAAATGCAGCATTTAGCGCTTTAAAGAGATGGGGGACTGACCCCCAACACTTTAAAGCGTTAACGAAGCGGGGGTCAGTCCCCCGGTGCTTTAACGCACCGAAGGGACTGACCCCTATTTTCTTTTTATAAATAGGAGGTAGACGCCGGCAAGGATGAGAATGGCTGGCCAAAATTTCCAGGCCTCCAAGACGCCGTTTTCAAGAAAACCGAACCAATGAATGATGCGGTCGTAAAAAAGAAGCAGACAGGCAAGAATAAGAAATAGCACGCCATGGAATAAACCAGAACCGGTTTTTTGATGTGTAAGCAAAAAACCTAGGGCAATAATGAGAATAAAGACACCAATATGATCTGGCCATATGTCCAAACGATTCACTACATGAAAATGCAGCCCAAAGCCTGTTAAAATCACACCGGGAAGAATCGCTTGGTAATCCTTTGCTCCATATCCTTGAAACAGAAATGCTAAACCGACAATCATTAATAGGGTAGGCCACGTGAAAAAGCTTTGGAAAAGCAGTATATTCTGCTGCTGCAGGAAAAAATAAATACCAAAGCTGACGAGAATAAACCCTGGCATAATTCGCGTATTTTTCATGGTATCACCGCCAAAATACTGGGCACTTGAACCAGTACCGTTTTTTTGTTAATGTACATATGGGAGAATTTTATCGAATAAAGTAAAAACGGGATAAAGTTACTATAAAAATATGTCACCGATACAGCATTGTACCAAACAATGATTATTTTACCATACTGATTTCATGAACTGTTCACATTTTTGAACGAAATAAATTTAACAAAAATGTTACAATTGTTGTATCACAGTGCGCAATTATGGGGGTGCCTATTTAAACATGCATATAATGGTTGTCGGTCTTAATTATAAAACAGCCCCAGTAGAAATACGTGAACGCTTAACATTTAATCCATCACAAATTTCAGATGCCATGAACCAATTAAAGGATAAAAAAAGCATCTTGGAAAATGTGATTATTTCTACGTGCAACCGTACTGAAATCTATGCGGTTGTGGATCAGCTTCATACTGGACGATATTATATTAAAGACTTCTTATCAGAATGGTTTCAAATAGAAAAAGAGGAGTTTTCTCCTTATTTGTTTATTTACGAGCAAGAGTATGCGATTGAACATTTATTTAATGTTGCTTGCGGCCTAAACTCCATGGTACTTGGGGAAACGCAAATTTTAGGACAAGTTCGCACAAGTTTTCTTGAGGCACAGGAGCAGCAAACAACAGGAACTGTCTTCAATCAGCTATTTAAGCAAGCTGTGACTCTGGCAAAACGTGCCCATTCAGAAACAGAAATTGGCGCCAATGCTGTGTCTGTAAGCTATGCAGCTGTAGAACTAGCTAAGAAGATATTTGGTTCATTAGAAAATAAGCATGTCCTTATTCTCGGTGCCGGAAAAATGGGAGAGCTAGCGATTCAAAATCTTCATGCCAACGGGGCAAGCAAAGTAACTGTCATTAACCGCACTTTTGAAAAGGCGATGGATTTAGCAGGCCGTTATGACGGACAAGCTAAGACTCTTCAAGAGCTTCAAAGTGCCTTAACAGAAGCTGATATTCTTATAAGTTCAACAGGTGCTAAAGACTTCGTTGTAACGAAAGCGATGATGGCAGGCGTTGAAAAGATGCGAAAAGGCAAGCCGCTATTTATGGTTGATATTGCGGTTCCGCGTGATTTGGATCCAGCGATAGCTGAGATGGATAATGTATTCCTCTATGATATCGATGATCTTGAAGGCATTGTTGAAGCCAATCTTCAAGAACGTAAAAAGGCAGCAGAGACAATACAGCTTATGATCGAAAAAGAAATAGTTGAATTCAACCAATGGCTGAATTTGCTTGGGGTTGTGCCAGTCATTTCTGCTTTGCGTGAAAAAGCCCTTGCAATTCAAGCTGAAACGATGACAAGTATTGAAAGAAAGCTGCCTAACTTGAGTGAACGCGAAAAGAAGGTATTAAATAAACATACAAAAAGCATCATAAATCAATTATTAAAAGATCCGATTTTACAAGCCAAGGAAATGGCTGGACGTAAAGATGCAGATAAGTCATTAGAATTATTTATGAAAATTTTTAATATCGAAGAACTTGTATCTGAGCGGCAACATCAACAAGCGCCCGAATCCAAGGTTTCTTTAGCTCATAGCTCACAGGCTTCCTTTCAATCGTAAAAGGAGTACTGTCCATGTCGGATATTTATATGACGCGTCTTCATGAATTTACAGTTGTCATTTATGCAGTTTGCGTCCTATTATATTTTATTGATTTTCAAACTTCTAACCGGAAGGCAAACAGGATTGCCTTCTGGTTACTTGCGTTTGTATGGGCATTACAAACGATTTTTCTTTTTCTGTACATGTTGAAAACAGGAAGATTTCCGGTCCTTACAATTTTTGAAGGCCTTTATTTTTATGCCTGGGTTCTTATTACCCTGTCATTAGTGATCAACCGTTTTCTAAAGGTGGATTTTATTGTTTTTTTTACAAATGTCATTGGGTTTATCATTCTGGCCATTCATACGTTTGCGCCAGTCCAATATGAATCACATGTTATGGCGCAAAAGATGATCTCTGAACTGCTGCTGATTCATATTACAGTCGCTTTGCTCTCGTATGGAGCGTTTTCGCTTTCATTTGTTTTTTCACTGTTGTATTTGATTCAATATGATTTATTAAAAAGAAAAAAATGGGGATCCCGTCTTCTGCGGCTTGCGGATCTGTCAAAGCTGGATAAAATGTCTTATGTATTAAATGTTATCGGGGTTCCTATGCTGATGATAAGTTTAATTTTAGGATTACAGTGGGCGTTTATTAAAATCCCGGACATGACCTGGTATGATTCCAAAGTTATTGGCTCGTTTGTCGTTTTGTCGGTATATAGCATTTATCTGTATATGAAAGTCGGCAGAGGGTTGACTGGCAAGAATCTAGCGCTATGGAATGTGGGGTCCTTTTTAATTGTGTTAATAAATTTCTTCCTCTTTGGGAAGCTATCATCTTTTCATTTTTGGTATTCATAAATAGGAGGGGCTGTTTTGAGAAAAATTATCGTTGGTTCTCGCAGAAGCAAGCTTGCATTGACGCAAACAAACTGGGTAATAGAGCAATTAAAGGCCATTGACCCATCATTTGAATTTGAAGTGAAGGAAATTGTTACAAAAGGGGATAAAATATTAGATGTAACGCTGTCCAAGGTCGGCGGTAAGGGCTTGTTTGTAAAAGAAATCGAACAAGCCATGCTTGACAAGGAAATCGACATGGCTGTCCACAGCATGAAGGATATGCCGGCCATCCTGCCTGAAGGCCTTATCATTGGCTGTATTCCAAAGCGGGAAGATCATCGTGATGCGTTAATTTCCAAAGGGCATGTTCCGTTTAATGAATTAAAGCCAGGAGCGGTAATTGGCACCAGCAGCCTGCGCCGCGGAGCACAGCTTTTAGCACGCCGTCCGGATTTACAAATTAAATGGATTAGAGGAAACATTGATACAAGACTAGCAAAATTAGAGAATGAAGATTACGATGCGATCATTTTGGCTGCTGCGGGATTAAAACGCATGGGATGGGCAACAGATGTTGTTACCGAGTTCCTTGACCCAGACCTTTGCTTGCCTGCCGTGGGACAGGGTGCTCTATCTATTGAATGCCGCGAGAGCGACAGCGAGCTTCGCGGGCTGCTAGATCAGTTTGCCTGTGCACAAACAGATGCGGCTGTTCGTGCAGAACGTGCATTTTTGCAAAAGATGGAAGGCGGATGCCAGGTGCCTATCGCAGGATATGCCACTCTTAATGACAAAAATGAAATTGCTCTAACAAGCCTTGTGACCTCGCCTGATGGAAAGGACATCTATTCCGCACAAATTACAGGAACGAATCCTGAAGAGGTGGGGACTCAGGCAGCAGACAGCTTAATTAAGCAAGGTGCAAAAGATTTAATTGACCGGGTGAAAGAGGAGCTCGAAAATAAATGAACGAGGACGCCCCATTAAAAGGAAAAAAAGTCCTGGTCCCAAGAAGCAGGGAGCAGGCAAAATCCTTTTCGAAGCTTGTGAAAGGCTATGGGGGGATCCCTGTAGAAATACCCCTATTAGATTTTGTTCCAGTAAAAGTATCCGATGAAATCCGATCAATTTTGGATCGTCTGGACAGCTTTGATTGGATCATATTCACCAGCAATGTGACGGTGGATACGTTTCTATCTTTTATAACCGACCGTCAAAAAGCTGAAATGCCAAAAATTGCAGTGATTGGCAAAAAAACAAGGGACTGCTTGCATCACTTGGGGCTATCTGTCGACTTTACTCCAAAGGAATATGTGGCAGAAGGGTTTGTTGAGGAGTTCCTTCCGTTTGTAAAAAAGGGGATGAACATCCTGATTCCAAAAGGGAACCTGGCCAGAAGCTACATCTCTTCAAGCTTAAGAGAAAAAGGGGCAAATGTAGAAGAAGTCATTATATATCAAACGGTTTTTCCGGATGAAAGCAAAGTGCTTATTAAAGAAGCTCTCATGGAAGATCGCTTGGATGTGCTAACCTTTACAAGTCCTTCGACAATGGATCATTTTATGGAGACTGTAAAGGAATATAATCTTTATCCAAAGCTTTCGAATTGCATCATTGGCTGTATTGGACCTGTGACAAGACAACGAATTGAATCTTTTGGCCTTAAGGTCCATTGCGAGCCGGAAGAATACACGACGGATGAGATGCTAAAAAGTATTAGTGATTTTATTAACAAAAATTGTTGATTCCTGCAAAAGGGCATATGAGCGGAAATCAACAGGCTATTTAGGAGGGATTTTTGATGGATTTGCAATTTAATCGCCATAGAAGACTGCGCCAAAGTGCAAATATGAGAGCGCTGGTCAGAGAAACACATTTAACAGTAGATGATTTTATTTATCCAATTTTCGTAGCAGAAGGAAATGATATTAAAAGAGAAATTCCCTCAATGCCTGGAATATATAATTTATCTCTTGATCACCTTGAAGAAGAAATGAATGAGGTTGTCTCACTTGGCATCAAATCTGTTCTTCTCTTTGGGATTCCGCTAGAAAAAGACGAGTGCGGGACTCAAGCCTTCCATGACCATGGAATTGTCCAAGAAGCTACACGCTTTATCAAAGAGAAATATCCAGAAGTGATTGTTGTCGCTGACACATGCCTATGCGAATATACAGACCATGGACATTGCGGTTTAATTGAAAACGGTGAAGTTCTCAATGATGCATCACTTGAGCTTCTTGTAAAAACAGCAGTAAGCCAGGCACAAGCAGGTGCTGATATTATTGCGCCATCGAATATGATGGATGGTTTTGTTGCGGCTATTCGTGCAGGACTTGATGAAGCGGGATTTGAAAATGTGCCGATCATGTCCTATGCAGTTAAATATTCATCTGCTTTCTACGGACCATTCCGCGATGCAGCTGACAGTGCACCGCAATTTGGCGACCGCAAAGCCTACCAGATGGACCCTGCTAACCGTTTAGAAGCGCTTCGCGAAGCTGAGTCCGATTTAATGGAGGGGGCTGACTTCCTCATTGTGAAGCCAGGTATGCCATATTTAGATATCGTTCGTGATGTGAAAAATAACTTTAACCTGCCAGTTGTCATTTACAATGTTAGCGGTGAATATTCCATGGTTAAAGCAGCTGCCCAAAATGGCTGGATCGACGAAGATCGAATCGTCATGGAAATGCTCACAGGCATGAAGCGTGCCGGAAGCGACCTTATTATCACTTACCATGCCAAAGATGCAGCTAGATGGTTAAAGGAACAATAAATCTTGGAAGGCAATCGGAAATTTCCGGTTGCTTTTCGTACATAAAAAATATGGAAAAGAGGGATCGTATGCGTACTTATGAAAAATCCATTGTGGCGTTTAAGGAAGCAGTCAAGTTAATGCCTGGAGGTGTAAACTCACCTGTTCGTGCATTTAAATCAGTCCAAATGAACCCGATCTTTATGGAAAGTGGCAAAGGGTCAAAAATCTATGACATTGACGGCAATGAGTATATTGATTACGTCCTTTCATGGGGCCCCCTTATTTTAGGCCACTCCAACGACCAAGTGGTTGAAGCAATTAAGAAGGTAGCAGAAAAAGGAACAAGCTTTGGTGCTCCATCTTTAACAGAAAATAGGCTTGCTAAGCTAGTTCAGGAACGAGTTCCATCTGTTGAAATCATTCGTATGGTTTCTTCCGGGACTGAAGCAACAATGAGTGCTCTTAGACTGGCACGTGGCTATACAGGGCGCAATCTTATTTTAAAATTTGAGGGCTGCTACCATGGACACGGCGATTCTCTTTTAATTAAAGCTGGTTCAGGAGTGGCTACACTTGGTTTGCCTGACAGCCCAGGGGTGCCTGAGGGTGTAGCAAAAAATACGATTACTGTTCCGTATAATGATTTAGCAGGCGTTCAGGCTGCTTTTAAGCAGTTTGGTGAAGACATTGCAGGTGTGATTGTTGAACCTGTTGCTGGAAATATGGGCGTAGTTCCTCCGCAGCCAGGATTTTTAGAGGGCTTAAGAGAATTAACAACCCAATATGGTGCAATTTTGATCTTTGATGAGGTAATGACAGGGTTCCGTGTAGACTATAATTGTGCACAAGGTTACTTTGGCATTACACCGGATCTTACATGTCTTGGAAAAGTTATCGGCGGCGGACTTCCAGTTGGAGCCTTCGGCGGTAAAGCAGAAATCATGGAAAAGATTGCGCCGAGCGGATCAATCTACCAGGCAGGAACTTTATCAGGAAATCCGCTTGCCATGACAGCAGGATATGAGACGCTAAGCCAGCTGACTCCTGATACCTATAAGGAATTCCAGCGAAAAGGCGATCTGCTGGAGGCAGGTATTGGAGCCGCAGCAGAAAAATATGATATCCCGCACACTTTTAATCGCGCAGGTTCTATGATCGGATTTTTCTTTACAAACGAAGATGTCATTAATTATGAGAAGGCAAAAACATCAAATCTTGAATATTTTGCAGCTTACTATCGCGAGATGGCCAACCAAGGTGTATTCCTTCCGCCTTCACAGTTTGAAGGACTATTCCTTTCAACTGCCCATACGGATGAAGATATTGATAAAACAATACAGGCAGTTGAAACTGCTTTTTCAAAACTGAAAAATTAATTGTGCAAACACTCATCAAAAGATGAGTGTTTTTTCTTTTTCTGAGGCTTTTTTCAATCATAAAAAAAACAAAATTCTCATAGAGTGTAAATGACATAGTGATTAAACGTGCAGGTTATGAAAGGAGGAGTCGCTTTGTCTCAAGGAAACCCATCGTTTTTACGATTTTCTCTAGAAGAGTCGGTCTGGTTTCAAAAAGGACAGGAAGTCGCTGACTTAATTTCTATTTCGCTTGATCCAAATATATTTATTAAAGAAAACGAGCAATATGTAACAATCCAAGGTGCCTTAGAACTATCAGGAGAATACAGACGAAATGAAATTGGCGGAGAGGAGGATGAAGATTCGTTTGCCGCTCCAAAATTTATTCAGGTTGTAGAAGACCGGGGCGAAGGAATAAATGAATTTACCCACTTCTTCCCTGTAGATATTACGATTCCAAACAATAGAATTGAGAACCTAAATGATATTGATGTAATTATAGAATCATTTGATTATGTTTTTCCAGAAAGAAGCTGTATGAAACTGACAGCGAATTTGACGATAACTGGTTTGTATGGAGACCAGCAGCATGCCTCACAAGAAACCCCAGTGGCCGAAGATTTAGAACCGCTGTACCGTTCTTCAGCCGCAACAGCAGCCGTGGAAGAGGAGCCGGTCGAAACGGCCAATGCTAGTGCCGCTGAAAGAGAGGCCGAAGAAGAGTTTACTGAAATTAAAGTGGAATTTTCTCCTTCTAGGTCCGAAGAAGCACAGCAAGCCACAGAGTTGCCTGCTGCTCAAGGTTCGGAAGAATATGAGGAATCATCTCCTGAAAATGAAAATGCTGAAAGTATGGAATCATCAGCTGTTATTGAAGTACAGGGGAGAATGGAAGAGAAAGCACCTGAGCTTAAAAAACAGGAAAAGGAACAAGGTGCCAGCGAGATTTTCGGACGCAGCCCGCAAGAGAATATGACATCGGTGGAAGAGCAGTTATTTGCTCCATTTGAAGCAGAGGCAAGAAAGCAGCCTGAAAATGTAAGACCATCTGAGGTGCGGGCAGAGACGAATGAAGAAGGGGCCAGTGAGATAGAGGCGGAGGTCATCAGCAAAGCGCCTGAAGTTTCTTTCCAGGCTCAGAAAAGGAATGAGGCACCGCCGTCAGCGGGAGAAATCTATGGAATGGTAGAAAGCCCTAGCGATAGCAGCGTGGATGTAGAGGAAGGAACTGTCGTTGAAGCTGAGATGGAGTCTGAGTCTTCTTCATCAGAAGAAAGTCCAGAAAAACAGCCGAAAAAGAAAAAGGCTTCAAAAAAGAAGAGCATGTCTTTAACTGAATTCTTTGCCAGAAAAGAAGAGGAAGAAGACGTCACGAAATTAAAAATGTACATCGTCCAAGGCGGCGATACCATTGACCTAGTAGCCGAAAGATACGAAATCACCGTCCAAAAGCTGCTCAGCGTCAACCGTTTGGAGATCAGCCAAGACATAGCCGAAGGTCAAGTCCTATACATCCCAGTCTTTCCAGCTCGCCTTGAGAAATAACTTAGCGTCTTAATAGAGCGAGGGTCAAAACGTCCCGCCAATTTAACGCGTTAATAGAGCGGGGGCCTGACCCCCACTAGTTTAAAGCGTTAATACATTGGGGGCCTGACCCCCATCAGTTTAAAGCGTCACAGCAGAGGGGGCGTGCCCCCCTCTTCTCCTCGAAAGAGAGTGAACACTTATGGATAGGAAGAATGGGTTATCAAAGGTTTCGCAGATTTTGAAGGGGTATTCGCTTGTTCCCAGGTTTACGGAGGATTTGGGACGGGTGCAAAAGGTTTACACAGATAAAGGGGTATTCGCTCTGAAAAAGATTACTCCAAATCAGGGCGGGGATTTTATTAAGTATATCCAGACCCTCTATCATAAAGGCTATAATCGGATTGTTCCCATCTACCCCACACAGGATGGGAGGTATGCGGTCTTGCATGAGAATGAATTGTATTATCTGATGCCGTGGCTTGCCAACGAAGAAAAGGAAAATTATTTTGAACGCCACCATCAGATGTTCCGTGAGCTGGCCCGTCTCCATACGATCTCTGCAAGTGAAGTCACTATAACCCCTGAAGATCGGACAGATCATTATGAAAAGACATTGGCAGAGTGGGAAAAAGAACAAGAGTTTCACGAAGGATTTATGGAGACGTGCGAGCACAAAGAGTATATGTCTCCGTTTGAATTAATGTTTGTCCTGTCTTATCATGACACTAGCCAGGCGCTGCGTTATTCGATGAATAAGCTGAAAGCCTGGTATGAAAAAACAAAGGACCAAGAAAAGGCCCGAACCGTAGTTGTTCACGGGAAAATATCACCAGAGCATTTTTTATATGATGACAAAGGATACGGCTATTTTTCAAACCTGGAACGGGCAAGGCGAGGTTCCCCGATTCATGATTTATTGCCGTTTTTATCTCGTACTCTAAAAACCTATCCGAAGCGCTCTGAAGAATGTATTGAATGGATATACACCTATCTGAAGTACTTTCCGCTGAAGGAAGAGGAGATGCTTCTTTTTCAGAGCTATTTTGCTCATCCGGGCGCTGTCATCCGTTCAGCGGTCAAATATTATAAAAGTGAGAGGCGTTCAGAGAGAAAACTTATTCAGCATTTTCAAAGACATTATTGGCAGCTGAAAAATACGGAATATGTCATAATGAGGCTGGAAGAAATCGAAAAGCAAAAAGCAGATGCAAAGGCACAGGCAGAAGCAGCGGCACAAGAAGGAGCCCAAAATTAATGGATCATTGGGCTCCTTAAATCATTTCAAAATGAATGGCAACGGCCAATAAGATTAAAATAGCCAATAAAAGCACGTCAAATGTTGTTGGGAAAATAACTACGCGAATCCCCTGGAAACAGCAAAACGGGATGATAAACTGGTTACAGGCACCGCGTATGGTCCGCAAAAATGGCTGCAGTTTATATAAATTGTATCCCTTCTTTTTCAAATCAATTCCCCCCTTAACCCCTTCCTATTGATGTATTCTATGGCAAAAGTCCATGGATTGTGTCATTTCCCATTCGTTTAAAAAACGGATAATATTAAGGAACATTTCTCTTAGAACTGTATAAAATACTAAAAATCGGATATGCTATTGACGTCAATCCTATTTATTAGGTAGTATAAGGAATATAAATTGAATGAATACTGTGATGATAGGGAAGAGTACAATTGTCCATTGCTTTTAGAGAGGAAAGCCATTAGCTGAAAGGTTTTCTAAGCAAAACAGCTGGAAGGTCGCCCTTGAACTTCTTTCGCGAAATATGAGTAGTGAAAGACGGGAAATCCGTTATCTATGTTAAGAGTCAATCAGGCTATTACTGGTTGAAAAAAAGGTGGTACCGCGAAGCAAACTCCATTCGTCCTTTTATAGGCGAATGGAGTTTTTTTATTTTTTCGAACAGTGAAAGGATGATAGAGAAATGGATACAAAAGAATTGGCTATGCCAACCAAATATGATCCGATTGCCATTGAAAAAGGCCGTTATGAATGGTGGCTGCAGGGGAAATTTTTTGAGGCGAAGGATGATGAAAACAAACAGCCATATACCATCGTTATTCCGCCGCCAAACGTTACCGGCAAGCTGCATTTAGGCCATGCATGGGATACAACTCTGCAAGATATTCTAACCCGAATGAAGCGTATGCAGGGCTATGATGTACTGTGGCTTCCAGGAATGGACCATGCGGGAATTGCCACACAGGCAAAAGTTGAGCAAAAGCTCCGTGAAGATGGAAAAAGCCGCTATGATCTAGGACGCGAAAAGTTTGTTGAAGAAACATGGAAATGGAAAGAAGAATATGCAAGTCATATTCGCCAGCAATGGTCTAAGTTAGGTCTTGGATTAGACTACAGCCGCGAGAGATTTACGTTGGATGAGGGCTTATCAAAAGCCGTTCGCGAGGTGTTTGTATCTCTTTATAATAAAGGGCTCATCTATCGCGGCGAATATATCATCAACTGGGATCCATCTACGAAAACAGCTCTTTCCGATATCGAGGTTATTTACAAGGATGTTCAGGGTGCATTCTATCATATGAATTATCCTTTAGCTGACGGATCCGGACATATTGAGGTGGCAACAACCCGTCCAGAAACGATGCTTGGCGATACGGCTGTTGCTGTTCATCCTGAAGATGAGCGTTATAAGCATTTGATTGGAAAGAAAGTGAAGCTTCCAATCGTTGGCCGCGAAATTCCAATCGTTGCTGATGACTATGTTGATATGGAATTTGGTTCAGGTGCGGTGAAAATTACGCCAGCACATGACCCGAACGATTTTGAAATCGGAAACCGCCATAATCTTGAGCGTGTGCTGGTTATGAACGAAGACGGCACAATGAATGAAAAAGCAGGCATTTATCAAGGGCTTGACCGCTTTGAATGCCGCAAGCAAATTGTTAAGGATCTTCAAGAGCAGGGTGTATTGTTCAAGATTGAAGAGCATCTTCACTCTGTTGGCCACTCCGAGCGCAGCGGTGCAGTTGTTGAGCCATATTTATCTACGCAATGGTTTGTTAAGATGCAGCCGCTTGCTGATCAGGCAATCGACTTGCAGTCTAAAGAAGAAAAGGTACATTTCGTGCCGGAACGTTTTGAAAATACGTATTTAAGATGGATGGAAAATATCCGTGACTGGTGTATTTCCCGTCAGCTTTGGTGGGGACACCGCATTCCTGCCTGGTATCACAAAGAAACAGGCGAGGTATATGTTGGTCACGAAGCTCCAGCAGATATAGAGAACTGGGAACAGGATAAAGATGTTTTAGATACATGGTTCAGCTCTGCGTTATGGCCTTTCTCAACCATGGGCTGGCCAGATGTCGATGCAGCTGATTTCAAACGCTATTATCCAACTGATTGCCTTGTTACAGGCTATGACATTATTTTCTTCTGGGTATCCCGGATGATTTTCCAAGGCCTTGAATTTACCGGCAAGCGTCCATTCAAGGATGTCCTCATTCATGGACTTGTGCGGGATGCTGAAGGCCGAAAGATGAGTAAATCTCTTGGAAACGGCGTTGATCCAATGGATGTCATTGATCAGTATGGTGCAGATTCTCTTCGTTATTTCTTAGCGACAGGCAGCTCTCCAGGCCATGACTTGCGATTCGGTATGGAAAAGGTAGAAGCGACATGGAATTTTGCGAATAAAATTTGGAACGCTTCCCGATTTGCCTTAATGAATATGGATGGCATGACTTTTGAAGAAATTGATTTAACAGGGGAAAAATCAGTTGCTGACAAGTGGATCTTAACACGTCTGAATGAAACGATTGAGACAGTAACAAGATTATCTGACCGCTACGAGTTTGGCGAGGTTGGCCGTGTCCTTTACAACTTTATCTGGGATGACTTCTGTGACTGGTATATCGAAATGGCGAAGCTTCCGCTTTATGGGGAAGACGAGGCTGCAAAGAAAACAACTCGTTCAATCCTGGCTTATGTATTAGACAGCACAATGCGTTTGCTTCATCCATTCATGCCATTTATTAC